>SKEY01000341.1_pt1 | contig 79275 bp, 76 predicted proteins | sample 4843871 | NCBI WGS metagenome assembly SKEY01 (sample SAMN11008797, study PRJNA524170) | human gut metagenome | biome: Human fecal sample; material: Feces; isolation source: fecal sample from pouch patient p36 | host: Homo sapiens | place: Israel: Tel-Aviv | collected 2016-12-04
TCAGAGCGACCAGGAAATTGAGACTTACATTGAACAACTGAATAATCGACCACGCAAGGTCTTAGGCTGGAAGACGCCATCAGAAGTCTTCATGGGTAAAAAGTTGCACTTGAGTTGACAATTCGTCGCCAAAAAAAGAAGTCACAAGGAATGCGATCAAACATTCCTTGTGGCTTCTTTTAGATAACTCGGTAGTTTTTAGGTTGGGGTCGTGGTTTGATCCCAAGACGTGATTAAGGGTGGGTGTAAAAATTACCGGTGGATATAAACGTAACTGCTTGCACCAGAGATGGTTTGGGTGTTCGGGCCGGTTGGTGAGCTGAAGCCCATGCCGCCTTGGCTGATCGTGACACTGTCACCAGAGACAGATTGGACGTAAGCAACGTGACCGTATGAACCATCGGCTGTCCATTGACCGCCAACAGATTGACCAGCGGCGAAGACGATGATTGAACCGGCTGCTGGCGTGTGGTTGACTGTGAAACCAGCAGCTGCAGCGGAACTACCCCATTGGGCACCATTACCCCAGCCATTACCAGCCCATGAAGCGACTGACTTGACGTACCAGGTGCACTGACCCCAAGGATACGTGTTGCCTGAACTGCTGTAATCAGCGTGACTGCCGCTACCTGAAGTCGTGTTGTTGTTGATAATGGAGGAACTGTTGTTTGAAGAACTTGATGTGTTGTTGGCGATGGTGCTGGTTGAAGTTGCGCTGCTTGAACTGCTGGTAGTAGAAGAACTTGCGGTTGAAGCGGCAACGGTCTTCAAAGCGGCTTGGGTTGCAGCAGCTGCTTCAGACTGTTCTTGGGCAAATTGGCTTTGCAAAGCAACCAACTCATCTTTATGATCAGCAATTTGCTTATTCAAAGCATCTTGTTTATCGTTAGCATCTTTTTGTAGGGAAACCAACTGTGATTTCTGGGTTTCCAATGAAGCCTTAGTTGAAACCAGCGTCTGACGGGCATTTTCCTGTTCCGTCTTCAAGCCAGCTAATTTATCCTTGGCAACTGTCACGGCATCAAGCGCATCTTTGCTGGCTTGGATAAGTTTGCCAACCGTCATGGTGCGGGCAATTAAGTCAGACAAGTTCTGGGAATTCAGAACAAAGTCGATATAGACATTGCCGCTGACAGAGTTGCCAGCCTTTTTTTGCAAGGAGATCAACTGATCTTTCAAGTTGTTCTTGCGTGCTGTGACATTCTTTTGAGCGGCAACAATTTCACCGCTGAGTGATGAAATCTTGGCATCAGTTGCGCTGATCTTAGCCGTTGCATCGCTGATTTGACCATTCTTGGTATCGATCTGCTTGTTCAAATTGATAACTTCTGTGTTCGCATCTTCAATTTGCTTCAACAGTGCATTGGTTTCGCTTTTGTTGGAAGCGATACTGTCGCTTGTATCAGCGAAAACTGGTGTTACGGCGCTAGCAGAACCTGCTAAGGTAACTGCAGCAACCAACGTGATCATGACTTTATTGAATTTCATTTTTGACCTCACCCTTAATTTGATTAACTAAAGGCTACTTTACTGTGTCAATGTTACGTCAGCGTTACAGGACTGTTAGGAGTTGGTCTCAATCTTCATTTGCGCTTCAAAATTGCGATCATGAACGTTTTTAATCCCAATTTTTGATGAATTTTGTATGAAAAAAGCAGCGCCGTGACGACGCTGCCTGACAAAATTGTAAGTTATTCGTTTGATTTCAGGGCTTCGACCATGTCCACCCGTTGGAGTCGACGATGCGTGAGCCAGGTGACGACGCCGGTGAAGGCCAACATGAGTAACGTGGCCGTGAGGTAGCCGACAATGCTGATCGTGAGTGGAAAAACCACGGCCTCAGTTTCGGCTTGATACAAAATGTAGGCTGTCAGCAAATTGCCGAGCAGATAGCCGAACACGATGCCGATCACTGTCAACACAATGCTCTCGCGACTGATGTACATGGTGACCTCGCGATCGAAAAAGCCCAGCACCTTGATTGTGGATAGTTCCCGAATGCGTTCCGAAACGTTGATGTTATTCAGATTGTACAAGACCACGAATGACAAAACCGCACTGAGCAGAATAAAAATCAAAACAATAGGATCTAACATACCGCTCATATTGCTTAACGTTTTCTTTGCTGTCGTCGTGAAACTAATCCCGACAATCGCGTGATGATTGAGCAATTGCTTAGCGAGTCGATCATTTTGTTTGCTGCTTTGGGGCTGCAAGCGGACTAGCAAGGTGTTTGGTTTCGCACTATTACCAGCGAGCTGGTGATAAGCGGTGTTGGAGAGATAGCCAAAATGGCCAACGTAATTCTTAGCAATGCCTTTAATGGTGAATCGCTTGCTCTGACCATTAGTTGTGGCGACTTTAAGGGTATCGCCCGTTGTTACGTTGAGTGCCTTAGCCAGTTTGCTGGTGATCACGATACCGTGGCGCGGCAAGGTCAGTTTGCGATTTGACGCCGTTGAACGGAGACTGACATAAGGTTCAAGATCGTTGCCGTTGGCTGGGGCAAACAAATTAACATCGCTCAGGCTATGGCCTTTAGCACTGAGCTTAGCCACCGTCCCACTAACCGTGCCTGCGCTGCGATAAGCTTTACTTTTGGCCAGAATGTCGCGGGCCGCAGCTGGCTTTTTGCCATCAGCCAATCGCACAATGGCTTGATAATGGATGACATCACCATACTGTTGAACACCAGTAGCAGTGATTGAGTCTTTGATGCCAAACCCGGTGAGGATCAAGGCGGTGCCGCCAGCAATCCCAAGAATGGTCATCACCAGCCGTGATTTGTATCGGAAAAGATTACGATAGCTGACTTTTTGGTTAAAAGACAGACGCGACCAAAGCGGCGTGATCCGCTCCAGCAAAATGCGTTTGGCTGATTTCGGTGCTCGCGGCCGCATCAAGGCAGCCGGCTTTTCGGTTAGTTCATTGCGGACCACAATGGCGGCGGCCCCTAATGTTGCGATCAGCGCCAATAACAATGACAAGGCGATCAACGGCCATTGCAAGGAGACGACTTGTTGGAGCGGAATGTAATTTTTATACAAGCTCAAGACAATGCGCGGAATGCTGAAGTTGCCAGCAAAAACCCCGATGATCCCACCTAATAAACCAGCTAAGGCAGCATAGGCGAGGTAATTGCGCGCAATCGCCCATTTGCCGTAACCAAGCGCCTTGAATGTGCCGATTTGCGCGCGGGCTTCTTCGACCATGCGACTGACCGTGGTGAAAGTAATCAGCGCAGCGACAAGAAAGAAGAAAACTGGGAAAACGTTGGCAATGGCGGCAATTCGATCAGCAGAACCGCCGTAATCGCCAAAACCAGGCAGATCTTCCCGAGTTTGCCATGTGAGGCTGGTTGACAGTTGTTTGCGAGCTGTGACAGTGGCCTGTTGCTGAAAGGTTGATAGTTGCGGCTTGATAGCTTGATCGGCAGCTGCGGCAACGGCGGCTGCCGGCATGCCTGACGCCGCTAATTGTGCTTGAGCTTTGGCCGTAGCGGTTTTAACAATGTTGGCATATACTGCTGCTCGCAGATCCTTTTCGCCTTGCGCCTTCACGCGCTGTTTCACCAATTTCATTTTTGTGGCAACGGCGTCCTTGTAACGGTTGCTGAAGGTATCGCGTGTTTGCAAAGCTGGGAAGCGAATGTTGAGCTGCGAGGCGACCGGCATCTTCATCTGACTTGCTGGGATGTAGGCAAAATAACGCACGGTGCCATCACCGATATTCGCTGACCCACGACTAGTGTCTTCGATGTAGGCTGGCGAATCAGCAAAACCGCTAATTTTAAAAGTACGTCGAGCAAGCTTGCTGCCGCCGGTGAAGGTGTAAGTTTGACCAAGTTGATAGCCGCTTTTTTTAGCTGCCGTGTCGAGGACAATCTGATTGGCTTGCGTTGGCAGCTGTCCGCTGGTGAGATGCAGTCGATTGATGGTTGTCCATTTTTGATAGCCGTAAAGGGCAACAACATCGCTGGCGCGGCCGCCGATGACATACTTAAACTTGACGGCTTCTGCCTGCACGCCGCTAACTGATTCAGCGGCTTTAACTTGAGCCTTACTGACACCAGTCGTTGCCAGCAACTGACTATCAGCCAGATGATCGGCTTTCACTGTGGTGTTTAGAGAATCCTTAAGTGCCGGCCCCGTGGCCTTGACGCCGACGAACAGCAGGACACCTAGCATGATAATAATGACAATGGCGATAAACCGGCCCAAAGAGTCGCGAATGTTACGCCAAAGATTTTTAGTTAGTGGTTTCATGACGTTACTCACCTACCACTCAATGTCTGCGACAGGCGTTGGCTGCGGTTCATCATGAATACTGCGAACCTGCGCATCATTAATTTCGATGATCCGGTCAGCCATTTTGGCAATCGCTGCATTATGGGTAATGATCATGACGGTTTTATGATCTTTACGACTGGCATCCTGTAACAACTGCAAGACTTGTTTGCCGGTTCGATAATCCAAGGCACCAGTTGGTTCATCACAAAGCAGCAGCTTCGGGTTTTTCGCCAACGCCCGAGCAATGGCCACCCGTTGTTGCTCACCGCCAGACAGCTGTGACGGAAAATTATCTAGTCGCGCACCTAGGCCGACTTGCTTTAAAACGGTTGTCGGATCCAAGGCGTCTTTGACAATTGAGCCAGCCAGTTCAACATTTTCCCTTGTTGTCAGGTTCGGAATAAGATTGTAAAACTGGAACACGAAGCCAACATTATGCCGGCGAAAAGCGGTCAGTTGACGATCAGAAAAAGTCGCAATATCGGTGCCGTCAATCCATACCTCGCCTTCAGTGGGGGAGTCCATGCCACCGAGGATATTGAGCAAGGTTGATTTACCGGCACCGCTGGGACCAAGAATCACGGTTAATTTGCCTTGATCGGCCGTAAAATTAATGTCGTTATTTGCTGTAATGATGGTTTCGCCCATTTTGTAACGTTTTGATTCATGTTTGACTTCGATATATGCCATGATTGCCTCCTAGCGTGGATGGTGAACAATGTGTGAAGTTCTTAGACGCGTTCACAGGCCCAGAAACCTCCATGTAAGGACCTCAGGCGCAATGACCAAAGCCCGGCCATCACGCCTGAGGCCACTTACATGCAGGTTTCTAACCGCGCCTGCTCACGCTCTTCAACACATTGTCCATTTCATAACATTATGTTAGATTTAAACCGGCCGTTCAAGGACAGAAATGGTCGTTTTGTTTTTAAATGGACAACTTGTTCAAATGATGTTCGGAGGATGACGATGTCGGGGACGAAGGATAATCGGCGGGTTCAGTATACGATGGATCGATTTAAAGACGCTTTGTTGCATATTTTGGCGACGAAACCATTGGATGAGGTCACGGTGACTGAGCTTTGTCGACAGGCAGATTTGAATCGCGGGACGTTTTACTTACATTTTCAATCTCCACGCGATTTGTTCGAACGCATTGAAATGGATTTGGTCGAGGCAATTCGGCCTTATCTAACGGTTAAAATAAACGATATGACCACATGGTTGGTGCCGATTTTAAATGTCATTGCCAATCAGCCGCAAGCAGCAGCGATTATTTTGAATAATCCTGATAGCGTGGTGTTGAAGAAGATAACGGATCCAATTCGACAAAAAACAGAAACCAGCTATCAATCGTGGTATGGTGAGACCGACAAAAGTGTTCTCACTTACTACTACGCGTTCTTCATTGACGGGGCAATTGGCGTGCTGACAAAATGGTTGAAAAATGGCACGGTTGAGAGTTCTGAACAGATTGCGGCGGTGATCGAAAATGTCGTGACTAAAGGCGCACCGCATAAAATTATAGCAAGTGAAATTAGACAAATAATATAGGGGAATTAGCATGCAGAATGTAAAATTAATTGCGAGTGACATGGACCAGACTTTACTGACAAGTGCAGGGACCTTGCCGCCGCACTTTGATCGCTATCTTCATCGCCTTGGCGAGGCTGGGATTGAGTTTGCCGTGGCCAGTGGGCGGCCGCTTTATACGCTACAGGAAACTTTCCCACACTTTAGTGACCGAATTTCGATGGTCTGCGATAACGGCGGCCTTGTTTATTCGCACGGTCAATTAATTGGTAAAAGCCTGATTCCCGAGGAAAAATATCGTGAGATCGTGCAATTTATCATGACGAAAACAGACGGTGTTCCTGTCCTGTGTGCCTTGGACGCTGCGTATATTAATGCTGCTGATGCCCAATATTCACCAGCTCTTTTGCCGTTTTATCACCAATTGAAAAAGGTGCCGGATTTGTTAACGCAGTCGCTGGCAGTTGATAAGGTGACGATTTATTTTCCAAATAAAGACAGCCGCAAAAATTCCGAACGTTATTTCCGCCCAGTATTTGGCAAGGATTATACCGTTCAAGTCAGCGGTGAAACTTGGCTAGACATTCAGAACCTCGGCGTGAACAAGGGCCGCGGCATGCGAATTCTGAGTCGTCATTTTGATATTCCTACGACACAAATGATGGCGTTTGGCGATTATGATAATGATATTCCAATGCTCGAAACGGTTGGCTACAGTTACATCATGGCCAATGCAACGCAAGGCATGGCGCAACATGCCAAATATCGCACGCGGAGTAACGATGAATTCGGCGTCTTGCATGTGATGGATCAGGTGTTACAAGCGCAAGAAGGCTAGGCTAATGGCAGTTATCTCAATACGTGTGGCAATTGGTGTATACGGCTTTTTGATGTTATTAACAGCGTGGCAAGCATGGCAGAAAAAGCAAGGGGATATTCGTTTAGACCAACTGACGGCCTTAGCTGCGGCCTTAGTGATGACTGCGGCAATTATTCCTGATAAGTTCAGTGCGCTCACCGTTTTATTGATTGGGTTATTGGCTTTGTCCGCGGTGACATGGTTCAATGGCGTTGCGGTATACGGTAAACCGCATGTGAATCATCACATCATCAGATTACTGGTCCATCTTGTTTTGTTTGGGTTAGCGGTGTGGCTGTTCTGAGTAGCGAAATCAGATAAAAGGTTGGTTGTTGAATCAAGTTTTTTGGTAGCTAGTTGCTGATAGATCATACATAATGGGCAGAAGAACCTTAGACAACTTCTAAAAATTTTGGTTCAACAGCCTCATTGTTTTTTATGATTGTCGGTTGTTATTTGTCTTTTTAAAAGAACTGAATCATACAATGCCTTCAGATGTTAGAAATCTAATGAAAAGTGAGTGAAAAATGTGACTTTGGCAGCGAATTGGATTGTTGTGATCTTTTCATTACTTTTTGTAAGTCTCGGTTTGTCAGCTTATACGTATTACTTAAGATATAGGTTTAAATACGATCCTATGAGTTTAAGGCGGGCTTTTAAGAGTGATGCTACCAGCCCTTATCGATTTGGAGAAAGCAGCAATCCTCAAATAAGTGTGTTGGCACATTGGGCAAAGATCGTTCTAGTTGGTTACGCTTTAAGTGCCGTTGCTACGTTAGGCTTCCTTATGATCATTCTTACAGAAACTATTTCCACCGGTACGATAGACAATTCATTGTTGGCTATTGGCGTCTTCTCCTTTACTACTGTTTTGGGCATTGTATCCTATGTAATCAACCAAAAAAAGTTGATGCTCCAGATGAAGGAGTACCAACTTTTAAAAAAGACAGAAGAGATTTCTAAAACAATAAGGGAATTTTTTGAAGGGCAAACACCTTCAATTGGCTTGAGAATACTAAATCTAGGTATCATTAATTTAGTTTTCTTTGAATCAGATTTTAAGCCTTGTTTTAGGATGCTTTTGAACGATCCGTTAGAGTATAATCTAACGGATCAATTTTTGAAGGTTTATCAGTTAGTAATCATTGAGCCACAAGCTGTAGCCATGTTGTCAATATCGCAGTCCCAATCATTAACAGTATCTTGCTGAGAATCCAGCGTTTCTCTCCTGCAGTATTCTCCACTAGAGAAATATTAGACAAAGGAGAAGCCAACAATTTTTTGTGCCGAAATTCTAGCATCATCTGCACAATGGTTAAAATAACAAACAAGACAATTGATGTCCACAAAATCATTACACGGACACTGTCGTCCAAAGAAATTATCAGAAAATCGTTTATTGAATAGACTATCCAGCCGCCTAAGAAAAACACCAATGATAAAATCTTTGTTGTGCTTTCCAATTTGACCAATTGGTTTACCTTCTTAAATAAAGTTGGATTTTCACCCAGATATTTAGCTACTTCTATATAGGCTTCACTACGCTTTTGATGCGCAGCTTGTCGCCGTACCAGTGTTGTTAAAAAAAGAGAACTTAATAACACTGTGAATCCAAGCACACCAAGCATTAATTGTAACAACTCCAATTAATCACCTCCTTAAAAGCTAAGCAGCAATGAATGTCGCTGGTAATAGTTTAGCAGCCGTTCCAACAAGCGTAGCCGCTACTTCTGGAGCCATAATAATTGTTGCTATTAATACAACAGCTCCTGCCGCCCAAGGAATCCACTCCAGGTTTGGTTCATGTTCAGAAACGGGAACATAAATTGGTTTATAATCCTCAGCTGGGATCCCCAATCCATTTGGTTTAGTGTATATCTCAATACTCAATGAGGTTGTAACATTTTCCTGTTGGCCGTTAGTAACAACTGTTGTTGTAGACTCACAGACCACTTTAAACCCCAACATTCCATTTTTAGTTGACATTCCAACCTTTAGATTTCCATTGCCAATCATTGGCCCCAGTGTACCAAGCAAAGCCGTAAAGTCAAAATTCCTTGCAGCTTCGTGCGCCTCTTTGAATTTATCGATCTCAGATTGTACTTGAGTGCCTAATTTGCCATTAGAAATTGTAAAACCTAGTGGAGCCCCACTGTCGTTGCTCGCAAAAGTACTTGATAGTTTAATATAAAACTCTGCCAAAATAGTTGACACATGAATTTCAGGGCCATCAACCTCTAAGGTCGGAATATCTGGTTGTAATGGTTTTAACTGATAGGCATTATTAATTAAGGTGCGGGCAAATTCAAGGCGTACTGCGTTAGGATCTACTTTAAAAGTTCCACTTCCTTGGCCTTTCCCTGAAGAAGCTACTTGGTCAATATCAACACCTGCAGCTGAGTATTCCACAAACTGATCAAAGGCCCAATTTTTGGGCATTTTAAAACCTAGGTTTCCGCTCCAGCCATATGACATATCAGCGACGTAGGAATAAAGAATATTGGTTCCAGATGCAGCGGTTACCCGATTACATACATTCCGTGTCCCATATATTCCAATTTTGAAAATACTATTGTTCATAGCTTGGCTAATACCACGGAAATAAGGAATAATTGTGCCATCTATATCGCCACTTTGAACATCCACATCAACTGCAAAGTAAATCGTAGTTGCAGCCGGAAACCCTAACTTAGCAGCAGTACTACTTGCAACAAATCCGTCATGAATTCCCTGCTGTAGACTAAAGTAATCAAGCTCATAGCCACCATCTTCATATATTGGCACAACTTTTAGTCCAGCCTCAGTAAGATTTGCAAGTTCCGTGGAAGTCAAGTATTTATCACGTTCGGCAGCCCCTGCACCAACGCTGCCAGTTAGATAACGAGCAACTATTGAAAAATCGAATTGCTTTAGTTGTTTTGCCTGTGCAGCACTTAATTGAGTTGCTGTATCAAAAGTATTTGAATCACGATTAGTATTGCCGTTGCTAGTCAACAATCCTTTGATGACGGTTAGGTCAGCTGTGCTATTAAATGGCGGTAAATTCATAAACTTTCGAAAAGCTACCACTGCCGTTGCTACGTCTGAACTAAAATAGCCATCAAATGCCCCTGTATAAAAGCCGTTCACATACAAGCCGTATTGGATGACCTGGACAACGTCGCTATTGGCTCCCTGATTAACAGTAGGTGTAGCGGCAATTGTCCCTGGACCATAGTTACCATTTGCTTGCGCAGAACTCATACCGATTGCTCGTTGTAAGGCATAAATCAACGCTGTATTGGTTGCTCGTTGATAAACGCCATCACACGGCATCAATTCTTGTAATTCCCCAGAGAATTTACGGTTGAGCGCTTGCTGCATGGTTCGAACCTTAGCATCGCCGCTTGAAACTAAGACGAAAGCTGCCATGTCAAACAAAGCCGCCATAAATGCCACTGTCACAGAGCCATCAGCCGCAATGCCAGCATCTTGCTGAAGTTCTTTAACAGCATTAAGGGTATTATTCGTGAACTCATTATTAAAGTCTACTGGACTAATTCCTTTGCACCAGAAAGCCCCTTGAATGAGTTGAGCAATGTTCCCCTTATATCCTGGTTTCAGACTACCTACAACAGGTGCTAAAGCATTTTTGGTCGTATCGCCAAAGCCTTCACCAATAGCACTAATACCGATTTCGTGCTGTAATCCCATTCTCAGGCTATAAATTGTTGGCCAACCTGTTTGTCCGTTTTCTGGAGCTGCGACAAAGCCAGGAACACTACCATACGTTTTGTTGAGCCATTTTTGAACGGCTCGTACTGCTTCATCTGCCATTTTAAAGTCTCCTTTATTATCAATGTGTGCAACACGTCTGTTGCAGTATAACGAACATGTGTTCGGTATCGTTCTACATCCATTGCATTCTTTTTTGCAAGGAAATGTTTTTTTTTTTGGGAGGAAGACCGTCTGCTCTTGACGCTCGATATTATCTCGGAAAGGCTTTGTAAAAAATTGCTGTGAATTGCTAAAAATATTGAAATAGAGTGGGTCATCAAAAAGGCTCGGCAGATATACAAGCATCTACCGAGCCTTTCACTTTATGGGTTCTATACCAATTCGCCAGGGAATCGGCTGTTTCGAAGGGACAAAAATAAATAATCCCATTTTTTGACCTATTCCTAAAGATAAGCCTGCGCAAATAACTTAGCTGCTAACAAAAAGGCTAAGGCTGCGATGATGAATCGCAACAGTTGGACCGGCAGGCGGCGGGCGATGATGGGGCCGATATAGCCACCGATGAACAGACCGATACCAAGCGGGATGACCATGAGCCATTCAATTTTGGTGGTGAAGGCGTAGATGACGGTGGCGATGGCATTGGCGGCGAATCCGGTCAGATTCTTCATAGAATTGGAGACGATGAATGGTTGATCAACGGTCAAGGTTAAGGTTGCCAGCATGACCACACCCGCAGCGGCCCCGAAATAGCCAGCATAGGCGCCAGTAACAAAAATGACGATGGTTTGAGCGGCTTCTTGTCCAAATGTTAAGGTGCGTGCAGGTTCTCCGGGACGATGTTCTTGAGTTGGCAGTCGGCCGCTGAAGAGTAGTAACAGGCCCGCGGCAATGATGAAGAAAGGCACAACTTTTTCAAATGTGGCTGCCGGGGCGATCAGCAACAAGGCACTGCCAAAAATACTACCAAGTGATACCAGTAAGATCAGCCGCCAGAGAAATTTACCGCGGCCACGGAGCTCTGGCAGTGAGGATACAGCCGAGCCAACCCCAGTGAAAACGAGTGCCGCGGTATTTGTGACGTTAGCAATGACCGGCGGCACGCCAATTGCAAGCAAGGCTGGGTACGAAACCAGTGAAGCCAAGCCAGCTAAAGTAGACGTTAGTCCAGCACCGATCCCGGCAATCAGTAGAAAGGCAAAGATCGAAAAATTCATATTGCTCCTCCAAGAATTTGAATGGACGTCATCTAGCGCATTTAGAAATGCCGTGTGTCAGGTCGGACTGTGACCATGGGGCACTCACAGTTTTTTTACGCTGGCGAACGTTGATAGGTCAATCATACGCTAAAGCACCGTCATTTGGGGTTATGATAAAAAGCGAAGAAGGGACAGATGCACATGTTTGAAAATAGTAAGAGCCGACTTGATGCCATTTCTGACGGCGTTTTTGCGGTTGTGCTGACATTAATGGTGTTGGACATTAAGGTGCCTAAAACACTGACCATAGCAGATCTTTATGCAACTGGTTTCTCTGTCGTCATTTACTTTATCAGTTTTGCGGTGGTCGGCCAATACTGGACATTTCACCAAGAACTACTACATACCGTTACGCAACCGAGCACTAATTTCTTAGTATTAAATTTTTTCTATCTTGTGTTCATCTGTTTAGTGCCATTTGCGACCAGTTTCATCGGTGACCATCCAGGCAGTCGGATCAGTGCAACATTATTTGCCATCATTATTTTTATGGTCGATTTGTTTCAATTTATTTTGTTCCGATCCGTCATTGGCGAACGACCGAAAAAAGAAAACTTAAATGCCCATGATTGGGAAGAGTATCGCGCGGTATCACTCATGGTGCTCGTCGCCATTGTCTACATTCTGGTGGGCTTGCTGCTGCCGAAGTGGATTCTTGTTGTGATTGCCCTCGGTTTAGGCGCACGAACCTTGAATAATACAATCGGACGCCGGCTTCAGCGCCAAAGCAAAGCTAAGTAAAGGCGAATAATTTTTCGCATAATGGGAAACGTTCTTTTCTTTCCTTTCCCACGGTTGAGTTAGATTGTTCAATTTTTCCGAATGTACCGATTAAGCAGTAATCCCAATGCGATCCACAAGATGGCCGCGATGATAATCGTGATAATCCAGCCGAGTGGTTCGTGGGCGAAAGGCAGGGGCACGTTCATGCCAAAAAAGCCGGAAACGATGGTCGGCACGGTGAGCAAAATCGACCATACTGTCATGAACCGCATGATGTCATTCAAGTTATTATTCAAAACGGTGTTGTAGCTGTCCGTTAAGTGATCCAAGGTGTGGGAAGATAAGTTCATCATTTCCGCAATCTGATCGGCTTCAATGATGACATCCTCCAGTTGTTCCCCTTGTGTGCCAGTGATGCCAGGCACACGGGTTGACGCGTGGATCTGTTTCAAAACAGCAGCATTTTGGATTGTTGCTCGAACCAAAAAATCAGCGCTCAAGGCAAGTTCGGCGATTTTCAACAAGTCTTTTTTGGTCGTGTGTTCACGTAAGCGTGTGGCAATTTGACGACGAGTGGCGTCTTGCTGCTTCACCAGTGTGACAAAATTATCGGTGATAGCAAGCAGGCATTGCCACAAAAGGCTGTACACCGATTCGCTGCCAAATTGCGCAACCGTTTTGGCGATAGTCGCGTTGGTATTGTTCACATCATGGCTGCCAACTGTGATGAGACGGTCATCGGTGACGAGAAAGGCCATGGGCTCAGAAAGGTAGCCATCGGCATCAGGCTTATCGCTAGGCACATTATAAATCAGCAGAAAAGTATCACTCTCTGCATCGTATTCCATATGCGGTTGCTCGTAATCGTCACGGGCGTATCCCAGCATTTCATCGGTGATACCAAAATCAATTTGTAATTGTGTCAGTCCTGACGCATCGTCGCGCGTGACCGGACGCCAGGTTTCAGTAGGGGTTGGCATTAGCAAAAGTCCTTTTCAAAACAGAAGTGAGCGGTAAGTAGCAGGTGGCTAGTTCGGCGATAAGGCCTTGATAGCGGCGGTGATCGCGTGATTGACGGTATTGGCGTCCAAAGGTTGGTCAAAATACAAGAAGCCTAAAATCAAGCCACCGGTCATCGACCACATTGTTCGCAGAATATCTTCAAGCGGCCAATCAACAATCAAACCGCGCTTTACCATCGCGTTCAGGTCATGTGTCATGGATTCCCAATATTGGGTGGTGAAACCATCAACGACCTGAGCCCGCACCTGCGTATCATTCAGTAATTCCGACAGTACAATTTTGATGATCTGGGCATTATCTTTTAAAAAAATCACGCGATCCTTTATTAACACCGTCAAGAAAGTTTCCAATGAGACATAGTCCTGATGGAGGCGAGACTTAATGAAATCGTCCAACTCATCAGGGAACATTTGACTCAGCACCGGTGCGATGATGGCATTGAGCAAGCCGCGTTTATTGGTAAAGCGGCTGTAAATATTCCCCTCGGCCACCCCAGCTCGCGAAGCAATTTCTTTGGTACTGGCCGCGGCGTATCCTTTTTCAGCAAAAACCTCAATGGCCGCAATGATGATGAGTTTCTGCTTAGCGGTGAAATTGGTAAAAAGTTGCGTCTGATGCAAGATGTTGTCTGCTGAGCTGGCCATACGTCAGGATCCCTTCTCATGGGTTTGAGTGAAAACTTAAAGTCAACAAGTTGGTCCCATTATAGCACGCAGCTTGTTGCCTCAATAGCGATTTTGGCGAATAAGTTAAGCAAGTCTAATCTTTTTATAGCACTTAAAATGAGTTTTTTCACAGACCGAACTCATCAACGTGTTGGAATTTCTCATGATAAGAGTTGTTATTTCTTTAATATGGCTAGATATCATTCTATTTGCTTTAATTCAAATTGTCACAACTTAGAGAGAGATTAATGTGGCAGCGTGACTACTATGAATCTCTTAAAGAATATGAAATAATATCAAATTTGAAAAATTGTATAAATTACTATCAGCATCATATTTAGAGCGTTTCATTTGTTTTTTCAGAGAATAGAAACGCTTTCGTAATTATAAATGAATAAAATATCGTTGGTTATTGATAGAAATGTCTTGCTCCCTCTTGCCCTTAATGATACATTTTGCTTAACATATAATCGCTAAGTGCAGGTAGACAGATTAATATTGGAGGGTAGAAGGATTTTAAATATTTTTGCAAAATGGCGATTCAAAAATCGTGTTTCCTATTTGGTGGCTTTTGCTGTAGCATTGCTACTAGCTGGGCCGATCTCGACAACAGGATCTACAGTTTACGCGTCAGAGAACTCTGTGGAGATCAGTCAGGCAGATATAGATCAAGCAACGAGCAATTTAGCTACAGTTTTAGAAGAAGCATATACTTCTGATCCTAATGTGACAGAAGAAACAGTTGCCAAGAATATCATGCTTTACAGCTTTTCTGAGGAACAACCTGCATCAACCAGAATGAAACGTTCAATTTCAAGCTTTAGTGAGTGTATGGTTATCAAAATGGGGCTTGGTCAATTAAAAGATGTTGCGAAGATGGTCTTTAATGAACAAGTTGTTAGATACCTCAAGTCTCAAGCTTGGAAGAAAGCTTCAGCTATGATCGTTCAGCGCATTACGAAATTTGCTGGCAAGAAACTAGCAAGTTTTGCCGTAAAGAGACTGGCACATTTTGCCTTGCCAGGTGTCGGTTGGGTATCAGTGGCTTGGATGGGTGCCCAATGTGGGTGGGACGAAATTCATTAAGATAAGCGGTGGTTTTTAATGCCAAAGAACAAAAAAAGATCAGTGATGATCTCACTGGTTTTGACCAATATCATTGCGTTACTTCTCATTAGTTTGTGGGGTGGCTACTATGATTTCGCTCCTTTCTTGGTCGGAGCCGTTAGTTTAAAGCATGCCTTAAGTGATTTTTTGCGAACTGAGATTGTTATTGGCGGCGGATTCCTAATTTTGTTTAATGGCTACGTTTTAATCTGGAATCTATTTCTAAAGAAAAAATCTTCCAGTCAACGAATTCCCAAAAAAGGCAAACGTCAGAAATAATCAGAACAAGCGATTATATGTGTGGTGTAGGAGTCTTTTGATTAAGTACACGACCAAAGCAGAAAATGTCGTAAAACTTGTTGCTATGATTCCTCTAGGGTTGTCAGATGAGATGTAATCATTCGTCTGATAACTGTAGAGGAATATTTTTATACCTTCATCTAGATAACCGTCTAGAGAAGCTGGACTTATTGGAAGTTTTCAGTCATTTTTAACAAGCTGATGCATCACCACAAACATAACGGTCTCTGCCAGTATACCCGTCAGACTTTCTAAACTCCTAGTTAACGTCGATTTTAGAGTTAGGGAAAATGCATCAACACCAACAGATCAAATAAGGTAACAGTAACAATAAGTTAAGCAAGCCTAACCTTTTTCTTGACCTGTATCTAAAAGGGTGTATATTTATGTCGGACGATGTTGAGTAAATACTCAAATTAGACCCAAATTTCAAGCCAATGGAAAGAGGGCTTCACACAATGGCATCAGAAGATAAAAAATCAAAACGCGAACACATTATTCACTTCGAAGATACGCCAAGCAAAAGTCTTGATGAAGTGAATGGCAGTGTTGAAGTACCGCACAATGCGGGCTTTTGGAAAACTTTAGCAGCTTACACTGGCCCAGGCATCCTAGTTGCCGTTGGGTATATGGATCCTGGTAACTGGATCACCAGTATTGCCGGTGGCGCTTCATTTAAATATTCCTTGCTATCTGTCATTCTTATTTCCAGTTTGATTGCGATGCTGCTGCAAGCCATGGCGGCTCGTCTTGGCATTGTGACCGGCAGAGATTTAGCGCAGATGACACGTGATCACACCAGCAAAGCGATGGGCGGTTTTCTTTGGGTCATTACAGAACTTGCGATTATGGCGACTGATATCGCCGAAATCATTGGCTCTGCCATTGCCTTGAAGTTACTGTTCAACATGCCGCTGATTGTCGGCATCATTATCACGACCGCTGATGTGCTGATCCTCTTACTGCTCATGCGCCTCGGTTTCCGTAAGATTGAGGCGGTTGTTGCGACCTTAGTGCTGGTTATCTTATTGGTTTTCGCTTATGAAGTGATTCTCGCGCAACCAAATGTCCCAGAACTGTTGAAAGGCTATCTGCCACACGCGGATATCGTGACCAACAAATCAATGCTCTATCTCTCTTTGGGGATTGTTGGTGCCACGGTGATGCCGCATGACCTGTTCCTCGGCTCCTCGATTTCGCAAACACGAAAAATTGATCGCACGAAGCACGAAGAAGTCAAAAAGGCGATTAAGTTCTCCACCATTGATTCCAACCTGCAACTGACCATGGCTTTCATTGTCAACTCACTACTGCTGATTCTTGGCGCAGCGCTGTTCTTCGGCACCAGTAGCTCAGTTGGCCGCTTCGTTGATCTTTTCAACGCATTAAGCAACTCCCAGATTGTCGGTGCGATCGCCAGCCCGATGCTTTCCATGTTGTTCGCGGTTGCGCTGCTCGCATCCGGCCAAAGCTCCACGATTACAGGAACCCTTGCCGGTCAGATTATCATGGAAGGCTTCATTCATTTGAAAATGCCGCTCTGGGCCCAACGACTTTTGACTCGGCTTATGTCCGTGACCCCAGTGCTCATCTTCGCGATTTACTACCATGGCAACGAAGCCAAAATCGAAAACCTGTTGACCTTCTCACAGGTCTTCCTCAGTATTGCGTTACCATTCGCCGTCATCCCGCTAGTGCTCTACACTAGTGATAAAAAAATCATGGGTGAGTTCGCCAACCGTGCTTGGGTGAAGTGGACAGCATGGTTCATCAGTGGGGTTCTGATCATTTTGAACCTTTACCTGATTGCGCAGACGTTAGGGTTTGTTAAATAAGTCATTGTAGCAAGCAAAAGCCGCTCGATTCGCTGATCGAGCGGCTTTTAGTGTCGATTTATTTAAAAAGGGGACAGTTGACTCATCAAATTTCGGCGTAAGGGCAGCGAGTGTTATTGGCGCTGATGTCCTAGTATATAGTAGCTGAACCAGAGCCATAGTCATTGTGATAACAGCAAGTATTGCCGTCACGAAGGAGAGTGGACCTGCGTTCAATTGACATCAGTTATACCAAGTCATGGTGGCAAAGCTCAAACCAAATGTCTGAACAGCGTAACGATTCGGCCGGGCACTCGTCATTTTGAGTTCTTCGTGGGAAACCGGTGAAGGCTTAACGTAATAGACAGTGCCATCATTGTCATGACTATACGCAGGAGCATAAGCATTTTCGGATGACCGCGCAATCTTCGCGCAAAAGGCACTTTGAAAGTATCCATGCATCAAGAGCTGCGTTCTGACTGCCAGTGTTGGCGTTAGGTGACCGAGCACGAAGAGGCCAATGATGGTGCCGATGATCAGTTTAAGTACTTGGTTCGACGAAGGTTTAGTATAGGAAAAAACGCCCATTTCTTGAACCGAAAAGAGAGCTTTATGAGCTTAAATCTTTCTCATAAGCCCCTTAAGCTAAGTCGCTATTTGATCTTAGCTCTCAATTGACTTTTGACATGCCATTAATTTATCAAGTGTCTCTGTATACTTTTTTCTGTCTGCTGCATTGAGGCCATTGAAAACGGTGATGGGGACAGAAGTATTGTACTTTTGAATTAGGTTAGAAATATCTTTGACTAACTCTGCCAGAACATTACTAGACTTAGTGTTTTCGTAATATCCACGTTTTGGAGAAACCAAACGACCGGTTGTCCGAAGTCGCCGTAATACGCCAGCGATTTGTCCGTCAGAAAATTCTTCTTTAAAAGCAGTGTAAATTTCTTCCGCTTTAACAATACGGTGCTTTTCTCCAACAAATTTTGTGATCTGAGACGCTAAATTATTTGATTCCATTTTGATTTTCCCCCTTGCGACTAAAAAGCCAGAAGTATAATTCATGCTACGGACCGATTTTATCCCCATATGTTCAACATGTCAAACGTTTAAACAAGCAACAATATCGACTAAATCATAAAATGCCAAACATTCCAAAAATTACCATCTAACTTACCACGTTCGCCTCTCCCTTTTACTTTTCAGCATCATTAGTACGAACCAGTGCTATCATAAAGTCATCTGAAAGGAAGCGTGGCTATGGATCAGTTTGTGAATCACTTGAGTTGTACAGCGTTGCTTGTTGGTAAGAAGGCGTCGGTTGATGGATCGACGATGATTGCGCGAAATGAGGATGCTAGCGGTGGGATTAATCCGAAGCGTTTCATTGTTGTGCAGCCGGCTGATCAGCCGCAACGGTACGTATCGACATTCAATGGGTTTCAGTTGGATTTACCGCAAACACCGTTGCAGTATACTTGCACGCCGGTTGCTGATCAAAGTCATGGGACTTGGGGTGAAGCTGGTATCAACAGCGAGAATGTGGCGATGAGTGCAACTGAAACTGAGTTCACAAACACCACAATGCTGGGATTGGACCCGCTTGAGCCGGACGGTATTGGTGAAGAGGCCATGTTGACGGTGGTATTGCCTTATATTCACAACGCTCGCGAAGGTGTCGAACGCCTGGGCGAGTTGGTCACCAAGTATGGTACCTGCGAAAGTAATGGGATCGCCTTTTCTGATGCTAACGAAATCTGGTATTTTGAAACAGTTGGCGGCCATCACTGGGCGGCGGAACGGATTCCTGATGATCGTTATGTGCTGGCTCCGAATCAAACTGGTATTCAGGAGATTGATTTTCAGGCACCGGAACATTACAAGTACAGTGCTGATCTCAAAGACTTTGCAGCTAAGTATCATTTGAATAAGGCAAAGGAAGGGTTCAATTTTCGAGACATTTTCGGTGAAGATACGCAGGCCGATCATTATTACAATACGCCGCGGGTTTGGTATGCCCAGAAAATGCTGAATCCTGAAATTGATCAAGATCCTGAAAGCCGAACGATGCCGTTTAGTCGTGTCCCGAGTCACTTGATTTCAGTCGAAGATGTAGCGATGGTATTGAGCAGTCATTACCAAGCCACCGACTTTGATCCTTACGGGCAGACCGGCACGCCTGAGACGCGGCGGCGCTATCGTCCGATTGGCATGAATCGCAATCAAGAAATGCATATTCTACAAATTCGGCCAAATATGCCGAAGAGTCATGCTGCCATTCACTGGCTTGCGGAAGGCGTTAATATTTTCAACAGCCCGGTACCATTTTTCGCCAATTGCACAACGACACCGGAGAATTTCCAGTACACGCCGATTGATAAAAGTTCAACCGATAGCTTCTATTGGCTCAACAAGCTAATCGCTATGGTGGCTGATCCGTTGTTTGCAGAACATGACTGGGATGCCGAGTTCGCCGTATCTGAAAGTCGCAAGTTTGGTTTCGCTGCCGGCCGTGCCGCTGTGGCCAAAGGGGATGCGGCTTTTGCCGATGTCAAACCAGAAGATCTGCCAGCGTGGCATGATGCGTTGAACGCCGAAACGGCAGCGACGATCACGAATGACCTACAATACCTCTTACACCAGCTGGTTTGCATCCGCGCGGAGAAAATGACACCAAGCTTTGAAAAAGGCGGGGAACTTTAATCGGACTGCGAACTTAGCGCAGGTGCGACCGGTAAAAGAAGCAGTATGTCAAAAAAATAAACGCTCAGTCCTACTGACGGATTTTCATCAGCGGGGCTGGGCGTTTATAATAGGCAATATGCTTTTGACAAGTATATTGACAGAAAGAAGGTCATCGCATTAAAAATACGAAAACGGAACGCTGGATCGGTTTGATGGTTGGCTTAGTTCTGAACGCTGCCGGAAATGGCCTTTGTATTGTTGGGGCTATGGGCAGTGGCTTATGGACGGCGGCCGCCATTAACTTGAATGACTGGCAAGGGTGGAATATTGGCGCGGTACTGTTTACCTTTGGGGTACTGAACGCGCTATCGAATCTGTTGTTAATTCGGCGCTGGGATTGGCCGCGGTTGATCGGCGAAGTGATTTATACACTGTTCTTCAGCTATTTTGTCAATGTCTTTACTTGGCTATTCACATGGCTCGGACTTGGCAACTGGCCAATGGTGGCGCGCATTTTCGTCTCCTGCTTCGGGGTCTTCTGTTTTTGTGTAGCGATTTCGCTCTATCAACGCGCCAACATCATCATGCATCCAAACGATGACACCACCAATATCCTGCGATTTCTCTATTTTAAAGGCAACGCCACTGCTTCCCAGATTACTGATTTTATCCCCCCAATCATCGTGATCGTAGTTGCGTGGATCGCGACAGGTAAGCTCTTAGGCATCAATATCGCGACATTGTTCTCATTTCTCGGCAACGGCATCATCATTGCATGGGCAGACGAGCATGTTTGGCCGCGGTTGGTACATAACTTCAAGGTGAAGCCTAGTGAAGCGAAAAGATGATACTAACTGAAAGTTACGACACCAAAGAAGCGAGCAGCAAGCGAACAAGTTAGTCTAAATAACTGTTGTGAGTTAACATATTTCCCAGATTGGTGCCAAATGGTTTAATTTTAATCAAAACAGGTTCCAAGTCGTCGTAAAATTTTGACGCGATGGGCGTTAAGCCGTTTTTCATCGCCTCTTGTTGCAGACTCACAATGACTTGGTTGACCACAGCAACATCATATCGTTTCTTTTCTAAATCAGCTTTGGCCATCAGTCCAATTTTTCGTTCACGATCTGAAATATCAGGATTCAGAATGAAGTCATATAAGTTACTCAATATGGTTTGATCGTCAATCTCTGCTTTTCCTCTAACCATGATTAGTCACTCCTAACGCTTAGTAGTAAATACTATCTGTGCAACATATTAATAATTGTGAAATTTCATTGCTAATAATTAAGCCATATCTTTATATCAACGCGAGTGTACTAGTATATAATAAATATGTAAAGTGTGAAGCGTTGAGAGATGGTGGGAGGCATTATTGTGACGAAAATGACGAGTAAGAATCGCCTTGTGCTCATTACAGTTGTGGTAATCATCGTTGTTTTGGGTATCGCTAAGCTTATATCTGATCGGGTTTTCAATGTGCTTATTTTCCTACTCGTTGCATTTGCTGTTTTGTACCCAGTTTATCTGATGTTCAAAAGTAATCATTATTTAAGACGCAAATAGGGCTATAAGCATGGCATATTAAAAGAAGGTTCCGCAGACAATCAAGTCGGCTGCGGAACCTTCTTTTAGTACATGGTTGATCGAATTTAAACTTACCGTGATTTTCGTGCTGATGACTGTAAACCAGTCGATTAAAAGAAAATCTTGGGTAAATAATACGGCGTTACTGAACTTGGGATGCCGTTGGTGACGGCTAGGAAGGTGAAACCATACACCACCATCAGGAACATAACTAGCATAAACAAGTAGCATTCTTTTTGTCGCTGCAAGATGGTTGGCGAAGTCCATAGTAAGTCTTCGGGTCGATGGCTGTCATCTTCAATGAGCGCCAGTAAGCGGGAATATTGATACCACCACGTCATGACACCAAAGGACCCCACGATGCTTGCCAAAATCAGCAGCAAATTCCGCGAGCCATCTGATTGGCTTAAGGCCCAGAGGCGAGTCATGCCAACGGGAACGAGATTGAAAAGCAATCCAAACTGAATACTCAGTGCACCGACAAAAAGTGTCGCCGTTATGATCAAGAAGATGCGCGAAATAATTCGCAATATTCTGAGTAGCAGATGCCGTGCGTAAATTGTTTTCTTATAAAAAACACGCGCATGGTAGATTTGTTCTCGGGTCATCTGCGGAAGTCTTTTCTGCTGAAAGGAAATGGCTTTCTCATCTTCGACTCGAATGATTCGTGCTGGCACAAAGAAAATTGCGAAGATGACTAATATGACAATCAGACGCAACATGAGGAATCCTCTCTGAGGTTGATTTTGGGCTATTATTTTAGATAGCTTGATTCAAGAAAAAACAAACGTTTCTTTTGCAAAATGGTGAGATTGCTAAGATTGCTTAACACGGCTTAACTACGCATGAAATGTGATAACTACCGTATGGATTTTTTGCAAGCTTTAGTATACCGTTAAGCGAGTATTACCTGATGTCAGTATGAGATTAAGAGGCATCTAAAGTCCCACTCAACAAAATGGAAGTTCTTTTGTTTAATGTACCCAATATTTAATTGTGAACAGGCCGAATGTCAACAGGATGCCACCGTGTCTTTAGCTCATGTATAGAAAACGGCTGGAGAAAGGAATTACAATATATGGATGTCTATATGCCCTTCATTGGAATGGTTTTTATCTGGCTACTATCGTCTGCAATTGTTTCAATTAGTAGGGAAAAACAAAAAAGTGCCTTGCTGCGAGAAGGAAAATATACAAGTGAAAGTTATTTAGAAACTAGGAAGCAAATGCAAAGATTTACCACAAATGAGTCAAACCATCTCTTTAATCATATTTACAACATTGTTATTGTTTGGTACTTTTTCATCGTTGTATTCTCATTAGGTGCGATAACGACCAATTTTTCAAGTGCTCCAGTTATCTACCTAATTGATACAATTTTCTTCTTCTTTTTTGCTTTTTTTAACTTTGGTGCATCCTATTATACACAACAGATAAGAAGAAAAATGAATAGCGGGTTGCCGGAACTTACCTTTGTAGCGAAAGCGCTAATTTTAATTTTTCGAGACTTTGGCACTGCATTAATATTTTTGATTTCTTACCTGAGGGCATAGTCTGTTGTAGAAGTGTAAAGTATCCCTCAATTAAATATCTACGCTTGTATTAACTTCTCATAGAAGCAGTGCTGTTTCGCTAAATTAAAAAGCATCTTTGTCAAAAATCGTCAACAAAGATGCTTTCATAATCAGCAATTGTGCAAACATGATTTAACTGTGCAGACAATTCAAGACATATTGACTTGTTAGAAAAAAATTCAGTATGTTGCCTGTTGATCCGAGTTCAATTTGCAAACTAAGATTATGCAACGGCGAAGATAGTTTTGACAACATTAAACAGTTCAACCAGTGCTGCACCCCCACCCACTTCAGGAAGCATAGAACTTACGAGCAATCCGATAACAACGGTTGTTGCAACTTTTCCAAGATCGACTGCAAACACGGGATTTGGTTCAGTAACAGGTTGATAAACTGGATCATAGGCGTTTTTTGGAACTTGATCTCTATGGATGTAAGTTTCTAATGTTAGCGTATATTTACCTTCAACAGAAGAGCTCGAAGTCGAACTTTCGAACGAACCTTCAATCGCAATCTTGAACCCCACCATGCCGTCACGAATTGCTAAACCTGCTTTGATCGCACCGTTACCAATCATAGGTGCAAGTTTGTTAAATGCTCCGGACAAGTCGCCGATGTCGTATGATGACATAGCGCTCTCAAATTGTTTCATTACATCCGCTGTTTGATTAAGCATCTTGGCATCTTGAATTGTTAAAGTGCCTGTTTTGTCATCCACAACAGTCGCGGTCCATTTGTCTTCAAGCGTAATGTAGTAATCGGCAATGGGAGTAGATAGGTGCTGTTCTGGAGCAGATACAGTCCAATTGATGGTACCGAACAGATTGTGATAGTCTGGGAATACGCTTAGTAACTGATTCGCGAGATAGCCAGTTTGTACTTCTGGCGTTGTTTGCGCAACACCACTTATGCCTTTGTCTAAACCTGAGCTGGCTGTTTGGTCAATATCTATCCCATAAATTGGATATTCAACAAATTGATCAAATGCCCAGTTATCAGGCATTTTGAAGCCTAGGTTGTCACTCCAACCGTAAGACATATTGGCAACGAAACTGAAACCAATGCCGACTCTTTCAGCATGAAGACAAACATTGCGTGTTCCATAAATACCAGTCTTGTAGATTGATTGGCTAAGAATGTTTTGAATGGCTTTGATGTACGGGATAACTGTTCCGTCAATATCACCATCTTGAAAATCAACATCTACGGCGAAATAGATGACCGTTCCAGCAGGCAGCTCTAGGTCTAGAGCAGTCTTGATGGCCGTCTGAGCATCCTTTTGACCCTGACTTGCTGTGAAATAACTTTCAACATACCCGCCATCTTCATAAATTGGAAAGAACTTCATACCGCCGTCAAGAATCGTTTTGATTTCTGTTGAAGTTAAATTTTTGGGTTTATAGTCAGTACCGACTGTGCCGGTCAGGTAACGACCAACAATGCTAAAGCCGTAGTCACGAAAATGTTTAACGTCTTCTGCTGTCAATTGTGTTGCTGTGTCTAATGCGATGGAATCGCGACCGGTATCGCCATTGCTGGTAACTAGACCTTTGATGACGGTGTAGTCAGCAGTACCGGAAGTTTCGTTAGGATATTTCATAAACTTCCGGAAACGAATGATGCTGGTAGCAACATCGCTTCCAAAACTTTCACTGAAGTCACCGCCATACATGCTATTTAAATACAAGCCATATTTGACGATTTTGACGAGTAGCCCAGTTGAACCAACCGATAGTTGAACGCCCTTTAATGCTGCATTGGTGGCATCGCCGAAATTTCCATTTGCAACGTCCGCCGAAATACCAACGGCTCGTTGTAATGCGTAAATTAAACCAATATTTGTATCACGTTGATAAATACCATCACAGGGCATAATGCCAAGATAAGCGCTATATTCGGCATTCAGCCACTGTTGCAATTGGCGAACGTTTTTATCGCCGCCAGAAACTAAAACAAAAGCACTCATATCGAAAAGGGCTGCCATTAAGTTGACGGTGACAACACCATCCGCGGGCAATCCGGCATCTTGTTGAAGTAATTTAAAGGCCTGAACGGTTTCGACCGAGAAATCTTGATTCAATTCGTTGCCGGGATTAATACCTTTACACCAAAAAGCACCTTGAATCAATTGAGCCATGTTACCCTTATATCCGGGCTTTAACTGATCAACAACTCCAGAAAAGGCGCTACGGGTAGTAGTGCCAAACCCCTCACCAATGGTACCAATGCCTAGCTCATGTTGTAATGCTTCTCGCAAGGCATAGATAGTCGTCCAACCAGTATGTCCATCTGTAGGTGCTGGTTCAAATCCCGGAATACCTGTGTAAGTTTTGTTGAGCCATTTTTGAACTGCTAATACTGCTTCGTCTGCCATAATGCAGACCTCCTTAAAGTTATTTATCGAACCGAACGTTTGTTCTATTCGATAAACTGAGGATGAGCTGATCATTTTTACAAATCAATGATTATTTTTGAAAATAACTGAAATCTTTCCGAACACATACATACCCGCTTTAACTAAAGGAAGTTTACCTTATTAAAAAACGAACACGTGTTCTTATAAGGGGGCTGTTTAACTTTTCATATCTGCCTGGTTCTTTTTTTTAAAGCTAAAATCGATGTGATTAACCGATCGATCCAACTTTCATTCTCATTAGATTTCAGTTGCAACCCGCTTAGTAAATAGTACACTAACATTAATATACTAATGACGGAGGGACCAAGATGAATGATGAGCTGACGATTCGAAGTGGCATTCACGATGTTATGCCAACGGTGTTTGGGTATATTACGGTTGGGATGGCTTACGGGATTGTGGCGAAGACCGGGCATTTATCCCTGCTCATGATCGGGTTGATGTCCCTGATCGTGTATGCGGGATCAGCTCAATTTGTGTTGGTGAGCATGTTGGCGACAGGTAGTCCGATTGGGGCAATGGTTATTTCGACGGTGTTGATCAATGCGCGGATGAGTTTGATGTCAATGACGGTGGCGCCGTACTTAAAAGACGAATCAATGACGCAGAATGTGCTGATCGGAACCTTGTTAACCGATGAAAGTTTTGCGTTGTCGATGAACAAACTCAATTACACCGATTATCATTTAAATGCCCCGTGGTTTCATAGTGTGAACGTTGGCGCTTATTTAGTTTGGTTTGTGGCCAGTTTACTAGGCGCGTTGATTGGTGGGCTGATTCCTAATCCAGACAGTTTTGGATTGGATTTCGCCGTTGTGGCCATGTTTATCGGGCTGTTGTACTTACAAATGATCACGGATCGGTCCAAGCCGTTTTTACGGCATTTGAGCGTCGCTGGGGTGGTGGCCGCGGCGATGGTGGTGTTGGTGCGGTATTTGCCAGGGACGACAGCGATTATCGTGGCGACAGTGATTGGTTGTTTGTTTGGAATGGGGGTGGAACGCCATGCAGAATCCTGAAACCTTTGCGGCAATCCTGAGTTGCGGTTTGGCGACTTGGCTGTTGCGGGTCGTGCCGATTGTCTTGGTCAAGCGGATGACGATCCCAAAATGGCTGCTCCATTTTCTCAGTTTTGTGCCGGTGGCGATTCTTTCGGCCATCTTTGTTGAAAGCCTGCTAGTGATTCATCCCGGACAATGGCCAAGCGTCAACTGGTCGAACCTATTGGCATCACTTCCGGCCATTGTGGTTGCCATTATCACGAAGAGCCTCTTCGCCGTTGTGGTCGCAGGCGTTGCTTCGATGGCAATTTTGCGGCTGCTGGGCTGGGCGTAGGACTGGAACGATAAGACGAAGGCAATAGGCTATAAGTCCTTCAAGCGTTTTAACGTTGACTAAAAATCGCTAGTCTGGTGCGCTAGGGTAAGATCGCCCGATTGTGTTTGCTAATCACAATTTTGCGGTCTTTTTACTGTTCATAAAGTAAAGAACAGTATATCCAAAGGAAAAAGGATACACTGTTCTTGTCGATTGGGGCGGACATGTCATGACGCAAGCCGTTTATCAAACCGTTTACAATGAAATCACCCTTAGAATCTGCAAACATACGAGTACTAGCATGCCAAGTAGAACGATCAAAAAGACGAGCGACCCTACCTTGGCAGCTTTAAGTCTAAAATATTCGTAGATGAGGTAAGTGATGAGAGAGAACGGGATGACAAAAACCCATATCATCTCTAGAACAGGCGATCTTTTAGGGAGTAGATAGGGCATGAAAATTACATAGAAACCGATCCAGAACGTTTGAAATCTGAGGACATGTTGATAGCGCTTCTTGAACAAGGCAGTTCCTTTTTCATTCATTCAAATCGCCTCGTTTTTGGTTAAGCACGACAAATGCAGAGATGCACAATTTGAGACGTTGCAGTGAGCCTACAACCAATTTTATTATAAGCTGGGATAATTGATTAGGTCAACAATTGGGCTTTCTGGATAATCCCCCACCTAAAAGCAATTTTAAGCATGAAGATGGAATCGGTATACTCGTCAAATTGACATAGGCAAGGATCAATTTGGTTTTTTGAGGCGGGTGCTTTTTATGATCGCAATAGCTGAGTGTCAGCAATTAAATACAAGATCATTGCTTGGTAGGCACACATGGAAGACGCTAGAATCAATCGTATGACTGAGTGTTTGCGTGGTCTTTTAGCGATTTTTAATGTAGAGAAACAATCCAGCCTATGACAATGACGGAAATGAGATAGAAAATCTGCAGAACGAGTGCACCGGTTATCCATCCATTAAGCGCGATGAAGTCCAAGGTTGAACGCCTTTTCGTGAAAAGATAAACGGCAGGGATCAGCCCGAAAATAGGCACAACCAATGCAACGATCAACAATACGATTAACCACAGTCTTTTAATGTTTATCATGATGGATCGCCCCCTCCTTATAGCCATTTATTGCTAAGTTTAAATAGCTTTACTGGCACGATTTTACCACGAATCAACTCGCAGTCTCTTCAGTAGGGATCAGAAGCGAGACCACCAGTATCAACTCACGCTAGAACAACGTACTGCTCTTTTTGACATGGAGGGGATGGCACAAAATAAGTTTGTGTCTGGCATACCGTCGTGCTAGTGCTGGGTAGCGGCAGATGATGGCACTTAAGTTGAATGGCGTTGTCAGTCATCACAAATAAACAGGCAGCGCCATCGCGAACTGAAAAAGTTCATGATAGCGGTGCCTGTTTTCTGGTGATGATCAAACTTAACAGCCGAATTTAAAAACCGGCGATAGTCGTACCGTATAACTTCCCCTTCTGTTTCTGTAACAGACTTAGAACCCAGAAGCTTAGGGCCAAGTATAACCCGATAGTTAGCCAACTGGCTTCGACGCCAAAAGTGCCGCCAGTAATGAATGGGCTCAAACCGGTATTCGTTGACTTCAAGATCATGCCTGAATCAGACAATCCGGGGACAGTCACACCAAACAACCTGCTTTCCGCGAAGTTCCAAGCGGCGTGGAAGGCGCCACAGAACCAAATGTTGCCGGTAATTAATCGGATTTCTGACAAGAGCATGCCGAAAAGAAAAATGCCCAAGAAAGCTGAAACACTAAACTCAGAGTTGAAGCCGTTCATTAGGGTGAAAAAGATCGTATTCGCCAGACAAGCGGTTAACAACTTTTGCCGCTTTAACCAGTAACCCATGATGTAGCCGCGGCAGACTAACTCCTCAAACATGGATTGGAAAATGAAGCCGACTAAAAATAGTCCTAGGATAGGTATGCCGGAGAAAGAAAAGGCTAAGCGGACATGAAAGCCTTGTAGGCCAAAAATAAATAGCCAGTTTATTGCAAAGAGAAGGAGGCCAAATAAGAATCCTTTGGCATAGCGGTGAAGCATTCGTTTCTTTGCGAATGGTAAGTAGTAAGGATCGCCTTTGTAGCGAATGACGAGCAGAATAATACCAAATAGACTTGTCCAAAGCGTTAATAAATTGCCAGATGTTGAATTGAAGTTAAACTTTCTATTAAACAAAAGGATAGCAAGTATTGGGAATGCCGTAAGCATGAACCATCCGAAAGCAATAAAGAAAGGCAGCAGAAACCTTTTTACTTTTCTTATATTGATAATTTTTCTGAAATATCTATTCATAAAATAAATCATATCCCATCAAATAGTATTTTAAACCGCGCTGGACTTTCATTAGAATACGACTAAAGTCATTAATTTGTCTAGGCCTTTTTAATCTGGATTACATTTAAAAACAGAGTCGGTAGCGCTTTATTAACGAAAGATACACTAGATAATGGATTGCTTTCTCTGGAAAGCGGTATATCAAAAATTGCGCTGGTATAAGGCTTATGAGCACTTAGAGTGTCTTAATTGAAACTTTTTTAATAAAATAATAAATCAAACAAAAAAACACGGCTATCAAAAGTTGCCTTGATAAGTCGTGTTTTTTCATTCAAACAAGTTTTTTAAGTTCATGTGCAGAGCTTACTTGCTAACCATAATCGCATCAAGCTTTGCCCGATACTTCTTTGCTGTTGCTGTGACACCGGCATAGTCACCGGTCTTGGCAGCTGCGGTGAGGTTGTTGCCGGCGCCGACTAGGGTCACGCCAGCATCAAACCAGGTTTCGAGGTTATTCAGTGATACACCGCCGGTTGGCATGACGGCTAGTTGTGGGAATGGGCCGTGGAGTGCTTTGATCATGGCCGGACCAGCAACGCTGCCGGGGAAGATTTTGACGAGATCCACGCCGGCTTCGAGTGCGGTTTGAATTTCGGTTGGGGTGAGGCAGCCTGGAGTATATGGAATAGCATAGAGATTACAGATTTTGGCAACGTCAGCGTTGAAGCTGGGGCTGACGATGAATTTGGCGCCAGCAATGATTGCCAGACGGGCAGTTGCCGGGTCAAGCACAGTGCCGGCTCCGATGAGAACATCTGCACGATCACCGTACTTTTCACTGAGTTGGTCTAATACACGATCAGCATGAGGTACGGTGAAGGTCAATTCAATCCCAGTAATGCCACCAGCGATGACAGCATCAACCGTTTTAACTGCTTCGGCAGCATCGTTGCCGCGAACAACAACAACACAGTTTGTCTTGATTAACCGATTGAGATAATCATATTTTTGCATTTTTTTATATCTCCTTAAATGTGTTCGATTAAGCAGAAGCGGATGGACTATGCTGATCGTAATTCATCTAAGGCACAGATACTTGATACTAAAATTCGCATCCTGCTGTATGAACTTGTTAAACTGAGACCACATCGTATATAAGGTACTTATTTAGTTGATCCCAGTTGAAAGGTCATTCTGAACGCAACGCAAGCATCACATTGTGCATGTTTAACAAGTTTTAAAAGCCAAAACTGATATAACAGAACATCTCTCCACGAAAATGATAGCGTTTACTAAAAGCGCTGTCAATGTTTGCTAGAAGTCTCTATAATTTTGGGAGCGAAGCAACATCTTTCTAAAAAAAATAAAAGTGTTATACAATAAAATGGATAAAAAAGGAAGCGTGACGTACATGCAGATTTCGAATTATCAAGATGAGGCCTATACTGCCATCAAGCAAATGATTCTCAGCATGCAGCTGACTCCCGGGGAAAAGGTCGATAAATATGAATTGAGCACGCAGTTAAATATCGGCGTGACCCCGATTCGGGAGGCAATTATTCGCCTGCGTCGGGAGGGCTTATTTGATGTCATTCCACAAAGCGGCACTTATGTATCAAAAATTAATGTGGATGAAATGAATCAAGGCCGATTTGCTAGAGTCGAATTGGAAAAAACTATTATTGCTAGCGCTGCTGAGCGTATGACAGCGGATCAAGTTGACGAATTAGAACAGCAAATTGCTCTTCAGGGTGTCTATGAACATAATCAAGACTATGGGCACTTTTTCAAATTAGATCATGATTTCCATGAACTCTTTTACATTGCAGATCACAAACAATTTGTATGGACGTGGGTACAACAAATGAATCTGCAGTTTATTCGTTATCGTTATCTACAATTAGAAATAAACGGCATGCACTGGCATCACATTATTGCAGAACATCAGGCAATTGTGGATGCAGTTAAGGCAAAGGATACAAGGTTGGCAAGTCAGATGGCCACCGATCACTTGTTAGCAGTTGGTAAAGATGTCAAATCAGTTTTAACCACTTATCCTGATTATTTTAAAAGTCATGAATCGAACGAGCCTCAGTTAACCTGACTGTGTTCTTGCTCGCGGAATGATTCAGTTAATCAATGACGTCTGAAAACGTAGATTTTTAACAATCCTGTTTTCAGGCGTTTTTGTGTACGGTCAGCTAAGTTCTGTGCATCGTGGGTGCTGAAACTTCGGCGATCAAAAATAACGACAAGCCAGCTCATTGACGTTAAACGGCGAAAACCCAACGTTTATTTTTTGAGAAACACAAAATTACCGTGCACGATTACACTTAAAAGAAGAATCGACTTTTTGCAGAATGCCGAGATGGAGCACTTTATGTCAGTTAAATCAGTCTGGAGAACGCATTATCAAAATGGCTTTCGTGTTAATCAAGAACTGGGGATGCCTTATCATTTGTATTGCGGATTAAAAGCCACACTGATGGCGCTGCCTTATGGTGTCTTCGTCAGTTCCTTAGGGCCAAACTGGTCGTGGTGGGGGCTTCTTTCAGGCGGCTTATTGTGGCTATTCTTTTGCTTCAATTTTGAGATATACGTTCATCAGCATATGCAAACAGGAACGCTCGCTGCCATGCGGGTTTCCAAGGGACAATGGCTGACGAGACTTGGGGGAACAGGCCTGATTTGTGGCGTTTTCGTCTATCTGCATATTTTTTTTATAGCAGCGCCATGACTTGGTTGCTTTGCTATTCAGAAAGTTGCTTGTAAATGGAGAAGGATTAGAAAGCGAGGATATTATGAAAGCTGTCTATAAAGGCCGTTCAGCTGACGTTTGGGAGATTAGTCAAACCAATGAACGACCGGCTTGGGTTAAAGCCGCTTTTGAAGAGAACTATCTATGTTGGTTAGACAATCACCTGCGCATTTTAATGAGTGGACTGAACCCGTCGCTCGGTGCAAACTTAAAAACCGCCGCGGTTGGCACGATCGGCGGCGGTTTTGCTGGCTATAACATGTATGCGCTTGGGTATCTAGGTGATTATCTAGATGTCACGAATCATCGAGTTGTTTCGAAGAAAAAGTTTTTGAAGCAGTATCAGATTCAAGAGAATGCCTAGCTGGTCATTTTTTGTATATTGATAAGCTGGCTTCAAGACAAAACAAAAGAATCTGAAATTCCTAAACACTTGGAATCTCAGATTCTTTTTCTTTCCTAAAACTTTTTTTCAAGCGGAGACCTATAAGCAATCCATTGGGTAATTGCCGCGGCTATTATTCACGCAATCGGGGAGGCCGGCTTTTCGTTTCAAATATGATACAAGCCAAATTCTGGCAAATCTTTTTTTAAAGCGTCAACGAAGTCCACACAGTTTCCCGCCTTTAAAGCAGACAAAGCAGCACTAACTAGTTGTCTGCCTTCAGCTTCTTTCCCCGTCCTAAATAGCAATATTCCCTTATAGTAATTCAATAGCACGCGCTCTAATAGAAAAGATTCCGGTAAATCTTTTTGCTCAAGAACGGCTAGCGTTTTTAAAGCATGCTGGATTTGTCCGTACCGAATCAGCAGAGCAACTGTGTTTAGCAAGACATTCATACACGTCTCGTAAGTATTGGGTAGACCAATGTAAATAGCGCATTTGTCTAATAGGGTTTGTGAAAATACCGTGATGGTTTCAATGGGAAGCTGGGTCATGGTATTGCCATAGAGGACGAGTTCAAAGTTCCCCCAGTCCTCACACTGAAATAAATAATCCGTTAGTATATTCAAGGGAACATGGCTAGGTAGGGGTTTCTTTTCTACCTCTGCGCGAACACATTCAGCCATAATCCAGTTCAGCTGATCAAAAATCAAATGCGAGTTTTGGCAACGCGCATATTCGGTGTCGACTAAGTGATTAAGTCCTTGAACATTATTACTTAGAGCAAGTTGCGTTAATTCGGTTGATAACTTGTTGTCATATAAAGGTTCAAAATGGTTCATGACAACTGTAAATTCAAAGGGGGTCACATAGATTTCCTTAAGCAAATGAAAGAATCTTTTGGTTGATAGGTCTGATGTGCCATTCTCAAATTTCGAAATCATACCCTTTGATACAACATCGTCTGCTAAGGAGCTAAGGCTTATGCCTCGCGACTCTCTCAAGTACTTAAATGTTGCGCCAAAATTTTCGATGATGAGCATCTCCTCGTTTCGTTTTCGAAACATAACTATTGAAACTCAGTTTAGCGGTTATCGTATGAAGTATCAATAAAGGTCGGAGGAAGTGCTTAATCATGAAAACATATTTAAGACATCAGCGAGGCCGCACAGGGATCAACATTGTTTGGATTATTGTGAACGTCCTTTTGTACACAGGCACATCAGTTCTCTTAACTTTTACAACGAATGCCATTTTTTCGAGGGATATGAAGGCACTCTTACTATGGTCCGCCATTAATCTTGCAGTTTGGGGAACTTTTTTGATTAGCAATTATTTTCAGGCGGTTTTTCAAGAAAAACTCACGCAGCGGATTATGATTGATGTGCGTGATACCATTTCGAGAATGATTGTCGGAAGTTCTTATGCACAGTATCACAAACAAACAACCGGAGAGTATCTTTCTGAATATGTTAATGATGTTGGCAACATTGAAAGTAACGCCATTAAGAACTTATTCTCGTTGCTGTCTGATGGGACTAACGTTGTCTTCGCAACCATAGCACTTGCTGCTTATCACTTACTATTCATCCCAATGATTCTTTTCTTATCGATATTGATGCTGAAAATTCCTTCTCGTCTAGGTAAGCCAATGACCGTGGCGACGACAGAAATGTCAAACGGGAATGCGGCGTTCTCGAATCAAGTGACCAATGTTCTTAACGGATTTGATGTTTTATTAAATGCAAATAAATTAAGCAAACTTCAAGAACTGGTAAAAACGGCTGCCAAAAGATATGCGGAAGTGAAAGTTTCATACACTAAAACCAACGCTCGCATTTCTAATTCAATAGCAGCTTTAAGTATCTTCTGTCAGGTCATGGTCGATATTATGACCAGTATTTTGGCCATCCTTGGTGCTATTCCACTTGGTGCAATTAGTTCAACCGGCAGTATTGCTGCTAGTATTTTTAATTCTTTGTCTAGCCTTAGCAACGATGCCGTGCAGATTAAAGCAACGCACCCATTATTTGATAAAGTCATTCAAGGATCTTCTAAGTCGGCAATGGCAAACGAAAGCACCCAAGAACCAGCATTTCAGCACGCTTTAAAGGTGGTTGATCTTAGCTATTCGATTAATGGGAACAAGATACTTGATCACTTGAACCTCACATTTGAACGAGGAGGAAAATATGCGATCGTTGGTCGAAGCGGTGTCGGGAAGAGTACCTTATTGAAAATTTTAGATGGTCAAATCACGGATTATACTGGACATGTTTATATTGACGACCAAGATTTGCGGACGATGACAATGACAGCATTAACAAAAATTTCTCAATACGTTGATCAAAATGTCTATTTATTCAATGATTCAGTGGCGAACAACACGTCGCTTTGGGCAAACAAGCAAAAATCTGGGGACAGTTTGCAACAGGCACTATTAAAGGCAAAGGTAGATTTCGTTAAGTCATCAGATCAAATGATTGAAGAGAACGGCCAAAATTTGTCTGGCGGTCAAAAACAACGCTTAGCATTAGCAAGATTTTTCTACTCACCAAAACCAATTGCATTTGTTGACGAAGGCACATCTGCGTTAGACGCAGAAACTGCTAGACAAGTTACCAAGCAATTTTTGAATGACCCTGATATGACCTTGATTGAGGTGAGTCATCACCTTGATGCGCAGTTGAAGGGGGCATACGATCAAGTGATCAATTTAGGCGCATGACTTGGCATGTTGCCAGACTTGATCGAACAAACATTTCAAAAAATACTCGGAACAGATTCTTTCAGTGTCCCGAGTTTTTGTTTTGCACCAAAAAAATTCCCGATTTCTCGGGAATTTCTGTTGCTATTTGGTTTTCACTCTTTAACAAGGGAACTAAGACTGTAGATTATTCGCTTGCGACCCAACCGTAGTTTCCTAATTGTTTGAATGAAAAGACGTCATACCAAAGAACCTTTTCTGTTTCGCTGAATGAAAAATTATCAGACAGTTTCTTACAAGTAGGGTCTTTATGGCATCATAACGGCGCGAACATCCTAGACGCTCTTTTAGACGCTGCTTACTGCTGATCCGCCCGCAACCGCCATTGCACAACAAAGGTCAACACAGCAAGTACCGCGAGCACGATGAAGTCGATTTGACTCCCTGTCGCGTCGGCGCCCACTGGAGAGAGGCGGTGTTGCAAGGTGATGATGGCTGATAAGCTGGCAGTGCCTAGTGAGCCGGCGTATTGCTGAATGGTATTGAACAAGGCGTTGATGTCTGCTTTGGCTGAGCCGGTTACCATGGTGCTGGCGTCTGACATGGTGTTGCCGAAGCCGAGGTTGAAGCCCATGCGGAAAATGATATAAAAGCCGACAATCAAGGGGATGCTCAGCTGGTGGGTGAAGATGCCGAGCAAGATAGCGCCGACGAACATGGCGGTATCACTTGTCAGGAGCAGGCGACGTGCGCCGAACCGATCATACAAGGCGCCGCCAATGGGTGAAACCGCCGCGCCGATCAATGAACCGGGCAGCAAAATCAGGCCGGCCACAGAAGCATTGGTATGCAGGACGTTTTCGGCGAAAATTGGAATAACGAAAGCAATGCCAATATTGCTGAATTGCAAAATAAAGAAGTTAATGGCGCGTGCTCGAATATCGGCCTGTTTGAAAAGCGAAAAGTTAAGCAGTGGCGTGGCTGTATGATTTAAGTGATAGCTCATCCCAACAATAGCGACAGCCAAAGCCGCGACATAGCCCCAAAAGCCAGCAGTCAGCCCAGATGCCGTGAATTGATCCAGCACTTCGATGAGTGAGAACAGACCAAGTCCAAGCAGCAGCAAACCTAGAAAGTCAAAACGATCAGTCGTCGTCTGCGCTTTAACGCGAATCGTGGCTTCGCCCAAGGACCAGACGAGCAGGATAACTGGCAGTACCAGCCAAAAAATCATCCGCCATGAGGCATAATATGTCAGTAAACCGCCATAAGTTGGCCCAAGCGCAGGGGCCAGTGACGTCACAACACTGGCCATCCCCACGTAAATCCCAAGATGGACTTGCGGGATCATGGTCAGAATCAAATGAAACATCAACGGGGTCGAGACCCCAGTTGCCAGGGCCTGCAACAAACGGCCAGCAAACAAAATTGGAAAACTTGGTGCCCAGATACATAATAAGGTTCCGGCCAGGCTGCAAAGAATGGCGGTCCGAAACAGAAGCCGCGTATCAAATCGTCGCAATAAAAAAGCGGTTGTGCTCATGACCAAGGTGACCATCAGCAAATAACCTGATGTGAGCCATTGCACTGTCGACAATGAAACATGCAGCGTCTTGATAAGCGTTGGAAAGGTAACGTTCATGGAAGTCTCAACCAGAATACCGACAAACGTCAGTAATCCTGCTGATAAAATAGCCAATTGCGTGCGATGTGAAACTGGTGAAGTTGTCATGGGAGTGCCTTCATTTCTATCATTTAACCTGATACACATGCATCATGCAGCAACAGGTCACTGCTGACGATAGCAGATTCAAAAAAATGATGCAAAGGCAAACGGTTTCACTTAAAGCGAAGCACAGTCTACATATAGCCGCTTAATAAACAATTTGGATGCTAAGGAATGGTTCCGTTAGTTACTGAAAGCCACCGCTATGATCAGGATCGTCATAACTGCGAAAACGAGATACCAGAATAACCGGCCTGTTGGATTATTGGGGTTAACACTAATGCCAATGCCAAACTTTTTTGGGACGAACAATGGTTGCTGTTTTGTTTTTGGAGCGGGTGCGTAGTGTAAGAAGCTTAAGATAGTCAAAATGAGGACGAGGATGAGAGGGACAATTCTTGCTATCTTTGTATCTGAGCGCAAGGTCCACACAACAGAAAGCAGAAAAAGGCAAAAATGAAAAGTATGGTTAATGATAGTAGTTTGCCTGATTTGTTTGAGCGCATGATCGACATCCCCTAGTGTTATCTTTATTAAACCACTGCCGAGATGGCTTCAACTTATAACAGCATCAGATTCATGGCAACAACCGAATCATATAGCCTTCTAAACAGATACAAAAACACCTCCAGTCTTGGAAACTACAGGTGTTAGGTCTCAACGGAGAGAGTGTGCGTGCAACCCGTTTATTTTTTTGAATCAGGTGGGACAGCCGCTAAATGAACACGCGGTTTCTGTGACGTGCGCGGTTCCGCCGGTGTTGCTGAATGGCTTGAGTTTGGGCCATTTGGCGTTGGTGTTTTAGGGCTTTTTGGTGACGCATGATCATTGTCGTCATGTGGGCCGGGGCCTTGCGGATGATTATTTTTGTTCATCTGCTTGTCAGTCAGGCTGATGACACTGGACATGACCAGTGGGAGCAGGAAGACGAGGAGGATCAGGCCGATGATGACGGCCAGCGCGACCTGAATCAAGGTTGTAATGCCGGATGGGATCATCGCGGCAAAGGTACCACTTAGGATGATGGCAGCGGAGATGACAACCGCACCGATGACGCTAGCGGCTTTGGCAATCCGATGTGTCATGGTGCCGCCTTCGAGGGCATTATCACGGTAGCGCACCATGAGGAAGATACTGTAGTCAACGCCGAGGGCAACGAGCATGATGAAGGTGAAGAACGGTGTGTTCCACGTCAGCATGTCGCGACCAAGCACGTAAGTTGAGAACAGTTTGGTGAGGCCTAACGAGGTGACGTAGGCCAACAGCAACGTTGAGATAATGCTGATAGGTTGAATCAAGGACCGGGTGACGAAAATGAGGGCGATGCCGATACCGATAATCATGATCGCGGCGGTTCGTTCAAAGTCGCCATTAGCCAGTTTTTGCAGGTCGGCGGTTTGTGAAGTTTGGCCACCAACCGCGACTGTTGCATCGGCTAGCGGCGTGTGCTTTAATTTGGCCGTCATGTCAGTTTTAATCGCTTCGATCTGTTTGGCGGCAGCATCTGTGCTGGGATCGCCCTTTAGAACAACGGTCAATTTGGTAATCTTGTTGCCATCAGACATGTAGGTCGTTAACGCAGGCTTGAAGGTTTTACTCTTTAAAGTGGCGTTAGGGATATAGAACTTCTTCCCCAGATACGACTTTTGCAGCTCGGTCAGGTATTGTTTCATGCTGGTGCTACCGTCTGCAATCGTGCCGAGTGCTTTGTCTGCCGAGGTTAAGCCGCTTTGCATGGTGGTGACTTGTTCGGAGATTGCCTTCACTTTTGTGTTCAGGGTTTGGACACCGGTATTGACCTGATCGGCGCCACTGGCAACTTGCGCCGCGCCACTATTAAGGGTGCCATTTTGTGCTGCGAGCTGTGAGGACCCCGTGTTGAGTTGGTTGACACCGGAAACAAGACTCGGTACTTGGCTGTTTAAGGAACCAATCCCACTACTCAGTTGGTGGGTGCCACTGGTGAGCGTACTGATGCCGCTGTTTAAGGCTGTCGTACCATTGTTCAGCGTTTTGATGCCATCGCCAAGCGAACTGGTACCGTTCGTCAGCTGTTGCACACCACCTGAAAACTTGGCGATTTCTTCTAGAATTGACTGTGTCAGTTGACTGCCATTGGGAAGTTGGTTAATTAAGGTAACGATTTGCTGAGCACTGCCGGTCAAGTTCTGAACTTGGCTGGCGAGCTTGTTCATTCCGCTAGTCAACTCACCAGATTTGTCGCTAAGTTGATTCATCCCGCTGGCGAGTACCGTACTATTCCCGCTAAGCTGATCCATGCCCTTAGCTAATTGGGTCGAACTCGTGCTTAAGGTGTTCACCCCTGAACTCAGGGCCGGCAGCTGGCTGCTTAATTGGCCAATCCCGGTGTTTAACGATGCAACGCCGGAAGTATACTGGCCGATCCCGCTGTTAAGACTGGAGGCGCCGGATGAAAGGGTGTTGGTGCCATTAGCAAGGGTCTGCACTTGTTGCGTGCTGCCGGCGACATCAGCATTTGTAATTTGCGTATTGGCTGAGCTAAGGCCTGCTTGCACCTGCTTCAACCCTTTCACGCTGTCTGTCAGGCCCGCATTAATCGTTTGGAGTTGATTGTCGAGATAGAGCGACTTAATCTGACTGCCGCCTGGTTGTGTTACAGAGGCAACTGTCTTAACGCCGTTCTCCTTTTGCAGGTAAGTTGTGAGGTCATCAATCGTACCAAGAACCGTTTGTGTATTCAACGGTTGCTTACTTTGAATATAGATGGTTGTTGGTGAGGCCATACCTTTTGAATAATGATCCTGAATCAGCTTATAACCGACCTTGGATTGTAACGTTTCCGGCAGTTCATCCGCGTTGTTGAAATTCAAGGTTTGGTTGGCATTCAGCAAAAACGGCACTGCGATGATGCCAATGATCCCGAGGGTGATGAGCGGTCGAGCGATGCCCATTTTGGACAGGCCGTGCCACAGTCGGCTGGTGCTATGACCGTTGAGATTCTTACTTGGCCAAAAGAGCTTTTCGCCTAAAGTGGCCATGAAGAACATGTTGAGCGTGAGCAGCACGGTCAAGAGGATCAAGACACCAATGGCCACGCCAACTGCGGAACGATAGAACTTGAAATTGGCAAGGCCGAGCACGGAGAAGCCGATTAGAACTGAGAGGCCAGAGTACAGGATCGTTCGCCCACCAAAACGTCTGGCAACTCCGGCAGCTTTCGTTCGTGGAATGCCCTGTGAAAGGGCGGCCTTGAAGTCGTCGTATAGCAAAATATTATAATCGGTTCCAATTCCGAAAAGGACAACCACTAGGAAGACTTGAGTAAAGTTTGAGATTGGAAAGTTAAACTTGTCCGCCAAATTCATGATGATGTTCAAGGAAGTCATGAAGGAAATGGCAACGGTGAGCAGCGACACGAGCGGGACGATCGGGGAACGGAAGACAATGATGAGCACAATGAAAATGAAGATTGCCGCAATGATTTCTGTTTTCTGAATCCCTTTTTCAGTGACGGTCGCAAAGTCGTCGTTCAAGACATCACTGCCAGTCACATAGGTTTTGACGTTGCTAGTTTTGATTTGTTTTTCTAAATTGCGCGTTTGCGGCCCGACTTGCCCTTGGGCTTTCACATCGACCAACGCCATCTGAGTCGTACCGTCTTTGGCGTCTAGCTGTTTCTTAGTTTCGGCGTTGTCAGATGCTTGTGTGACGTTGATAATTTTGACAGCACCGGTACTCTTAAGGTTCTTGAGAGTTTGATGAATGGCTTGTTTTTGCGAGGCAGTCAGTTTTTTGTCACCATTGTTGAAAACCAGTGCATAAGAGCGAACCTTCTGATTATTGTTGGCTTTCTTTTCAATGTTTGCGGCAATTTGACTCTCTTCGTTTTTCGGCAGCGATAAGGCACCTTTGTCTCGGACGATGCCGGAAACATCTGGCATGGTGATTAAAGTCATGATGATGACGATTAGCCAGAAAATAAGGGCCGGTATGTGACGATGACGAAGATTTTTCATTGAAAGATACTCCTTTCACAGGTTAAGCCGTTCCAGATCTGATTTTTTAGCTCAAGGGCTAACTGATCTTGATCGGGCACATGGCCTTGAAGTTGTTGTTGGACCCAAACGATGTCAATCATGCTGACGATGCTGCCGTATAAAATAGCTAACTGGGTGCGAACATCTGCTTTCACAATGACACCGTGTTCCTGACCTTCCATCAGCATATTGCTAATCAATGTGGTAACACGGTCGCGAGCAGCACGACTCTCTGGGCGTAGCGCTTCATTAAACACATTTTGTTCAATAAAATGCAGTTCAGTTGGGTAATGTTGCATGGTCAGTGCAGCGGCATCAAAGAGGTGGCTGAAAGTTGATTCGGGATCACTGACGTTGCAATTGGCAGCGTCAGCCAGTGAGTCGTGAAAATAATCCATGATGTCAGTAAACGCGGTGTTAAGGATATCCTCTTTACCCTTAAAGTGACGATAAATTGTGCCAACCGCTACATTGGCAGCTTTGGCGATTGACGGTAAATTGGTTTCCGCGTAGCCGCGTTCGGCAAACAGCTTGACTGCTTGGGCGATGATTGGATCTGGGGTGGCGATTGGTTTCATTTTTTCTCCTCCGGAATGAACGTTCATTCGCATATATTAGAAGTTGTGAATATTCTTGTCAAGAGCATATTGAAAATTAACAGGGAGCGTCTACGATGTTGTAACTGGCACAATGTCTATAAAAGAAGCAATACAAAGATGGCAGGTGGCTATCATTTTCAAAAAAAACCACCATCAAAATCTTGATGGTGGAAGGAAAGGTAACTAGGTTAATTTTTACAACAGGCTGTCACGATGTTCTTAACGAGACTCACTTTGAATAACGGCTCGGTTTTACCCGTGAAGTTTTGACTTTCTGATCCAGATTTTGTTCCGGTAAGCTGGCAGGTTCCTCGTGCACTGGTGTGGCATGGTGTGGCGTGATGGCCGCCTGCCAAGAATCAGGGGTTGGAGCTGCCAGCGGTTGGACCTGACTGGTCGAGATGGGAACGGCAGACGTCGACGGTTTGGCCGGTTGCGGATTCCCGGCTGTTAAGAGGCTGGCGGCGATGGCCAAAAAAGTGATACTCATAAGTAAGACTCCCTTCGATCATTTGACTGCTTTCATAACAGCCAATAGCAAAAGCTTACCGAAGGGATGAGACGGATTCGTACCGACTCAGTGGCGGTTTTGTTGAAAAAGGACGATGAAAACATGGCTTTTTGCTAAAGGAACCTTTAAGGGCCGTAAAAAAAGACGACCAGCAATGGCCGTCTTTAGGGTTAAATAAGGTTCATGACGATTTTAAGATTCTGCTTTGCCTTTTGGTTCCAAGCGGCGCTCCAAGAAGCCCAGTACCAAATCAGAGATGATCGCCATTAACGCGGTTGGCAATGCGCCGGCAAGGATGATGGCGCCGCCGTTGGTTGCGTTGGTGCCGCGAACAATGATGTCGCCCAGACCACCGGCACCGACGAAGGCACCAATGGCGGTGATCCCAATGGCCACGACCAGCGCGTTGCGAATGCCGGCCATAATGACAGACATGCTCAAAGGAATTTCAACCATGTACAGCGATTGCCAACGGGTCATGCCCATGCCTTTAGCCGCATCCATCAAGTTCTTGTCGACATTTTGCATGCCTGTGTAAGTATTCTTGATGATCGGCAGCAGCGAGTAGAGGAAAACAGTCACGATGACGGTATTCACACCCAGCCCGAGACCAAGCATGATGATCGATAACATCGCCAGACTAGGAATTGTCTGAATGACGTTAGCGATGCCAATCACCGTGCTACTTAATGTCCGGTGCCGCGCAATTGCCAGCCCGATCGGAATCCCGATGATGGCGGCGATTAACACCCCATAAATTGAGATCAGAAAATGGCGAGCAAACTGACTCAGCACATACGAGCCATTATTGGCAAGATAGTACCAGAATTGCTGCCAGGTATCCATGTTGGCCATTAGTCGTCACTTCCTTTGAAATAGTTGTGTTTGGCAAGAAACTTTTGCGCGACCACGTTCGGTTCAAGCAGTTGATCATCGACTTGATAATTCAGCTCTTGCATCGTCTTCAGGTTGATTTTGCCATCTAACCGATGTAACAGCGGCTTGAGTTTCGGGTATTTTTTCAAAAAGCTGTTGTTGACGACGAGCGAACATTGATAAGGTGGGAAGAACTTTTTGTCATCCTTCAGCACTTTCAAGTTGTAACTGCGAATGCGGCCGTCTGTTGAGTAACCTAAGACCGTCTGCATCTTGTTGGCTTCGACCGCATCGTAAACCAGTCCGATCTGCATCGGGTAGACTCGTTTGAAATCGAACCCATACATTTTGGTGAAGTCGCTATAACCATCGCCTTTGCGGTTCATCCAACTGGAATCTACGCCCGCGTTGTAACGCGAAGCGACTTTCTTCAAATCGGAAATGGTGCTCAAACCGTCCTTTTTGGCTTCCTGTTGGGTCACCATGAAAGCATAAGTGTCGGAAAAACCATAAGACGGGTACCAAGTCTGGTCGTAACGCTTTTTGAATTCGCGCTTAACAATCGCCGTAGCTTCGGCAGGATCCTTGACGGGATTCATGCCTAGAGTACCGGTAATGTCGGTCCCAGTGTAACGGGTAGCACTAATGTCAGCATCGTTACGAATCATCGCTTGATGCACCACGGTACCAGAACCCAGGTTGTTGACCAAAGTCGTTTTGTAGCCGAGTTCATGATTAATGAGTTCGGCAATGATATTTGCCATGATCTGCGATTCAGTACTGGTTTGCGAAGCGATCCGCACAGTACCGTCATTACCAGAGCCGCCCAGTCCGGGAAAGCCGCAGCCGCCTAATAGCAAGACGGGGATGAGGAACAGCGATAGGAGCATTTTTCTGAATGTCTTCATCTCGCCACCTCCTAGGCCTGTTCGCTTACTGGGGTCAGCCGATGTTCTAGCCGGCCCAGCAGCCAATCAACCAAGAGTGCCAAGATGGTAACCGGAATCGTCCCGCCAATGATTAAGTCCGGCTGGAAGAGGTTCAAGCCGTTGAAAATGAGATCTCCAAGGCCGCCAGCACCGATGTACGATGCGAGGGTTGCCCAAGCGATGACATAAATGGCGGATAGGCGCACACCGGCCATGATGACCGGCATCGCCAGCGGCACTTCGACTTGTCGAATTGATTGCAAGGCCGTCATGCCCATGCCTTTAGCAGCATCAATTAAAACCGGATCGACATCTTCCATGCCAATATAAGTATTACGCAGAATCGGTAGCAGCGAGTAGATGAACAGCGCCACAATGGCCGGCAACTTGCCGATCCCAAAAATTGGAATCATTAAGGCCAACAACGCCAGCGATGGCACCGTTTGTAACATGCTGGCTAGACCGATGACAACTTTCGCCGTTTTAGGAAAACGTGTCAGCACAATGCCCAGCGGCACGGCTACCAGCACGCCAAGACCCAGTGCGATGGCGGAAATGTAGAGCTGCTCCCAAGTCTTGGTGATTAGCTCGCTGCCATGTGCGTTTAGAAATGCGAACATGGTCACACCTCCTTAGGCGTGTCACTGTTAGCAGGCGCTTCCGAAGCAGCAGTTGCTGAAGCGGTATTTTCGGTATCGCTATCAGCTTGGTCACTGTCGTTATCGTCAGATTTGTCATCGTTGTCGCCCCAGATAGTGTCATAAACAACATCGACTAAAGCTGCTCGGGTGACAATGCCGACAAGTTTCTTTTCATGATCAACAACAGGGACATATTTAAGTCCACGTTTGAGAATGCGATCAGCGGTGTCACGCAACAATGAGTCTTTATTCACATAGAAAATACTGGTTTTAATGATATCGCCAACACTAGTGGCACTTTGATAACGCGTCTCAAGGGATTCAAGATCAATGAAACCTTTAAGATGATTCTCGTCATCTGTGACCAGCAGCGTATCAACGCGGCGTTTGCGCATCAGCAGAATCGCTTCGGCCAGTGATTTGCCTGGGGTGATCGCGGCTGGGTTTTTAAGCATGATTTGTTCAACGGTGGTGACATCGGCCCGCGCTTGAACAAGTCGGTCTTGCCCGACAAGATTTTCGACGAATTTGTTGGCCGGATGGGTTAAGAGTTCTGTCGGTGTCGAGTTTTGAATAATATGCCCATGATCCATGACCACGATTTTAGTTGCGAGTTTCAAAGCTTCGTCCATGTCATGGGTGACAAAAACCACGGTTTTACCGAGTTTTTCTTGCAAGTTCTTAATCAGTTCCTGCAAAGCTTCACGGGTGATGGGATCCAAGGCGCCATATGGTTCGTCCATCAGAATCAGATCCTGATTGGCTGCTAACGCGCGGATAACCCCGATACGCTGTTGTTGACCGCCAGAAAGTTCGGAAGGATAGCGATCAAGATAGTCTTCTGGAAGTTCAACTAAATCGAGCAGTTCCTTGGCTTTTTCCCGGCGTTTTTCTTCGGGCCACTTTAACAGCTTTGGCACGATGGTGATATTTTCATAGATCGTCATGTGTGGCATGAGGCCGATATTCTGGATGACATAACCGATTTGCCGACGTAGTTTAACGGCATCGATTTTATGAATGTCTTTGCCGTTAAACAGGATCTGGCCGCCGCTGGGCTCCAGCATTCGGTTGATCATCCGCATGGTCGTTGTCTTCCCGGAACCAGACGTCCCGATGAGACAGACAAAATCCCCCTTATGGATCTCAAGGTTGATATGTTCGACCGCGACATTTCCGCCTCGATAAACTTTCTCAACGTCCTTAAATAGGACCATTGGTTGTTCTTCTGGCATCTGACGCGTCCTCCTTTATTTGAATACTTCTATATTACCACATGGGGTTAATCAGATTTTAATATATTTGAGAACAGGTGTTTGCAGAAACGCCTTTGTTAGCTATTTCATTTAAAGTGATCAGAGAGTTCGGTGGAACTAAAAAATCTGCTTCTCGAAAAGTGTGGGCCATCATTCCCTCGTAGGACTTGTGATTCATTAAATGACGAATAATCGTAGGAAGGTGCTGGGCTAAAATTCTCTTGCCGTGCCAAACTCCGCAATCTCCGGCCAGCTGGGGCTGGAACGCTGTGACGGCGCTTCGAGCCCGCAAAGTCCGCGGTCTCGAAGTCGCCTAACAACATCAGCTCCAGAGCCCGTCGCTGTGTTGTTTGCACGGCTGAGCCCCATCTGGCCTACGATTGCTCCGCCTTGGCACTGGTATTTTTAAAAATTCCAATAGACTACCCAAATGAAAAGACAAACAATTTCCGCACTTAATAGAATTCCTGCAGAAATTGTTTGTCCTTTCATTTGATAGCTGTGAATTATGGCCCAACCGCGTTCCCGTAAGCAACCGGCGTTCCCAAGAGACTGACTTCAAGTGTATCTGCGACGGAAGTGTCTTTTTACTTTCCCGAGATTCACAATCGCAGCATGACTAGTATTGTCACGATAATGTTATAAGTCATGTGTGATACAATGCTTGTTTTTATTGTTCCAGAAGCTCGATTGAGAAGACTAAAACCAATTGCAGCAAGAAGTAGGCACAATGAAGCAACAATCTCCAATCCGTGGAGAAAAACAAAAATGAGCGAGGTTATGAGAACTGATGGCCAATAGCCAAAAATACTTGCCAAATAATCTTGGATAACGCCTCTAAATCCGAGTTCCTCACATATCGGGGTTAAGAAACACAGAGAGATAATCATTGGCCAGCGCGATGGGCCAGTTAATACTTTTGCAGTTGACGACTGCAACACATTGTCAGTTGGAGCCGGGAGAAATGGCAGATTATTGAGTGTTATTGTTAAAACAACAATGAAAATGGTCCAAATGACCGCCATATAAAAATTACGTGCTTTGAGTGGCTGATTAAGTTGTTGCGTTGAAGAAGGCTTTATATGACGATCAATGAATAGCAGTGATGGTATTGAGATACTGGCCGCAATAACAATAAATAGCCAGTTTAATAAGACACCTTCAAAAAAGCAGTCAACTAGGGAGACTCCAGAGGCAAGGAATAAGAATGGTATAAATAGAATGATCCCGATAACTAGCTGCTTTAGTTTATTCAAACATTTCTCCAATTTGTAGAAGCTTAAGAAACAGGTAGCATCATGCGCTGGTGATAATCTTGTCGCTACTGATGCTTGCTGGCATGAAGCTTTGGATTAGACGCATACTTTTCATGCAAACATCTTATTAATACAAAGATTGCCGCGCAGGTTACGATAGCGCTTAACCCCTTGAGCACATTCCCGAATATCATATTGTTCGTCCAGAGAGCTTCGATATATCTGAAGATGCTACGGTTAAAGAGCACTACCAGCAATGCACCCCAAACTTTTTTATCGCCATTCATTTTAGTATCATCTCCTAATTAACGCATCATCATGGCTGAGGATTGGTCATACTAGAAGACCGTTACTCAAATGTCTGTTATGTATACCAATGAAACCTTACAGGAAATTCGATAGGACAGCAATTAAGCTCCCAACAACCAAGATGCCTTCAAGACTAAGCAAATTAATTGTAACTGAAGCTGATGATGCTTCATCAGTTTAAAAATAAACGTCGTGTTTTCAACTTTTTCCGTCATAAACATGCTGGTTGCAGAATAATCGTGTGGCAAATCCATAAAGTTGATCACCGTCAAGGCAGCTTTCTTCATCCCTCGGTACACTGGTCTCAAATGGAGGGATTAGCGATGCATTTTATTCAGACGCATAAACAAGAAGCGATGATTGCTGGCGGTGTGCTGACAGCGGGCGGTCTGATTTTTAGTCAGGCATGGGTGCTGGTGTTGGCGAGTTTGGTGGCGGGCTTGCCGATTGCGATCAATGCATTGGCGGCGCTGCGGTATAAGCAGATTAGTATTGAGTTGCTGGTGACGATTGCCCTGGTTGGCGCGGTGTTGATTGGTGAGCCGGTTGAAAGTGCTGTGGTCAGTTTTCTATTTTTATTCGGTGACTGGTTAGAGCAGCGCAGTTTGGCGAAGACGCGTTCGGCGATTCAAGGCTTGGCGGCTGCGGCACCGAAAACCGCGCGGCGACTGGATGGCACCATGATTCCGGTTGGTGACTTGGCAGTTGGTGATCAAGTCCGTGTACTGGCCGGCGAAACGGTACCAGCTGATGGCAAAGTGATCAGTGGGCAGGCGAATGTTGTTGAAGCCGCGATCACTGGTGAGCCGGATGCAAAAAGCAAGCAGGCCGGCGCAACGGTTTATTCCGGCACGCAGGTGAGTGATGGTACGGTGGCTATTGAAGTTGAGAAAACCGGCTACAACACGGTTTATCAACAGATCATTGATTTGATTGAAGATGCTCAGGACGCACAGTCACCAGTCGCCACTTTTATCCAGAAGTTTGCGCGGTGGTATACGCCGCTGGTATTGATCATTGCTTTGCTCGTTGGTTTGATCAGCCAAAATGTCCGACTAGCCATTACGATTTTGGTATTAGGCTGCCCGGGTGCATTGGTGATTGGCGCCCCCGTCAGCAATGTTGTCGGCTTAGGCTTTGGCGCGAAGCACGGCATTTTGATCAAAGGCGGGGATGTGGCCACCAAATTGGATCAGATTGACACGGTTATGTTTGATAAAACCGGCACCTTAACCCAAGGCAAAATCAGCGTTGCAACGGCACAATATTGGGCGAACGATGACGCCAAAGTTGCCGAGCTTGTGGCGGCGGTCGAGCAAGCAACGGCGCATCCTTTGGGGCAGGCATTGGTCGCCTACCTAAAGCCGCAAACAACACCGGCTGTGACCGACGTGAAAGTCACGCGGGGCATTGGCGTGCAGGCGCAAGTGGCTGGCCATACCGTTAGTATTGGGAACCAAAAGAGTCTGACGCAGCCACTGACCACCGCTCAGCAAGTTGCTATTCAAAACGTGATTAAAAGCGGTGCTTCGTTGGTCGTGGCGACAATTGACGGCAAACTTGCTGCAGTCTACGGCCTCCGTGATCAGTTACGGACCGATACGCCAGCCATGTTGGCAAAGCTTCAAGATAACGGTAAAAAGACGGTTGTGCTTTCAGGCGACTCGCAGGCGGCGGTTGACCACATGATGGCGGATTTGCCACTGAGCCAGACCCACGGCGGTTTACTGCCAGTCGACAAGGTCACGGCGATCAAGGCAGCGCAAGCGCGTGGTGAAAAAGTGATGTTTGTCGGTGACGGGATCAACGACGGGCCTGCACTGGCGCAAGCAGATGTCGGCGTGGCCATGGGCTCGGGGATGGATGTGGCCATTGATACTGCTGATGTCATTTTAACCAGCAGTCGCCTGATGAATCTCGGCGTTCTTTTCGATCTGGCTAAACGCATGGACAACAATATTAAACAGAATCTTGTCATTGCGATCGGAACCGTTGCCTTATTGTTAAGCGGCTTGCTCATTGGGTTAGTTGATATGGCCAGCGGGATGCTGTTCCACGAAATTTCGATTCTGTTGGTCATCGCGAATGCCTTACGGTTACGGCACACCCCCCGAAAATTACAAAACTTGACGACGATCAAGGACGCCGCAGCACAAACCGTTAATAATGAAGGTAAATAAACAAGAAAGGATTTTTAACATGACAAAATTAGTTTATCAATTAGATGGTTTAACCTGCCCAAGTTGCTTGCAGAAAATTGAAGGCGCATTAGGCCAGCAAGCCGGTGTCAAAACTGTGAAAGCCTTGTTTAACAGTAGCAAGGTCAAGGCTCAGATTGATCCAAGCGTGACCAACGCCGATGCTTTGAAAAAGACGATCACGGACTTGGGTTATACCGTTGTGAACGTGCGCTGTCAAGAAGCATAGAGCGAGAACTGGCGCGGTTAGAAACCGGAGCATAAGCAGCCTTGGGTGTGGTGGCTGAGCCAATTACCCCCAAGGTCCTTATGGAGGAGGCTTCGATGCTATAGAACGCTTTTAAAAATAAACAAGCGCGGTTAAGAGGAGAAGAACATGAGTGTAACGACAGGAATGAAAAGTATTACCGCTGATCAAGTTAAAGAACAACAAGCAGCTGCTGCTAAACAGGCTGACCATGACCATCATGTGCCAACTGCTGGCGCGATGAGTGGCCACGTGTTGGCGAACTTGCAGGTGCTGATCCGCAAGCTGACGCAGTTTCGGGGGACCTTACGAGGTGTGGCCAGTGAAATCGATCGGCAACTGTTAGATCAGCTAATGCAACAAGCACAAGACCATTTTGACGACCTTGTGGCTGATTTAGCTGCCCAAGGCGAAGATTTTCCGACAACGACAGCGGAGTTCGGTGAATACACGATGCTCAAGGAAGACCCAGCGTTTCGTTTTTGGACGAATGATATGAAATTGGACGCCGTTGTCAATGATATCGATACCTGCCAGTTGTTTGTCAGTCGGGCGATTCCGCTGGCCAACAAGGAGAACAAGGCTGTATTGGCAGCAGATATGTTACAATTGCAGCGCTGGCATGAACAAAGCATTCTGCGCTTGCAAACTCGACTTGGCCGCCAAGTGACGGCGGGGCGGGCATTGCTTGACGAGGATGAAGATGACGATTGATCAAGCATGTTGACAGAGCGTGAGCAGGCGCGTTTAGGAGGTGGCAACATGACGCACAGTTGTACGGCGGTAGTGCCGTTATTCAAAAATTTAAACGATGAGGCGCGTGCCGCCATTGACGCGTTGACGCACGAACGCCAGGTTGAAAAAGGAACTGTTTTGATCAGCCCTGATACGGCCGCCCATTTGTTGGTGGTTGCGCACGGCAAACTCAAAACTTACCAGTTGGCCACCAATGGCAAGGAACAGCTACTACGGGTTGATGGTGTTGGTGATTATGAAGGTGAAGCCGGCTTACTCAATATCGCTAATCCGAATGTCTATACCGAAACCCTGACGGCGGCAACTGTCTGCACCATCAGTGCCACTGACTTTCAACAATTGCTTCTCAAGCAGCCGCAAATCAGTCTCCAACTCCTGACTGAAAACGCCCGTAAAATGCAGGCGCTGGAAAAACAGGCCGGCTATTTGGGTAACGATTCGATCAACGTTCGGCTCACCCACTACCTACTGGACTTGCGTACCGCGGCGGGCCAAGACACCGTCACGGTCCCGATGGCATGGACACAATTGGCCGATTATCTCGGAACAACGCCGGAAACGGTCTCGCGCACTTTGAAACGACTCGCCGAGGAAAAACTCATTGAACGTTCAGGTAAGCAGGTAAGAATTCTGAATGCCGAGGATATGGAAGATTTTGCTTGGTGAGGTTGCCGAGTGATGTTTTTTAAATACAAAAAGCCACGAATCATGCAATCTAAACTAATTGCACGATTCGTGGCTTTTTCTTTGTTTTGCAAGAAGCGACATATAAATAAATCGTCACTGAACAAAATTTAATCAAAACAATTTTTCGTTTTTTAAGAAAGCCAGCAAACGCAACCTTCAATCAAAGAATACTTATTGACCACATACATTTAAGTCCATAGACAGACCGTAGGCTTAGAGAGAGGACTAATTACCCTGTTTTCTTCGTCTAGCGGATTGGATGGCACACACCCCTCAACATTCTTGAGACGCGGAGGTGAGGGCCATGCCAAAATCAGGAGACGAAAGGGGTTCGCCGCGCTGGATGTGGCGTCGATTATCATCGCGCTAAGCATACTGGTTACCAGTATCGCCAAAGCGTATGCGATAATCAAAAAAGCTAACCGCAAGGATTAGCTTTCACCCAATCGTCATCTGAACCGCGTTGAGGTCATCGGGGTACCGCCCGGTGGCCTCTTTTCAACGACTTAATTATACACAAGATGCTAACAAGGCGTCAACATACTTACTTTAATGAAGTTATATGTGAACAATGCTGATCTTGGTCACACGATTATTTCACCGAAATTTGCTTTTTAGCATCAACGGCCACTCGGATCTGCTTAGTAAATTTTTCAATCGCAGCCGGTGCCTGTTGTTTTTCCTTCGCGACAAGATCAACGATGGCGCTGCCGATGATGACACCATCGGCGATGCCTGCCATTGTTTGTGCTTGTTCAGGCGTGTGAATGCCGAAACCGATAGCGGTTGGAACGTTGGTATACTGCTTAATTTCTGCGACTAATGCCTTTAAGCCAGCAAAGAATTCATCGCGTTCGCCAGTAATGCCCATTGATGAAACGACATAGATAAATCCTGAGGCACTTTTGGCAATTTTCTCAATTCGATGACCGGAAGTTGGCGTGATTAACGGAATAATATCGATACCGTACTTTTCGGCAATTGGCACAATTTCATCGCGACTTTCATACGGCAGATCTGGGATCACCAAGCCGGCGACATTTAAATCCGCACAGCGTTTTAAGAAGGCGTCGTAGCCGTATTTGAAGACAATGTTTAAGTAGGTTAGGAAGACGATTGGCACCGCGGTTTCTTTGCGCGCAGCCTCCACAATGTCAAAGACCGTTTTGGTGCGAACGTTGGCGGCGAATGCTCTTAGGTCGGCGGCTTGAATCACGGGACCGTCGGCGACTGGATCGGAAAAAGGGATGCCTAACTCCACAATATCGGCGCCACCTTTGGCAAGTGCGACCACGTTTTTGACGGTGGTTTCAAAATCGGGATCATCAGCGACGATGAAGGGGATAAAGACTTTATGATTTTTAAAAACATCTGCTAACTTACTCATCAACATCGACTCCTTTGTATTTGGCAATGCTTGCGACGTCCTTATCGCCACGTCCGGACAAGGTACAGATAATGATTTGATCTTTTGCCATCTGTGGGGCAATCTTTTCAACGTAGGCGATGGCGTGACAGCTTTCAATGGCGGCAACAATGCCTTCTTGTTTCGCAATGTAGGTAAAGGCTTCAACTGCTTCGTCGTCGGTAATGCCAACGTATTGCGCCCGGCCTTCCTGAGCGAGAGCGGCATGCTCGGGGCCAACGCCGGGGTAATCAAGGCCAGCAGAAATGGAATAGACCGGATCAATCTGGCCATCTTCATTTTGCATGAATAAGGACTTCATGCCGTGGAAAATGCCAACGGAGCCGCGTTCGATAGTTGCGGCGGTTCTGTCGGTATCAACGCCTTTACCGGCTGCTTCAACGCCGACTAATTGAACAGAAGGATCATCAATGTAAGCAGCAAAACTTCCAATGGCGTTACTGCCACCACCTACACAGGCAACGACCATGTCTGGCAGCCGAGTTTCTTTGGCCTGAAGTTGCTGTTTCGATTCCGTTGAAATAACACTTTGAAAATGTTTCACCATTTCGGGGAACGGCGCAGGGCCGACTGCAGAACCTAACACGTAGAAAGTGTCATCACTGCGACTCGCCCATTCTTGCAGTGTGGCGTTAACCGCGTCTTTTAAAACCATTGATCCGCTTGTGACTGGATGAACCTTTGCGCCGAGAAGTTCCATGCGATAAACGTTTAACTTTTGACGGTCAGTGTCTTCTTTACCCATGAAAATTTCACAGTCCATCCCCATGAGTGCGGCAATGGTGGCGGTAGCGACACCATGTTGACCGGCGCCGGTTTCGGCAATCAGGCGCTTTTTGCCTAAATGTTTGGCAAGCAAGGCCTGACCGATGACATTATTGATCTTATGTGCACCGGTATGATTTAAATCTTCCCGTTTTAAGTAGATTTTGGCGCCACCAAGGTCTTCGGTCATGTTCTTGGCATAATAAAGCAACGAGGGGCGATTGGCGTAATTAACCAATAGATCATTTAATTCTGCTTTAAATTCAGGATTATCTTTTAAGTCATTGAAAGCCTTAGTTACTTTTTCAAGCTCGGTCATGAGGGTTTCAGGAATATACTGGCCGCCAAAGTCTTTTCCATAACGACCGGCGCGTGTTGACTGTTGGGTTGTTTCATTTAATGTCTTCATAGATGATGTCCTCTTTTGCTTGTTGAATGAATTGGGTGATTTTATCAGCATCTTTATGGCCGTTGGTTTCAACCCCGCTGGAGACGTCGACCATCGTGGGCTGAACGAGTTGAACCGCTTGGCGCACATTCAGTGGCGTTAGACCGCCAGCCAAAATGAGGGGTCGGCTGATGTGGGGGATAGCTTTTAAGTTAAGTAGTTGCCCGCTGCCTTTGCCGCTATCGACCATTAAATAATCAGCCATTGAGGTTAGATCAATGGCCTGGCGTTCAAAGACCTGGATCACTTTTAAACCGGCTTGTTGAAGTTGCGTGATTTCGGCTGGGGTGCTTTTCCCATGAAGCTGTGCAACATCAATGGCACCTGCTTGATAGATAGCCAGAATTTCGGCGACTGGCTCGTTGACGAAAACACCAACGGTCTTGATCTTGGAATGAAGCAACTGGTTTAAGGCCAACGCTTGCTCAAGTGATACTTGATGCCGCCCGGGAGCAAAGACAAAGCCGGCAAAGTCAGCCCCAGCAGTATTGACTGCCAAAATATCTTCCGAATGCATGAGACCACAGATTTTAACGAGTACCATTTTGGGAACCTCCTTAACCGCGCCAGTTCACACTCTTTCTTAAACGCGATCACTGCCGCAGAAACCTCCACATAAGGACCTTGGTCGCAATGACCAAAATGCGGTCATCACGTCCAAGGCCGCTTATGCTCCGGTTTCTAACCGCGCCAGTTCACGCTCTTTCCTTGAACGCCGCTATTAATTGTTTTTTCTGGTTGGATCGCATGAGTGTTTCACCGATGAGAATGGCATTGAAGCCAGCTGCTGCCAGTTTTTCAACGTCTTCTTGCGTCTTGATGCCACTCTCAGCAACGACGGGGATGTTGTCGGGCACCATGGCTCTTAATTTCAAACTATTGTTGAAATCAACTCGAAAGTCTTTGAGATTCCGGTTGTTAATGCCGATTATCTTTGCACCTGACTGTAGTGCCCGTGTGACCTCAGCGGCTGTATAGGCCTCGACAATTGCGTGCATACCGAGTTTTTCAGCCAGTTGGCGATAATCGCGCAATTGCTGATCGGTTAGGATCGCAACAATCAGTAAAATAATGGCAGCCCCGTTTGCCGTAGCCTCGTAGATCATATAAGGATCAATCGTAAAATCTTTTCGAAGCGTTGGCACCGATACTTGTTGGCTGATCTCCTTTAGATAATGAAGGTGGCCGTTGAAATAATCGGGTTCGGTCAAGACCGAGATAGCATCGGCACCGGCTTGATCGTACGCTTTGGCGATCGCCAAGTAGGGAAAATCTGTGACAATTGTCCCCTTTGATGGCGAGGCCTTTTTGACCTCAGCGATCACGTGTAGGCCAGGTTGTTTTAAGCGTGTTAGAAAATCCGGCTTGTGATTGCGCGGCATTTTGGCCACGGTTTGTTTTAAATCAGCAAGTGACTGTTGGCGTTGGTGACGCGCTAAACGAATTTTGGTCACAGCCACCAGATCATCTAAGATCATGCCACCACGTCCTTACGCTTGTCGGAGAAAGCCAGTAGGCGATTGAGTTCTTCAAAGGCTTTGCCATCGTCGATCGTTTTAGCGGCTAAATCAATCCCTGCTTGAATGGATAATGCTGGATGAGCCACGTGAAGCGCTGCACCGGCATTCAACAACACGATGTCGCGTTGCGGTCCGTGATCGCCGGCTAAAATACGCCGGGTAATGTCGGCGTTGGCCTCGGGTGTACCGCCAACCAGATCAGCCCGCTGACGACGTTTCAAGCCAAATTGCTCAGGTGTCACTGTGTATTTCGTTAAGTGATCATCCTGCAATTCAACCACCGCGGTTTCATCGGCGGTGGTCATCTCATCAAGACCATCGCGGCCGTGAACGACCATCGCGTTGGTGACGCCGAGCTTTTTCAAGACATTGGCTAATGGCTCAAGCAAGGTTTCATCGTAAACCCCAAGTAGTTGGTGAGTTGGGTGTGCCGGATTTGCCAGTGGCCCGAGGATGTTGAAAATGGTGCGGAAGCCAAGTTGCTTTCTAACAGGGGCAACGTACTTCATTGATTTGTGATATTCCTGTGCGAATAGAAAGGCCAAATTGTTTTCTTGCAGGCTTTCATAACTGACAGCGGGTGTTTCATTGATGTCCAACCCTAAAGCCTCAAGAACATCAGCGGCCCCGCTTTTCGATGAAGCGGCGCGATTACCATGTTTAGCCACTCGGGTACCAGTTGCCGCGACGACAATCGCGCTGGTTGTGGAAATGTTGAACGTGTTGGCATGATCACCACCAGTACCAACAATTTCAAGCACATCCTTGGTTTCGGGGAAAGCAAGCGCGTGGCTTCTCATAGAAGCAGCTGCACCGGCGATTTCATCAATCGTTGGATTCTTGGCGGTTAACGCGGTCAGTAAGCTGGCAGTTTGCACCTCAGATGCTTCACCGTTCATGATTTCATCCAAAACGGCTTCGCTTTCTTCAAACGTTAGGTTTTCGTGGTTCACTACTTTTTCAATGGCTTGTTTAATCATGATGAATGCCTCCAAATTGTGTTTTGACAGGGATTGTTGTGAGTTTTAAGTGATTGAAAGCTATATAAAAATCGCCATCGTTTAATCTCGTTTGTCTGATTCATACCCAAGACCTCCTTCGATAACGCGCTCACCAGCCCGGAAACCGGCTCACGCTCACAAAAAAATCCGCCCATAACTTTGAAAAGTTAAGGACGGATTTTCCGCGGTGCCACCTTAGTTCGATTAATTCGAGACTTCAACAAATAATAGCATCTGATTTGTCTAAAAATCCCCATTTAATCACGCTTAGCGAGAGACCAACATCTCTCCGACAAATGACGTATGCCTTTACGTTTCTCCGTACTTGAAGTCTTTCGGGAGAACCCTCCGTGGTCCATTTAATCATCTGCGTTCGATTGCACTCTCAGCACCGGCAACTCTCTTTGCGCGCACAATGATCTTGATCTCCACATCATCGGTTTCATGAATGAATTATTAATGGTTGATTTGAATATTAGAGGCTTCTCCAGAAAATGTCAACAATTTTAATGTGCGTATTCGTAAAAAATGAAAGAGCATGAACAGCAGACAACTAACATGACACGTGATTTAAAGCGGTGAGATATTTCTCTAGATACTTGGTTTGATCTTTAGGATGATACTGTGTGATAAAACGAGGAGGCACGATTGTTTCAAGAATAATAGAAGCTTAGACTCAGTAACAATAGCAACAGCACCTAGACGTGGAGAAGGAGAAATGATGATGAACAAAAAGTTGAGCGTGGCAGTGTTGGCGCTCGGATGTTTGAGTTTACTGACTGCTTGTCAGCCGGGTAACGTTGTGAGCAAGGTTAAGCAGCATACAGTGACCGTTTTAAACCAAAAGGATCAAGTGTGGCGCGAAACTGAGGCGGTTTCTGCCACGGTAACGAGTCAGGGGAGTTTGAAAAACGAGCAAGTAAAACCGGACAACAAGTTGTCACCTGCTATCACGAATGCCGGTAAATTTTACAGTGTCGCTACTTTCAAACAGAGCGATTATGCCACGATCAAAAAGGCTATTCAGAAAAATGAAGCACAGCCTAAGACACTCCGCTTCGTCACAGTGAAGCAAGTGAATGCGACGCTTAAAGCGATGGGGGCAACCAAACAGATTAAAGCATTAACGGATTTGGTCTATACACAACAAGCGGATGGTCACACTTTTCCTAGTAATGATGGCTATCTCATTGAAGGCGATCATTTGTATGAAGTGATCATGGCTTACACGACAGGGGGTAATGCTAGTACCGTCAATCGCGGCAATGTTTACTCGCGGAAAATCAAGTACGGGACAACTAAGCAACTGACTTTCAATGAAGTGGCCGGCACTTGGCAAAGTACTGCAGGCGATCAAGCTACCGTGCGAGATGATCAATTGGTGACCATTCAGAACAAGTCGTATGTTCGCGGCAAAGTTGAAAATCTAAGTCACTTGCAAGGAGAAAAGTTATATCGAAACACGGCGTACTCCCTGCGACAGACTCAACTGGTCAAGCAAAATGCTAAGTTGACCCAGGAATCATTGGTGGCGGGCGACTTGTATGACAATATGTATCTATTCCTATCAAAGACAAAGATGGCACGTGTGAATACTAGCGGCGTGACCATTTTTACGAAAAAGGCAGATCAAAGCCAGATTCCTGCTCAAGTCTTTGAGGTTTTTCGGTTATTAGACCAGCGCCATACAGACGAAGTCGCAGCTTATTTATTACCGCACGGGACTGACACTTATTCTGTGGCACTGACTCGTAGCATCAACTATGCAACGGTAAATTATGAAGGCGGCGCAACGGGAGCAGAATCAGTGTCGATTCAGGATGGCAAAATTAGTGTTGGACCAGACTTAAATCACAATTGAGCATGACTCACAACTTTACTCGCCCCAGTCAAAAATAAAAATTGGTCCATACTCAAAAAACATCAGCAGGCAGTGGTTGGGGCAACTGCATTGCTGATGTTTTTTGATTTCTCCTAAGCGATGAGAAATAGTCAAAGGGAATTATTCATGCCAAGCCGCCGATCCGTCCAAAAAGCCACTGGTGATAGACATAGGACAATCAAAGCGCCAATCAGGTACGTGTGACTAAAAGCCTGAGCTAAGCGGGTGTTTTTGCGTTGGGTAATGTCGTGAAAAGCGGTTTGCAGGGTTTGTTTCTGGGCGACTTGTTTGATGCCGGTCAAAAAGGCAGCTTGTCCTTGCGCCATGGTCGCAGCACCCGTGCTTAGTTGCACGATACTGGTGGCAAGCGGTGAACGGGTTTGTTGAGCCGCTTTTGCCAGTGCTTCCGAGCTGTTTGCCAACTTGTTACTGCCTTGTTGTAAGCCTGCACTGGCATCATACAACTTGCGAAGATCACTGCCAGCAGCGGGCTTTGGTAGATTAGTTTTAACTTTGGCTGCTTCTGAGATGGTTTGCCTCATCTTTTTCTGTTGGTGCTTTGTCGGGGTTGATGATCCGGCAAAGACCGCAGCGAGCTGCTGGTGAGCAACTGTTTTGACATGTGGCGACAAGGTTTTTGCCGCTATGATTTGGTCGCCAGCGTGATGAATCTGCGTTTTTGCTGTGTCGATATTGGTATCCAATACGGTGACCAGAATCGCAATACCTAAACAGGTACCAATTTGCCGGGCCGCGTTGACAATCCCGGAACCAATCCCACTTTTATTTTTGGGTAGATAACGGACCGAGGCGACCATTGAGACTGAAGCGAAGCCAAAACCGAAACCGTTAATGACGAGCAGCACCACGATTAAGGCGGTTGCGGTTTCTGTTTTGATGAGCGACAGCAGGAAAAGGCTGGCAGCCATGAGCAGCATGCCGGCTAAGGTAACGGGAATAGCACCGGTTTTATCGAGTAGTTTGGTGCCAAGTAGCATGGCAATCATGATCGTTAGGGAAACTGGAATGATGATGAGTGCGGCATGCAAAGGACTATCGCCTAATACATTTTGGAGGAAATAGTTCAGAATCAGACTCGGTGCTACTAACGCAAAGCCGGTCATGAAGTAAACAATGCTAGAGGCACTCAACGTTTTTTCACGGAAAAGATCTAGCTCCAACAGCGGGTTCTTCACGCGCTTTTCGGTGGCGATGAACGCAATGAGGGCGAGGACACCGCCGATTAAACTGGTCAGAATCAGCAAGGATGTCCAGCCGTATTGGCGACCTTCCAACAGGCCAAATGTGACACCGCCAAGCGCGGCCGTTAGAAAGACAAGCCCCGGAAAATCGATACCGCCAGCGAGGGATTCATCATAGGATTCTTTTGCGCAAACGGCAATGAGCACGAAGGCAAGGATGGCTAAAGGAACATTGATGCCGAAAATCCAGCGCCAAGAAGCGACTTGCAGAATGATACCACCAATTGGCGGGCCGCCAGCCGCTGCTAGTGCCGTGACTGCTCCGACAACGGAAGCAACGCGGTTGATTTTCTCTTTACCGAAGACCTCAATTCCCATAGGCAAGACAATTGGGGTGATGATCGCGCCACCGAGACCTTGGAAGAAACGGAAGGTGATGAGCATGGACAGAGAAGTCGCCGTCATACAAGCAGCGGAGAAGCCGCCAAAGAGAAGGAGACCAAGTAACATGATTTTCTTGCGGCCAAACCGGTCAGCAATTTTCGAAGCGGTAATCATGAAGACCGACATGGCTAAGGTATAAATCGTCATGACCCAACTCGTATTAGCAAGCGAGCCATTGAGATCCGTCATGATTTTTGGAATCGCAATATTGACGATCGTGGTGTCGAGGGTTCCCATGAACATCGCGATCGTCAGGCCAATGAAGCAAAGTGCTTTGGTAAAACGCGTCATAGCATCCAGTCCTTTCATCTGATACGTTTGTGTCTATGTGACACATGTGTGACTTTCGAGAGCACTTTGAGTATACTGGGGCTTAGGAGAAGCGGCAATAGGTTGCAGACAAGTGCTACAAATTGGCAGTATTTGTGTCAGATAAGGGGATGCGAGCGATGAACGGTAAACAACGAATGGCGGCGCAGTCTAGACAGTGGTTGGTTGATGCCTTGATTGAGTTGATGCAACGCGAAGATGTGGCTGATATCTCAATCACGGAAATCGTGCAGACAGCAGATCTTTCACGAAAGACTTTTTATCGGGCATTTAAAACAAAAGATGACTTAGTCGATTATCTCTGTGCCCAATTGACGGATGGCTATTTTGAAAGTTTGCAAAAAGCCACCCGCGATCAGGAACCGATTAGTTTTGAAACAACCATGGCAAATTTCTTCAACTTCTGGTGGCAGCAAAAAGACCTTGTTCGCTTATTGATTCGACAAGGTCTGTTTGATCGTTTGAACGGGGTTTGGCTGCAAGACGCGGTTGCTCACTACCGCGCGTTTCCTGCGCCTTGGCATGTCGCCGGTACCGATCAGGAAGTGAACTACATCATGGCCTTTGCCCTCGGTGGCTTCACGAATATTCTGCGCGTCTGGCTGGCGCAAGATGAGCCAGAATCGCCAGAACAGGTGCAAAAAGGGGCGCTGGCTGGTTTTGGACAATTGGCGCGGAGCATTGGTGGGACGAATTAAGTACTTAACCAATAGTTTAATAGCTGAACTAATTGCGTATAAGTCTTTGTGGACAGTATGATGGGCATACAAATTAAGCTAATATGAAAAACACACAAAGTTGAAGGAGTCCAACAAACTCATGAAAGCTCTCATTTGCCTCATTCTAAATGCACTTCCGTATGCCGGTATCGCACTGTTGTTAGATTACCAGTATATTTCTGACGGCCCTGTATTGATATACTTTTTGTTGCAATTAAGCATATCTCTATCAATATGCTTAATTATGAGGGAGGAGACAAAGAAGATGTGGCGCATACTGTTTTTCTCCCAGTTTTTATCATTGCTTCTAAATCTACTGACGTTATATGCTGGCAACCTGCCATTCTCAACCTACTTTAAACCATTTACTGTTTATGGCTGGTCTGTATTGACCCAAGTGTTTGGGTTACTGTTGCAGGCGATAACGGCCGGGCTTTTCATATGGGTGAAAAGGGTTATTAAAGATAAAAATTAATTGGTAACGTTAAGTCAGAGTTGTCAAACGTGAAACCATTTTGAATGGCCTTTTCTCGAGGAACATCAATCAAAAAGTTGATAGTTTTCTCTTCATTCGACTTGATCATCGGAAGCGGTGACTGCGGCTGTAGCGCGACTTGTTGATTGTCTGAATAGGCAGTGAAATTTGTTGGGGAAAACGTCAGCGGAATGGCGTAATGATAGTTATGGAAAGTGAGCGAAATGCCGGTCTTATTTTGAGGTGTGTTAGGTAGATACTTGGTTTGGATCGTAAATAGCAGTTGGTTGTTAGCACCGTAATAAGTTATCTTGCTACCAATAGCAACCGGTTTTCGATAAACTGATCGGCGCGGAATTTCGTATGATTCAGGTAGAGGAATGATCTTTTTGCTAGTATGGCGGTGACGTGAGGTTTTCAAAATCAGTTTTGTTGAGGTGGCCCGCAGTCGGTTTAAGCTCACCGTGCTCTTTTTAACCGTCCCAGCAGCCAATTGATTATTATTCAAATCTTTCAATGTATAGCTGGTATTTGGCTGGGCATGAAAGCTAAGTTTAAGGCCGTTATTGCCAGTCGTTACCTTTACTTTTTTCACGATGGACGGTTTCGTTTCATCCGTATTAGTCTTGGATAAGGCTGATTGTCGCGGCACTAAAAAGAAGACGGTTAAAAAGCAAATTAGCAGAACTAACACGCTTTTTTTCACGACGGAGGCCTCCTCGATTTGGATATGAAATGACGATGGATCAATGGGTGACGAGTGTAGCAATCGCTTATAACTAACTATATCATAAGCTGTAGGAAATAATGCTGTCCCCAGCGAAAAGAGGCCATGGTATGATGAAGGAACTGATTGTTTAGTGATGTTTCTTACGGCTAGTCAAACTTAAATTAAGAGGATTTCTTAGAAGAGAGACGACAATGAAAAAGCCAATGGCAAACGCTTACGTTTTTAACTTGATAGCGACAGTAACATCTGCTGTTTTTTCGATTTTTTTGATCACACAAAACTTTCCAAATGTCTTTCAATTTGGAGTCTCGTATAAAATTGATGCTTCCAATACAGCGCTTGTTAAGCAACTACAAATGATGTATACACCAGCAATTGTAGTTGCTTTGATTGCTGCCGTTTTGGTATTCACACTGGTGATCACAATGCTGGTGCTAGTTAAGAAAAGAAAAGTCAGCGCTTTGGGCAGTATCATAGCACTGGGTATCACCCTTATTCAAATAGGATATCTTAGCGGCCTGTTTTGGTTGGTTCAGTCGGTGCAGTCGGCATTTTCGCCAGCCGGTGACATCCTGCAAAATCCTTATATTGGACCGTTACTTCAGTTGATTAATTTACTGCTTCTTGGGGGATCATGGATAGCCAATATGGTTGTGGCGATTGATTATCGGAGAAACGGGATTAAGGAAAGTCGGCATTGAAGATGCAAGGTACCTTTCATCGAAACGAGCGATTTTATCCTGTAGTAACTATGGCCAAAAACTGTTGCATTGGCGGATGCTTTTAGTCATACTTTCGCGTTTTTGAAAAGTCCTTCAGTTGCCATACCAATCTTTTTTTTAATTCCTTGAAATGGCGAATTTTGATGTCATTCGTGTGCCATAGATTGATATGCTTGGAAATGTACTTTAAAGTGCCATCAGTGCTGATTAATAAAAGAAATTCGTCATCTTCATTTATTGCTACATCATCTGGTACAGTTAAACTAAACAACTCACCAGTTCGATGAACCTTGAAACGACCAATAACCCGATCAGTGGCCTTTTTTCACTCATGCTCTTGTCTCTCCATTTTACTGAATATAACTAGGTGTTGCCATAAAAGCAAACAATATCTCTATCAACTTTTGAACATCAAAATAACGCGCATCCCAAGCCCACAGTCGGTTTCGTGATGCGCGTCATTTTTTGAATTTATAGAAAATTCTCCAACCCAACAACCAATTCATCAGCTGTTTGAACCTTACTAATCGCGACTGCGACGCCTTGCATGAAGCTTTGGCGGTCGAAGGAGTCTTGGCGGATGGTGAGGGCTTCACCGGGGCCGCCGAAGAGGACTTGTTCGTGGGCAATGTAGCCAGGTAGGCGAACGGCGTGGATCGGGACGTCATCGACACGTTGGCCGCGGGCGTCATTGTCGATGGTTGGCAATGGCTTTTGGGTACGTCCGGCGGCGATTTTGTGGGCGGTGGCGATGGCGGTGCCAGAAGGGGCATCGGCTTTGTCCTGATGATGCATTTCGATGATCTCGGCATCAGGGAAGTAGGCAGCAGCTGCTTGTGCGAACTTCATCAAAAGAACTGCTGAGAGCCCGAAGTTCGGGGCGATCAAGCCACCGAGGTGTTTGGCATTGGCAAGTTTGATCAGTCGTTCCTGATTAGCAGGGTCCATGCCGCTGGTGCCGACGATTGGATGGATGCCGGCATTGATGGCAGCTTCAATGTTGGCAGCAACGGCGCTGGGATTGGTGAAGTCGACCCAGACATCTGCCACGTGTGCATGAAGCTGGTCATAGGTGTTGAGTACTTGCACGTTGGTAGGCAAGTTGTAACTTTTTGGATTAAGGTCGGTAATTTTAGGGTCGAAAACGGCGCTTAATGCGAAATCTTGATGTGACTGAACCATTTTGACTGTTTTCTGACCCATGGCACCACGAAAACCGGCAACAAGAACCTGAATCATGCGAGCACCTCCGCTTCAATGGCTGATAGTTCTGGCACGCCCAGTAGATGGGCGAGTTCCTGCTGTTGGCTGGCGTTCAGGGGTAGTAACGGCAAACGTGGGCTGCCGACTTGAAAGCCTAGCGCATTGAGTGCAGCTTTGGTTGGCGCAGGGGATGGGAAATGGAATAGAGCCGCCATTTTTGGCAACAGTTGACGTTGCAAGGCGGCGACTGTGGTGATGTCGCCACGATCGAGTGCGGCGTACATTTCACGGATACTGTGAGCGTAAAGATGGGCTGCAACGGAAATGACTCCCATCCCACCGAGTGTCTTGATGTTGAGTGCCTGAGCGTCTTCGCCTGTCCAAACATTGAAAGCGTCGTGCTTGGTACGGTCAATGATGTCACTCAAGGCAGGGAGGCTGCCGCATTGCTTGATGCCTTGAATCATGGGATTTTGCGCCAGTGTCGCAACGGTTGCTGGTAACATATCAACACCGGTGCGGCCTGGAATGTTGTAAATGATGATCGGCTTCTGCGCCGCTGCAGCAACGGCTGTGTAATGGGCGATCATACCGTTTTGATCTGGCTTGTTGTAATAAGGGACAACAACCAAGGTGGCATCAATACCGGCAATGCCGCCAACTTCATGAGTGAAGGCGGCGGTTTCTTTGGTGTTGTTAGAACCAGAATTAGCAATCACAAGTGCGCGGCCATGAACCATATCGGCGAAGCGGGTATAAAGCGTGATTTTTTCTGGATGACTGAGTGTTGGTCCCTCGCCGGTGGTAGCACCGACGACAAAACCGTCAGTACCTTCTGCGATTAAATGATCGACAAGTCGCTGCATGACGCCATAGTCAATTTCGTCGCGATCATTGAATGGCGTCACAATCGCGGTGATCAGTTCTGCTTTTTGCATGATGACCCTCCTATAAACGCGCTACCCAGCCCAGAAACCTACACATAAGGACCTTGGCCGCAATGGCCACTTATGTTCCGGTTTCTACCCGCGCCAGTTCGCGCTCTGTCTTAATGTAACTACTAATGATAATTTGTGCTGGCTTACACTTTTTCAAGCATTCGATGTTCAAGAAAGTGCACAACGGCGGTGACACCGGGCACGAGTGCGGCTTCGTCAGGTGAAAAGTCGGCTGCATGTAGCTGTGAGTCAGGGTCATTGACGCCTAGCCAGAACATGGTGCCAGGAATCTTATTTAATAGATAGCCAAAATCCTCACCTGTCATGACAGGCTTTGTATCGACAAATGTCACGTCAGGATCATCTTTCATCACTTGAATAAAGTCTTTGGTGAGTTTGTCATTATTTTCAACGGGATAGTAGCCGCCTTGGTTCAAGGCAACTTTGACTTGGCAGTTAAAACTGGCGGCAATGCCTTGACCGATGTCACGGATTCGTTGTTGCAGAAAGTCAATCTGCTGCTGGGTGAAGCCGCGTAAAGTGCCTTCGAGATGCGCCCTGCCGGCAATGACATTGCGGATCGTACCTGCGCGCATCAAGCCAAAAGTAATCACGGCGCTGTCGGTTGGTCCGACATTACGAGCAACGACCGTTTGAATCTGACTGATGAAGCTTGCCGCCGCGACGATCATGTCATTGGCATTTTGCGGCAAGGCAGCATGACCGCTTTTGCCGATGAGGTCAACGTTGATTTCGGTTGTGCCGGCAAAAAGGGTGCCGAGGCGTGTGCTGATCGTCCCAGCCGGTAGATCTGGGCGATCATGCAGGCCATAAAACTCATCAATGTGCCAATCGCCGGTGAATGCGCCCATATCGTAGGCGAGCTTGCCGCCATTTTTACTTTCCTCGGCTGGTTGGAAGAAAAAGATGAGGTTATCTTTTGGTTGATGTTCAGCAAAATAACTGAGGATGCCGAGGGCGACAGTCATGTGGATATCATGTCCGCAAGCGTGCGCGATGCCGGAATGCTTAGAGGCAAATGGCAATCCGGTTTTTTCGGTAACCGGCAACGCATCGATATCGGTCCGATAGCCAATCGTACGCTGCGGATCGCGCCCTTGGACCTTGACGAGTAAAGCGGTTGGCAGGTCTGGCAAGGTGCGGATGGTGAGATATGTTTGGGGCAGCCCTTGAATGGTTTTTAGCAATAAGGCGTGCGTTTCTTTTTCCTGCAAGGCTAGTTCGGGGATTTGATGGAGTTGGCGGCGAAGGGTGATGAGGTCAGCTTCCTTCATTAATAAGTCACAGCTTTCTGAGTTCGTCGAGTAGGACGGTTTTGGCTTCGGTTTGGTCATTCACTTGTTTGATGACTTTCGCAGGAACACCAGCGACCACGGTGTGCGCGGGAACATCGTTAATGACAACCGCGCCAGCAGCAATGACCGCGCCTTCACCGACTGTGGTGCCTTCGAGGACAACGGCATTGGCGCCGATCATGACGTGATCACCAATCGTGACGGGCTTAGCTGAAGGTGGCTCCACAACCCCGGCGAGTACGGTGCCAGCGCCGATATGGCAGTGCTTGCCGACGATTGCCCGGCCACCAAGGACCGCTCCCATGTCAATCATGGTGCCAGCACCGATTTCTGCACCAATGTTGATAATCGCGCCCATCATGATCACCGCATTGTCGCCAATGAGCACCTGATCACGAATAATGGCGCCAGGTTCAATGCGCGCATTAGCCGCCTTGATATCCAGCAATGGAACCCCGGTGTTGCGGCCGGCGGTTTCAACATAATAGTCATCTAACTTGGCTTTTTTCAAAATGGGTTTAATTTCTGCCCAGTCGCCAATCACGGTGCCGGTATGTTTACCGATGAAAGCATGAACGCTTTTGGGGAAATGCAGCTCGCTTAGTTTGCCCTTGAGATAAACCTTAACTGGGGTGGTTTTTTTGCTATTAGCGATGGTGGAAATAATTTTTTGAGTATCTAACTGTGCCATAATCGGCCTCCTATTTGGTTGCGGCAGTGGCGTCGGTTTGAGCTGGAGCAGGCTGCTCAGTTGGTGCGGCGTAATGTAAGTCATTTTTAATGAGATCAGCATCGGTTTCGCGGGTCACGACTAGCTGGGCTTGACCATTTTCCACGAAAACAACGGCGGGTCGCGGATTGCGATTGTAGTTGGATGCCATTGAGTAGCCGTATGCGCCAGTGTCAAAAACAACAACGACATCGCCTGATGTGGTGGTGGGCAGCGGTGCATCATCGATCAAAATATCGCCGGATTCGCAATACTTGCCGACCAAGTGGACATGTTCAGCTGGCGCAGCATTTGGCTGGTCAGCTAAAACGGCCGTGTAGGTTGCTTGATACAAGGCAGGACGAATATTGTCGCCCATGCCACCGTCAACGGCAACGTATGGCCGCAATCCCGGGACATCTTTACGGCTGCCGACGGTATAGAGACTATAGCCGGCTGGCCCGACAATCGAACGGCCGGGTTCAATCCAGATGGCTGGCAACGGCCAGTTAAGCGTTTGACTTTGTGATTTCAAGGTTGCCAGAATTGCCTTAACAAAGGCTTCTGGTGGCAGCGGATCGTCTTGCTTGGTATAAGCAATGCCGAAGCCGCCGCCAACGTTCAGGACTTTGGGGATGAAGCCGAATTGCTGATGCCAGTTATTAAGGACATGCAGCAGCTTTTGGGTAACGGCTTCGAAACCTGCTACTTCAAAGATCTGGGAGCCAATGTGGGCGTGGATGCCAAGCAGGTTGAGATGATCGTCGGCTAAAATGCGCTTGGCGGCTTCATCTGCTTGACCACTAGCGAGATCGAAACCGAATTTACTGTCGGTTTGGCCTGTCTGGTCATAGGCATGTGTGTGCGCGCTGATACCAGGGGCGACACGGATTAAAACGTCCTGTTGACCAACGGTGGCACCTAAAAGGTCATCAAGGAGATCCAGTTCGTGAAAATTGTCCACAATGATGGTGCCAACCCCGGCATCCAATGCTTGTGTCAGTTCAGCTTTGCTTTTGTTGTTGCCATGAAAACTGACCGCCGCCATTGGAAAGTCGGCTGCCTGAGCGGTGTAAAGTTCACCGCCGGACACCACGTCAACGTGCGCGCCTTCTGACTTGGCGACTTCGTACATCGCAATGGTCGCAAAGGCTTTGGAGGCATAACTGACGGCATATGACACATCTGCTTCTTCAAAAACACGTTTAAATGCGCGAATTTGCTGGCGAATGGCGCCAACATCGTACACATAAAGTGGGGTTTGAAATGTTCGGGCCAACTGGCTGGCAGCGACCCCGCCGATGGTTAACTGGCCTTCATGATTTGTGGCAAAATCCATAAGTTCATCCTCCCGAATTTGGCAGGGCGATGGCAAACGAAAAGGGATCCTTTTGTTTGGCCACGCGTCAAACAAAAAGATCCCAACTTGCAATCTACTTGAATGATAGCGCCCCGCTTAGGTTTCTAAGCGACAGTACAGGATTTGTTCAATCCTGGCCCAACAGGCTTGCCGATCCCGGCGCGCCCATTTCGGCAACCGCCCCTTTGGCTTGATGTCATCACGAAGGATCCCGCTCGATCAAGCTACTCATGTTGGTTGCAACCTCTATCTGTTTGTCACCAGCCTATAATAAAAAGACGTGGACGTCAAATAAATAATGAGAAAGCGCGAACAGGCCCGCTTAGAAACCGGAGCATAAGCGGCCTCAAGCCTCAATGGCTGGGTCTTGGCCAGTGAGGCTTGAGGTCCTTATGTGCAGGTTTCTGGGCCTGTTCGCGCGCTTTAAGTGAGATAGGTCTGTCTTCGAGGCTTTTAGTTCTCCTATAGTTGGCATTTGTCCGATAGTCCGAGCTGGCCCTGCGGTGACAGAGACTGGTGACTGTGAACTCAGGTCATTAAAAACAAATTTAAAAACATTGTCTCTATGCAGTAACCCGAAAACGTGTCATGTTAGCGACATGCTGGGGCTTGTGTTTCTGGGAGAGTCTGTTAAAGTACAGGATAAAATGACAAAGTTCTCATTTGTCGTGACGTCTAGGAGGCAGTTTATCGTGCGTGTCGTAAAATTTGGCGGTTCATCGCTAGCAAATGGTTCACAATTCGCCAAGGTCGTGGCGATCATGAAGGCTAACCCAGCTCGGCAGGTGATCGTGACGAGTGCGCCAGGTAAACGGCACCCGGGAGACACCAAGGTGACCGATTTATTGATTCAGTATGCACAGGCAGTGATGCGGCATGAAGCTGTGGCTGCCATTGTTGCAGAAATCGTTGCTCGATATCAGGCAATCGCCGATGATTTTGAGCTCGAAGCATCGATCATGGCCACGATTGAAGAAGAGCTAGACCAGTTACCAAAGTTGACTTTCAAGAACAATGATTATTTAATGGCAGGCTTTAAGGCGCGCGGTGAAAAGTTGAACGCGTTTTTAATGACCGCGGTGTTGAATCATGAGGGGATTGAAGCTACCTATGGCGAACCGAAGTCGTTAGGAATTGTGGTCACAGATCATCCCAATGATGCCGAAGTTTCACGTGAAACCTATCGCAACCTCGCTACATTTCGACGACCAATTGGGGTTTTGGTTGTACCGGGATTTTATGGCTATACCAGCGATGACGATATTGCCACCTTTTCTCGTGGTGGCTCCGATATCACGGGAGCGATTTTGGCTAACGGTTTTCATGCCGATTTATATGAAAACTTTACTGATGTCGATGGCGTAGCGGCTGCTGACCCACGGGTGGTGGCGAATCCGCAAATGATTCGTGAAATGACCTATCGGGAAATGCGAGAGCTGTCTTATGGCGGCTTTGGTGTTTTTCATGATGAAGCGATTCTGCCAGCGATTGCTGGGCAGGTACCGATTAATCTTAAAAATACCAATCATCCTGCTGCTCCAGGGACAATGATCGTCCCAGAACAGCATTTTGTCCCGAAGCATGCCATTACCGGGATTGTAAGTTCCCAACATTTTGGGGCGATCTACCTGCATCGATATCTGTTGAATAAGGAAGTTGGCTTCACTCTGAAGATCCTTCAGGTGTTAGCCCACAACGGCATTAGTTATGAGCACATGCCCAGCGGAATTGATGATCTCACCATTATTTTAGATGATCGCCAGCTAACTGAGGCCAAACGCAAGACAATTTGTGCCGAGATTCAAGCGGCGGTTCATCCAGATGTGCTGAAGTGGATTGATGACTATGCGATCATCATGGTCGTTGGTGAAGGGATGGCGCAACGAACCGGATTGATTCAAACCATTCTACAACCGCTCGCAACCGCCGGTGTTCATGTCTCAATGATTAATGAGGGGGCCTCTCAGATTTCTCTGATGCTGGGAACCTCACGTGAGTCGGCCAATCGCGCTGTTAAAACGATCTACAATGCTTTTTTTATACCGATTAATCAACGTTTGGAGGTGCACTAACATGGTGACTTTGCAAAAGGTTCATGGTTCCGAAAATAGTTTCTTTCTTTTCGATGAAACGCAATTAACTCAGCCGTTGACAAACACCCAATTAGCAACCGTGACCCAACAGCTAACGAACGCTGAAACAGGGTTGCTTGGCGGTGCGGACGGGGTCTTGGCCGTCACGGCGGCGCGGGGAACGGCTGGCAAAATGACGGTGGTCAACACTGATGGCAGTTTTGCTAAATTGTGTGGCAACGGTCTGCGCACGGTTGCACGTTATCTGAGTGAAAAAACTGGGCAAGCGACGTTCAAGGTGCACACGGATTTTGCTGATCTTGCCGTTGCTCGTCAGCCGCAACTGGCAGAAGGCGTACCGGCCTACTCAGTGGAAATTTCGCCGGTTAGTTTTGCGCCTCAGGACTTGCCGTTTGCCAATCTTGGCGTTGACCGAATTGTGGATACTGTTTTGCCAGCGATTCATCCGAGCTTGAAATTCACCGCCATTGCTGTGCCCAACCCGCACTTAATTGCTTTCGTCTCACCTGAGGTATTAGCTGGGTCCGATCTCGAACGGATTGGCAAGATGCTGAATGCCAAAAATCCTTATTTTCCGGAAGGGGTCAACGTGACTTTTGCCGAAATCTTAGATAAGGATACCTTATTTGCTCGGACGTATGAGCGGGGTGTCGGGTTCACCAACGCATGTGGCACAGGCATGTCAGCAACGACCTTGGCTTTTATTTTGACGCATCCAGAGGAAGCTGCTTTTGATCGGGTCAATACCGTGTATAATCCAGGAGGAATGGTCAAAACAATTGTCCATCATGACGGCGAGCGTTACTGGATTGAATTGATCGGGAATGCAACGGTCACGGCGACGATTACCTTGCCAGACACGGCGTTACTCGCAGGCGACTGGCAACAAGCTGAGATTCACGCGACTGGCGAACAGGCTGAGTATGAACGCTTTATTGACGCACTGCCGCATCGGAAGTTGGCAAACACATTGACAGAAGGAGTTTAGATCATGAGAGGTTATCACGTAGCAGTTGTTGGGGCTACTGGAGCTGTTGGCACCCGGATGTTAAAAATGGTGGCAGAAAGTAAACTGCCGATTGCGTCTGTCTTGGCACTTGCCAGCAAGCGCTCAGAAGGAAAGAAAGTCCCTTACCGTGATGGGACGCTGACCGTCCATGAGACGACCGATGATTCATTCAAGGGCATTGATATTGCCTTATTTTCTGCTGGCGGTTCAGTTTCCAAGCGATTTGCACCAGCCGCGGTTAAAGCTGGGGCTATCGTGGTTGATAATACGAGTGCTTTTCGAATGGAACCAGAAATTCCGCTGGTTGTCCCAGAAGTGAATCCGGAAGCGTTGCGGCAACACAGTGGGATCATTGCAAATCCAAACTGTTCGACGATTCAAATGGTCACTGCGCTTGAACCGATTCGAAAAGCCTTTGGTCTTAAACAAGTGGTCGTTTCGACCTATCAGGCTGTTTCTGGCGCTGGGCAATCAGCTGTGAATGAATTGCTTGATGAAACTCGCGCTGCATTGGACGACAAACCGCTTGACCCGCAGATTTTACCAACGGCGGGTGACAAGAAACATTATCCGATCGCCTTCAATGCCTTGCCGCAAATCGATGTTTTCGAACCGGATGGCTATAGCCATGAAGAATGGAAAATGATCCACGAAACCAAGAAAATCATGGCTGGGGATATGAATAGCGACACCATCAAAGTGACCGCAACCTGTGTTCGAATTCCGGTGCCAATTGCCCACTCTGAAGAAGTGTACTTCGAAGTCGAAGACGACAAGGCAACTGCCGATGATATTCGCGAGGCATTGGCGCATGCTCCTGGTGTCGTTGTTCAAGACGACCCAAGCAAACAAGTGTATCCGCAAGCGATGAACGCCGTTGGCAGCAAAGATGTTTTCGTTGGCCGCATTCGGCCAGATGCAGAAAACCCACGATTCTTCCATATGTGGAATGTTTCCGACAATCTATTGAAAGGCGCTGCTTGGAATTCCATGCAGATTGCTGAAACGATGGATGCCATGGGACTCATTCAACCTAAGTAAATCGTTCGGTAAAAAAACCGGTATCATCATTGTTCAGGAGGTTCTGAACAGCGACGATGACGGCTTTTTTGTTGCTTTGAGATTGTTCAAAAATAACACCCGGATTTCTTGCGAGAAGCTTAAGGTTGGTACGCAAAGATTGACCGTCCAGATTAAATAACTATAATAGTTAAAAAACAAAGGAGCAGTTGTCAAATGAAAAAGCATCGTTTTGTCATCGCACTGGTGGGTCTGTCACTCTTTGCCGCCAGCAGTACGATTGCGGCTGATATGACGCAGGCGAATATGGAGCAACACAGTGTGACCTACACGATCAAAGGCGACGGGTTAGTCATCTTCGACAAAACTCGAACCTATCGAACAAAATCAACCGCTGCTGCCTATAAAGGAACTTTCGCCGCCGATGCACCAACGGCCAGCTTTGAAAAGGTCGGGACACTGGCTAACCACAAGGACTATCGCGTTACCCGCAAAATTAAAGTGAAAGCTAAGATGCAAGGCGCTGCTGCACAGACCTTTTTCTATGTGAATGGGCATGGCTGGGTTAAGGGCAGTGACTTGACGCGGGAGTGATTTGTTTTAAAATCAATACCTTCATCTAATTTAAATAACCGTGATGAATCTTTTATATGAAAAAGGTTCATCACGGCTTTTTATTTTCCTATCGGATGTATGAATATATTTATGGTAATAATAGTTGACGTAGCACTGGCAGGCGCTATACAATCAAAGCTCTCTTGATGGACTAGTCTCATCACCTCATACGTGAGTGAGGCTTCTAAGATAGAGATGACGCATCATAGTTTTATCTACTTCTAGAGGATGTTTGAAATGCGAGATAAGCAAAGGGGGGTATCCTGTGGTAAAGGTTCATTTTGGTCTCACTCATAAAAAAGTTGATTCAGTTCTAATCATTCAATTCTTTAACGCCGGTATTATCTGGGTTCATAACTCAAAGCGCCGTTGGGAGTTGACTGGTGGCAAGTTAGAACCGGGCGAGACGATGGTGCAAGCAGCTGTCCGCGAATCGTATGAAGAATCAGGTGCTGTTGTTCAGGCCAGTGCGATTGTGCCATTGGGCTACTATGTTTTACCTACTGGACACACAACAGCAGTGGTTAGTGCTAAAGTTGAACGTTTGCAAGCTATTCCTGCGTCTTCTGAGATTGATGATCGGCAAGTATGGTTTAAGCCTGTCCCGGATGCTGAGCGATCTTTTCATGATGATATTTACGCCCAGATTTTTCAACATATCGGGTGGCCGGATGAGTAGCCGCCAATACGGGTTTCTGCTGAATATTTTATCGGTAGCCGTGATGGCTGTGACACCGGTCATGAACAAGTTCTCGATGATCACGCTCTCGCCATTAGCCGCAAGTTTCTACAATGCGCTAGTGTCATTGATCCTGACTTTGGGCACGATCGCCTTTACCAAAACAAAATTAGTTTGGATTAAGCAGCCGATTATTTGGACGTTGGGTTTGACGAATTGTTTAGGCATATTTTTGCAATATATGAGTCTTTTCTTCCTTGATCCGGTCAGCGTCGGGTTGGTCGGCAGGTTTTACATTGTCTTTGCGATATTGCTTTCAGTGCTTCTGCTACGTGAACGATTTGATCGAAAAGAGATTGTTCCGATCGTCTTATGTATGATTGGCACAGCTTTGGTATCTGACTTTTCCGGCGATGTTAATAACATACTGGGTCTGGCTTGTGCGCTTGGCTACACGTTTAGCTTTGCCCTGACCAACACCTTAGCCAAAAAAGCTCTTATCAACATAGACGAGAAGATACTACTCTTATATAACCAAGGCACCGCCGTCGTCATTCTAGGCGGTTTTTTATTCGGAAGCGGACAATTATCCCTCGCGCCGAACCTTGGCATAGGTGCGGTCGCCATCTCAGCCTTCTGCTCTGGTTTTTTGGGACTGCTACTCTTTTATCGCGGCCTGAAGTTGATTTCATTTCGCGATGCTAATCTTATTCGGGCATTGAATCCTATTTTTGTCTTAGTGTATTCATTGCCGTTCTTCACAATTCAAATGACGCCAGCGTTTCTGCTTGGCGGTTTCTGTATCATTCTTTCGATTGTTTGGATGTCGTTGCCGATGAAGAAGGCCAGCGTTGATTGAGATGAATGTTTCTTATAGGTTCAAAGATGTATAAGAAGGGCACAAAAAGTTGCCGCATAAATTCTCTAATCACCGGCGCCACTGCCAAGAGCTGAAGATGCTTGGTAGTGGCGCTTGTTTTATTGTGAAGATAGAGATGAACATTTTAGAACTATAAAAATCATTCGGTTAATAATAATCTCTAAATATATCTTTGAAACGGTATTTTAGACATTATAATATCTAATATATAATAAAATATTTCGTTTTTAGTAGACTCTTATGTATAATAATTGGTGCGAGCACTCACTTGGAAGTGTTGACAATGATAAAGGCAGAGAACATAGGAGGAAAATATGAAATTCTCTAAACGTCCAAAACTGGTTGGTATAGTCAGACGAAGTGCCGTAATAGTTTTTGCGCTGATCACTATGACACTATTTCTTCAACTCAATAGTGGGGTTGAAGTCTATGCAACGACTAATCCTGAGTTTAATGAGACTGAAATCAACAAAGAAACAAGCAAACAACTAAAAATGCTCGATCCATACTTAAAGGATGTTGATGGGATCACAAGTTTTGACTATGATGCTGCCATGAATGACAATATTGATCCCGTTGTTCTAAAAATTGGCGCAGAAATAAATAAATGGGCTCGCAGCCTTAAAAATGATGGTCTAGAAAAAGGTATGCTATTCTCAATGGCCAGATTTAATTTATTGGTGTATGGGAATTATTGCGGTAAAGGCAACAACGGCAAAGCACCGATTGATGATCTTGATGGCGCATGCCAAGCACATGATACATGTTATGCGTGGGGCGGGAACAATGAGAAGTGTAATCAAGAATTTCGTCAACGCTTATTAACAATTATGCAGGAGACATCGCTTTTTGATTACAAGCACATTGTTGCCGTTGCTGCATATAAACTGTTTGGTGGTTGAAAGTTCAGGATGGATAAGTGCCAGAAGAGGACTTTCGTGTCATTTAAGGTTTCTGCTAGAACCATCCTTAATGGAGAAATGAAAGATGAAAGCTAAATCGAAAATCGCCATTGGTAATGTCGGTATCTTGACTGTTATATTTGCCTTAATGACCATCATAACTTTCTCTGGGAAAAAGAACTTCGTTGGAATCGAGCTTGGCGCTGGGTTTATTGGGCTATTAGTGATTGCCTTGCTGATTATCTGTTGGCAAATTTACCTTTTATTAGAAAAGTCCGCCCTTGGCTGGAGCTTTAACATTATCCTCGGTAGTTACACATTGGTTGTTGGAGTAGCCATTTTTTTCATTGCCTCATTTTTCATTGGCTTTGCGCTATTTCCGTGATTTTCCCACCTAGGAATAACGGTGAAGGGCCTGGGCTATAATGCGACGTTACCAAACAGACTAGTGAGAATGATTTGCCATGTTTAGGCAAATCATTCTTTTTATGTTTCCATAAATAGTCTGATTAAGTTTAAAGATTGTGGCGTATGGCATGGCAAGCCACTTCATAGACCGGCCTTGTTGCCACTATTTTGTAAACGTGATGCTATCAAGCAATGGCTAGGTCACTCGCAGAATCTAATTGCACAGTATGGTAGAATAGCTAAAGAAATCCTTAAGTATCTGCGCTAAGTGAAAGCGAGTTTTTCTATATGAAGAAATTGTTTGAGCGGATTCGTATGCCGGAGTTTCTTGAAGACATGCGAATGCGATATGCAGCTATTGCGATGGTCGTGCTGGCGGTGATCGGTATTCTGATGGGAGCACTGATCCGTCCGTGGTTGGCTTTGTTGATGCTGCTGATTTTGATTAGTCTAGTGGCCACGATTTTTTATGCCCTAGAAACCATTGCCAAGAATACCAATCAGTATATTTCGGACCTCAGTTATCGGATCAAGCGCGGCGAACAAGAAGCGCTGATCAAAATGCCGATTGGGATCCTGATTTATGACGAGAATCTCAATATTGAATGGACGAACCCATTCCTGCAGAAGTATTTTGGCGACACTGACGTTCTTGGTCAGCCGTTGGAACATGTTGATGCGGAATTGGCGGAGTTGATTCGCAGCAACGAGAACACCAATGAAACGAAAATGGTGACTTGGGGCCAGCATCAGTTTGAGATTATCGTGCAAAAGAGTATCGGGGTTGTCTATCTGATGGACGTGACTCGATATGCTGAGATTGAAGAGCGGGCAGAAGACGAGAAGATCGCCATTGGCCAGATCTTCATTGATAACTATGACGAGATCACACAAACCATGGATGATCAGGTCATTACTAATTTAAATAGTTACGTCACGAATCAGCTGACGGATTGGGCCAATCAATTTGGCATGTTCTTGAAGCGGATTGACAACGATCGCTTTTTCCTGCTGGCTTATGCCAAGTCGCTGAAGGATGTTGAACGTGACAAGTTCAAAATTCTAGATGTGATTCGGGAAGAAACCTCGAAACAGAATTATCCATTGACGCTGTCGCTGGGGATCGCATATGGCGATGAAGACTTGGCTCAGTTAGCGGTGACTTCGCAGAGTAACTTGGATCTGGCGCTTGGTCGTGGCGGCGATCAGGTGGTGGTCCGTGCCAAGGGCCACGAAGCCCGTTTCTATGGCGGCAAGACGAATCCAATGGAAAAGCGGACGCGTGTGCGGGCGCGTATGGTTGCGCAGGCCTTGCAAGAATTGTTTAAGCAGACGGACAAGGTCTTTGTTGTCGGCCATAAGCGGCCGGATATGGATGCGGTTGGCGCCTCGATGGGGATTCGCCGGATTGCGCAGATGAATGGCAAAGAGTGTTACATTGTGATTGACCCTGACCATCTGCACTCCGATGTCGAACGCCTCATGGGCCAAGTGGGTCAAGATCCTGAAGTTGCTAATGCCATTGTGACGCCGGAAGCAGCGCTGTCGCAAGCAACGGATCAGAGCCTGCTGATCTTGGTCGATCACAGCAAGCCGTCGATCTCAGCGGCGCCTGACTTGTACAAACGGTTGGCGGCAAGAACGGTTATCATCGATCACCATCGACGCGGCGAAGAATTTCCGGACAACCCGATGCTGGTTTATATCGAACCGTACGCCAGCTCCACTTGTGAGCTGATTGCGGAGATGTTTGAATACCAGCCAACAAATGTGCCAAGTCTTGATAAGCTTGAGGCAACGGCGATGCTGGCAGGGATCACGGTGGATACCAAGTCCTTCAGCCTACGCACCGGCACGCGGACGTTTGATGCTGCCAGCTATCTGCGTTCCATGGGCGCTGATGGCATGTTGGCTCAGAACCTGTTAAAGGAAAATATCGACAGCTTCATCCAACGGAATCATTTGATCGATACAATTGAAATGATTGCGCCAAATATGGCACTATGTACTGGGGAAGAGGATAAGCGTTATGACCCAGTGATTGCAGCACAAGCGGCTGATACGATGTTGTCACTCAATGGCGTTGATGCCAGTTTTGTCATCACAAAACGCCCAAGCGGTGATGTCGGCATTTCCGCCCGCTCGACTGGGGATGTCAACGTGCAGGTCATCATGGAAGCCATGGGCGGCGGCGGTCACTTGAGTAACGCAGCCACCCAGATTAAGGGCAAAACGATCGCCGAAGTTCGGACTGATCTGCTTGCTCAGATCAAGAAAGCAGACGAAGACGCATAGAAAGCAGGGATTTTGATGAAAGTCATCTTTACACAAGACGTTCGTGGCAAGGGCAATCGCGGTCAGGTGAAAGAAGTACCTGACGGCTATGCTGAAAACTTTTTAATTCGCAAGGGGCTGGCTAAAGCAGCGACACCGCAGGCTATGAGTGCTTTGCGCGGCCAGCAGCGGCTTGAAGAGAAGAAGGAAGCTGAAAAGAAAACCGAGGCTGAGGCCATGAAGGCTAAGATCGAAGACGACAAAACCGTTGTTCAGATCCAAAGCAAAGCCGGCGAAGATTCCCGGTTGTTCGGTTCGATTCCTAGCAAGCAGATCGCGCAGGCTTTGGATAAGCAATATCAGATCAAAGTTGATAAACGTAAGATCGATCTGAAGCAGCCTATCCGTTCACTGGGTTTCACTAATGTCACGGTTAATTTATTCCCTGGCATTGATGCCCGCATTCGGGTACACGTGATTGAACAAAAGTAAATTATAATTTGTTGTTAAGCAGAGCTGCCAAAAGGCGGCTCTTTTTTTTTGCATGAAAGACTATTCTTAAATTGACAGAAAGTGACCCCCAAACCGTTTAGTTTGTAAAGTCGACGCTCTAGTTAGCCGGCTTTAATGAGATGGGGGCGCTTTTCTTTTTTTCGTGCTTTTAAAATTGGTATGTACCAAAATCGTGGCAAACGGACGTTATATTAAGAGGAATATAAGACGACGTATCGATTCGGAAACTCGAAAGAAATAATTACCGTTCAAAAAACGCCTATTGACTCGATTAATGCATCGAAGAGAGGGTATCATAATTTGAATCGATATTTTCGATATTTTGATCATATAACAATACGCTGAAATTTAAATTGTACTTTTTTTGTTTTTAACATGATTTTTAATTTAAATTAGATAATTATCTAGTAACTTCATCAACTATAAAAGCTGGTATATTTAATTCTCCGGCAATTTCCTTTGATAATATTCCACCTAGATTTGAAGCATGTGGTCCTTGAACTCCAATTTTTAAATCCTCTGCTAATTCATCTGTTACTTTATAAGTACCACCTGGAATTGGTTTAAGCATTCCACCTCTACCAACTACGGCATTTAATGTATTTATATCAAAGTTCTTTTCTTTTAATACATTTTATAT
>SKEY01000342.1_pt1 | contig 79145 bp, 84 predicted proteins | sample 4843871 | NCBI WGS metagenome assembly SKEY01 (sample SAMN11008797, study PRJNA524170) | human gut metagenome | biome: Human fecal sample; material: Feces; isolation source: fecal sample from pouch patient p36 | host: Homo sapiens | place: Israel: Tel-Aviv | collected 2016-12-04
GTATTACCGCGGCTGCTGGCACGTAGTTAGCCGGGGCTTCTTAGTCAGGTACCGTCATTTTCTTCCCTGCTGATAGAGCTTTACATACCGAGATACTTCTTCACTCACGCGGCGTCGCTGCATCAGGCTTTCGCCCATTGTGCAATATTCCCCACTGCTGCCTCCCGTAGGAGTTTGGGCCGTGTCTCAGTCCCAATGTGGCCGGTCACCCTCTCAGGTCGGCTACTGATCGTCGCTTTGGTGGGCCGTTACCCCGCCAACTGGCTAATCAGACGCGGATCCATCTCACACCACCTGGGTTTTTCACACCGTACCATGCGGTACTGTGCGCTTATGCGGTATTAGCAGCCATTTCTAACTGTTATCCCCCAGTGTGAGGCAGGTTATCCACGCGTTACTCACCCGTCCGCCACTCAGTCATCCCATATTCCATCCGAAAACTTCCTATAAGATGCTTCGTTCGACTTGCATGTGTTAGGCACGCCGCCAGCGTTCATCCTGAGCCAGGATCAAACTCTCAAATTATAAGTTTTTCACTTACACGAGGTCTTCCACGAGTGTTACGTGAAAACTTAGTCCGCATTAGTTGCGGTCCGTCTCTCAGGACCGTTACGTTTGCGGATACCCCCGTAAAGAGTGTTCCTTGGTTTCAGACTACTTAGCTTGGCTAGTTATCTTTAACCTTCATTACTTGGTTTTGTTCTGAATTTTCTCAAATCCAAAGGCCCAAACCAGGCCTTCTGTTTTTAGAATTTTCAGGGTTTGTGTATTATTCAGTCTTCAATTGTAAAGGTACGGGGCATTTCCACAAAGAACAAGCTGTCTTGTCCAAAATGTCATATGCCGAACGCAGAAGGAGGGATTTGAACCCTCGCGCCGCTACTAACGACCTACTCCCTTTCCAGGGGAGCCCCTTCAGCCGCTTGGGTACTTCTGCTTGGCTGATGCTTTTTGCCTACTCCCAAAGACCGGAAGCATGGCAATCATTATTTATTTAATTCCGCAGGCAAATCATAAAATCCGTCTGCAGCGGAGAGAGTGGGATTCGAACCCACGCGCCCTTGCGGACAAACGGTTTTCAAGACCGCCTCGTTATGACCACTTCGATATCTCTCCAAACGTGCTTTTCTATTTTACAGAAGATTAGCAGTTTTGTCAAGTGTTTTTTTAAATCTTTTTGAAAAACTTTTTTCTGACTGTTTTTCTGTGTTGCCCTGTTCAGCGGCAACTTGGATAGTCTATCATGTATTTCGACATAAGTCAACACCTTTTTTAACTTTTTTTATTTAACATGGTTTCGGCTATCAAAAGGTCTTCAGGGGTGGTGATTTTTATGTTCTCATAGCTGCCCTGGGTCATGTGGATCCTGACTCCCATCTGGGCTTCCACCACCATTGCGTCGTCTGTCACATGACTGCAGTCTTCCTTCATCTGACGTGTAAATGCCTCTGCAATCAAAGGCACCGAAAACACCTGGGGAGTCTGGGCCTGCCATACAAGGCTGCGTCTGGGGCTGTCCACAATACAGCTGTCCTCATCAACCAGTTTAATGGTGTCCTTTACAGGCATCCCCACCACACAGGCCTTCCACTTCACCACATCCTCATATGCCCTGGCTATGATTTCAGGGGTCACAAAGGGACGGGCGCCGTCATGGATGAATACATACCCTTCCCGTCTTGCCCTGGAAAGCGCCTCATCCTCCCACTCTTCCTTGTCCATCATGGTACAGAGCGCCTTCCATACGCTCTCGTACCGCTCCCTGCCGCCTGCTCCCACCGTGGATACCTTGTCCAGATGATAGGCATCCACGATTTCCTTTTTACAGTATTCAAGATGGCCTGCATCTGTCATCAGGATTATCTCGTCAATCAGGGAAGATTCCTGAAATGCCAGAAGTGCATGGGCTACCACCGGCATGTCTCCGATTTCCAGATACTGCTTTGCTGTCCGGGTGCCCATCCTGGCGCCTTTGCCCGCTGCCAGCACAACAGCCGTACAATATTGCTTTTCCATGGTACCTGCCCTCCTTACCGTTCGCCAAGTTTAAGGTTGGGGACAGCGTTCAAATCCCAGCCTGAGACATTTCCCTTCAAATACTCATAATAGGCAGCTGCGCCAATCATGGCCGCATTGTCCGTACAGAATATGGGCGAGGGATGATAGAACTTTACCCCCTCCTTTTTGCAGGCTTCCTCCATGGCGCTTCTGAGGGCTGTATTGCTGGCAACCCCTCCTGCAATGGCCAGCTTCTTATACCCAAACTCCCGGGCAGCCAGTATGGCCCGGCTTACCAGGGATTCCACGACTGAATTCTGGAATGAGGCCGCCAGGTCAGGCACATTTATCTCCTCGCCGATCATGCGGGCATGGTTGATGTGGTTCAGGACCGCCGACTTGAGTCCGCTGAAGCTGAAATCATAGGGCGAGCCATCCACCTTGCCCCTGGGGAATTCCATGGCATGGGGATTGCCCTCCCTGGCCGCTTTGTCAACCTTGGGTCCGCCCGGATATCCCAGGCCCACGGCCCTGGCCACCTTATCAAACGCCTCTCCTGCCGCATCGTCCCTGGTACGTCCGATGATTTCGAATTCACCATAATCCTTCACAATCACCAGGTGGGTATGGCCGCCGGATACGATCAGGCATACGAAGGGCGGCTCAAGGTCCGGGTTCTCAATAAAGTTAGCGGACACATGGCCTTCTATATGATGCACTCCAACCAGCGGTTTTTTTGCAGCATAGGCCAGGGCCTTGGCTTCCGCCACTCCCACCAGCAAAGCGCCTACCAGCCCCGGACCGTAGGTCACGCCGATGGCAGTGATGTCCTCCAGGCTTACCTGGGCCTCTGCCAGCGCCCGCTCTATCACGTAATTCACGGCCTTGATATGCTCCCTGGAAGCAATCTCCGGAACCACGCCCCCATATACAGTATGGGTCGCAATCTGGGAAGTAATCACATTGGACAGCACGGTCCTTCCGTTTTTCACCACGGAAGCGGCTGTCTCGTCACAGGAACTTTCTATTGCCAATATTAAAATATCCTCTGAAGTATTTCCAATCATAATCCCATCTCCACTAATCCTCATCAAATTCCAGTTCCATGGTCCAGCCATCCCTGGCAGCCTTTGCCCGCGGGAAAATGCTCCGTACCTCATCCATATATTCCTCAGGCCTTGTCAGGGAAGGGCTGTAATGGGTCAGCCACATCTGCGCCGGCTGTGCTTCCCTGGCCAGATAAGCTGCTTCGTAAAAGGTCATATGTTTGTATTCCTTTGCTTTGGCAGCCTTGTCCTTTTCACCGTACATGCCTTCGCAGATAAAGAGGTCCGCACCGGCCGCATATTCTGCAATCACAGGCACCGGTCTGGTATCCGTACAGTATGTCACTTTCAGGCCCCGCCTGTCAGGTCCCAGCACCATCCCCGGGGTCAGCAGCCTTCCCTCGTGTTCCATCTCCTCGCCTTTCTGAAGCCGGCTCCAGAACTTCTGGGGAATCGCCTCCGCCTTTGCCCTCTCCACGTCAAAGCGCCCGGTGCGGGGAATGGAAATGGAGTACCCGTAACAGATTACATTGTGGTTTACCCTGTAGGCATCAATCACATACGGCCCCAACTCCATATGTTCCCTGTTCTCTGTCAGCTCCACGAACTTCAGCTCAAAGGGAAGCTCCGGCGCAATGGTGCGCAGGGCGGAGACCACCCGCTCCAGCCCCTTGGGACCAACCAGCGTGAGGGGTTCCACCCGCTCCGCATTGCCCATGGTCAGAAGCAGTCCCGGAAGGCCGCTGATATGGTCTGCATGGTAATGGGTAAAGCAGATGACATCAATGGGTTTGGGACTCCATCCCTTCTCCTTTAACGCCACCTGGGTGCCCTCGCCGCAGTCAATCAGCAGGTTGCTTCCCCTGCATCTTGCCATCATGGAGGTGAGCCATCTGTATGGAAGAGGCATCATGCCCCCGGTTCCTAATAAACATATATCTAACATATCAGTTCCTCATCTTTTCTTGTTAACTTTGGAAATCATAACACAGATTGTATTGAATAATCAAGAGGAGGCAGGAAAAGTTCTGTGTGATATGGAGGAAAATGACGGTGTGCCCGGCAGACCTCCTATATCCACGGGTCATGGACAGCAAAAAACCAGGATGACCGGACCGCCCTTACATGGGAATGGTCACGGATATCCTGGTTCGATGTTTCCCGGTTCAATGTTTCCTGGTTCAATATAAGCCTATAATAATTCTATCTGTTCTTCTGTTTCCACAGGAAGCCGGAAACCGGAAATCCATTCGTCGTAACAGTCTTCACACAAGTCAAAATGATGGACCTGTCCGTCTTTTTCGGAAAAATAATCCCATGCATGGTCAATTCCGATGGAACCTTCACGGATGATTCCATGCTCCACAACCAGCTTCTTTCCGCAGCAGTTGCAAAGGACTGCCTCCAGCTGCCCGTTTCTATTGTACCTCTTCATATGAACCCTCGCCTTTCTCTTTCATCATGTCCTCTCATCCATTCCCTTTATCCTTCGAAACATGCTCCATGCAAAAATGAAGAGGAATGTCCGATTCCTCTCCATTATATACACAAAATATACATATTTTAAGTGGAAATTGTTTCATATTCCCCTGTTCCACATGATGACCGCGTCCTCGGGCGGATTATGATAATACCCCCTGCGCAGGGCCTCCTGCCTGAAACCGTAGGATTCATAAAGCTTTCTGGCTCCGGCGTTACTTTCACGGACCTCCAGGGCAATGGAGCGCACGCCCCTTCCTCTGGAAAAAGTGACCATGGCGTCCATGAGTTTCCTTGCGATTCCCTGCCTGCGGTAACCGGGCAGGACAGCAATCCGCTGTATCTCACCTTCATCTGCCAGTATCCTTATAATACTGTATCCAAGAATCTGGCCGTGGTCCTCGTACACAAAGTACGTGTCCAGCCTGCTGTCCAGGCCGGAACGCAGCAGGCTCTCAGACCATTTTTCCGAAAAGCATACCTGCTCCAGGCCGGTTACGGCCTCGATATCCCGGGCAGTCATGGGGCGCACCCCTCTGATTAACTCCATACACCAATCCTCACTGCATATTTTACATCAATAATCGCCCGGCAGCTTCGCAGCTGCCCCCTTGGCGGAAAGTTCCGCCTCACGCTGGCGTTCTGCCTGGGGCTTCCTCAGATAATCCGGGGCAAAGTCAGCCGCGCTCACAAGACGGGCTCCATGGTAGTCCCCGGCTCCGGTTACGGCTCCAGCTCCAGTCCCGGCTCCAATTACTGCCCCGGCTCCAGTCCCGACACCGCTACCTGCACCCAAAAGCGCCGTCATTCCCAGGACCGCCACACAGGACGCCCTCTGCCGGTTCATCTGGGCCGGTGCAAATCCATAGCTTACCTGCATTTCCTCTTCAATGATGCTTCTGTACACGGGCACGCCGTCCCCCAGGAATATGACCCGCTCCCCTCTTTCATTCAGAAGACGGGCCAGCTCCCTCATATCCATGGGACACTGTTCCATCAGCACCTTAAGGCCGTCCTCCACATGATAAAGCCCGGTATATACCTGGCTTCTCTTGGCATCCATGATCGGGCACACAAGGCCTGACGTCCCCCACATATTATATGCCATGGCATCCACGGTAGGAACATGTACCAAAGGCTTTTTAAGGGCCAGGCCCAGTCCCTTGGCAGTGGCTGCGCCGATGCGCAGGCCGGTGAAGGAACCGGGGCCTCCTGCCACGGCAATGGCGTCAATGGTATCAAGGTCCAGTTCCAGCAGCTTTACGATCTCATCCAGCATAGGTAAGAGCGTCTGGGAATGGGTCTTCTTAAAATCCACCGTGTATTCGGCCGTCATTATATCATCCGTCACCAAGGCCACGCTGGCAACCAGGGATGAACTTTCAATTCCTAATACCCTCATCACGTTTCCTCCACTGTAATCCGCCTGTAATCAAACCCTTGCTCCAGGTTCTTTTCAATGACCACCTTCACCACATGTTCTGGAAGTATCTCTTCAATCAGCCCGGACCACTCAATCAGGCACACGCCGTCCCCGAAAAAGCAGTCCTCATAACCGATTTCGTCCATCTCACTGACATCCCCAATGCGGTATACATCAAAATGATACAGGGGCAGCCTCCCCTCCTCATACTGCTGGACAATGGTGAAGGTAGGGCTGTTCACCGGACCCTCAATCCCAAGGCCGGCTGCAAATCCCTGGGTGAACACGGTCTTGCCCACGCCCAGGTCGCCGTTCAGGCAGACAATCTGCCCCGGCGCGGCTTCCTCCCCCATCTTCCTGCCCAGCTCATATGTTTCCTCCGGTTTCCATGTTTCAAACACTGTCATGACTAAATTCCTTTCATGGTAAGGGCAATCCTTTTCTTTGCCAGATCCACGCTGATGATCTTGACGTCCACAACATCCCCCACGCTCACCGCCTCCAGCGGATGCTTGATATACCTGTCGGTCAGCTGTGAGATATGTACCAGGCCGTCCTGGTGCACTCCGATGTCCACAAAGGCGCCAAAATCAATTACATTGCGCACCGTCCCCTTAAGGACCATGCCCGGCTTCAGGTCCTTCATCTCCAGGATATCGCTTCTGAGGATTGGCTTTGGCATCTCATCCCTTGGGTCCCTGGCAGGCTTTTCCAGTTCCCCTGCAATATCGCGCAGGGTAATCTCGCCCACCTCCAGCTCGGACGCCATTTTCCTGTAATCCACAATCTTCTTGCCGATTCCTTTGATGCCTCCCTGGTTCAGCTCAGACAGGTCATATCCCAGACGGTCCAGAAGCTTCCTGGCCGCCTCATAGCTCTCAGGATGCACGCTGGTGCCGTCCAGGGGATTCTCCCCGCCTGTAATCCGCATAAAGCCTGCGCACTGTTCGAACGCCTTGGGACCAAGCTTGGCAACCTTTAACAGCTGTTTCCTGTTCTTAAACGCCCCGTTCTCCTCCCTGTAGGCCACAATGTTCTTAGCCAGGGCCTTATTGATGCCGGACACGTACTCAAGCAGGGAAGCGGATGCCGTATTAAGGTCCACGCCCACCTTGTTCACGCAGTCCTCCACCACTCCTTCCAGTGTTTCGCCCAGATGCTTCTGGTTCATGTCATGCTGGTACTGTCCCACGCCAATGGACTTGGGGTCAATCTTCACCAGTTCTGACAGCGGGTCCTGAAGGCGCCTTGCAATGGATACGGCGCTGCGCTGTCCCACGTCAAAATTAGGGAATTCCTCCGTGGCAAGCTTGCTGGCGGAATATACGGATGCGCCCGCCTCATTGACAATCACATACTGCACCGGCTCCTTGATTTCTTTTAAAAGCTCCACGATAATCTGCTCGGATTCCCTGGACGCCGTTCCATTTCCAACGGAAATCAGGGAAATGTCATATTTTTTAATAAAATCCTTTACTATCTTCTTGGATTCCGCCACCTTGTTCTGGGGCGCCGTGGGATAAATCACCACTGTATCCAGCACTTTTCCCGTGCTGTCCACAACAGCCAGCTTACAGCCCGTACGGAAGGCCGGGTCCCATCCAAGGACAACCCGCCCCACAATGGGAGGCTGCATCAGAAGCTGTTCCAGGTTCTTTCCAAATACCTTGATGGCGCCTTCCTCTGCCCGTTCCGTCAGCTCGCTGCGGATTTCACGTTCGATGGATGGGCCTATGAGCCTTTGATAGCTGTCGGCCGCAACCTCCTTTAAAACAGGCGTGGTATGGGGGTTGTCCCTTACAATGGTCTGCTTCTCAAGGTACATGAGGATCTGGTCTTCCGGGGCCAGGACCTTAACCGTGAGTATCTTCTCGTTCTCCCCGCGGTTCAGGGCCAGGACCCTGTGTCCGGCACACTTTTTAACCGGCTCCTCGTAATTATAGTACATCTCATACACGGACTGGACCTTCTCATCCTTGGCCGAGGACTGGACCACACCCTTGTTCATGGTTGCATTCCTGATATAGGTGCGGTACTCCGCATTATCCGAGATGCGCTCCGCCAGGATATCCTTGGCCCCCTGGATGGCATCCTCCGCGGTTTCCACGCCCTTTTCCTGGGAAATGTAGGCGGCGGCAGCCTGGATCAACGGCTCCTTCACCATCTGCATGCTGATTAAATCCGCCAGGGGCTCCAGGCCCTTTTCCTTTGCAATCATGGCCCGGGTCCTGCGCTTTGGCTTATAGGGCCTGTATAAATCCTCCACAGCCACCAGGGTCTGTGCCTCCCTGATACTGCGTTCCAGCTCAGGGGTCAGCTTCTCCTGTTCTGCAATGGATGCGATGACCTGGTTCTTGCGGTCTTCCAGGTTGCGCAGATATTTTAACCGTTCGTCCAGATTGCGCAGTACCTCGTCGTCCAGGGAGCCTGTGGCTTCCTTGCGGTATCTGGCAATAAAGGGAATGGTGTTGCCTTCATCAATCAGCTTTACGGCTGCCTCTGCCTGGTGGCGGCCAATCTTCAGTTCTTCCGCCAGTTTCTTAATAATGTCCATGGGTAATCCTCACCTATCTGTAATCTAACTAACTTATATATTATAGTTCATCCCTTCTTCTTATGCAAGTTCTGTTACAATGGAATTGTCTTCATCTGGACACGGCGTGTAATTCGTGATAAAATAAGCAGGATAACTACAGAAAAACTACCGTAAGGACTTACAGAAAGGTATCTGTTCAGAATTATGAATGAAACTTATAATAGCCAAAACCCTAACACCGGCAAACAGCCAAGGAACCCAAAGGAATCCACTTCCTCAGAGCGCCTGGCAACCTGCTCCATGATAGCAGGGATTACCGGCATGATTTGCAGCTTCTTTTATTTTCCGGTATCCCTTGTCAGCGGCAGCAACACGCCTACCGGGATGATCTGCGGCATCATCGGCATTGTCCTTGCCATCATGTCAAGGAATGCGGATGTCAGCGGCAAGAAAAGCTTTAATGCCCGTGCAATCACAGGCATTGTGCTCAGCGGCCTTGCCATTGCGCTGACCTTCTTCTTTTTCTATCTGCTGGGCTGCTACTATGAAATCCTCAGCGACCCGGAGATGGGACCTAAGTTTAATGAGTACATCAACCGCATCCAGCAGCAGATGCACCTGTCCGGCGGTTCCTCCTGGATCCACCTCTGATTGGGACCTTATCCCCATGGCGGCAGCAGGTCCACGCCGAAGAATACCAGCAGCACATTCTTGCATATCCAGTTAACCACGACAATACCTGCCGCTATATACACAAACAGCGTCTCATGCCCCAGATACAATCTGGGGTTTTTTGCTGTCTTTGAGATGGCAAGGCTGACCAGCTCCAGGGTCAGCACCGCCGCCGTATAGAGGACCAGGGGATGGTACTGGAAACTCAGCCCCAGGTTCCCTGCCATCATGGCACGCACCGCCCTTGTACCGCCGCAGCCAGGGCAGTACAGTCCTGTTAAAAGATGAAACAGGCAGGGAAATCCCTGCCTTGTCATCCGTTCAATGATTCCTGTCATATAATCCCGTACCTTCTACAGCATTGCCCGGATCATCTGCTTGATTCCATAATCAGACCTGGCCTGCTCTGCGCTGTCATATGCGGTTGCCGCTGCCTTGAATTCCCCCTCTGACATCTCGGATGTAAGCACCGCGAACTCATCCATACCGTAAAGCTCCACGACCTCCACCTTACCAAAGGCCCTCTTCACATCCTGCTCCTTGTTGCGGTAGGAACCGGCCACACGGACAAAATAGCGGAACCTTGCCTGATCCATGGATTCGATGGCCTGCTTTTCACCGGACCATCCAATGTTCAGATTGTGGTCCAGGTTCTGGGCCGCCTCAATGATGTCCGCCACCACCGCGCTGGCAGTGGGAAGCTTTCCTGCTCCGCTTCCGTAGAACATGGAAACCCCCAGCATGTTCCCCTTAACCATGATTCCGTTAAACACATCATTGACAGAATACAGGGGATTATTCTTCTGGATCATCACAGGAGCCACAAATGCGTTCACCTTGCCGTCCTTGATGCGGCTGGTGCCAAAAAGCTTGACCGAGGTCCCCATCTTCTCCGCATACTTAAAGTCAATATCCGTAATCCTGGTAATCCCCTCTGTGTAGATATCCTCGTAATCCACTTCCCTGCCCGTTGCCATGGCAGTAAGGATAGCTATCTTGCGGCAGGTGTCATGGCCTTCCACGTCGGCCTCCGGGTTGCGCTCCGCATACCCCAGGTTCTGTGCTTCCTTCAGCGCATTCTCAAACGACTCTCCCTCTTTATCCATCTTGGTCAGGATAAAGTTGGTGGTGCCGTTGAGGATTCCCGTAATCTCTTCAATCCTCTCCCCCATCAGGCACCGGTACATGGGCCTGATAATCGGGATACCGCCGCCCACGCTGGCTTCAAACAGGAAATTCACGCCCTTTTCCCTGGCAATGGCTAAAAGCTCGGTTCCATAGGCAGCCACCAGGGCCTTGTTGGATGTGGCCACATGCTTTCCGGCCAGAAGGCAGGCCTTGACAAATGGATAGGCCGGGTTCAGTCCGCCCATGGCCTCCACCACGATCTGCCCCACTTCGTCCTGCTCAATCACCTTGAAATCATGGACAATCTTATCCGCCACCGGGCTGTCCGGAAATTCCCTCAGGTCCAGCACGTATTTCAACTCCACTTCCTGGCCCGCCTGCTTCGCTATCACGTCCTTATTCTGTTCCAAAACCTCTGCCACGCCGGAACCGATTGTCCCGTATCCCATTATTGCCGTCTTAATCATAATCCTTCCGCTCCCTGTGTTTTATTTTCAATGCTGTGCCACCGGCACCATATCTGTCTGTCAAAGCCGCCTATTCCCTGGCAAGGATCTTAACGTAATGGATTCCCTCCAGCTCCTCCAGCTCATCAATCATGCTGGACACATTGCCTGTGTCATCCCTGACTTCCACGCTCAGGGTGAGGGTAGCCACGCCGTTGACCGGAATACTCTGATGGATGGTAAGGATATTCGCCCTGTACACCGCCACCACGTGAAGCAGATCACTGAGAAGCCCCTGTTCATCATCCATCTGTACCACCAGGGTAATGGTCTTGCCTTTGGTATTGTCATAAAACGGGAAAATGTCATCCTTATATTTATAAAAGGAACTGCGGCTGATTCCCACCTTATCCGTTGCCTCCTGCACCGTAATGGCCCGCTCTGTCTCCAGAAGCTTCTTGGCCTCCACCACCTTTAGGAGGACCTCCGGCACCGCCTTCTGCTTAACCACAAAGTATTTGCTTTTGTCTTCCATTCTTTAATCCTTTCATAGGTCCGCATTCATGTCCGCATTAGGAATACATCTGTGCTCATGAGGAAGATATTAGCACAATTTTATTGAAAATGCAACCACTTTTTATGCCATACTTCCGGCGGCATTCTTAGGCATGCCGGATAAGTACAAAAAAAACAGGCCCGGATTCTTCCATATTCCAGGCCTGTTCATGTTTATTCCTAATCCATTAATCCTCTGTCGCCGCATTCTTATCCGGGCATCCCAAACTCATCCACCGCAGATATGCACTGATGAATGAATCAATATTTCCGTCCAACACCGCATCCACATTGCCGCTCTCCTCGCCGGTCCGGTGGTCTTTGACCATGGTATACGGCTGGAGCACATAGGAGCGGATCTGGCTTCCCCATCCATTGTCCTTTACATCTCCCCGGATACCGGCAGCCTTGGCAGCCTGCTCCTCCTGCTTAAGCAGGAACAGCTTGGACTTAAGCATCTGCATGGCCTTATCCTTGTTCTGGAACTGGGACCGCTCATTCTGGCAGGTAACCACGGTTCCGCTGGGGAAATGGGTGATACGGATGGCGGATGAGGTTTTGTTGATATGCTGTCCGCCTGCACCGCTGGAACGGTAGGTGTCAATACGGATGTCATCCGGGTTAATCTCTATGTCAATGTCTTCCTGGATGTCCGGCATGATATCGCAGGACACAAAGGAGGTCTGGCGCTTTCCCGCAGCGTTAAAGGGCGATATGCGGACCAGACGGTGCACACCGTGTTCAGAGCGCAGGTAACCGTAGGCATTTTCCCCATTAATCTGCACTGTAACAGACTTGATACCGGCTTCATCCCCGTCCAGGAAATCCAGTACCTCTGTCTTGAATCCCTTTTTCTCTGCCCAGCGGCAGTACATGCGGTAAAGCATGCTGCACCAGTCACAGGACTCCGTGCCGCCTGCCCCCGCGTTCAGGCGCAGTATGGCATTGTTGCTGTCATATTCACCGGACAGAAGTAGCTTCATGCGCATCTTCTCAAGGGTATCGGAAAAATGGCCCAGCATCTCTTCAATCTCCGGAATCAGGGAGGCGTCATTTTCCTCATATCCCATCTGGATCATGACCTGGATATCCTCATATTCCTGTTCCAGTTCCCGGAACGTCTCCACTTCATCCTTCAGGTTCTTGGCTTCCCTGACCATCCTTGTGGACTTCTCAGGGTTATCCCAGAATCCCGGCTCTTCCATGGATTTATCTAATTCATCGATTCGTCTGACCTTGTTATCCAGGTCAAAGTGAATCCCTCACTTCCACTAATGGTTTGTCATACGTTGATAACGTATATTTAAAATTATCTAACTCTACCACAGCTTCACCCGCTTCCATTTTATATTTTCTCCCGGCCTTGTGCATGCCGGCCTTATATTGCAATTAATTATTTAATCCTTCCGTGGCACTGCTTATACTTCTTACCGGAACCACATGGGCATGGATCGTTCGGATAAACCTTCTGCTCCGCCCGCTTCTTCGGCGCGCTGGCAAGGGAGGTATCCTTGTTGGTGCCTGTTACCTTGGCAGCCGGCTCACGCTCCACCTTCTGCTCAACCCTGATGTGGAACAGGATACGCACGGTCTCCTCCTGCACGGCAGCCATCATGGCCTCGTACATCTCATAGCCCTGCATCTTATATTCCACGACCGGATCCCTCTGGCCATATGCCTGAAGGCCGATACCCTCACGCAGTGCATCCATATCATCCAGATGGGCCATCCACTTGTTGTCAATGACCTTAAGAAGTACAACGCGCTCAATCTCACGAATCTGCTCAGGCTCAGGGAATTCAGCTTCCTTTGTCTCGTAAAGCTTGATGGCCTCTTCCTTCAGGTTGTGCTTTAACTCGTTCTTCTTCATGGACTTCTTCTGGTCCTCGCTCAGGATGACCGGCTTTAAGGGAATAACAGGAAGAAGAAGGTTGTTCAGCTCCTTAAGGTCCCATTTATCCGGGGTCTGGTCATCGGAGACAGACATATCCACTGCGTTCTCAACAATATCCGTAATCATCTTAAGGATAAGGTCGCGCATGTTGTCGCCGTCCAGGACCTTACGGCGCTCCGCGTAGATGACCTCACGCTGTTCGTTGTTCACTTCGTCGAACTTAAGGAGCTGCTCACGGATACCGAAGTTGTTGCTCTCTATCTTCATCTGCGCCTTCTCAATTGCATTGGAAAGCATCTTGTGCTCTATCTGCTCACCCTCCGGCACACCCATTGCCTCAAACATGGCCATGAGACGGTCAGAACCAAAGAGCCTTAAAAGGTCATCCTCAAGGGACAGGTAGAACCTGGACTCACCCGGGTCTCCCTGACGTCCGGAACGTCCGCGCAGCTGGTTGTCAATACGGCGTGACTCATGACGCTCCGTACCGATGATCTTCAGTCCGCCCAGTTCCTTGGATTCCTCATCCAGCTTAATATCCGTACCACGGCCTGCCATGTTGGTGGCAATGGTTACGGAACCATGGATACCTGCATCTGCTACAATCTCAGCCTCCAGCTCATGGAACTTGGCATTCAGCACCTTATGGGGGATTCCGCGCTTATTCAGCATCTTGCTGAGCAGTTCGGAAGTCTCAATGGCAATGGTACCCACCAGGACAGGCTGCCCCTTTTCATGGGCCCTTGCGACCTCATCCACAACTGCCTTGTACTTTTCCTTCTTGGTCTTATATACGGCATCATCCAGATCCTTACGGACCATCGGCCTGTTGGTCGGTATGGCGATGACGTCCATTCCGTAAATGTTACGGAACTCCTTCTCCTCTGTAAGGGCTGTACCTGTCATACCTGACTTCTTGGTATACTTGTTAAAGAAGTTCTGGAAGGTAACGGTAGCCAGGGTACGGCTCTCACGGCGCACGTTCACATGCTCCTTGGCCTCGATTGCCTGATGGAGTCCGTCTGAATAGCGGCGTCCCGGCATGATACGTCCTGTAAATTCATCAACAATAAGAACTTCGTCATCCTTTACAACATAATCCTTATCACGGAACATCAGGTTGTTGGCGCGCAGGGCCAGGATGATATTATGCTGGATTTCCAGGTTCTCAGGGTCAGCCAGGTTCTCAATGCGGAAGAACTCCTCCACCTTCTTAACGCCCTGCTCGGTCAGGTTCACGACCTTATCCTTTTCATCTACAACAAAATCCCCGGTCTCCTCAATCTCCTCACCCATGATGGCGTCAATCTTGGAAAATTCCTTGGACACGGTCCCGCGCTCCAACTGGCGCGCCAGCACATCGCATACCTCATACAGCTTGGTGGACTTGCCGCTTTGGCCTGAAATAATAAGAGGCGTCCTGGCCTCATCAATCAGCACGGAGTCAACCTCATCGATGATGGCGTAATCCAGGTCGCGCAGAACCAGCTGTTCCTTATAGATAGCCATGTTGTCACGCAGATAGTCAAATCCCAGTTCATTGTTGGTAACATATGTGATATCACATGCATATGCTTCCTTACGCTGTTCACTGGTCATGTCATTCAGCACCACACCCACGCTCAGGCCCAGGAAACGGTGCACCTGGCCCATCCACTCAGCATCTCGCTTTGCCAGATAGTCATTGACCGTTACAATCTGCACACCCTTGCCGCTCAGTGCGTTCAGGTAAGCAGGACAGGTGGATACCAGCGTCTTACCTTCACCCGTACGCATCTCAGCAATACGGCCCTGGTGAAGCACGATGCCGCCGATGAGCTGTACAGGGAAATGCTCCATATTCAGGGTTCTTTTTGCCGCCTCACGGACAGTGGCAAATGCCTCCGGCAAAATGTCATCCAGTGTCTCGCCTCCAGCCAGTCTCTCCTTAAGGATCCTGGTCTGGTCGCGCAGTTCCTCATCTGACTTGGCCATCATATCCGTGCGCATGCTTTCAATCTTTGCCACTATCGGCCTTATCATCTTCAGTTCTCTTTCACTGTGAGTCCCGAACACCTTTTCAATTACGTTCATGGTATACTCTCCTAACTTCTTCCTTATATAATAGAAAATCATTTTCAACCAGCGTCTGTATCTGCATCACCTGTCAGGGCAGTTCCTTCAGGACCCGGCACTGCCTTGCAGTACTTATATTATCTGCCCGCTGATTCCAGTCTATTCCTTTACATTCCACGATACTCTCCTGTCGTGGACCTGCCGGACCTTCCCACAATGCTTTCCGATTGTGGATTTTCCGCATAAAATCCTGCAAATACTACGCCTATGATACAATCTTACTTATTGTAGCACTTGAAGAGGATTTATTCAACGGGTTAATGAAAAATTAACATTTTGGACATAAAATCAACGGTTTTACAGGGTTTTCCGGGTTATATACAGCCTGAAACGCCATACAGAAGGTCTGATTCCAGCCGCTCCTGCATATAAATAAGAACGGGTCCGGTCATTGTCATGATTCCCGGAACCCGTTCTTCCATTACCCCAGTATCTGCGCCACGACCGGCCGCAGCCTCCCCGCCACCATGATGGCAAGCACACACAGCACAACGTCCGGAAACATGGTGGGCAGACAGTAAACCGCAAATATGGCTCCCCACCCAACCGTGTTGGGCGTTACCACAATCCAGTGGGTTATAAAATAAAAATAAAGAATCCCCATTCCATAATAAATCACATACCCAACCGATGCCGCAAATATCCAGGTACCTGGTTTGGATGAGTGCAGCCATTCACAGATCTTGCCCATGGCATAGGCTGCCAGCGCAAACCCCAGTAAAAAGCCGAAGGTGGGGCGGAGCAGATACGCCGGTCCGCCTCCCCGTGCAAAAACAGGGATTCCCATAAGCCCGATCAACAGATAGGTGGACACACTTAAGAACGCCCTCTTTGACCCCAGAAGCAGTCCTGCCAGCAGCACAAAAAACCACTGAAGGGTGAAATTCATGCTGTCCGCGCCCACCGGTATCACAATTTTTATAAATGCGCCAACTGCTATCAATGCTGAAAACAGCCCGCATACCGTTAAATCCCTTGCCTTTCCCCGTCTCTGTACCATAACCCTGCTTTCATAATTCATCTGTCTTTCTCCTCCGTCTCAATGCCAGGCAATTGCTATCAACATTATTCTACTGCTTTTTTATCATTTAAACAACCATCTTTCATTATTAGCCCCATTTTTCCGGCCCTCTTATGGTCAACCAAGCACATTGCACAAAAAATGTGTTCGATTTTTTACCTGTCCACATTATCCCCAGAAGTTTATGCACATTACCCCCAAAGTTATCCACATCCCAGTTTGTCCATTTTAAGGCAAAAAATAGTTATACACTGACTTATCCACATTATCCACAAGTTTATAAGTTTTGGCCTCCAAACTTTACCCAGGCTTAACAGAAATTTTATTTTTGTACACTTCTGATAAACTTTCATATTTCGGAAGAAAATACAAGTTTTTCTCTTGACATTTTAGGGTGGTTCCTATTGATGATTCAATGGTCATTCCCCTGATACAAAGATTATTTTTATAAAAAATTAAGATAAATTGTTAGGCAATTCATCGGTTCTGATTGTAATTTTATACTAAATATGTTATAATGTCACTATCTCAAGAAAAGGAGTTGATGATTATGCGTTATACCATAACAGGACGAAATATTGAGGTAACTCCAGGTTTGAAGGCTGCCGTTGAAAAGAAGATAGGCAAGCTGGAACATTTCTTCACTCCGGACACCGAAGTAATCGTAGCGCTGAGCGCGCAGAAAGACAGGCAGAAGATTGAAGTAACAATCCCGGTCAAGGGCAATACCATCCGTGCAGAAGAATCCAGTACAGACATGTACGTATCCATCGATCTGGTGGAGGAGGTTATTGAACGCCAGATCCGGAGATATAGAAAGAAACTGATTGACAAGAAACAGGCGGCAATCTCTTTCTCTCAGGCATTCATAGAGGAAGAGGATGAAGTGCAGGACGATGAGATCCAGATTGTCAAGACCAAGAAGTTTGCCATTAAGCCAACCATTCCTGAGGAGGCATGCCTGCAGATGGAGATGCTGGGCCACAGCTTCTACGTATTCTTAAACGCGGATACGGACCAGGTCAATGTTGTTTACAAACGTAAGAACGGAACCTATGGTCTTATTGAACCGGAATTCTAGTCATATAAGATGATGGAAGGATGTTTCATCTAAATAAGGACAAGACTGCAGCCAGTGCAATGCTGGCTGCAGTTTTTATGTGTCCGCTGATGACACAATGGCCATCCTCCATTGCATGGAAGCATTTGGTCAAAAGCTGCCGGACCTAAAAAGGGACCATGCACCGTAAACCGTGCATGATCCCTTTTATCTGTGGGTAATCTGTCAATCAATACCATCTTTATGTACCAGCTCCATATCCCGGCCCCCGCACTTCCCTAATCCAGGAATGTAACAGCCTTGCATGGCGTCCTGTAATTGGAAGGCGCAATGCAGATACCGGTCGCAGGAGTACTGGAGTGGATGATCTGACCGCCTCCTATGTATATGGCCACATGGTTGATATAATCGCCGCTGGCGTAGAACAGCAGGTCGCCCGGCTTTACATCGCTCACAGGAATCACCTTTCCCCTGGCCGCCTGGTCCCTGGAACTCCTGCCCGTACTTATACCGAAATGGGCGAATACGCTCTGGGTAAATCCGGAACAGTCCGCGCCGCTTGTAAGGCTTGTCCCTCCGTACACATATGGATTGCCTAAGAACTGCTTGGCATACGCCACCACCGCATTCCTGGTGGCCGATACCACCTCTGAGGAAGGACTTCCGCCGCCTCCTGGTCCCTTGGACTGGCTTCCCTCTGTTTCCTTCTGGGTTGTGGGCGCTGCCACCGTGGCATCCTTTCCATTCTCCGGATTGGCTGCAATGGTCTGGATCACAGGATCCGTGGGCTTGCCCTCTTCCTTCTTAGGCGCTGCAGTGGTAGGCGCTTCCGTGGTCTTCTCAGCCTTTGTGGAAGCTGCAGTAGTCTTTTTCTCAGAGTCTTTCTTCTTAGCGTCTTCCAGGGCCTTCAGGGCCTTTTCAGCCTCCTCCTTGCGCTTGGCCTCCTCTGCTTCCTTAGCCTTCTCCTCTTCCACGGACACGGCCTTGTTAAACTCCACGCTGGTCTTCATATATTCCTTGAACACATATCCTTCCAGGTCCGAGTCCACGGAAACCTTCAGGAAGTCCCCTTCTTCTCCCGTAACCACATAATGGGCGCCCTCAGAGAGAAGGGTCAGGGTCTTGCCCTCCAGGTTAGGGGTATCCCGCAGACGCAGGCTGGGCGTACCCACAATCGTACCGTAGGTGGTCCCCACCTGTCTGGCCTTTGCCTCTGCCTGCTCACCTGTCACAAAATACTCTGCCTTTATGTAGCCGGTAACGGAACCGGACTGTATCTTATACCACTTGCCGCCCTCTCCATCCACGGTACCCAGGATGGTTGCCGCTGAATCGTTGTATATCTTACCCGCAACACCGCTGCTGGTATTGGCATCGGTTCTGATGTTCACGGATCCATTGACCTTGGAGACAGCTATGTTATCATATGGAGATGACTTGGGTTTTGCCGCCTTGGTTTCCTTGGGTGCTGCCTGTGTCTGTGCGGCCGCCTGGGTTCCTGAACCTGAAGAAGCCGAACCATTACCAGAAGACGCACCTTTATTACTGCCAGAACCGCTCCCCTGATTCTTCGCAGTCCTGGTTTCCATATCAGAATAGATGGACGCCAACTGCTTTTCAGGCTCCGTGTTGCCTGCATAGAAATTATTCAGCGCCACGGAGATACCTGCAAGGGAAGAACCGGTCTCCAGATTGGTGGATGCCAGGGCAGGCGCTGCAAATGCGCAGCTGCACAGACCGCTGACAGCCAGTATTCTCTTCCACTTCTTCATCTGCTCTGCAACCCCCTAGTTCTCTATCAGGTACCGTTCCACACTGGTAACTGCATTGGCGCCGTCCGCCGCCGCTGTAATGATCTGACGCAGGGGTTTGGTCCTCACATCCCCGGCCGCAAAGATACCGGGAACAGATGTCACTCCGTCTTCTCCGGCCTTGATATATCCGTGGTCCATGTCCACAATCCCCTCAAAGGCCTTGCTCTCCGGGGAAATGCCCACCGCGATGAACACGCCCTGGACATCCAGGTCCGTCTTCTCCCCGGTCTTCACATTGGTTACGGACAGGCTCTTTACCATGCCCTCGCCGTTGATGCAATCCGCAACCGTATCCCAAACCACTTCCACGTTCTCAAGGCCAAGGATTGTCTCCTGAAGGCTCTTGGCGGCCCTCAGCTCATGCCTTCTGTGAATCAGGTACACCTTACTGCACATGCGGGCCAGGAAGATTGCATCCTCCACAGCCACGTCCCCGCCGCCAATGACAGCAGTTACCTTGTTGCGGAAAAATGCCCCGTCGCAGGTTGCACAGTAGGACACACCCGCCCCTGCCAGTTCCTCCTCGCCAGGTATGCCAAGCTTCCTGTGGACAGCTCCTGTGGCAAGTATGAGGGTCCTGGCTTCATAGGTCTCATGTCCGCATACCACCCGCTTAATTTTCCCCTGGTCCTCAATCCTTACCACATCATCCTCTGCAAAGGCGGCTCCCAGCTGGTCCGCATGCTCCCGGAACTTAAGTCCCAGGTCGTATCCGCCGATACCGGGCAGACCGGGATAATTGTCCACCTCGTAGGTGGTGAGCACCTGGCCTCCGCTGACCATGGCCTTCTCAATCACAAGTGTATCAAGCCTTGCCCTCTGGGCATAGACTGCTGCGGCAAGTCCCGCCGGACCCGAGCCGATGATTACCAAATCATAAATATGTTCCATGTCTCTACCTTTTCCTTATCTAAGTTTCATTATTTTAGTATTTTGACCGATTTGTAATTATTATATCACAGATATTTAACATATTACAATTCAATTTCTTACAATTGTAGGAAGGATGTGATAAAATATAGATACAGTGTATGACAGAAAGGATGTGTGTCTATATGCCACGTAAAACAGTACTTGTCACCGGGGCATCCCGGGGCATCGGAAAGGCCATTGCGGTCAAATTTGCCAAAAAGGGCTACAACGTAGCCATCAGCTGCGTCCACAGGGAAGACAGGCTCTTACAGACCCAGAAGGAGATTGAAGGATTCCAGGTCCCCTGCCTTGCTTATAAGGGCGATATGGGTAACATGCAGTGCTGCGAGGAGCTGTTCGGGAAAATCAGGACCCAGTTCGGGGGCATCGACGTGCTGGTGAATAATGCCGGCATTTCCTATATAGGACTATTACAGGACATGTCTTCCCAGGACTGGGAACGGATGCTCTGCACCAACCTGACCTCTGTATTCAACTGCTGCAAGCTGGCCATTCCCTATATGCTCCAGCAGAAGCAGGGCAAGATCATCAACATCTCCTCTGTATGGGGTGTGGTGGGAGCGTCCTGTGAGACGGCTTATTCAGCCACCAAAGGCGGCATTAACGCGCTTACCAGGGCATTGGCCAAGGAGCTGGCCCCCAGCAACATACAGGTAAACGCAGTGGCCTGCGGGGCCATTGACACGGAGATGAACCAGTGGATGGAGGAGGACGAACTCATCTCCCTGGTGGAGGAGATTCCCTCAGGAAGGCTTGGGAAGGCAGAGGAGGTGGCCGACCTGGTATACCATCTCGGCTATAAGGAATCCTACCTTACAGGCCAGGTCATAGGGCTGGACGGCGGTTGGATCTAGCTGTTTTACAGGCTTTTACAAAGTTACGTTAAATTTCCATTTTCCTTACAAATACATTAACTGTATTGACCTTGGAGCAACTCCAGGGTGTAGAATTCAGCTATCGAAAACAAATACATTTAATAGGTTTTGCAAGGAGGGAATTTTCATGAGAAAGAAATATTTAGCAACAGCTGCCCTGACCCTGGCCCTGGCAGCAGGAAGCGCTATGACATCATTTGCAGCTGGTTTCGTAAGCACATCACAGGGTATGAAATATCAGTGGGGCTCCGGTGACTACTGCACCAACAACTGGGTCAACTATAAGAACCACTGGTTCTTCTTTGGCGCTGACCAGATCATGAGGACCGGATGGATCCAGAAAGACGGGACATGGTATTATGCGGCTGATACCGGCGAACTTCAGGGCGGCCTGATGAAAATCAATGGCAATGTCTACTATTTTGACAACAACAGCCTGAAGCTTCAGACCGGCAACCGCACCTTAAACGGCAGCTCCCACGAATTTACTGAGAACGGAACCACCGATGGCGGCCCATACGTCTACACGGAATGGAACAGTAACGGCACAATCAGACGCGGTACCAAATTCGGGGTACGTTAATAGATTGCATCATCACACAACCAAAAATACCCCTGTGGCCTGTCAGTGCCCAGGGGTATTTTTATTTTTACATGAACCGGGCCATCCCTTCCCTGAGACCATCCAGCCCGGCCAGGTGTTTCACCCTTCTCAGCCTGATTCCGGCTGCTTCACAGAGATGTTCAAGCACTGCCTCCATTATCACATTGGTGACCCGTATTTCCTTTGGGGCTCCGTGTTCCATGATAAAACCGATTAAATTCTCTGCCAGCGCCACATTGGGGTCCTCCTCCGGATCCAGCATATCCGCTTTTAGGATCATCTCCGACGCAGCCTCCACAATCAGACACAAAGGCGGATTGGCAGGGCGCTCATACATTTTATCACTGACCTGGGTGCCTAAATATGATATATCAGCCTCCAGGATATATTGGTTCCTGGGCGCCCGGGAAAGCTCTTCCATCAGCTTATCATCCGTGATAATCAGGTTATTGAACCGGTACATGGTAAATGGAAGTCCCTGTATCTGTCCACCCCATTGCCCCATCTTCCTGTCATAAGAGTATAAATACATATTGGCATTTTCAAAATCCCCATCCATATCATGGGCCTGGTAATATTCCAGCGCATCTGCCAGCCGTCCAAGATACCTGGTCATTCTTTGTACCTCGTCCTGATCATAATTGTATGGATAGTATCCTGCACAGTAAGACATGAAATAAAGCCACTGGTTCTTTCCCCGGTATTTATAGCCTAGCTCCTTTATGATTTCCCTCTGTTTCCCTGACAGTTCATCCCTGTTCCCCCAGTAGCAGGTAAGGTTGTGCTGGCTGAACATGGCGTATTCCATGGAAAGATTCATTGATTCGGACATGGTCAGCATCAGGAAGTCATTGAGCCCCTCATATCCTTCATAGGCAACAAGGCCGTAGCAGCCTCCCCCTCTGCCAAGAACGCTGAAAAATACGGTATCCTCCTCATTTCCTTCCTGAATCCCAATCAGATCCATGTCCCAGAAATGTTCCCATGGTTTAAGTTCCTTAATTTTAGTGGCAGCCTGGTATAAATCCTTCCACTCCTGTATGGACGCTTCTTTTCGCATTGTATTTCCTCCGGATCCGCCTATACTTATGCACTTATTGATAAATCAATATTAATACATCTGATACTATACGACATACTCAGATAACTCCGGAAAAACATCCAGCCTCTCCCTGACATAATGCCGTTTAAACCCGGCAAATGGCATTTCCTTTTTCAGCAGTACCTGTAATGTCCGCATAATCTGTTTGGATTCAGGTTTCTCTGCGTGAGCATTCAATTTTGTATACAAAACATTCATTTCTTCCTGTAATGCCCTTAACCGCATTTCACTTTTGTATATACGCATCCCTGTATTTCTCATATTAAATACTTCTTCCACAAGCCGGGCAGTCAACCCGGCTTCAGGGTCTTCCTGATTTTTGGGAATGACTGAGACATTATCCTCTTTCAGACCAAAGATAATGGCTTCCTCCGGATTCCTTTTACAGCAGTCTAATATACCGTCATCATACTTACTTTGGTTTTTTACACCATTACAATGTCCACATGCCCAGAAGAGATTTTCCCAATCGAATTTTCTTTCCTTATATCTGCCATCCTTATGGGGAAGCAGATGCTCTATCTGTGGGTCCTGTAACTCCTTCATTTCACAAATATAGCATTTGTTATGAAAATCACGTTTCAGCCTTTCTACCACATCGGGTTTGGCATAACTTCCATTAATCTTCGCAGCCTCCTTTAACAATGATTCCGGCGCGGGATAACTGCGTTCTATCTTTACCATTACAATAAATCCTCCCGGCTTTCGAAGTCTAATTTTAAACCTTTATACTCTGTTGATATATTTAAGGCCAGATAATCCGGTATTTCATCTAAGAATATTTCCAATTTAGCAATCTCAGCAATATCTTCATCGGAAAGATTTTTCTTTCTCACCAGCATTTTATATCTTTCATACTTTTCCCTTAACATAGCGGACATCTTATCCACATTAAAATATCCCTCAACAATTCCATCATAGGGCACATCTGTTAAGCCATCTTCCACCAGCAGATGGTTTTCCAAATCATAAATCACCACATTCTCCAGACTATTTAAAATAAATGGAGAATGGGTCGAAACAATAAACTGTATATTGGGAAATATGGTTGTCAATAAATCCAGAATCCTCTTCTGCAATTCCAGATGAAGGTGGGTCTCAATTTCATCAATGAGGACAATTCCCGGCATTTCGAATTTAAAGCTTCTGCCGGTCCGCTTTTCCATACGGATGATAATATCAACAATGATATCCAAAACCGCTGCATATCCACTGGAAAGGCTGTTAAAATCAAAGGGTTCCTTACCTGTTTCACAAATCGTAAATTGAAAGGTATCTTCATCAAAGTTCAGCTTTAAGGAGCCATCTTCAAAAATCCTGCCTAACAAATCCTCAAATTTATTAAACCAGGTCTTGATTACATCGGCCTTTTCCGTCTTACCTCCCGTTGCCGCCAGAGCCTGGGTCATCTTTAAATCCAGCAGATATTTAACAAAATCCTGGCGTGGCGTATCTGAAATTGAATAGTATTCCTTCAATTCCACCTTTTCTACATGTCTTGGAATCTCAGTGCGGAATATACGGTCTGCCCTATAATAGGCAGTGATATATCCACCAGCTTCATACATACTGCGCATCTTATTCAATGGATAATTCAATTGCATATTGATTCCTTGCTTTGCCTGTTCTATCCTTAGCTTATAATGCTCTATGCGTTTCCTTATATCTGCAATTTCATTATCGGATTTTCCATTTTTAATGCAGAATTCCAGATTATCTATACCTTTATTTAAATACTCTTGCGCTTCCATAGGGTCATTGGTTGTAGATACCGCATTCAAAAATCCTGCCATGGCATCCAAAACACTGGTTTTACCGCTCCCATTCCTTCCGGTAAATATCAGATGCTTCATTCTGTCTTTAGACAATGGAATGCGGATATCCTCCAAATGCCGGACCTTCTCTATTGTCAAAGCTGAAATAAATAGTTGATTCACTGTTCCCTCCTTAAAATATCAGTGCACTCCCGGAATCTCCTGGTAATCAGGTTTTCGAGATGATTTTTGTCCGCCTTTTCATCCATCATACCACAAAAAAACCTCCCAGGGAATCCCCCTGGAAGGTTTTGTCCTGCCATATTCTGTCCCAAAACGAGATTAACGCTTGGAGAACTGTGGAGCACGACGTGCAGCCTTTAAGCCGTACTTCTTTCTTTCTTTCATTCTTGGGTCTCTTGTTAAGAAACCGGCTTTCTTCAGAACCGGCCTGAAGTCAGCGTCTGCCTGAAGAAGGGCCCTGGAGATGCCGTGACGGATTGCACCGGCCTGTCCTGTTGTGCCGCCGCCGCGGACGTTAACCTGTACGTCGAATTTGTCAGTGGTCTCAGTTGCAACTAAAGGCTGACGTACAATTACTTTTAAAGTCTCAAGACCAAGATACTCATCGATATCTCTCTTGTTGATTGTAACCTTGCCTGTACCCGGTACTAAATATACTCTGGCGATGGATTTTTTCCTTCTGCCTGTTCCATAAAATTTTGCGTTAGCCATGATACTTTCTTCCTCCAATCCTCATTAAAATGTTAAAACTTCTGGTTTCTGTGCTGCCTGCTCATGGTCTGGGCCTGCATATACGTGAAGCTTTTTAAACATGCTTCTTCCCAGAGGTCCCTTTGGAAGCATACCCTTTACTGCTAACTCTATTACCCTTTCAGGCTTCTTAGCCATCATCTCACGCAGGGTGGTTTCTCTCATACCGCCTACGTAATCAGAATGGTTGTAATAAATCTTCTGATCCAGCTTCTTGCCGGTAACCTTGATCTGGTCTGCGTTTACAACGATTACATAATCGCCGCAGTCCATGTGTGGTGTGAAAATCGGCTTATTCTTACCTCTTAAAACCTTTGCTATCTCGGAAGATAAGCGTCCTAATGTATATCCTGTAGCATCAACTACGTACCATTTTCTTTCAATTGTCGCTGGACTAGCCATAAAACTCTTCATTGGTTAACCTCCTGTTAATCTCAATCTTGTTATACACCTGACATCCAACGGATGCCCGCTTTTTGCATGATAAATATGGGAAGTATTTATCTACAAATACTCACTCCGGGGCTTTGGATGAGTATTCTCTGCTAATAATGTCACAGTTTTATATTATATAATATACTTTCGCGGATGTCAACCACTTAATCGGGAAAAATGACGTAAAAACGTACTTTATCCATCGTATTCCATCCGGATCAGCGTCAGACCCCTGGCCGGCGCCGTAGGCCCTGCCGCCCTTCTGTCCCTGGCCTCCAATATGGCCCCCATCTCCTCCGGTGCAATCTGTCCCATGCCCACCGCCATCAGGGTGCCTGCGATGATGCGCACCATGTTGTACAGGAAACCGTTGCCTGTAACGCGGATACCGATCATGTCCTCCTCATCCCGCTTTACCTCAATGCTGTAAATGGTCCGCACCGTATCCGTCACCTGGGTCCTGACACTGCAGAAGCTTTTAAAATCATGCTCCCCTACCAGCAGTCCTGCGGCCTTTTGCATCTTCTCCAGGTCCAGGTTAAAATAGCAGAAATGGGAGTAAAAGCGCTGCATGGGCATCTCAATCCTGCGGTTTAATATCCTGTATTCATATGTCTTGACACATCTGCATTTTCTTGGATGCCAGTCAGGGTCCACTTCCTCTGACGACTGCACCCTTATATCCTCGGGCAGACGCTGGTTCAGCGCCATGCATATCCGGTCCGCAGGCATGCGGTGGCTGGTGTCGAATACAGCCACATTGCCCCTGGCGTGGACGCCGGAATCCGTACGGCTGGCCCCGATGACCTGTACCGGCTCCCCCAGAAGGCTGGTGAGGGTCTCATTTAACCTGGACTCTATGGTTACTTTTCCCGGCTGTATCTGCCATCCGTGATAATGGGTTCCATCATAGGCAACCACAAGGCGTACTCGCTTCATGGGTTCTTCTTCCTTCCGTCTTCGATTCCTGCGGCTTACAGGTAAACCCTGGCCGCAATCATTACCACCAGATACAGGGCAAATATCATATAAGCATCATGGTCCGCCTGCCTGTACTGCAGCGGTTTCATCTTGGTCCGCCCTTCCCCGCCCCTGTAACAGCGCGCCTCCATGGCCATGGCAAGGTCCGTTGCCCTGCGGAAGGCCGATATGAATAAAGGAACCAGGAGCGGCACCATTGCCTTGGCCTTCTGAATCAGGTTGCCCGTGTCAAAATCAGCTCCCCTGGCCATCTGTGCCTTCATGATCTTATCCGTCTCCTCCACCAGGATAGGGATGAACCGGAGGGCAATGGACATCATCATTGAAACCTCGTGCACGGGAACATTTACCCGGTTCAGAAAACCCAGCCCCTTTTCCAGTCCGTCCGTCAGCTGGTTGGGCGTGGTGGTCAGGGTCATGAGGGAGGAACCGATTACAAGGTAGACAAGCCTTACCCCCATGAAGAAGGCAAGGCGCAGTCCCTCTGCCGTTATCTTAAATATCCATAACCTGGCAAGGACATGGCCGTCTGTCAGGAACAGATTGAAGCTGACGCTGATTACCAGAAGGATCATGATTGCCTTCAGGCCCCTGACAATAAAGCGGAAAGGCACCTTTGTAATCTTAATGGCAGCTGCCAGTACAACGGTGGCAATCACATATCCCCAGATATTATCCGCAATGAACAGGGATGCAATAAATACCATGGTGCCAAAAAGCTTGGTCCTGGGGTCCAGCCTGTGGACCACGGAATCGACCGGGTAATATTGTCCCAATGTAATCTCTCTAAACATCTTTATCCCTGCTGCTTTCTGTTAATTTACTTCCCACGGCGCCTGCTGTTTTACGCCACTGTGCCAGGATTGCTTCCCTGGCCTCTTCCACCGTGGTAATGTCCCCGTCAATCCCCACTCCCTTGTCCCTCAGGTCATGGACCAGGTAGGTAATCTGGGGCGCCGCCAGGCCGATTGCCTCCAGCTCCCTGTAATGGCGGAACACTTCCTTTGGCGTACCGTCATATACCTTCTGTCCGTGGTTCATCACAATCAGCCGGTCCGCATATCTGGCCACGTCCTCCATGCTGTGGGACACCAGGATGATGGTCATGCCCCGCTCCCTGTGAAGATGGTCTATCTGGTCCAGGATTTCATCCCGGCCCCTTGGATCCAGCCCGGCCGTGGGTTCGTCAAGGATCAGCACCTCCGGCTCCATGGCCAGCACACCTGCAATGGCCACACGGCGCTTCTGTCCTCCGGAAAGTTCAAAGGGGGACTGTTTATAATAGGAAGGATCCAGTCCCACCAGATCAAGCGCCTTTCTGGCCCGGGCCTCCGCCTCTTCCTTGCCAAGTCCCTGGTTCTTAGGCCCGAAACACACATCGGTCATGACATCCACCTCAAACAGCTGGTGCTCAGGATACTGGAACACCAGCCCCACCTTGCTCCGCAGTTTCTTCATATCGTAACCGCTGTCATAGATATTCTCCCCGTTATAATAGAGCTGTCCTGCGCTGGCCTTGATAAGTCCGTTCAAATGCTGGATCAGCGTGGACTTACCAGACCCCGTATGTCCGATCAGTCCCACAAATTCCCCGTCCTGTATCTCCAGATTCACATCAAACAGGGCATGCTGCTCAAACGCCGTGCCGCCGCCATATACAAAATTCAAATCAACTGCTTTAATTGACATCTGTTCTCTCCTTAACAACGCAGTAATGGCTGCAGTGTCCCTAGGGTGTGTTTGAAAATTCATTCCCGCCATCTGCACGCCCCACTTCGCGGCATATTTGGTCCCAATTCGGTCAACGTAGCCCGCTACGCCTCCCTCATCGGGACCAAATCTCCCACGAAGTGGGACGCACAGCTGACGGAAAGCAATTTTCAAACACACCCTAGTCCGCCTTGTGCAAAGTGGTACTAATCCATCTTTAAAAGCGGCATAAGTTCCTTTACCAGCTGTTCCCTGGTGAGGATCCCATCGGGCAGCGGCATGCCTGCCTCCTTCAGCTCATAGGCCAGTTCCGTTACCTGGGGCACGTCCAGTCCATAGGCTTTCAGTTCCTTTACCCTGGAAAATATCTCCGCAGGTTTCCCGTCCATCACGATCCTGCCCCCGTCCATCACGATGATCCGGTCCGCGTCAATTGCCTCTTCCATATAATGGGTAATCAGCAGGACCGTGATTCCCTCGGCCCGGTTCAGTTCATGGACCGTCTTAATGACCTCCCTGCGGCCATTGGGGTCCAGCATGGCGGTGGGTTCATCCAGGATGATGCACTCCGGCTTCATGGCCATGACGCCTGCTATGGCCACCCTCTGCTTCTGTCCGCCTGACAGCTTATTGGGGGACTGGAGGCGGTATGCGGTCATCCCCACCGCCTTCAGGCTTTCCTCCACCCGCTTCCATATCTCCTCTGTGGGCACGCCGATGTTTTCCGGGCCAAAGCCCACATCCTCCTCCACAATATTGCCGATGATCTGGTTGTCCGGATTCTGGAACACCATTCCTGCTGTCTTGCGCACATCCCAGATGTGTTCCTCATCCTTTGTATCCATGTCCCCCACCCACACCGTTCCATCGGTGGGCATGAGGAGTCCGTTTATATGCTTTGCAAAGGTGGACTTGCCGGAACCATTATGTCCCAGGACAGCCACAAAGCCGCCCTTTTCTATATCCACATCCAAACCGTCAATGGCCCGGTTCACTTCTTCTATATTCTCTTCCTCGTCGCGCCTGATATACTCATAGACCAGTCTGGCTGCTTTTATGATTCCCATATGTTTTCCCTTGCTTCCATGTATTGTTTACGTTTTTCAATTGTAGATGAAAATACTATAGAAGTCAAGTATGGCACATAAATATAGAAGGTATTGCATTCCCGGCGCTAAAACCAGCGGGGGAACGCAATACCTTCCGTATCCTTAATCCGTATGTTTCACATCTGCATCCTTTGCCTGCATTTTACATCCTGGTATGACACGAATGCTCCCTACCTCACCATGCAAGGCTTCTTATGGTCAAACTTCCAGCCCGGGATCAGATACTGCATCGCCGCCGCGTCATTGCGGTCCCCGTAAGGGAGGGTGCGGTAAAGCTCATTTGCCTTCATCACCGCGTCCATGTCAATCTCAATGCCCAGTCCTGGTTCCTTGCGGATTTCAATCACGCCGTTGCGGATTTCCATGGGGTTCTTTGTCAGGTACTGTCCGTCCTGATATACATAGTGGGTATCCAGCGCAGTGATGCCGCCCGGTGCAGCCGCGGCACTGTGTGCAAAAATGGCCAGGGAAATATCAAAGTGGTTATTGGAATGGGAACCCCAGGTCAGGCCCCAGTCATTTAACACCTGGCCCATGCGCACGGAGCCGCTCATGGTCCAGAAATGCGGGTCTGCCAGTACAATGTCCACTGCTGTCTGGCTGGCCGCATGGTAGAACTGGCGCCAGTCCGTTGCAATCATGTTGGTTGCCACCTGGATGCCGGTTGCATTTTTAAACTCCCTCATGATTTCGCGGCCGGAGAAGCCTCTTTCCTCACCGCAGGGATCCTCAATATAGGTAAGGATTCCCTTCATTCCCCTGCAGTATTCAATTGCCTGCTCCAGGGTCCAGGAGCCATTGGGGTCAATATTAATCCTGGCATCCGGGAAGTTCTTCTTAAGCTCCCGGACCGTCTCCATCTCTTCCCAGCCGTTCAGGACGCCGCCCTTCAGCTTGAAGTCCTTGAATCCATACCGTTCCTTCATGGCATATGCATTTTCTACGATACGGTCCGTGGTCATGGCGGTCTTCCTTCTGAGGCGGAACCATCTGTCATCGGAACCGCTCTCATCCAGGTATGCCATGTCTGTCTTCGTGTAATCCTGGCAGTAGAACAGATATCCCAGGATTACTACCTCATCCCTCTGCTGCCCATCCCCCAGAAGTTCGCACACAGGCAGTCCCAGGAACTTGCCCATCAAATCCAGCAGGGCGCATTCCACTGCCGTCTCTGCATGCACCACGAATTTCAGGTTGCTCAGGTCCAGCTTCTGCAGCCCTTGGCCGTCATTGCCGCCCGGGACATATCCGTTATTCCTGATACTGCTAATGATGCTCTTATATTCACCGATTGTCTTTCCTACCACAAGTGGGATGTAGCTCTCAAGGATTTTTGTTATATCGTCCCCGCCATGGACCTCGCCGATTCCCGTGCTGCCGGAATTATCCGTGATGATTACGATGTTCCTGGTAAACAGGGGGCTGTGGGCCCCGCTCAGGGATAAAAGCATGCTGTCATATCCTGCGCAGGGAATGACCTTCATATCAGTTATTACAGGTGTCTTGCTCAACATTGGTTACCTCCGTCCTTATAGCCCTGCAGCTTAAGCCTTGCCCTGTGCCTCTAATTTCTTTGCCCTCCTGTTGTCAAAATACGCATAGGCCAGTGAAATCAAAATCAGGACCCAGATTATATTTCCGATTGGGCGGTTGAAAAATGCCGCAAAACTGCCTTCGGAAGATTTAAGTACGTCAATGAAATATTTCTCAAAATCATCCCCCAGTATAAAGCCGATCAGGAAGGGCGCTGCCGGGATACCTGTCTTGCTGAAGACAAAGCCCACGACTCCGAACAGCAGGAGGGTCCATACATCAAACATGTTGCCGTTGCGGATTGCATAGGAGCCGACCACGCACATAAGGATGACCACTGGGTAAAGACGGTTTTTCGGAATGTTGATGATCTTGGCTATATACTTGATGGGATAGAACATCACGATGAACATGATGATGTTGCATACCACAAGGCCAAGAAGGATATCCCTCCACAAGTCCGGGTTCTGGGTGATGAACAGGGGACCTACCTGGATGCCCTGCAAAAGGAATGCGCCTACTAGGACTGCCGTTGTGCTGTCACCGGGAATACCCAGGGACAGAAGCGGTATCAGTGCGCCGCCGGTCAGCGCGTTGTTGGCTGCCTCAGATGCAACCAGTCCATCCACACAGCCTTTGCCGAACTCGTCCGGATGTTTGGAGAAGTTCTTGGCCTGCGAATAGGACAGCAGGGATGCGGCAGAACCGCCCACGCCTGGGAGGATTCCCATAAATGTCCCGATTGCCGAGGAACGGATTGTATTAATTCCCTGCCCCTTTAAATCAGAGAAGGAAAACTTCCGGCCGCCGCCCTTAATGCCGCCTTCCATCTTGGGATTCCGTTTCATGCCCGCCTCTGCTTCCTCAAGGATCTGGGAAAGGGCAAACAGTCCGATAAGCACCGGAAGCAGCTGGAAACCACTTCCCAGTTCCACGGTCAGGAACGAGGGAACCATACGAAGCTGCTGGTTGTCAAAAAACCTTCCAATCAGCGTGACCAGGACTCCTAAGAATCCGGCAAACACGCCCTTTGTCATGGAACCCTTTGAAAGGGCCGCAATCACCGTCATGGCAAATACAATGATTAAGAACTTCTCAACCGCAGAGAACTTAATGGCCAGCTTGGCCAGAGGCGGTGTGAAGAAGAACAGGGCCAGCAGGGAAATAAGCCCGCCGATCAGGGACACCGTGATACCAATCTTAAGCGCCCTCTCCCCTTCTCCCCTGGCAGCCATGGGATGGCCGTCAAAACCGGTGGTGATGGAGGATGGGGTACCGGGGATATTAATCAGGATGGCCGATACAAGGCCGCCGCTGATACCGCCTACGTAAAGTCCCAGAAGAAGGCAGAGCGCCTGCCCCAGATCCAGTGAATAGGTGAGCGGCAGGAATACCGCGATTGCCATGGTTGCTGTCATGCCCGGAAGCGCTCCGAAGATAATACCGATTACCACTCCGAGGAACGACATTAAAATATTCATGATGCCAAACATAATCGAAACCTCCTTTTATGGTAATGTGATGCGGAACAATACTCCGAATACAAGCCAGATAAAAACCGAGAAACCAACCGATATGACGCCGGATGTAATCATGCTCTTCTTTGTCCTCTCATTGTCAAAGATGACATTGAATAGGAAGATGCTGATGATACTTGCCGGAAGGAATGTGAGGAATTCCATCAGATAGATGTAGGCGATGAAGATCAATATGCCGCCAAGAAACTTTACCTTATCCCAGCCGGGTTTAAAGAAGTGGTAATTCTTTAAATGAATGAACGGTGTCCCTGTCTTCTTACAATGAATCAGCCTCTGAATCCCTATGATAACCAGAAGAACCACCAGAATCCCCATCACAATCCTGGGCATGACCCAGTGCGATGTTGAATTTATAATCTTAAGCTTCACAAGCTTTCCCTCCTTAATTGAAACCGGGCTGTGTCCAGCCCGGCCTTACTTGCTTTGCGGATCTATTACTGGGTCAGGTAGTCGAAATCAGGACACGCTTCAATCAGCTGTGTCATCTCTGTCCTCTTGTTGTAGATAAAGTCTTTTGCAGCTGCGGAATCCAGGTATGCGCCCCTGTAATTCAGCTTAGCCATATCAGACTTGAAACTCTCGTTTTCACATACTTTAGCAGCTGCCGTATCCACTGCCTTTGCAAAATCAGCGTCAATATCCTTTGGGTAATATACAAGGAAATCCTTGGACAGTGCAAATGGTTCGCCATTAAATGTAATTCCCTGTTCCGCATAGGTAGGAGCATTTTCAGCGCCCTCAATCTCATCCAGAAGGCCCACGCACTTCATGGCCAGCTGCTTGTCATCCACGCCCACATACTGCTGGATGCCATAGTAATCATCAAAGATGATATCCACATTGCCGTCCCATAACATCTGGCGTTTCTCAGAGGTAACGCCTGCAGCAATTACACGGAGCTGGTCGGCAACTTCCTGTCCGTAGTTGTCCAGCACCCAGTTATAGTATGCCAGGTAGCACAGGGTTGATACGGAACCATTCTCACAGGCCACGCGGATTTCAGCGTCCGGATTCGCCTTTAAATATTCAGCAGCCTCTACCAGCGTGTTGTATGGGGCATCTGCCTTTGCAGCAAAGCAGCAGCCAGGGTTCTGGGCCACCCTTGGTCCCACCGTCATATTCTCAAGGGCGTATTCCTCACCATATGTACCGAAAACAACACCCAGATATGTCATATCATGGAAGATAGCGATGGTATCGCCCTTACCCTTATCCGTACGGAGGATTTCAAACATTTCTGCTGCGCCCACCGGGTCAACCTTTGCATCCCAGCCCATCTCTTCTGCCAGATAACGTGTCACTGTATCAGCTATCAGATAACTGTCCCCGCTGGTGGATGAGGAACCGATGACCACACGTACGGATTTCTTTCTGTTACATCCTGCCAGGCAGGTAACCGCCATTGCCAACACCAATAACATACACAATACTCTTCTCTTCATTACTCATTCTCCTTTTTTATATATTCTTCAGGTCCCTTCCGTTATCTTACCAGACAGGGGCGCTTTGGATCAAACTTCCATCCCGGGATCAGGTACTGCATGCCCATGGCATCGTTTCTGGCCCCCAGGCAGTTCTCAAGGTATATCTGGTTTGCTTTCTTAACCTGGTCTATGTCAACCTCTATCCCAAGTCCCGGCTTCTTAGGAACAGCCACACAGCCATCCACGATCTGAAGCGGTTCCTTGGTCAGGCGCTCAAGGCCTTCCTGCCAGATCCAGTGGGTATCCAGTGCATTGTACTCACCCGGTACGGCTGCACCCACCTGTGTGAACATGGCCAAGGAGATGTCAAAGTGGTTGTTGGAATGTGAACCCCAGGTATAACCGAAGTCATGACACAGCTGTCCAACCCTTACGGAACCGGCCATGGTCCAGAAGTGGGGATCTGCCAGGATGATGTCCACTGCCTGTGACTCCAGGGAATGTCCAACCTCCCTCCAGTCCGTTGCAATCATGTTGGTAGCTGTGGGGAAACCGGTACGGCGGCGGAACTCGCTCATGATTTCACGCCCCGAGTACACGCCCTCTGCCCCGCATGGGTCCTCGCAGTAAGTAAGGATGCCCTGCATTCCCTTTACGTATTCCACTGCCTGCTCAAGGAGCCAGCCTCCGTTGGGATCCAGGTCAATCCTGGCATTGGGGAATTCCTCTTTCAGTGCCCGGATTACATCCATCTCCTCATTGCCGGCAAGGACACCGCCTTTTAATTTAAAATCCTCAAATCCGTACTTTTCCTTTGTGGCCTTTGCAAATGCAACAATCTTATCAGCCGTAAGGGCTTCCTCATGGCGGATTCTGTACCACTCGCAGTCCGCATCCGGTTCAGACACATAGGGAAGGTCTGTTTTATTCCTGTCCCCCACAAAGAAGAGATAGCCCAGCATACGCACCTTATCCCTCTGCTGTCCTTCCCCTAAAAGCTCGCACACGGGAACGCCCAGGTGCTTGCCCAGAAGATCCAGGCTTGGAGCCTCAATCGCAGTCAGTACATGGACTCCGGTACGCAGGTCAAAGGTCTGGTTTCCCCTCACATCCTCTTCCCCTCTTGCATCCAGGTGCTTCTTCACTTTCAGCAGCGTGCTCTTATACTCTGCTACCTTGGTGCCCACCACAAGGGGGATACACTCTTCCAGTGCCTTTGTGATTTTCTGTCCTCCCGGGACCTCACCCACACCTGTCTCACCGTTATCCGCATACAGGATAACCACGTTCCTGGTAAAATACGGCGCATGGGCCCCGCTGAGGTTCAGCTCCATACAATCCTGACCAGCTACCGGCCACACTTCCATTTTAGTAATTGTTGGTGACATTCTCTTTACCTCCCAGCAAAAAATATATGTGTTATTTTAAAATACGTTTGGTGCTTAACAAGAACTTAACCGTCATTTTGTAATTTGTCCTTGTGTTTTTTACATCTTTATTGTATAAAATATATAGGACTAAGTCAAATTACTAGTTTCGATTTTAACACTAAGTAAAACTTAGTCATGTGCGATTAGAGGAATCATGGAGGGCATATGGACTTAAAACAATTGGAATACATCGTGAAGATAGCAGACGAGAACAGTATAACACGGGCAGCGGAACGCCTTTACATCTCCCAGTCCGGCCTGAACCAGCAGCTGCTAAAGCTGGAAAGCGAACTGGGCATCCAGCTGTTCCACCGCAGCAAGAATGACCTGAGGCTTACGGAGGCAGGGAAGGTCTATGTGAAGTATGCGCGCCAGATCCTTATGCTGAAGCAGGAAGCCTACGACATACTGAATGACATGGCGGACAACAAGGTGGGGCGCCTGTCCGTGGGCCTGACGCCTGAGCGCGGCATCAGCATGCTTATGAGCATTTACCCGAAGTTTTACCAGCAGTTCCCCCACATCACCATAGAGCCTCAGGAAATCGGCGTCAAGACACAGCAGTCCATGATTTCCAAGGGATATCTGGACCTGGGCTTTGTCACGCTCAGCGAGAAGGACAAGACCAATGATGAATACGTCCATATCTACTATGAGAATATCCTTCTGGCCGTGCCCCGCTCCCATCCCCTGGCAAAGCATGCCAATCCGCCGGGCCAGCCCTTTGCCACCGCGGACCTGAGGGATTTTAAGGACCAGCAGTTCGTGCTCATGTTTAAAAATTCCACCCTGCGCACCGTCATCGACCCCCTCTTTGAGGAAGCCGGATTCATGCCCCGCATCCTTTTCGAGACGTCCAGCAACCTGACCCTGTGCAACATGGTTAAGAACCGGATGGCCTGCTCCCTGATTACCCACAACTATGCCAAGGAGCAGCAGGACGTGGCCTATTTCTACCTTCCCTCCCGGCCCTTCTGGGAGCTGTGCGCAACCTATAAGAAAGGCCATTACCTTACAAAGGCCGGCAAAGCCTTCATCGAACTGGCCATTGAACATTACCACGCAGCGGCATTGCAGAACAACCAGAGCGTGGTGTGAAGCGGACAGCAGGTGTATGGACCGGGTGCGGGGCAGGAAACCTTACAGTAGCGCACTCCCCCGCCCCATAAGCAACATTGTATAAAAATAAAGGCGGGAACAGGGAAAATACCATCTTCCTTATTCCCGCCTTTTATCTTATCACCGCTTCATCTTCCTTTTATTGGCATACATATCGGCATCCGCCCTGGACAATGTATTATCCAGTCCAGCATCCATATCCGGATCATAAAATGCAATCCCCACCGCAACGGACGCATCAAAGCAGCAGCCGTCACTGTACGCCTCCATCCCCTCCTCCAGGACCTTTATTCCTTCCCTGGCCTTATCCGGCCATACATCGGTCAGCATAACGGCAAATTCATCCCCGCCAATACGGAATACATGCCCATCGGGAAATGCCTTCCTGATGCATTCTGCGGCTGCGCAGATATACTCATCCCCCTTGTCATGACCGAATGCGTCATTGACTCCTTTCAGGTCATTGAGGTCGCACATGATGAGCGCAACCGACTGGTACTCCTCCCGATGTGCTCCCATCCGCTCCATGGTCTCGCCAAAAGCCATCCTGTTCTTAACACCGGTAAGCCCATCCCAGTCACGTTCCTTCCTCAGGGCCTTTGTCTGGAGGACTTCATCCGTCACATCCTCAACCACGCACCGGATTGGGCTGCCTGATGTTTTCTGGGCAATTTTAATCCAGCGGACCTCCCCCATGTCATACATCCTGTAGACGCCCTCCTCACCGGACTCAGAAGCTTCAAGTTCCTTTAAGAACGCGCACATCAGGTCCTTATCCCTGCTGAACCTTCTTTCCTGTTCCCTGGTAAGGTTTAAAAGCCGCGGAACCTGGCTGGTCATGTAGACCCGTTTGGAATGGGCCCGCATCTCAAAAGCCCCCACCGGAAGTCCTGCCAGTTCAATCAGTTTGGCATGGCGCGTAAACCACTGGCTGGTTATGATGGCTGTGATGAATCCGATTATCAGTGATGACAGAAATGAATAGCTGAGGATCCTTCCTATCTTCTCAGGGAACTGGTGAAGGTCCGGACCTTCCATTAACCCTATGAGGAACCACTCCTCCCCCTCAAAGGGAGTGTTGTGGTAGTACATGCCCATGGGATTCAGGCAGGCATATACATCCTCGCTGCTTTTATGGTTCAAAAGCCTGTAAATGGAATTCCCCTGATCTACCTCCACCAGGTCCAGGGGCATCCCTTCCTGAAGCATCCGCCTCTGCATGGCGCCATGGGTGACAGCTGCCCTTATCTCTCCTGACCCATCCCTGATTCCTATGATATATCCGTAAGAATCCGATGTCTGCAGGTCGGAAACCGGAAGGAAGCGGTACAGGTAATTCACGGATATCTCCACCCCGAATATGGCCTTCACCCTTCCGTCCGCCCCAAACAGCGGTGTGGAGTAGGTAATCACATCCTCATCCTGTGGATTCACCTGGAAGGGGCTGCTCCAATACCCAAGCCACCGTGATTTTCCATGATCCAGGGCAGCCTCATAGGGCTTATACACAAAATCCCGGTTGGACCCATTCATATTCAGGCGGAAACTCCAGTTGGCGGTGGTGGCAATCTCCATCTTTTCCGCCACATTCCAAGGCCCCACCAGCATGTAGAGATTGGAATTCTCCCTGCTGTTCCGGTCCGGATTATTATTGCGGAAATATAATGCAGGCAGAGCGCCGTCCCCTTCCGTCCCCTGACCAGGCATCACCAGGAATGCCCCTGTTGTCTTTGCCCGGAATAAGGTGTCCATAACCAGGGGGGCCAGCTCTTCCAGTATCGCATCCGCATTTTCAGGAGAACCGTCCTGTTCCATTGTTTCAAAATACCGGCTGATCTGCTCCATATCATAATCCAGATTCGTCCAGATATTCTTCATCTGATTTTCCAGGTTATCACTGCGTCCATTGACCTTTTCGGAAAAAATACTGTATTGGTTCGCCTTGGCCTGCTTTAGGACACCTCCCGATACCATCAGGGACGCCAGGAGGATACTCTGGAAAACCGCAAAGAAAATAAACACCACAGCCAGTTTAAATGCAATTGAACCGCTTACATTTTTTTTACCCATCCGTTCTACCAGCCATTTCTCTCATGAGGCTTCCATACCACGCTTTAAAGTTCTCCTCTCCCAAAAGCCCTGCCTCCACTTTTTCACGGCTCCCGCCTTCTTCCACCCGGCGGTTCAGTTCATGGAGGTCCAGGGCAGTCTTATTCTCCAGGGATGAGGTGAATATCTGGTTCATATCATAGGAACCCTCAAAGGGCTTCTTGATGTAGAATTCCTGTTCCCTCATGGCTTTCAGCTCTGTTTCTATACTGTGTTCCACCATTTCTGCATTTTCAGCATCACCCGTCTGTTTTAAAAGCCCGTCTACTGATTCCAGGGCAGCCGTCTTTACGGGAAGATACCCTGTGGATACCGCAAACCGGATATTCTGCTCGGGCTGTGTAAACCACTTAAGGAACTGGGCCGAGGCATATTCGTGCACATGGTCTGATTCAAATACAGCCATATTGGCGCCCCGCTGGGTCATATAGGAAGTTTCGCCCCGGAATGTGGGGTAGGGAAAACTTGCACATTCAATGGGATATGATTTATCCTCATCCTCTATCACTTCCCTGGGAAAGAACCCGGCGCCTGCCGAGGAACCGATGTAGGCCATCAGCCTGCCGCTTTTAATCCCATCCTGATTATATACCCTGCTCTCAAACCATCCGAGTATATGCGGGACATAATAGGCATCCCAGGCCTTTCTGGCAATCTCCTCAGGATAGCAGAACTCCATGTTTCCATCCACTTCCCGGTATACCTGCGTGCCCATCTGGGCAGCTGTCAGGATGGCATAATCATTATATGAATTCATCCCCAGGAAGGGGTTCCCTCCCGACCACTCATAATACATACCCGCAGCCTCTATCAGGCCTTCCCAGGTGTAAAGCAGATCATCCGATGCCCCTGTCTCCCTGGAAAACTTTTCCCAATCCGTCTTATTCAGATATAAGAGTTCCGTGGACTTTGATACAGGTATCATTTTACAGGACGCGTCATCCCATATCCCCTCCTCCAGGAATTCCGGCCGGTAATCCTTCAGTTCATCCTCTGTAAAATAATCATCCATGTTGACCAAAGGGGCGATTTTGTCCAGCCGGTACGCATTATCCGGATAAGAAGCAAATATATCCGGCAATGGTTCCGAACCGATTACCTGGTTGGCAGAAGCATAAAGCACGTCCTCCAGCTCTTCACTGGAACCATACCCCACCGCATCCACAACAATCCCCTGCTCCATTCCAACCGTCTCATTAAACTCCATGACCAGTTCATCAAACTGTGCCTTTGCCACTGCATTATATGCATGCCATACCGTGACGACCGCAGGTGACTTGGGATCCAGTCCGCCATTCTCCCTGTCCCCACAGCCAGACAAGCCAAATACTGCGGCCAATAAAATGAATGCCGCAGCCAAATATCCCCTTTTTTTCATTTCATCCCCCTGCTCCCATACAAGACTGTCAGAAACATAGTGCCGGGCGGCACTAACTACATTTACTCTCAGTATACACGATTGATATCCGGGTGTCTATTTGATTTTCTTATATGTAGTATAGATAAAATATGTAATGAAGACGGACAAATCAATATGTCCGGATACTTTTTCAGAAAGAAAACATGAAAAAATGAGTTCCTAAAAAACAACTGTTCTCCAGGGACTCATTTTTATTTTACTGTCCTTCAATTCCATTCATACGGCCTGGCCGGCAATTGGCATATCTTAATCCCAATCCATCGCAGATGAATACTTCCCTGCCCCTTACTCAGTCCAGACCCCGTCGCTTCCAACCGCGAACCCATCCGGCGTAGCCGTACCTGCCGCCATTGAGCCGTCCTCATACATATAGTACCATTTGCCGTCAATCTCATTCCAGCCGGTCACCGCATACCCATCCGTATTAAAATAATACCATTTGCTCATGATGCGTTCCCATTTGCCGGCAGCCACTGTTCCGTCCTTATAGGTGAAACGCCGTCCCTGCTGGTAATCCCCCCAGGTGCCATCCGTGATGCCCGGGTCCGCGGCCTGGGAGCTTAAGGAACTTACCGGCGCGCCGTCTTCCAGATAATCCCGCTGGTTCCCATTACGGGCAATTGCGGTTACCTCGAAGTAGTACTGTACCCCGGTCTTAGTCATGAACGGTGAGAAGTCATAGGAGGTGGCCCCTTCCACAATCTGGCTGACCACCGAACCCTGGTCATCATAGAGCACCACCCGGTAGGTATTGGCAGACTTCACACTGTTCCAGGATGCAACCGACGGATTGGCGCTGTCCCAGCCAGCCCACGTGGTGCTCCCAAGCATGGCTGCCACCTGGTAGGTGAATCTGACTGTATAGACATAATCCTGGTCTGTCTCATACTTACTGCCCGTATACTTCTTCACAGAGGTGATTTCCGCATCGTTGCGGCCGTCAGCCACCTTAATCCCCAGGCTGCCCTTGTTAAGTCCGGTACTGCTTCCAAGATATACGGTGCCTGTTACCTCACTGCCCGCTGTCCAGTCCTCAGGGCTTTTGGACCAGGTTACTGCGGACAGCATCTCAATGGTATCCGAGGAAGCATCCTCCACATACACATCCGGTTCCAGGGGATGCACCTTATTCCTGTCATTATCATCCCTGCTGGTCCCTTCGCTGTCATATTGATTGGCTATCTCCAGCATATATGTGGATTTAGCCTGGGCTGTCATACCCAGGCTAATTGCCATCCATAATGCTGCAGCAGCAGTCACTAAATACCTGCTTTTTTTCATAGTATCTCCTTTCAGCCATCCTTCTTGATATCTTCTATGAAAAATGCCGCCACCCAACTTTTCCTCACATCGTTCCCACAAACTTCATATATCCAATCATTCATATATATCCCATCAGTGCTGCCATACTCCGTTGGCATCCAGATGGAAACCGTCAATGGATGTGGACACGGCCTTGGAACCGTCTCCCGGATAGAAATAATAGTAGTTGTTCTCTACCTTATACCATCCTTCTACCATTGCGCCGCTTTCATTCAGGAAATAGGTCTTGCCGTTAATGGTAAGCCAGCTGCTCTTGACCATGGCGCCTTCCGGTCCGCCGTCATTGGGATTCAGGTAATACCAGATGTTGCCGCTCTTTATCCAGCCCTTCTTCATGTCCCCGCTTTCGCCCAGGTAATACCACTGTCCGCCGGTCTGCTGCCAGCCGGTCAGCATCCTGCCTGTGCTGTCAAACAGATACCACTTGTCATTCCACTTCAGCCAGCCGTTCTTCTGCATGTTGCCGTCCGGATACCGGAAGTACCAGGAATCGCCTTCCTTGCGCCATCCGACATCCGTATTGCCGCCGCTGGGGGTACTGCCTCCATTATCCTGGCCGCTGCCGTCCGAAACCTCGTCATCGGCAATATATAAATCCCCGGCCTCTGTCCATTCGCTCTTCTTGCCGTACTTTTTCTCCTCATCCGTATGGGGAACCGTCCTTACCTTAAAAGAATAATCGCCTTCCTTGGTCATATATGGGTAGAAATTATAGGAGGTACCCTTGTAGTCTTCCAGTTTCTTCACCACGGAAGACCCTCTGTACAGATACACATCATAGTATCCGGATGTGTTCTCTGCTTCTTCCCATCTGGCCCTGCCCCTGCTGCTGCCCCACTCGGCATCCTCAGGCGGGTCATAGGTTCCTTTGATACCGGTTGCCTTAAGGACCACCTTCAGCTGGTCCCCTGACCTGGATGCTGATACGAAAATACCTCCGCTTACGCTTACGCTGCTGGCGCTGTAACTGCTGCGGAACCGGTACTCATAAGCGCTGCTGCTGGATGTGTTGGGATCCAGGTAAACAGTTATCTTGGGCGTATCCCCAATACCGACCTCCCTGTCATTGGACCATTCGGCCGACTCTACCTCATACTTACTGGAAGATGTATAAACCTTGCTCCCGCTGTCGCTTGAACTGGTACCAAGACTGTCCCCGCTGTTAATCTCATCCCCGGAATCCAAATCAATACTCACCTTCAAAGAAATGTTGGTGATATATTTATAGTCGCTGGCAGCCAAAGACTGCATGGGCATTGCTGTCATCAGTGTACCGGCAGCCAATGCCATACATAATAACCGTTTCATGTTTTTCATGAAATCTCAACCTCCTCAAAAACAGGTATCCCCCTGAATATTCTTTTTCTGGTTCCATTATAGCCCAGAAGGCAGTTTTACGTCAACTTACGATTATCTTGCGATATTTTCTCTATTCTATCGAAGTTCTGTCAATTTTATGGCCGGGGGATGTTTTTGACACAAAATCATGGAACGAAAAAACTGCAGACACACCTATGCGTATCTGCAGTCATCTGAATCACATCATTATACTAATTCAATCAGAACTTCCATTGCGGCATCACCCTTACGAGGGCCAACCTTAATGATTCTGGTGTAACCACCGTTGCGTCCTGTATACTTAGGGGCAACTTCGTCAAAAAGCTTTGCTACCAGGTCAACGGACTTGGTGTTCTTCTTTTTGCCGGCTGGTGTGGAAGGAACCTCGGTCACTCCGTAGAGAACCTTTAACATCTGTCTTCTTGCATGCAGCCTGGAAGGCAGATCCTTCTTGATTTCCTTCTCAACTTCGTCATATACGGTAACTTTCTTGCCGTCAACAACTTCCTTTACCCTCTTGCCGTCTTTGTCCTTGCGGGCAACCTTGGCAGTAACCTTAACGGTCTCAAAGTTGTCTTTTTCCTTCACAGCCATTGCAATCAGGCCTTCTGCAACCTTGCGGATTTCTTTAGCCCTGGTCTCAGTTGTCCTGATATGTCCATGATATAACAGTGCGGTTACCTGGCTTCTGATTAAAGCCTTTCTCTGGTCGGAAGTTCTTCCTAATTTTCTATATCCTGCCATTGTAATTTTCCTCCATCAGTGGAACACCTTCACCATGCTTCATTGGACTTACTGGTTCAGGCATTTAAGCCCACTTAACATTTATTGGTTACTCAGCCACGCATCTTTGGTCTTACTGGCCGGGTGTTAACATGTAACTATCACTTTATTGGTGCTTAGTTATCATCACTTGGATTCAACTGTAAGCCTAACTCTTTCAGCTTAGCCAGCACTTCCTCTAAGGACTTGCGGCCCAGGTTACGGACTTTCATCATATCCTCGGAAGTCCTGTTGCACAGTTCCTCCACGGTGTTGATTCCGGCCCTCTTCAGGCAGTTATATGAACGGACGGAAAGCTCCAGTTCGTCAATATTCATCTCAAGCACTTTTTCCTTCTCATTGTCTTCCTTCTCTACCATAATCTCTGCGGTCTTGGCATTCTCGGAAAGGTCAATGAACAGGTTCAGATGCTCGCTGAGTACCTTGGCTGCCAGGCTGACTGCCTCATCGGGAGCCAGGGTGCCATTGGTATATATCTCAAGTGTAAGTTTATCAAAGTCAGTCTGCTGTCCCACACGGGTGTTGGTAACAGCCATATTGACACGCTCCACCGGTGTATAGATGGAATCCACTGCAATGACGCCGATTGGTAAATCGTCGTTCTTATTCTTGTCAGCGCTGATATATCCACGGCCCTTTGTAATGGTAAGCTCCATGTAGAACTTGCTGTCCATGCCGCCGCTTAAGGTTGCGATGACCTGGTCAGGGTTCATGATTTCAATATCAGCATCTGCCTGGATATCTGCTGCAGTAATTACACCTTCGCCCTCAAATTCAATGTATGCAACTTTTGGTTCATCGGTATCGCTGTTGTTCTTGATCGCTAAGCTTTTGATGTTCATAATAATCTCAGTTACGTCTTCCTTTACTCCAGGAATGGAACTGAACTCATGCAAAACGCCATCGATTTTTACCTGACTCACTGCGGCTCCGGGTAAAGAAGAAAGCATGATTCTTCTTAAGGAATTGCCCAGCGTAGTGCCGTAACCTCTCTCAAGTGGTTCAACTACAAACTTGCCGTATCTCTTGTCTTCTGAAATCTCTGCGATTTCAATGTTTGGTTTTTCAAAATCGAACACTAATAGCCCCTCCTTTTTGGGTTTCTATCAAATCTCGAGGGATATAAAACCTGCACACAGCAGAACATACCCAAACCAAAGAAAGTCCGGGGTCCATGTCCTGCAAAGCACGCCTGTCCGGCGAGAAACAGGCATGCCTTGTACAATCTATAGAGAATGGCAGGATTATTTGGAATACAACTCGACGATAAGCATTTCGTTTACTGGAACATCAATTTCGTCTCTGGTCGGCATTTCCTTAACAGTGCCGCGCAGGTTTTCCTGATCTACTTCCAGCCATGCTGGAGTCAGACGTCCACCGGTTACTTCCAGGATGTCTTTGTATCTCTGAGCAGATTTATACTTCTCCCTTACCTCGATAACATCGCCGGCCTTAACCTGGTAGGACGGGATATTAACTGGCTTGCCATTAACCAGGATGTGCTTGTGGTCAACAATCTGCCTGGTTTCCTTACGTGTACGTCCAAGGCCCATGCGGAACAGTACGTTATCCAGTCTGCACTCCAGAAGGATCATAAGGTTGGTACCAACCATACCGTTCATCTTGGAAGCCTTTGCATAGTAGTTACGGAAAGGTTTCTCTAACACACCGTAAATGAATTTGGCTTTCTGCTTTTCTCTCAGCTGCATGCCGTACTCACTTAACTTCTTATTTGTTCTTCTTGATTCTCTGTTTGACTTTTTATCAATTCCTAAATAGACCGGATCCAGTCCAAGGGATCTACATCTTTTAAGAACAGGAACTCTATCTACTGCCACTTTAATTACCTCCTAATTAAGTTCATCAGACTCTTCTACGTTTTGGCGGACGGCATCCGTTATGTGGTACCGGTGTTACATCCTTAATGCTGGTCACTTCCAAGCCACATGCCTGAAGGGCACGGATTGCAGCTTCACGTCCTGAACCAGGACCTTTAACCATAACGTCTACTGACTTTAAGCCATGTACAAGAGCTGCCTTCGTAGCAGTTTCTGCTGCCATCTGAGCTGCATAAGGAGTAGATTTCCTTGAACCTCTAAATCCCAGACCACCGGCACTTGCCCATGATAAGGCGTTACCCTGCGCATCAGTTAATGTAACAATTGTGTTATTAAAAGATGACTGGATATGTGCCTGTCCGCGTTCAACGTTTTTCTTCACACGCTTTTTTGTAACTTTTTTAGTCGTGGACACTTTTTTAGCCATTTTAAACTAACCTACTTTCTCATTTTCTTGAATTCGCTCTTCCTGTTTTTAAAACATGCAAATCGAATTCTGTTACCGTGTTGCTAAATTACTTTTTCTTGTTTGCTACTGTCTTCCTTGGTCCCTTGCAGGTTCTTGCATTGGTCTTTGTCTTCTGCCCGCGGACCGGAAGGCTCTTCCTGTGACGGATTCCTCTGTAGCATCCGATTTCCTGAAGCCTCTTGATGTTCATAGCGATTTCCCTGCGGAGATCACCTTCAACAGTCTGGGTTTCAGCAATGATGGTTGCCAGCTTCTTCACCTCATCATCGGTTAAATCCTTAACACGAGTATCTGGGTTCACGCCAGCTTCTGTTAAGATACGGTTGGAACTTGTTCTACCGATTCCGTAGATGTAAGTGAGACCGATCTCAACACGTTTTTCTCTTGGTAAGTCAACACCTGAAATACGAGCCATGTGTGTATTACACCTCCTAATTTTAATTAACCTTGTCTCTGTTTATGCTTTGGATTTTCACAAATTACTCTGATACTGCCTTTTCTCTTTATGATCTTGCACTTTTCGCAGATCGGCTTTACGGATGATCTAACCTTCACAGTAATTCTCCTTTCTATAGACCAACAAAGTTGCTCAAGCATTATACCAAAAATTCAGGATAAATGCAAGCACTTTTTATCTATGTTTTTTTGTTTTTCCCGAAAGCTGGTGCACTGTATCACTGTGCCAAAGGGAAACCCGAACTCCGCCTTCGGCTTTTCCAAGGCCGCTGGACTTCTGCTTCACTGTGCCAACGGGAAACCCGAACTCCGCCTTTGGCTCCGTTTGGGTAGCGCTCCAAAAAACGTCGCTTATTTATCTCTCCAGATGATCCTTCCCTTGGACAGATCATATGGGGATAACTCAATGGTAACTTTGTCGCCTGGCAGGATACGGATATAGTTCATACGAAGCTTTCCGCTGATATGTGCCAGTACCTGGTGGCCGTTTTCCAGTTGGACCTGGAACATGGCGTTTGGTAATTTCTCGATTACAGTTCCTTCAATTTCAATTACATCTGCTTTTGACATTCTCTTTTTACCTCCTACTGCTTGTGGGTGCGGATAAAGGATGCTATTTCCCCGTCGCTCACCGTCCCGCCTTCTGTAAGCTTTTTCCTCAAGGTTTCATCGTACTCACTTGTGAGCTGCAAGTGTTTCCTGTTCTTGCGTTTCTGTTTACTAAGGGGATGTTTCCTGCCGTCCGACAGATTAACATATTCCCCTTGGACACTGATTATGATATACAGTTCATCTTTGTCGTGACCTGCCAAACTTTTTACCAGGCCGGCTTCTTTAAACTCTACCATAGGGTCACCTCTGCTACAGCGATAAAATCTCAGGCTCTCCATCCGTAATCAGGATGGTATTCTCGTAATGGGATGCCAGTGAGCCGTCCTCTGTCACAACGGTCCATCCGTCATCCATCCACGCTACATCATAGCGACCTGCAGTAATCATAGGTTCAATTGCAAGTGTCATTCCCGGTGCCAGCTTTATGCCTTTGCGCCGCTGGGAAAAATTCGGGATTTCCGGTGCTTCGTGCATCTCTGTCCCGATTCCGTGTCCCACCAGGTCACGGACCACACCGAAGCCAAAGCTTTCCGCATATTCCTGGATGGCTTTGGATATATCATTGAGATGATTGCCAGCTTTTGCATACTTTATTCCTTCAAAAAAGCTCTGCTCCGTCACCTCTACCAGTTTCCTGGCCTGGGCATCCACTTCCCCAATCATATGGGTCCTGGCTGCATCAGACTGGTAACCCTTCCATATGACACCTGTGTCCAGGCTGACGATGTCACCCTCTTCCAGGTATCTGTGCTTATCCGGTATTCCATGCACTACTTCGTCATTGATGGAGATGCACACAGAAGCCGGATAACCCTGATAGTTTAAAAAGGAAGGAATACATCCATGGCTCCTGATCATCTCTTCGCAGATTCGGTCAATTTCTTTGGTGGATACGCCCGGCTTTACTGCCTTGCCCAGTTCCTCATGGACGCTGGCAAGAATCTTCCCGGCTTCCCGCATTAACTCAATTTCCCGTTCTGATTTAATTGTTACCATTCTTTATGCTCCTAAAATCTTAGCAATGGCCTGGAACACATCTTCCATATCCATGGTTCCGTCTACTTCAGCCAAAACGCCTGCTTTCTGGTAATACTCGATAAGAGGCTGGGTCTGGTCATGATATACATCAAGGCGCTTCTTAACTGTCTCCGGCTTGTCATCATCCCTGAGTACCAGCTCCTGGCCGCATACATCACAGATGCCTTCCTTTTTTGGAGGGTTATATACAATATGATAGGTCGCGCCGCATGCCAGGCATGCGCGGCGTCCTGCCATACGGTTGATTATGTCCTCATCCGGCACATCCACATTGATGGCGTAGTCAATGGACTCCCCCATCTGGCCCAAGGCCGTTGTAAGGCTCTCTGCCTGTGGAATGGTCCTTGGGAACCCATCCAGTACATATCCGTCCTGACAGTCAGCTTCATGGATGCGGTCAAGCAGCATGCCGATGGTTATCTCATCCGGTACAAGTCCGCCTGCATCCATAAATGCTTTTGCTTTCATACCCAGTTCCGTTCCATTCTTAATGTTTGCACGGAAAATATCTCCGGTGGAAATATGGGGTATCTGATACTTTGCTGCAATCTTTTTTGCCTGGGTGCCTTTACCTGCACCCGGAGCGCCTAACATGATGATTTTCATAGACCGATCCTCCTCCAAAACCTTTAAGTTTCTTATAACGCAATCAATCCGCCCTTGTGGAATACCACAAAGGCAGATTGATTAATTCAACTGTGGTTGTTAATCGTTCAAAAATCCCTTATAATAACGCACAAGCATCTGAGATTCTACTGCTTTGATTGTCTCAAGCACAACGCCCACGATGATGATTAAGGATGTTCCGGAAAATGAGATATGGCTCACATTGAGTAAACCAGACGCAAGGATCGGGACAATCGCAATCACAATCAGGCCGCATGCACCAATGAAAACAATATAATTCAAAATCTTATTTAAATAATCGCTGGTTGGCTTGCCAGGACGGATACCCGGTATGAAGCCTCCCTGCTTTTTCATGTTATTAGCCACTTCCAACGGATTAAAGGTAATGGACGTATAGAAGTAAGCAAACATAATCAGCAATGCAATATAAATCACCAGACCGATGGAATACTCAGGAGCGTCAGGTCTGCACCATGAGCCGGAATTGAGCACCATCAGGATCTTGCCTCCGATTGAGCTGTAATCCACCGTAAAGAACTGGGCAATCACAACTGGGAATGACATGATGGAAGATGCAAAGATTACCGGCATGACACCCGCCGTATTAATCTTCAGCGGGATGTTGGAAGCCTGTCCGCCAACCATCTTACGGCCAACCATTTTCTTGGAGTACTGGACCGGGATTCTCCGCTCTGCATCATTTAACACAATGACAAAGACAACCATGGCCAGGATCACAAGGGCAATCAGTACAATGGCAATCGCTGCCCTGAGTACGGTCTGTCCAAAGATAAAGCGGTAATAAAGGCTTCTTACGTCATTGGGCACGCTGGAGAGGATGTTGAATAACAGTACGATTGAGATACCGTTTCCAACGCCCTTTTCAGTAATCTGCTCACCAATCCACATCAAGAGGGCACTGCCCGTTGTCATGGTGACGATGGCGATGATGATGTTCCAGGCATTGTAATCAAGGAGAAGTCCCTGCCGGCCGAAGCCGATAGCCATGGCGCTTGATTCAATCAGCGCCAGGGCCACCGTGGTGTATCGGGTGTATTCCTGAATCTTTTTTCTTCCGTCCTCACCGTCCTTCTGCAGCTCTTCCAGTTTAGGAATGGCTATGGTAAGCAGCTGGATGATGATTGAAGATGTGATGTATGGCGTAATGCTCAGTGCAAAGATGGACATGGATGAAAATGAACCACCTGTCATGGCATTAAAGAAGCCAAACACATCCGTTGTCTGTTTCGCGAACCAATCCGCAAAGAATGTTGTCTGTATTCCCGGAATCGGAAGCTGGCATCCAAAACGGATGACTACCAGCATCATAAAGGTATAGAGGATCTTAGCCCGAAGCTCTTTTACCTTAAATGCATTTCTGATCGTTTTAAACATTAGATCACCTCGCAGGTTCCACCTAAAGCTTCGATTTTAGATTTTGCACCTTCACTGAATGCATTAACCTTAACGGTCAGCTTTTTGGTTAATTCTCCATTTCCAAGGATCTTAACACCATCTCTTGGATTCTTAACAATGCCGGCCTCGATTAAAGTCTCAACTGTAACTTCAGCATCATTGTCGAACCGCTCCAGTGCGCTTACGTTAATACCTACAATAGTCTTAGAATTCATATTGGTGAAACCACGCTTTGGGATACGCCTGTATAAAGGCATCTGTCCGCCTTCAAAGCCAGGTCTTGTTGCCCCTGAACGGGCCTTCTGACCTTTGTGGCCCTTACCAGCGGTCTTACCATTACCTGAACCGTGGCCACGGCCTCTTCTAAAATTATCGCTATGCTTTGAACCTGCAGCAGGCTGTAAATTTGACAATTCCATGACTGCACCTCCTTACTTTATCTGATTAGATTTCTTCAACTTTTACTAAATGTCTTACGCTTGCAATCATGCCTCTGACAGCGCCATTATCTGGCATCTCAACTGTCTTGTGCATCTTGTTCAGGCCAAGAGCCACAACAGTTGCCTTCTGCTTTGGAACAGCACCGATAGGGGACTTGACTAATGTGATTTTTAATTTCTCTGCCATGTCTTTCTCCTCCTATTAGCCTACAATTTCTTCCACAGATTTGCCGCGCAGTCTTGCAAATTCTTCTGGTGTCTTCAGTGAAGTCAGGCCAGCAAGGGTTGCCAGGACTACGTTCGTCTTGTTGTTGGAACCTAAGGACTTTGTACGGATGTTCTTAATTCCTGCCATCTCAAGTACGGAACGCGCAGGACCTCCTGCGATAACACCGGTACCTTCCGGAGCTTTCTTTAACAGAACAGCTGCACTTCCGAATTTACCAATAAAATCATGTGGGATACTCTTATTCTCATCAACTGGAATTTCTACCAGATTCTTAATTGCGGCTTCTTTACCTTTGCGGATGGCTTCAGGAACCTCGCCTGCCTTGCCTAAACCGGCGCCGACATGGCCGTTACCATCACCAACTACTACCAGAGCGGAAAATCTCATGGTACGTCCACCTTTAACAGTCTTGGATACTCTCTTGATTGCCACTACCTTATCATTCAGTTCCATCTGACTGGCATCAATAATTGTACGCTTCATGCTTGTTCTCCTCTCTTAGAAATCCAGACCAGCCTCGCGGGCTGCGTCTGCTAATACCTGAACTTTGCCCTGATATATAAAGCCGCCTCTATCGAAAACAACTTCCTTGATACCTTTTTCAAGGGCCCTCTTTGCGATTACTGTACCTACATATGCTGCAGCTGCCTTGTCGTTTGTCTTCTCCAGTTCAGCACTAACTTCTTTCTCAACTGTGGAAGCAGCAACTAAAGTGTTACCAACCGTATCGTCGATAATTTGAGCATACATATGATTATTACTTCTGAACACTGCCAGACGCGGTCTCTCTGCTGTGCCAGCAAAACGGTTACGCATTCTGTTGTGTTTCTTTACGCGAACTTCGCTTCTTGACTGTTTGTTAACCATTTTTACACTCTCCTTAATTATTTCTTACCAGTCTTACCAACTTTACGTCTGATCACTTCGTCAGCATACTTGATACCCTTGCCCTTGTATGGCTCAGGTCTTCTCTTGTCTCTGATTTCAGCAGCGTATTGGCCAACTTTTTCTTTACTGATACCTTTAACGGTAATCTTGTTCTGTCCTTCTAAGACAGTCTCGATACCTTCAGGATCTTCCATCTCCACCGGATGGGAATAGCCCAGGTTCAGAGTAAGCTTCTTGCCCTGCTTAGCTGCCCTGTAACCGACACCATTTACTTCCAGGACCTTCTCATACCCTTCCGTAACACCATGGATCATGTTGTTAACCAGGGTTCTGGTCAGGCCATGTAAAGATTTCATTCTCTTTAAATCATTTGGTCTGCTTACGATTATCTGTCCATCCTTCTGCTCGATGGACATCTCTACTGGGAGTTCTCTCTCCAATGTTCCTTTTGGACCTTTTACAGTCACTTTATTTCCTTCTGCGATTGTGACAGTAACACCTGCCGGAACCGCAACTGGCATTCTACCGATACGTGACATGCCTTTACCTCCTACTTAAATTTTCGGAAGGAACTTAGGCGTTCCTTCTGTTTTCAGTTGCATTGAACACTTGGCGCCTGTTCTCTAGGCGCTTACGTGTGAAAGCACTTCGCGGTACTTAGCGAGGTCTTTTCGAGCTTAGCAGCATCGAAGTTTCCTTACCATACAAATGCCAGCACTTCGCCGCCAACGCCTAACTGACGTGCTTCTTTATCCGTAATCACACCCTGGTTGGTGGAAATGATTGCGGTGCCAAGTCCACCCAGTACTTTGGGAAGCTCTTCCTTGTTTGCGTATACACGCAGGCCTGGTTTGGAGATTCTCTTAATACCGGAAATGATTTTCTCGTTTTTATCTTTACCGTACTTCAGGGTGATTCTGATGGTCTGGAAACCGCCGTCCTCTACCATGTCGTACTTTGCAACATAACCCTCTTTTACCAGGATATCAGCGATAGCTAATTTCATCTTGGATGAAGGTACGTCTACTGTATCATGTTTTGCAGTGTTTGCATTACGGATTCTTGTAAGCATATCTGCAATCGGATCGCTCATTGTCATTTTAAAATGCCTCCTTCTCTATAAATATTCTCTTGCTTCGTCCACTCGTCTAGGCTCGAAAAAACCTCGCCAAGTCTCGGGACGGGCTTTCGCACTAAGCTCGTGAAAAACCTCACTAAGTGCTCAATGCCTACCAGCTAGCTTTCTTAACGCCGGGAATCTGACCCTTGTATGCTAACTCACGGAAACAGATACGGCAGATACCGTATTTTCTTAAATAAGCATGTGGGCGGCCGCAGATTCTGCAGCGGTTGTACTCTCTGGAAGAGAATTTAGCCGGACGCTGCTGTTTAATCTTCATTGAAGTCTTAGCCATGAAAAGTTTCCTCCTAACTATTTTGCAAACGGCATGTTGAATAATGTCAAAAGTTCACGAGCTTCTTCGTCAGTCTTAGCGGTGGTAACGAAGATAATATCCATACCTCTTACCTTGTCAACTTTGTCGTACTCAATCTCAGGGAAAATCAGCTGCTCTTTGATACCGAGCGCATAGTTTCCTCTGCCATCAAATGCGTTAGGGTTAACACCTCTAAAGTCACGTACACGGGGCAGTGCCAGGTTTACCAGACGGTCAAGGAATTCATACATCCTCTCGCCGCGCAGGGTTACCTTGCAGCCGATTGCCATGCCTTCACGGAGTTTGAAGTTAGCGATGGACTTCTTAGCCTTGGTGGTAATAGCCTTCTGACCGGAGATGATTTCCAGATCTCTTACAGCTGAATCCAGGACCTTGGCATTTTCTTTTGCTTCGCCTACGCCCATGTTGATAACAATCTTATCAAGCTTCGGCACCTGCATAACGTTCTTATATCCAAATTTCTTCATCAGTGCGTCTACCATCTCGCTCTGATACTGTTCTTTTAATCTAGCCAACGTTTATTTCCTCCTCTCCTGAATTAATCAATCACTTTGCCAGTCTTCTTTGCCACGCGAACCTTCTTGCCGTCTTTTACTTCAAAGCCGACCCTGGTTGCCTTGCCGTCAACTACCAGCATTACATTGGAGATATCAATAGGAGCTTCCTGATTCACGATGCCTCCCTGTGGATTGCCAGGAGCCTGCTTTGTGTGCTTGGTAATCATATTGCAGCCCTGAACCAGAACCCTATTCTTCTTTGTATCAACAGAGATTACTTTACCCTGCTTATCTTTATCTTTACCTGCGATTACGACTACTAAGTCGTCTTTTTTGATTTTATGCACAGTGGACACCCCCTTATAATACTTCTGGAGCTAAGGAGACAATCTTCATGAACTGTTTGTCTCTTAATTCTCTTGCTACAGGCCCAAAGATACGAGTTCCTCTTGGAGTCTTGTCATCCTTAATAATTACTGCTGCGTTCTCATCAAACTTGATGTAAGAACCATCTTTACGACGGGCGCCTTTTTTCGTGCGCACAACCACAGCTTTTACAACATCGCCCTTCTTTACAACACCGCCTGGCGTTGCATCTTTAACGGAAGCAACGATGATATCACCGATATTGGCATATCTTCTGGTTGAACCACCTAATACACGGATGCAGAGAAGTTCTTTTGCACCGGTATTGTCGGCAACCCTAAGTCTTGTTTCCTGCTGAACCATACCTGTTACTCCTTCCTCATCTCAATTATCTTGCTTTCTCGATAACTTCAACAAGTCTCCATCTCTTATCCTTGGACAGTGGTCTTGTTTCCATTACTTTAACTTTATCACCGATGCCGCATTCATTCTTCTCGTCATGAGCTTTTAACTTAACGGTTTTCTTAACGATCTTACCGATCAGTGGGTGTTTAATGTGGTCCTCGATTGCTACAACAATGGTTTTGTCCATTTTATTGCTAACCACTTTACCGGTACGGGTTTTTCTTAAATTTCTTTCCACGGTAAGTTCTCCTTTCATTAAGCATTAGCCTTCTCAGTGATAACAGTCTGGATCCTGGCAATATTCTTGCGTACTTCCTTGATTCTGGATGTGTTATCTAACTGATTGGTTGCATTCTGGAATCTTAAATTGAACAGTTCCTTCTTCGCAGCTACTAACTCTTCATTCAGCTGGTTTGCTGACTTATTCTTTAATTCTTCTACAAACTTATTAGTTTTCACTGTTATCACCGCCTTCTAAATCTGCTTTAGAAGCAATCTTACACTTGCATGGCAGCTTGTGCATTGCAAGACGCAGAGCTTCCCTAGCTGTTTCCTCTGGTACACCAGCGATTTCAAATAATACGCGGCCTGGCTTTACAACTGCTACCCAGTACTCCAGAGCGCCTTTACCGGAACCCATACGGGTTTCTGCTGGCTTTGCTGTTACAGGTTTATCGGGGAAAATCTTAATCCAGACTTTACCACCACGCTTAATGTAACGGGTCATGGCAACACGGGCTGCCTCAATCTGGTTTGACTTAATCCAACATGGCTCAGTAGCGACTAAACCGAACTCACCGTTAGAAATCGTATTGCCTCTTAAAGCTTTACCGGCCATAGATCCACGGAACTGTTTACGACGCTTAACTCTCTTAGGCATTAACATTATTTATCGCTCCCTTCCTTGTTTCCTTTAGTAGGAAGTACTTCGCCCTTGTAGATCCAAACCTTAACGCCAAGCTTGCCGTAGGTTGTATCTGCTTCTGCGAAACCATAGTCAATATCTGCTCTTAATGTCTGAAGCGGGATTGTACCCTCGCTGTAGAACTCGGTACGTGCAATATCTGCACCGCCAAGACGGCCAGCAACAGCAGTCTTGATGCCCTTAACGCCAGCCTTCATGGTCCTGCCCATGGTGGACTTCATTGCGCGGCGGAAGGAAACACGGTTCTCAAGCTGTGATGCGATGGACTCTGCAACCAGCTGTGCATCCTTATCCGGACGTTTGATTTCCTTGATGTCTACAAACAGTTTCTTATCAGTCAGCTTCTGGACTTCTTTCTTTAACTTCTCAATCTCAGAACCACCCTTACCGATAACCACGCCTGGCTTAGCGGTATAGATGATGACCTTCACCCTGTCGGAAGCACGCTCAATCTCGATTTTGGAAATACCGGCACTGAACAGTCTCTTCTTCAGGAACTTTCTAATATTATAATCTTCAACCAGGCAGTCAGCAAAATCAGCTTCTGCATACCACTTGGAATCCCAGTCTTTAATAACACCGACCCTTAAGCCGTGTGGATTAACTTTCTGTCCCATATTTGCCTCCTATCTCTCATTCAGAACAACAGTGATGTGGCTCATTCTCTTCTCAATCCTGTAAGCACGTCCCTGAGCTCTCGGTCTGACTCTCTTCATGGTTGGGCCCTGGTTTGCGTAGCATTCCTCTACGTAAAGTTTTGACCTATCCATTCCGTTATTGTTCTCAGCATTTGCTGCTGCTGATTCCAGTAACTTCTTAACTAAGCTGGAAGCATATCTGGGATTGTAAGTTACAATACCAAGTGCGGTTTCTAAATCTTTGCCTCTAACGGCATCTAATACGAAACAAGCCTTCTGGACAGACACTCTAGCGTAAGACAGTGTTGCGCTTGGTCTTGTGTCCTTCTGGGCATTTCTCTCTCTCTTGACTTGGGATCTATGTCCTTTTGCCATTGGTAAAACCTCCTTTCAATTTACCCGTGAATTACTTTCTCACGCCGGATTTCTTCTCGTCTTTTCCGTGACCCCTGTAGGTCCTGGTTGCTACGAATTCGCCCAGTTTATGTCCTACCATATCTTCGGTTACATATACCGGAACGTGTTTCCTACCGTCATGAACTGCAATTGTATGACCAACAAACTGTGGGAAGATTGTAGAACGGCGGGACCAGGTCTTAATTACCTGCTTCTGTCCTGCTGCATTCATTGCGTCTACTTTCTTTAACAGATGCGCGTCTGCAAATGGTCCTTTTTTCAGTGAACGAGCCATGTGTTCTTAACCTCCTTTAACTATTTGATGGTTCTGCCATCACGTCTTCTTACGATCAACTTGTTAGACTGCTTGTTTTTCTTTCTGGTCTTCAGACCCAGAGCAGGCTTGCCCCATGGTGTGCATGGACCTGGACGTCCGATACCACACTTACCTTCACCACCACCGTGTGGATGGTCATTAGGGTTCATTACGGAACCGCGGACTGTTGGTCTGATACCCATGTTGCGCTTTCTACCAGCTTTACCAATGTTGATCAGGGAGTGTTCACCATTGCCAACAACACCGATTGTTGCGCGGCAGATGATTGGAACCATTCTCATTTCACCTGAAGGTAAACGTAAGGTGGCATACTTGCCTTCCTTAGCCATCAGCTGTGCTGCATTACCGGCGGAACGGACTAACTGGCCGCCCTTGCCAGGATATAACTCAATGTTGTGTACCTGTGTACCAACCGGGATGTGGTACAGCGGCATACAGTTGCCAAGCTTTGCCTCTGCTGTATCGCCGCTTACAACCTTCATTCCATCAGTTAAGCCCTGTGGAGCCAGGATATAAGACTTGGTACCGTCTGCGTAGCAGATCAGTGCAATGTTGGCGGTTCTGTTTGGATCGTACTCGATACCGATAACGGTTGCCGGGATACCATCCTTGCTGTTTCTCTTGAAATCAATGATCCTGTATTTTCTTCTGCTGCCGCCGCCTCTGTGACGGACAGTGATTTTACCCTGATTGTTACGACCTGCGTTCTTGTTCAGGGAAACTACCAGAGACTTTTCTGGGGTGGTCTTGGTGATTTCCTTGAAATCAGAGCCGGTCATATGTCTTCTGGAAGGTGTATAAGCATTATACTTCTTAATTCCCATGACATTTTACTCCTTTTCATTTTCTTTTCACGGCATGCGGTTCTGGACGGGATATCTGGGATGTCCCCTGTGAATGGGATGCCGTATAAGTTCTCCGGCCGGGGATGCCCGGCGGGTGGATGGTTTGTTGGGTTAAGGTATTCTTAACCGCAACGGGTTCCGCTCGACTAAGCTCGAAAAGACCTCGCTAAGTCTCGGGAACGGCGTTCGCACTAAGTTCGTGAGATACCTCACTAAGTGCTTACAGCCCCTGGAAAATCTCTATTTCCTTGCTGTCTTCTGTCAGCTTTACGATTGCCTTTTTGGAAGCAGCTGTCCTGCCGAAGGTGGTTCCTCTTCTCTTGACCTTTCCTTCACAGTTCATGGTGTTCACAGTCTCAACCTTGGTGCCTGGGAACATCTTCTCAACAGCTTCTTTAATCATGGATTTATTGGCATCTACATGAACCATGAAAGTATACTTCTTGTCTGTCATGGCGTTCATGCTCTTCTCAGTAATAACTGGTTTTAAAATGACGTCATAGTACTTAATATCTGCCATTATGCGTACACCTCCTCGATGGATGCAACAGCAGCCTTGGTTGCCACTACTGTGTTGTACTTCAGAATGTCGTATACATTGATGGAGTCAACCTGTGCAGTCTTAACGTCTGCAACGTTCCTTGCGGATAATACTGTGTTCTGGTCATTGTCAGCCAGCACAACCAGCGCCTTGTTAACCTTAAGGCTGTCCATTACGCCCTGGAACTTCTTGGTCTTAATCTCATCAAACTTCAGCTCATCTACAACAATGAACTTGTTAGCCTGAACACGGCTTGTGAGTGCGGACTTAAGCGCTGCCCTCTTTTCCTTCTTGTTCAGTCTGATTGTGTAATCCCTTGGTGTGGGAGCGAATACCACGCCGCCGCCCTTCCACTGAGGAGACCTGGTTGAACCCTGTCTTGCATGACCGGTTCCTTTCTGTCTCCACGGTTTCCTGCCGCCGCCGGAAACCTCAGAACGTGTCTTTGCTTTCTGTGTTCCCTGACGCTTATTAGCAAGCTGTGCAACAACTGCAAGATGTACCAGGTGCTCGTTAACTTCTACACCGAACACGGCATCGTTCAGTTCTAATGTGCCAACTTCTTTACCTTCCATATTGTAAACAGATACGTTTGCCATCTGTGTGTTCCTCCTTTCCTATAAAAGCTTACCTTTCAACCTTAACGGTTTCTTTGATTGTTACCAGGCTCTTCTTAGGTCCTGGTACTGCGCCCTTCACCAGAATCAGGTTATTATCGGTATCAACCTTAACAACCTCCAGGTTCTGGACGGTAATCTTCTTGCTGCCCATGTGGCCTGGCATACCTTTGCCCTTGAATACGCGGCCTGGTGTGGTAGCGGAACCGTTGGAACCCTGATGACGATGGAACTTGGAACCATGAGCCATGGGTCCTCTGTGCTGTCCATATCTCTTGATGGCGCCCTGGAAGCCTTTACCCTTGGAAATAGCGGTTGCATCAATCTTATCGCCTGCAGCGAAGATATCCGCCTTAATCTCATCCTTTACAGAATACTCTTCTGCATTCTCAAACTTGAATTCCCTTACATATCTCTTATAAGAAACTCCGGCCTTATCAAAGTGGCCCCTCAGTGGCTTGCTGACCAGTTTTTCCCTCTTGTCAACAAAACCAACCTGTACTGCTTTGTAACCATCGTTCTCAGCTGTCTTAACCTGTGTTACCACACAAGGTCCTGCCTGAAGTACGGTTACCGGAACTAACGCACCATTCTCATTGAAGATCTGGGTCATTCCGACTTTTGTTGCTAAAATCGCTTTCTTCATTGTCTTACCTCCTGTTTCATGATCTACAGCGGAATGCTTTCGCATTCATCCTAGAACAGTCTTAATATACGTGGAACACTATGAACCGCTTCTGGGTCATCCCTCTGCCTTCACAGGCAAAAGGTGCGGTATGTTGATTCCTCAACAGGAAATGCAGTGTTGCTTCTATATTTAAACCCTTCAGGATATAAACATTGTCCGACCTTATTTGGTCTTCATCTTGATGTCGATGTACACGCCAGCCGGCATTTCCAGTCTGGACAGTGCATCAACTGTCTTCTGGCTCGGAGCAGTGATGTCGATGAGCCTCTTGTGGGTCCTCTGTTCGAACTGCTCTCTGGAATCTTTGTACTTATGAACAGCACGCAGAATAGTTACTACCTCTTTCTTGGTTGGTAACGGCACCGGTCCGCTCACCTGTGATCCTGTCTTCTTTACAGTCTCGATGATTTTGCCGGCAGACTGATCTACTAACTGATGATCATAAGCCTTTAAAGTGATTCTCATTACTTGACTTGCCATAAAAAAAGTCGCCTCCTTTTCGCACTTTTAAACCAAGTACGACAAGCGGTGACTGTACACGTTTCCGTGTGTGTCCTAAAAGAACTCCACACTGATTCTGCTGATTATCCTGCAGTTTCTTTAATTGGTACAGTGACTTGTCGCCAGTTTCCTAACTTGACATTCGCTCCACGGAAAACCTGCCTCACTTTGTGGGCAGCAACCTCTCGCTTCAACGCTATCATGCCACAGCCTTGTTATATTAGCACATTTCTTTTATAAATGCAAGTACTTTTTTATTTTTTATTCATGCATTTTTTTATAACCTTTTTTATAAAAGCGCCAAAAGAAAAGACCTCTGTATAATCAGAAGTCTTTCCTGGTCTTATTATATTAATCATTCCGTGCAATATGGTTCCATGGGTTCTGTTGCATAAGCATCCACATCCGTATCCTCATCCGCAGACATCAGCTGTCCGCTGGCATTGGTAACAAACTTAACACCGTCACTGTTCTTTACCTTTGCATTCTTCATGACCTTACCGGATGAATTGACCACGTAATTCCTGTTATCCACCTCATAGCACACATACTTCTGTCCATCCGTGGCTTTCTGAAGCTTTCCTTTATAATATAGGTAGTTATCCTTTACGCCATTATAGCCGCGGCCATTGTCTGAGAAATAGAAATCAGACTTGTTGCCGTCGTCCTCCGTAACCTTAATCTTCCCCTTCTGCACACAGCTCTTCTCTTTGTCGCCAAAGTAGAAGGAGGTCCAGTTGTCATCTCCTGAGCCAAGGTATACTTTCTTCAGGCCATAGACCGGATTGCCAAGGTGGTTGAACAGATAGGATTTACCATTCAGCTTCACGATGTCATTGGTGGTCAGGCGCTCGGAATCAGCAGCCCTGGGCTTTCCGCTGTTGGTAAAATAAAACCACTCCACATCGCCTTCATACCCTTCTAAATCCTCCGGCGGTTCAATGGAGTACCATCCAATCCTTGCCTTTCCATCAGCCCCGAAATACATGTAATCCTCAATGGTATCATCAGAAGAGGTGGAGCGCACCTTCTTCCAGCCCGTCTGCATGGCTCCCACTTCATCAAAACAATAATAGGTACCGTCTATCTTGCGGGCCGTGTAATCGCCGTCTGAGCTGTCAGGCACGAACTTCTTGCCGCTGGAGGAGAAATAGAACCAGTACTTGCCGTCATCATCCGTCACGCTGTCAATTCCAGGAGTCACCTTGTTGCGGTTATCGTCATCCTCATCCGGAGGCTCTAACTTCTGCCATCCCGTCCTCATGACGCCATCCGTTCCCGTGTAATACATATCATCCAGTATCCAGCCCAGTTCCATGCGGCCGTCCCCTGAAAAATGGTACCACTTGTTATCAATCTTCTTCCATGCATCGGTCATCATCTTACCGCTGCTTCCAAAATAATACCACTCATATTCACCATCATCGCTGGTAAGCTTTAACCACTTATCAGTCAGGATGATGCCGTTGCTATCCACGTAATAGTCAGAATCAACCCAGGCATTGGTTGCCATGACGCCTTCCCCGTTGACGTAACGCCACTGGTTGTCCGCGCCCTTTTTCCATGTGTTATATACCTGGTTTCCATTGGAATCATAATATACCCAGCTGCTTCCTGATTGAGCCCAACCTTCTGCTGCCAGGGCTGAAATTGTGGCCGTACCGAAAGACAGCACCGCTGCCAGTACCCACACTGCCACTGTTTGTTTTCTCATATGCTCAGCTCCTCTTCCCATGTGCTCTGGTGCGGAAATCAACCTTCAACCCACTCCAGCCATGCCGGCACCCCGTCCGATATTCCGGCAATCCTAAGGTATATTGTATCAAGGCTCCCTCAATTATTCAACCTTATTTATCTTTCAATTTATTTACGATAGGCTTTAATTTTTCTTTTAACATGAAAATGCCTGCAAATAGCTTCTGTCCATGCTTGACGCAGCCGCATGATTTAGACTATACTCTGTAATATGTTGTTAGATCTGATATTAAAAGGAAATGAGGTTATGAATACTATGTGGCTTGCCGATGATTGGAAGGATTATGAAGTGATAGACTGCTCACAGGGCGAAAAACTGGAACGATGGGGGAAATATCTGCTGGTCCGGCCAGACCCTCAGGTTATCTGGGATACCCCTAAGGACCACAAAGGCTGGAAGCACATGAACGGCCATTACCACCGCAGCAGCAAAGGCGGAGGCGAGTGGGAATTTTTTGATTTGCCGGAGCAGTGGTCCATTGGATACAAGGGGCTTACATTTAATCTGAAGCCCTTCAGCTTCAAGCACACAGGGCTGTTCCCGGAACAGGCCGCCAACTGGGACTGGTTCGGTGACAGGATAAGGAAGGCCGCAGGACCGGTTAAGGTCCTCAACCTCTTTGCCTATACAGGAGGCGCAACCCTGGCCGCTGCCAAGGCCGGCGCCAGCGTCACCCATGTGGACGCCTCCAAAGGCATGGTGGGCTGGGCCAAGGAAAATGCAGCTTCCTCCGGTCTGTCAGACGCCCCCATCCGCTGGATTGTGGATGACTGTGTAAAGTTTGTGGAACGCGAGATCAGAAGAGGCAACCACTACGATGCAATCATAATGGACCCGCCGTCTTACGGACGCGGGCCCAAGGGTGAGATCTGGAAGATAGAGGATGCCATCCATCCGCTTGTCAAGCTGTGCGTGCAGCTGCTCTCAGACAGGCCGCTGTTCTTTTTAATCAATTCCTATACCACAGGGCTTGCACCTGCTGTCCTGAGTTACATGCTGGGCGTGGAAGTAATCCCGCGCTTTGGCGGTATGGTCAATGCCCAGGAAGTAGGGCTTCCGGTAACCAGGACCGGGCTGGTGCTGCCCTGCGGGGCATCGGGACGCTGGGAGGCGTAGGGAATCCCCCGCCTCCGCATATCCATCCCTCAGTCTGTCAAAAGCAGCGCCGCATCCGGCCTGCCCTTCTTCAGTCTTCCAGCAGCCGCGCCACGTCCAGCTTGCCCCATCCCTGCTGGTTATGAGGCAGGCCCAGGTCCACGGCCCGTTCCCGGATGCGCAGCTTCACATCCTTATTGCTCATTTCCGGGTGCTTTTCCAGTAAGAGGGCGATTGCCCCGGATACCAGGGGCGTGGACATACTGGTCCCTGATTTTGAGAAATACCGCCCCGGTTCATTGCAGCAGCTGACGATACCGGAACCAGGGGCAACGATATCCGGCTTGCACACGCATGCCAGGGTAGGCCCGCGGCCTGAATAATCCACCATCCTGCTGCCCATCACATCCACTTCCTTATGGTCATCTGAACATCCCACCGTAATGACCTTCCTGCTGATGCCAGGCGTGGTAATGGTCATACGGCCCGGACCATGGTTCCCGGCTGCCACAACAACAACCAGCCCATCATCCCAGGCCGCATTGACTCCCCGCACCAATATGGAGTTCTCTGTCATATCCCGTCTGGAAAGGGACCCCACGGAAATGTTCACAATACGGATACCGTATTCCTCTTTGTGTTCCCTTATCCATTTTAATCCTGCCAGTACATCGGAGGCATATCCATTTCCCTTGTGGTCCAGCACCTTGACTGATATGATGCTGCTCCCAGGCGCCACCCCCCTGTACTTTCCCTCGGAGGAAACGCCGCTCCCTCCTATAATGGCTGATATATGGGTCCCATGCCCGTTGTCATCATAAGGCTGGGTCCTATGGTTTACATAATCAGCAAACGCTGTTACTCTATCTTTAAAATCCTCATGGAGATAAACGCCGGTGTCCAGGACCGCGACACCAACCCCTTTCCCCGTGATTCCCATGGAATATACGATGTCACAATTTATGTCTTCTCTTGCCTGATTCACATCACGATATTCTCCTTTTTTTATTAGGATATTCTCCGGAAATGGATTCGGTTCCACTGTGGCCGGGGATAGCCTGGGAAAATACCGCTAACAAATAAAAGGATGCCTGATCAGAAGGATGCCTCCACAACCTCCTGCCGCTCCACATCTATCACCCCATATGTATTAATCCTGAGTTTTGGGATGACCGGCAGGCTGACGAAGGCCAATGTCATGAACGCATCTATATCCGCGCTGATTCCTAACTCCAGTGTTTTCTGCTTCAGGTTCTCCAGCTGTTCCTCCACCTCATGGACCGATGCCCCGGTCATGATGCCTCCGATCGGAAGGGCCAGTTCCCCTGCCACCTGTCCGTCCACTGCAACGGCAAGGCCGCCTTTATTCCGTCTGACCGTGTTGGCCGCCAGGACCATGTCATTATCATTGGTTCCTATGACAATCAGATTGTGGGAGTCATGGGCCACGCTGGTGGCTACCGCACCGCTTTTAAGACCGTATCCGCCGATAAAACCGATTCCTGTGTGTCCCGTATGCAGGTGGCGTTCAAAAACAGCCGCCTTTACTATATCGGACTTTAAACTGACTCCCGGCGCGGTTCCCTCCGTATGTTCCTGCCATGGCACAATCCGCTCTTCCGTCAGAAGCTCATGGGGCTTGAACTGGATTACCCTCTGCATGTTCCCCTTTTTTTCATATGCAATATCGTTTAACGTAACCTCATCCATATGGAAGGAATCGAATACAGCAGGATAGGCCTGTTCCAGTTCCCGGCTTCTATCCGGCTTTTCATGCAGGCATCTTCCGTTTTCCGCTGCCAGTATACCATCCTTATATACGCGGGTCACGCAAAAATCAACGAGATTTTCCAGTACAGCCAGATCCGCACGCATTCCCGGCATCACGGCGCCCCTGTCCTTCAGCCCAAAATACCGCGCAGCATTATAAGTTCCCATCTTTATGGCCTTTATGGGGTCCGCGCCAAGGGAAACCGCCTTCCGGATGATATAATCAATATGTCCTATGGAAATCAGGTCGCCTGGATGCTTGTCATCCGTCACCAGCATACAGCGCTCATAGTAGGGCGCCTCAAAAAGCGGCATCAGGGCCTCTAAGTTCCTGGCTGCCGTTCCCTCCCTTATCATGATCCACTGACCCCGCCCCAGCTTTTCAAGGGCCTCACTGATGTCAGAACATTCATGGTCCGACAGGACGCCGGAACAGACATATGCGTTAAGCGCCTTTCCTCCCAGGAAGGGCGCATGGCCGTCTATCACCTTATCCTGATACGCAGCCTCACCTATCTTATCCAGAAGGTCCTTCAATCCCCCAACCACACCCACGGAGTCCATCACCTCAGCCAGTCCCAGTATACGTGGGTTGTCATAATATGGTTTTATATCAGCCGCCCCCAGCACTGCCCCTGATTCATCCAGTCCCGTGGAAGGCACGCAGGAAGGCATCATGATGAATACGTCCAGATCCAGACCGGCAGTTGCCTCCAGCATATAATCAATGCCCTGGCAGCCCGCCACATTGCCAATCTCATGAGGGTCGGCAATGACTGCCGTTGTCCCATGGGGCAGTACTGCCTTTTCAAATTCCGGAGGGGACACCATGGAACTCTCAATGTGGATATGTCCGTCAATGAACCCCGGGCATATATATCGGCCTGTCATGTCCACATTCTCTTCCCCATCATATTCCCCGATTCCTGCTATGTATCCGTCCTCAATGGCTATATCGGCCACCTCTGTCTTCTCAGTAAAGACATTCACGATTGTCCCGTGTTTCAGGACCAAAGATGCCTTCCTCCGTCCGGAAGCCACATCCATCATCTTTTTCAAATCTTCAAAACGCTGCACAGAAATACCTCCTTTTTTGTTTTTATCCCCCAATTGATTTGATATCATAATACTATAATATAGCAGAAAGTACAATATTCAGAAATCATAAAATTTTTATGCAAATTATCTGTCCCGACTCCAGTCAGGATAAAACCGTTAGTCTGCAAATTTTTTACATTTGTGGGAATATCCTCTTGTAATTCCGCCTTATCGTGCTATAATATTCTCATGGACGGAAGTATAGCTCAGCTGGGATGAGCGTTCGCCTCACACGCGAAAGGTCATGGGTTCGAGCCCCATTACTTCCACTGGTAAAACCCACCTGGATACATTGGTACTGATGTATCCGGTGGGTTTCTTGTTTTTCAGGTATTTTATTCCGTAAATGTTTTATTCTGTAAGTATTTTATTCTGTAAGTGTCAGTCCCATCATCAGGCTATCTTTCCTTCATACTTTCTTTCGCAATGTCCAACCTTTTTTGTAAGAAATATTACGCTTCATTACGATTATCTGACTTCTATTGAGTTTCAACCCAAACTATGATATATTGGTTTCAGTCAGAGATGACGCGGCCCGGTACTGGCGCCCATAAGGGCGGACCAGACCGGGCCATCCCCCGTTTATGGGCCAAGTGATGAGCAGGCACATGACAAGGGAGCTATACTCATGGTAACTTATGTCAGGGTCAATCCCCTGGCTTTTTTGTTAATCCTCTCTCTGTTTCATATTTTTCTATCTTTAACCTTTCTATTCTTATACTTTTCTATTTTATATTTCCCTCTTCTATACTACCCGGTCCTATATTTCCCTATCCTATATTTCCCTATCCTATACTACCCTGTCCTATATTTCCCTGCCCTAAATCCACCCCTCCACGTTCATCCCATATCCTCCTATCTCAAATATCTCCATCTGATTATCCACTGTTCAAATTTCCCATCTTATCCATAAACATTACCTGTCTTTTCCTGATAATACTGATTTTCCGCAAAAAAATACCCGAAAATACTGTCAGTGTGCATAACATGACGTAATTTCAGGCTTTACGGCGTATGGGCCAATTTTAAGAATTTCTTAATAATCTATTCAAGGAACATTCAAACATTCTGGAGGATTGCATGCTATACTAAGTACATAAGAGATGCACGAATATTTAACAACTATCCTTCAACCCTTTTTGAAAATCCGAAATCCTAAGAAAATTGCTCCGTACCGAAAGGTGCGGAGCTTTTTCTATGTATCCCTTATGGATTATTCTATGTACATACTCTTCCATCTACATACTCTTCTATCTACATACTCTTCCAAGTCTAACTTCCTCTATACATATATGTAGGTACTGCGCACCGGCCTTCTACCGGTTGAGGGATGCCAGGACCGTCTTCAGCTTATCCACGTCCCCATCCTCAAAGCAATACCCGTCCATCCCGCACTTGCGGGCGCCTTCGATATTCAGGCTCAGGTCATCCACAAAGAAACACTCTTCCGGATTTAGATGGAAACGGTCAAACAGGTGCTGGTACATCTCCTTCTGCGGCTTCAGGCATTGCACCTCTGCAGAGAACAGAACGCCGTCAAAACAGTCAATGGCCGGGATTACCTCTTTGTAGCAATTAAGAAGGCGGACCGATGCATTGGAACAGAGGTAAATGCCATAGCCCATGGATTTAAGCCACTGTACCACTTCCTCCATCCCCTCTTTGGGTTTCATGTTATACTCATGCCAGTGCCGGAAACACCATTCAGCCTGTTCGCGCTTGCGCTCCGTGTCCAGGCGCTCCTGCATCTTCCGAAGGGCTGTTTCCTCGGACATGACGCCCATGTCCAGAAGGATCCATTCCGGCGAGACAAATACGGATGTGCTTACATCCTTCCTCTCCTGCTCATCCTCTATGTATATCTGGCACACCAGGTTCCCCACATAGCTGACCAGCACCTGCCCCATGTCAAAGACTATATTCTTAATCATCCAATTTTCCTCCTGTCAGGCATTGATATGAAATAATGCGATATATATCAGAAAACCCGGGACAGGGCCCCGGGTTTCGTGTCATGATCAGGCTTCCGCTTTCTCTACCTGAACAATGGCAGCCTTCTGCATAGGAATACGGCAGTTCTTGTTGTTGCCGAATTCAACAATTACGGTATCATCCGTCATGTCGATAATGACGCCGTAAAATCCGCTGCTGGTCAGTATGGTGTCACCTACTGCAACACTGTTGAGCAGCTGCTGCTGTCTCTGCTTCTCCTTCTTCTGAGGACGGATTGCCATGAAGTATAACATACCACCCAGAAGAACAATATAGAGAATCCAGAAGATCGGACTACTTGTATTCATTCTTATTTTCCTCCTTCATACCTACTGCCGCCTCGCCACAGTAGTTTATTATTCATTAGCCTTGGCGGAGCTTTCCATGCCTGCAAGCTTGGCCGCTTTGTACTCTGCGTAGCGGTGCTCCTCGATGGCGTCGCGAATCTCTTTCATCATTGTATTATAAAAATACAAATTATGCAAGGTACATAATCTCATTCCCAGCATTTCTTTTGCTTTCAGCAGATGGCGGATGTAGGCCCTGCTGTAGGAACGGCAGGCCGGACAGCCGCAGCCCTCTTCAATGGGTCTTGGATCCAGTTCGTATTTCTGGTTGAAAAGGTTCAGCTTGCCGTGGTTGGTGTACACATGGCCATGCCGTCCGTTCCTGGATGGATAGACACAGTCAAAGAAATCCACTCCCCGGTCCACTGCCTCCAGGATGTTGGCCGGCGTTCCCACACCCATGAGATAGACCGGCTTTTCTTCCGGCAGATGGGGGACCGTCACATCCAGGATGTGATACATTTCCTCATGACTCTCGCCCACTGCAAGCCCGCCCACCGCATAGCCGTCCAGATTCATCTCCCGGATGGTCCTGGCATGTTCCACACGGATTTCATCCACAACACCGCCCTGGTTGATGCCGAACAGAAGCTGTTCACGGTTCACGGTATCCGGCAGGGAATTAAGCCTTGCCATCTCCTCCTTGCACCTGTGAAGCCACCTTGTGGTGCGGTCCACGGACTGGCGGATATATTCGTCACTTGCATGGCTGGGAGGACATTCGTCAAATGCCATGGCAATGGTGGAGCCAAGATTGGACTGTATCTGCATGCTTTCCTCCGGCCCCATGAATATCTTATGGCCGTCTATATGGGAATTGAAGTAAACGCCTTCCTCTTTGATTTTGCGCAGCTTGGTCAGGGAAAATACCTGAAAGCCGCCGGAATCCGTAAGGATGGGTCTGTCCCAGTTCATGAATTTGTGCAGGCCGCCAAATTCCTTAATCAGCTTGTCGCCTGTGCGGACGTGAAGATGGTAGGTATTGGACAGTTCCACCTGGGTATTGATTTCACGCAGATCATCCGTAGACACAGCGCCCTTGATTGCGCCCACCGTCCCCACATTCATGAATACCGGTGTCTCAATGACGCCGTGGACTGTCTCCATCCTGGCCCGTTTTGCCTTTCCGTCCTTTGTTATTACCTGATATTTCATATCATTAAGCCTCGTCATCTGCAAGAGCAGCTTTAATCATGATGGCGCACTCAATACGCTTTTTCTGCATCTCACAGCCGATTTCGTAAGCGCCGTTAATGGAACCGCTACAGTTGTATGCATTGGCTGAACATCCGCCGCTGCAGTAGAACCTTGCAAAACAGTCCTTGCAGCCCGGCTTTGCATACACATTGCACGTCTTGAATTCATCCCTGATATCCGTATTCACGATGCCCGTGTCCACGTTGCCCATAAGGAACTGCTCCTGACCCACAAACTGGTGGCAGGGATAGAAATCCCCCCATGGCGTGACTGCCAGGTACTCGGTGCCGGAACCGCATCCCGCCATGCGCTTGGCAACGCAGGGACCTGCTGTCAGGTCCAGCATGAAGTGGAAGAAATTAAATCCCCTTCCTTCCTTCTTACGCCTGATATACTCCAGGGCCAGCTTATCATACTCAGCCAGGATGGCCGGGATATCCTCCTGACGGATGGAATAATCCTCAGCCGGGTCAGACACGACCGGTTCCATGGACATCTGCTCAAAGCCCAGGTCCGCGTAGTGGAGCACATCTGCCGCAAAGTCCAGGTTGTTCCTTGTAAATGTCCCGCGGACATAGTAATCCTTCTGGCCCCTGCTCTTTGCAAACTTCTGGAACTTGGGGACCGTCAGTTCATAGCTGCCGCTTCCATTGCGGAAGGGCCGCATCCTGTCATTGACGTCCTTGCGTCCATCCAGGCTCATGACCACATTGCTCATTTCCTTATTGCAGAAATCCATAATCTCGTCATTAAGCAGCACGCCGTTGGTGGTGATGGTAAAACGGAATTTCTTGTGGAACTCCTCTTCCCTGGAACGGCCATATTCCACCAGGCGTTTTACCACGTCCCAGTTCATGAGCGGCTCCCCGCCAAAGAAATCCACCTCCAGGTGTTCCCTGTTACCGGAATTGGCAATGAGGAAATCCAGGGCCTTTTTTCCCACCTCATAGCTCATCAGGGCGCGGCGGCCATGGTACTCGCCTTCCTCTGCAAAACAGTAGCGGCAGGCCAGGTTACAGTCATGGGCAATATGGAGGCACAATGCCTTGACCACGGTCTTACGCTTTTTAAAATCCACCACGAAATCATGGTAAATGTCCTTTGTCAGAAGCTGTTCCATATCAATCAGCTCCTGGATATCCTCCAGCGCCTCCCCCAGCTCCTCAGGGGTATATCTGCCCCACAGGCGGTCAAATACATCTGATTTGACTTTGGCTGACAGGGGCTCCGGCTTTTCCATCTCAGGAACCAGCCCTGATACCACTTCCACAGCATCATACACAACCGGGTCCACCACATGGACGGAACCGCTGTTCACATCCAGTATGATATGGTAACCATTATTTATAAATTGATGAATCACGGATCTACTCTCTCTTTCTAAGGGGCAAGCCCCAACTCCTTTGCGTGGCAAAGCCCCTATAATCCCATCGACCATAGGGGCTTTCTACCAAATTCCTGTACGTATCTCAAATCAGTACTGCGCCATACACACCTGTGTATCAGCGGTTCGCGTTCTCACAGCTCTGGTTGCCAACCGTGCAGGATGTCTTACATGCTGACTGGCAGGAAGTCTGGCACTCGCCGCAGCCACCCTTCTTCATGGTGTCTTTTAAGGTATTCGTATTCAATGTCTTAACGTGCTTCATATTACGGCACCTCCTCTTATCCAAAATATAATTCCTTGAAATTATAACACAGGTTAAAGCCCCTTGCAACGGTAAATTATAAAGGTTTGTCATATTAATGGCGCCCCCGGGAATATACTTCAACATAGATTCTTATGAAGGAGAACAATCCTATGGAAAATGGCATCGTAAAACCCATGATCCGCTCCCTGCTCATCTCCTATGTGCTGTCCGGAATCCTCCTGGCCGCCCTGGCGTTTGCCCTGTATAAACTGCATCTGAAAGAGGGACAGGTGAATCTCATGGTATTTGCAGTGTACTTCGTCACCTGCCTGGCCGGCGGCCTGCTGGCGGGAAAGGGAATCCGCCAGCGCCGGTTCTTCTGGGGGCTTTTGTCCGGCCTGTTTTATTTCGTGGTCCTGTTCGCCGTATCCTGGGCCATGAACATGGGCTCTCCCATTGACATGGAACGCTCTGTCACTGTCATGGGTGTATGCGCGCTGGGCGGGACCATCGGCGGGATGATAAGCTAAAAACAGTTCAAATCAGCTAAAATCAGTTTAAACAGGTCCAAAACCACAAACCACGGCCAAAACCTGCCGTAAAACCAGGAACAGGCGCCCGCTTTACCGCAGGCGCCTGTTCCCCTTATCCGGAAGCATTCCGGAATCCAATCATCTTCTGCTAATCCACCAGTCAGGGATTACTTTTTCCTGACCTTTCCCGCTGTCTCCGCCAGGCTTAGCACCACCTGCTCCGCCATGATGACAGCGCTGCCCAGGAACACGAACATGTCCCCCAGGTTGAATACCACTTTCTTAAGCCGGTTCCACTCTATGGAAAAGTAATCCACCACATACCCGCGCACCAGACGGTCATAGAGATTGCTGAGGGCGCCTCCTATGATGATGGAAAGCCCCAGCTTCTGTGCTGTCTTTCCTTTTCCCTGCAAAAGGGAGCACAATGCGCCTGCCATGGCGGATATGACCATCAGCGGGACCACCTTTACCAGTTCCGGCCGTTCCTTGAGAAATCCAAATGGGAAACCGGAATTATGGTTCTTATGAAGCTTAATCATCCCCCGGGAGTTTGGCAGCTCCCTTGGAAATGTCCCATCCTCCTGCCCTTCTACCACACTTTTTATCCCAAGGTCCAGTGCTGTCAGACCGCCTATTATCCAGCCATATATCATAAACCAGCCTTCCTTTCCACGCTTTTCTTTCATTTTACTATGGTTTCACACAGCCGTCCAGTGAAAGGTTTCTAAAAATCAGCATATACTAATATCAAATGTCCTGTACGAGGTGTGTCATGGCAGACTGCCCATTTAATTCAGCCTCAGAATCAATCGCAGATTTTATCTATCGCTATGGAAGCCAGCAGCAGATTGTAGGGAACGCGGCTGATATTCCCTGTATAGATTATGTCAGCCCGGATTACAACATCATCTATACGCCTTTAGACACAGTGCTGCCTATCTCCCTGCGCAAATATTCATACTACAGTGTGCCCGGGCTGTTCAGTCTCCTGGACAGTTCCAGCATGGAAGTATCCGGCATTACTTCCACATTTGCCTCTCCTGCCCTGGGCAACCGCGGGCGCGGCGTACTCATCGGCCTGATAGACACAGGTATCGATTATACCAATCCCCTGTTCCAAAACCCGGACGGCACCACCAGGATAAACAGCATCTGGGACCAGAGCCTGCCTGAAGACAAGGACATCCTTCCTCCCGGTGTACCTGACCGTTATCCAGGCAGCGGCGCGTCTTATGGGACTGAATATACACGGGAAGAGATCAATGCTGCCCTGGCCTCTGACACCCCGCTGGCCCTGGTCCCCTCCACTGATACCAATGGGCATGGGACCTTCTTGGCAGGCATTGCAGCAGGCGCTTCGGTGCCTGCACAGGATTTTACCGGGGCCGCGCCTGAAAGCGAGCTGGTGGTGGTGAAACTGAAACCAGCCAAACAGTATCTCCGTGACTTTTATCTTGTCCGAAGTGACGCGGATGCCTATCAGGAAAATGACATCATGATGGGAATCAAATACCTGCGCGTGGAAGCCTACCGCCTGAGGAAACCCATGGTCATCCTTCTGGGCCTGGGTTCCAACCTTGGAAGCCACGAAGGGACTTCACCCTTAAGCATTACGCTTCAGGACATCAGCCGGAGCCTGGGCGCGGCAACTGTCATTGCGGCGGGCAACGAAACCGGGCTGGGACACCACTATGAAGGCACCATTCCCAGCGGACAGGAATGGGGTGACGTGGAGATACGGGTGGGACAGCCGGAATCAGAACTGGGATTCGTTGTGGAACTGTGGGCTTCCACCGCAGATACCTACTCGGTCGGCTTCATTTCCCCCAGCGGAGAAATCATAAGCCGTATTCCTATTATTGCCGGAAATGAAACCTCTATCCCTTTCCTGCTGGAACCCACGGTCATTACCGTGAATTACCAGCTGATTGAAGCTGGCTCCGGAAAACAATTGATTTTCATGCGTTTCCAGGCTCCCACTACCGGAATCTGGAAAATACGTGTATTCAATACGCAGTACCTGACCGGACAGTTCCATCTGTGGCTTCCATCCCAGGGCCTGATATCCGATGAGACCGTATTCCTTTCCCCAAACCCATATACCACCATCACCTTGCCAGGCAATACGGCTTCTCCCATTACGGTTGGGGCTTATAATCATTTAAATAACAGTATTTACATCCATTCCAGCCGGGGCTATACCGTGGGCGGGCTGGTCAAACCCGATATCGCTGCTCCCGGGGTCAATATTGCAGGACCTGCTGTCGGGCGGGGGATTGGGCCTGCCGGAGCTGCCGCAGTACCCATGACCACCCGCACAGGCACCTCCGTGGCAGCTGCCCATGTGGCCGGGGCTGTTGCAAACCTTCTGAGCTGGGGAATTGTGGAGGGACATAACATCACCATGAGCGAGGCATCCATCAAAGCATATCTGATCCGCGGGGCAAGAAGAAATCCAGCGCTGTCATATCCCAACCGTGAATGGGGATACGGGGCACTGGATTTATATGAAACATTCCTTCGTCTAAGGGAATGAACAGGCAGTATGCAGGCAGTTTATTTGTGCTGTAACATGCTACCCCCTCATCTGTATCAGGGGGCCTCCGTTCTTCTCAAGATACGGACGGGTAACCACCACGGAACCGATGTTGGAATCCTTGGGTATCTCATACATGATATCAAGCATGAATTCCTCTAAGATTGCCCGGAGCGCCCTGGCGCCGGTTCCACGCTTTCCCGCCTCCTCGGCAATCCAGCGGAGCGCATCATCCTCAAACACCAGCTTAACCTCGTCCATGGACAGCAGTTTCTCATACTGCTTGGTAATGGCGTTCTTAGGTTCCTTCAGAATACGCACCATCATATCCTCAGTCAGCCCCTGAAGGGTCACCGTCACCGGCAGCCTTCCAAGGAATTCCGGAATCATGCCGAATGCCCTCAGGTCTTCGTTGGTCACATGCTTAAGGATATCAGGGTCATTATCATATGTATCCTTGAGGACAGAGCCAAAGCCCATGGAGGATTTCTTCTTAAGGCGTTCTTTTATGATCTCCTCCAGGTCCGGGAAGGCCCCTCCGCATATAAACAGTATATTATCCGTGTTGACCGTTGCCATGGGGGTCATGGCATTCTTCTGGTTGGAACCCACCGGCACCTCCACCGTGCTCCCCTCCAAAAGCTTAAGAAGCTCCTGCTGCACGGACTCACCGCTGACATCCCTGGTATTGGTCTGCTTCTTCTTGGCAATCTTATCAATCTCATCAATGAAGATAATACCACGCTGCGCCCTCTCCACATCATTGTCAGCTGCCGCCAGAAGCTTGGACACCACGCTCTCAATATCATCGCCGATGTATCCTGCCTCTGTAAGCGAGGTTGCGTCTGCAATGGCCAGGGGCACATCTAAGAGGCGGGCCAGTGTCTTCACAAGATAGGTCTTGCCGCTTCCAGTGGGTCCGATCATCAGGATATTGGACTTCTCAATCACAATATCCTCATCCGGCGCCGCATCCCCTTGTGCCGGCCTGTTATCCAGGAACGCACGCTTATAATGGTTGTAGACAGCCACTGCAACCACCTTCTTTGCCTTTTCCTGTCCAATGACATACTCGTCCAGCCTGCTCTTTATAATGTGCGGGGCCGGGATATCCTTCATGGTAAGGACCGGCTGTTCCTGGGTCTTCTTCTTAATCTTCTGCTTCTTAGGTATCTCCATGGCGGGAGGGGTTGTGTTCAGGTCACTGAGGTTCATGTTCATATATGGTATATTACCCAGCTTTGAAAAGTCCATGCCGCCCTTTGTGACAGAATCAAATGCCTTCTGCATACAGTCATGGCACAGGTTCATGCCGCCGGGCATGGATATCATCTGTCCTGCCTTGCTCTCCGGCCTGCGGCACATATAGCAGACCTTCTCGTAATGTTCATCGTCCTTTGGTTCCTCTATATCCGGACCGGATGGGTTCACATCCTGGTTATTGTCTTTATCGCTCAAAGTCAGTTCTCCTCTCTGTTAAAAGGCCTTCCCGCCAATATGCGGAAACACGCTGGCATGTTCATGCCATTGGCATAAGTATATAACAAAATGCTTCCCCAAACAAGAGGAAGCATTTTCATTTCATATTGTTTTGAAAAATTTCATTTTACTGAAGTACATTCTGGCTGGATTCCTCAGGCATTGCCTTAAGGGTCACCTGAACGGTCCGTTCTTTATACTGACCGTCCACCTGGGTCTGGACCGTAAGTTCAATCTGCTCTCCCAGTTCATAGCAGGCCAGCAGTTCCTGGAGCTGGGTCATGGTCTTGACAGACTGTCCGTCCACCTTTGTGATGATATCCTTTTCCCGCAGGTCCGACACAGCCGCTGCCCCGTCACCCAGGATTTTGTAAATGTAGACGCCCCTGGGCATTCCGAACGAACTGGCGGCTTCCTCGTCCACGCTGGTGCCCTGGATTCCCAGATACCCGCGTTTTTCCTCCGCCACCGGATTCATGGTCTTCCGGTTCATAAGCTGGCTCATGATATCCTGTGCCTTGGAAATGGGGATTGCATAGCCGATGCCCTCCACCTCCGTGGAGGAATACTTGGCTGCATTGATTCCAATCACCTCGCCCTTCATGTTAAGAAGCGCGCCCCCGCTGTTGCCAGGATTGATGGCTGCATCTGTCTGCAGCAGGGTCCTGGTGGAGTTATTAGACACACGGACTTCACGGTCCAGCGCACTCACATATCCCACCGTGACGGACTGTCCGTACCCAAGGGCATTGCCAATGGCTATGACCCCCTGCCCCACCTTCAGGTCATCTGAATTCCCCAGCTTGGCAATGGAAATCTTACTTCTGGTATCTGTCTTAATCTGCTCCAGCGGCACTGATATGACTGCCAGGTCCGTCTCTGCATCGGTTCCCTTAATGGTGGCATCCACCACCTCATTATCAATAAACGCAACCTTCAGGGAGGTGGAGTCTTCCACCACATGATTGTTGGTAACAATCAGAAGTTCCTTGTCATTTTCCCCTACAATAATCCCCGAACCGCTGCTGGGAACCTCGTAAGTCTGCGGTCCCCCGAAAAACCAGCCATAACCAAAATTATTGTTCTGATATACAGTGGTGCTGGTAATTGCCACCACGGTGGGCATGGCCTCTTCCACAATATCCGATACATCCGCCACTGCCGCCCTTGACTTCTGCGGGGAGCCGCTGTTGCCCTGGTCCTTCTGCACGTTCTGCCCCTGGTCAGGTTCCTGCGCAGGCGGGTTAGTCTCCTGGCTGGCCTGGGCATCAGCTGATGCATAGATATCCAGATACCTGGAGGCAGCCACATTAACCCCCACCATGACTCCGCCCGACACCGCGCCGAACAGGATTGCCCCGGCCGTTATGAGGGCTGCTTTTTTCAAAAGGCCTCCTTTTTTCTTTGGAGGGCGCTGGTCATAGTCAGGTCCCTGATTACGGAACGGTCCCTGTCCGCCAGAAAAGCCCGGCCCTGTCTGCGCCCCATTATATTGACGGTCATCATATCCCTGGTTGTCGTAAGACTTCCATCCGTATTCCTGATCGTTATCGTACATCTGTGTATCCCCTTTCTCATCCTCACAAGTATTACGATTATACTGTAGCAGTGATTTGTGATAAAAATGTGACCATTTTCTAAATATAGTAATAAAAAGGACCAGCAGGTTGACATGCTACCATACCGTAACATTCCTGCTGGTCCCTGTTGATTCCTGTTGCTAAAGTCCCGGCCCGATAATGATGGAGCCTGGCCCGCCTGGTACATATTCATCGCTGTTGCTTCCAGGACTCGGCGCCGTGGTTCCGTTGGTACTTCCCGGGCTGGGCGCCGTGGTCCCGTTGTTGCTTCCCGGGTATGGCGCCGTGGTGGCCTTGGTGCTACCGGGGTAAGCTGCCGTGGTTCCGTTGGTACTTCCCGGATATGGCTGGGTGACTGCTCCCGGTCCTGTACTGCTGTCCCCCGGGGATGTTGGGGAACCAGGATAAGTCAGGTTTCCATTGGATTCATCCGCCGGCGCCGTGGTGTATCCAGGATAAGGGATGGTGCCTGAGGTGCCTCCTCCAGGCCGGTTGCCGGATGATGGCCTGGTACCTCCGGGATAATAATCTTCCGGCGGGTCTATGACATTGCCAAATTCATCCGTCTCAAGGTCCCACTCATTTTCATAGTCAAGAACGCCCTCATCCGTCTCCGATGTGCTGGATTCAGACTCATCTGTCCCATTCTTCGTGGTGGATTCTTCCGTGCTCTTGGATGGTTCAGTGGGCTTTGGTATATAGCCGCCGTCTGTCCCTACGCTTTCAATCGGCTTTCCTTCCTTATACAGACCTGAATCAGCCGATATCTTTGCGCTGATTTTCTTTACCATGTCACTGGGCTGGTAATCCTCCTCGTCAAACAGGAATTTATGAAGCTCAATCACGTTGCTCTCCAGAGTCTGCGGGATGACACAGTCACCTTTCTTGCCCATATTGGCATCGCTTCTGGCTTTGGGGAATCCCATGGTATCCACGATGGTATATTTTGTCAGGTTCTTGGCGGCCGGAATGATATCATTCAGGGTCACGCTGGAAAGGATCTGCTCAAACACAACTTCCATCACATTGTTGATTACCGAGAAATTCGCCTGTCTCAGCTTGCCGAAGCACTGCTGGATAATCTCCCTCTGGCGCTCCGTCCTGGCAAAGTCCGTATCCATTTTACGAAGCCTTGCATAGGCCACTGCCTGAACACCGTCCAGGTGGTTCATGCCGGCTGATTTCAGATGCTGGGATGCAACTCCGGTGGCCTCAACGGTCTCTGTGATATATGCATTGATATAGTAAAACTCGGCCTTGCTCAGTTCTATATCCACGCCCCCTAATATGTTGATGGAATCAGCCACTGCCTTCCAGTTAAAGGTGGCGTAATCATCAATCTGGATATCCAGGTTCTTGTTCAGGGCCTTGATTGCCTGTTTAGGGCCTCCTCTGGCATATGCCTGGTTAATCTTATTATAGGTACCGTCATCATCCAGGTTCAGGTACGTATCCCTGAAAATGCTGACCAGCTTAATCTCGCCGTTTTTCTGGTTTACGTTGGCAATGATGATGACATCCGTATTATTCCCTTTACCCAGGGAATTATCACGGCTGTCCACTCCAAAAAGAGCTACCGTCCAGTATCCTTCCATGTTTTCCACTTTATCAACTGCCAGATATGGGTTGGTCTCATCTTCTATCTTGAAATTAGGATCCCTCTGAATCCGGTTCGCCTGCTGAAGGACATATCTGGCGCCAAATATAACCAACAGCGCGAACACTTCCGCTACAATCAAGGCTGCAATGGTCCTTGCTTTCCTTCTGCCGCCGTTTCCTGAGGAATCCGCTGCCGCGGCCTCCCGGGCCGATTTCCTGCCCGGACCATCCGGTCCATCCTTATCATTCCTGCGGAATGCATTCTCCCTGCCCCCGCGCCCCCTGTCTTCACCCAGGTCGGTCTCCGGCGTGTAGATGCGGCTTTGTCTGGTCCCGGCTGCACGGTTATCTGCGGTTCCACGGTTATCTGTGGTTCCACGGCTTACTGCCACAGTGTTATCTGCCGCTGCTCGGTTTCCCGCCGCGCGGCTGCCTGCCGCTGCTCGGCTTCCTGACACACGACCATCTGCTGTTCCACGGTTTCCGGTCACACGGCCATCCGCAGGTCCACGGCCTCCCGGCACAGAACCGTCAATGGATGCACGGCTCCCGGCCGCACGTCCACCGGCTGCTCCGGAATCCCCGGCCAAACGGCGGCCTGGAACAGGACTTCCCGCCATCTGGCCTGCTGTACGGGTTCCGGCTATGCGGTCTTCCCCCGCTGTACGGCTTCCCGCCACCTGGTTTTCCCCCGCTGTACGGCTTCCTGCCATCCGGCTTTCCCCCGTTGCAAGGCTTCCTGCCATCCGGTCTTCCCCCGCTGTACGGCTTCCAGCCATCAGGTTTTCCCCAGCTGAACGGCATCCAGTAACCAGGAGCCGA
>SKEY01000347.1_pt1 | contig 78778 bp, 61 predicted proteins | sample 4843871 | NCBI WGS metagenome assembly SKEY01 (sample SAMN11008797, study PRJNA524170) | human gut metagenome | biome: Human fecal sample; material: Feces; isolation source: fecal sample from pouch patient p36 | host: Homo sapiens | place: Israel: Tel-Aviv | collected 2016-12-04
TTCTACTGTTGTTTTAGGTTTTTGTTCTCTGAAATTTCTCTCAGAACTTTTTGTTCTGTTTGGAATTTTCAGGGTTGCATTACTGTTTATTTGTCAAGGTGCCGTTCTTCTTATTGGAAGTATTTCCAGAAGAACTTTCGTTCCTGTCGCTCAGACAGCTTATTGATTTTATCATAAGCAGTTCTGTTTGTCAAGAACTTTTTTCATTTTATTTTCAAGCTTCTTTCGAAACCTGGTTGCTTATCACTCGCAGCAACAGTTCATTATTTTATCAGAACTTTCTGCTCGTGTCAAGCAGTTTTTTTCATCTTTTTTCGAAGATGATCACCACCGCTTTCACGGTAGGTTTACAATATAGCATATTGCCTTTTCCCTGTCAATAACTTTTTACCATATCTTTACAAGCATTTCATGTTGTCTCAACAGTGTCTGGTTATTTGGGATAAAAAAAGAAGCCCAGAGATCAGGATTCTCTTTTCTGGCAGAGCTAACGGAGAAAGAGGGATTTGAACCCTCGCGCCGCTTTAACACGACCTACACCCTTAGCAGGGGCGCCTCTTCAGCCTCTTGAGTATTTCTCCACATCGTCTGAATGATCCTCTGCCAATATGCTATTGGTATGCGTCATTTCTGAACGCATAAATTATTATATCTATTTATATTGCGTCTGTCAACCACTTTTTCAGGAAAATTCTGCAATGGCATTTTCGATGCGTTTTTTCACCTCTGCTGCCAGCTCCAGCGTCTTCATTCCTTTATATTCTTCATAAGGAATCGGGTCAAGGTAAATCACCTTAACCGTTACCGGTTTGATTGTATGGCTGTCAAATGGAACGAACGAGTTGATCAGTGCTGTCGGGACAACCGGGCACTTTGCCTTATAAGCACTTTTAAAGCTGCCGCCCTTCATTTCCAGCATCTGATTTCCCTGGCGGCTTCTTGTCCCTTCTGCAAAGATCAGAAAGTTATCCCCGCCTTTTACCCGCTCTGCCACCTGATTGATTACCTGCAGGGACTGCCGGATATCCTCCCGATCGATTGACAAAGAGCCGGTAATCTGAAATACCTGTTTTAATAATAGGAGATTTCTCACTTCTTTCTTATTTACAACGCCGAAAAAATGATCACAGGTTCCGGCAATCGCCAGGACATCAAACATTCCCTGATGGTTCGGGTACAGAATAAACGGTTTCTCCGGCAGCTTTTCCTGACCATGCGCTTCTAATACAATTCTCCCGCCCTTGCATGCCCGCTCTATCCAGAACTGCAGATGCTTCCAGCGCTCTTCTTTTGTATAGCGCTCGGGATGCGCCGCCATACGGCACAGCTTCGGCCAGCAGACAATTACGAAGAACAGGTTGGTCACCACCATCAGGATAATTCGTTTCATACAAATTCCTCCCTGTATTTTTCTGCAGCGGTTTCATACAAATCAGTTCCTTCCGAGTCCATGCAGACAATGACCGGAAATTCTTCTACGGTTAACTTGCGGATTGCTTCTGTGCCAAGGTCTTCATATGCAACAACCTCTGCTTCCCGGATGGATTTGGATAATAATGCGCCCGCTCCGCCGACCGCAGCAAAGTAAACGGCACCATTGCGCACGACTGCTTCTTTGACCGCGCTGCTCCTGCGTCCTTTTCCAATCATGCCAAGAAGTCCCAGATCCAGAAGCTGTGGCGCATACTTATCCATTCGGCTCGCGGTTGTCGGTCCTGCAGAACCGATCGGTCTTCCCTCCCGCGCCGGGGACGGTCCCATATAGTAAATAATTGTTCCGTCGATTGAAATCGGCAGCTCTTTTCCTGCTGTAAGCGTTTCCTGCATCCGTTTGTGGGCCGCATCACGCGCGGTATAAATTGTTCCGGTCAGATATACATAATCCCCGGCTTTGAGCTGTTTTGCCTCCTCGCGGGTCATTGATACTTTGATATGCTTTTCCATTTGTATTCTCCCCTTTATGCGCTTAGAGTTCTCTTTTGGCATGGCGGTTTACATGACAGCAGATGTTGACTGCAACCGGAAGCCCTGCAATATGCGTCGGATAGGTATTAACATGAACCGCCAGAACGGTCGTGGTACCGCCCAGTCCGCCGGGACCGATTCCTGTCTGGTTCAGCTCCTGCAAAACCTCTTTTTCCAGGTTGCTCACCCATTCAATTTCTGAATGTTCCCCTGTCGTGCGCAGCAGTGCTTTTTTCGCCATCAGGGCGCATTTCTCAAAGGTACCGCCGACACCGACACCGACAACCATGGGAGGACAGGCATTCGGTCCCGCATCCTTTACCGCCGTCAGGATAGCATTTTTGACACCCTCCAGGCCATCTGCCGGTTTCAGCATAAAAACACGGCTCATATTTTCACTTCCAAAGCCCTTGGGCGCAACCTGAATCGTCACGCGGTCTCCGGGCACAATTTCATAATAGAGCACGCCGGGTGTATTGTCCCCGGTATTGACTCGCAGAACGGGATCTCCAACAACGGATTTCCGAAGGTATCCTTCTGTATAACCAAGACGGATTCCTTCCTGTACTGCCTCTTCCAGGCTTCCGCCTTCAAAATGAACCTCCTGTCCCACTTCCAGAAAAACGACAGCCATTCCGGTATCCTGACAGATCGGGATCTCATCCTTTTTGGCAATTTCCAGATTTTCAGAAAGCTGATTTAGAATCTGACGCCCCAGAGGAGATTTTTCCTCCTGACAGGCTTTTTCAAATACGCAGCGCATATCCGGGGACAGACTGTAATTGGCTTGAATGCACATATCCCTTACCGCGTCCCGCACCTTTTCTACCTGAATGCTTCTCATTTGTTTTACTCCTTACATATATTCGCAGTTCACTCGTGCCTATAGTATACCGCGTTTCCTTCCGGCTAGCCACTCCTTTTTGACCTTGCCTTACTTTTTGACATTTTCAAAGAACAGTCCTATACTGTGCATGCATGGAATGATATGCTTGCACGGAATGATCCCCAGATTTGATTAAAAAAGAAAAGAGACTTGCCATGATATTTTTACAGATCTTCATCTGCCTCGCCGCGCTGTATGTGTTTCTGATGCACCCCAGAATCCGCCGCGCAGACAGCTCCCCCTTTCTCGGCACATTTTTTGCCCACAGGGGACTGCATGATAATAACCATCAGATTCCTGAAAACTCCCTTGCCGCCTTTCAGAGAGCAGTAGATGCCGGATACGGGATCGAATTGGATGTCCAGCTTTCTGCCGACCGGATCCCTGTTGTCTTCCATGATGCAACCCTCGGCAGAATGTGCGGTATCGACCGACGGGTAAACGAACTGACCTTTGCAGAGCTTCGTCAGCTTTCCCTTGTAAATACGAAAGAGCAGATTCCTTCTTTTCAGGAAGCATTAGCCCTTGTAAACGGGAAGGTTCCGCTTCTGGTTGAGCTTAAAATGGAACATCTGGATTTCGACATTCCCCGAGAAGCAGACGCCCTGCTTTCAGAATATTCCGGAGATTACTGTATCGAATCCTTTCATCCTGCCGCACTTTACTGGTATCGAAAAAACCGCCCGCAGATTTTCCGCGGGCAGCTTTCCACCAATTTCAATATTGAAAATCACTCTCTGAGTCCGTTCCAGTATCTGTTCGGAAAAATGATCCTGAATTTTATCAGCAGACCGGATTTTATTTCTTATAATCTGCTGTTCCAAAGGGATATCTCCCTGAAGCTGGCGCACGGTCTGTTCCATGCCCCCTGCGCCGCCTGGGTTCTTCGCTCGGAAAAGGAATTGGAGCAGTGTCAGAAGCAGTTTTGTATGTATATTTTTGAAAATTTTTTACCAAAGCAAAAATAACCGGACAAATACCCTCATGAAACCTTCCGATAAATTGCTGCAATTCCTGCAACCACTGCAAGTCCGATAAACGCAATCAAAAGATTTTTGTCCGTATCACACGGATCGGTATGCTGTTCTTTCCTCTGACAACACGTCAGCCTCGAAGCAAATCTGCCAGCTGTGCAAACTGTTCCAGTGTCAGGGTTTCGCCGCGGACGGTTTCTGACAGCTCCATCCGAGCCAGCATTTCCTTGATTTTTTCTTTGGACACGTTCAGCCCCGGCGCATTGGAAAGGCCGTTGACCAGGGTTTTGCGGCGCTGGTTGAAGGATGCGCGGATAACGGAAAACATAAACTGCTCATCCAGGGTTTGTACCGGCGGTTCTGCATAGCGATCCAGACGGATAACCGCACTGCCCACATTGGGTCGCGGGATAAAGCAGTTCGGCGGAACGTTCGCAACAATCTCCGGCTTTGCATAATACTGCACCGCCAGGGAAAGAGCACCATAATCCTTTGTACCGGGTCCAACCTGCATCCGGTCTGCGACTTCTTTCTGCACCATGATCGTGATGCTCTGCAGCGGCACATGGCTTTCAAACAGTCCCATAATGATGGGGGTTGTGATGTAATAAGGAAGATTGGCAACGACCTTGATGGGACGTCCGCCGTTTTTCTCCTGCACCAGACGGTTTAAATCTACTTTTAAAATGTCTTCGTTAATTACTTCTACATTATCATAAGCGGACAGCGTATCCGACAAAATCGGGATCAGAGCTTTGTCGATTTCGACCGCCACCACATGTCCCGCCCGCTCCGCAAGATACTGGGTCATGGTTCCGATACCCGGTCCCACCTCCACAACACAGTCATCTTTGGAAATCTGTGCCGCGTTCATGATTTTTTCCAGCACATGGGTATCGATCAGGAAGTTCTGGCCGAACTTTTTCTGAAAATTAAAGTGATATTTCTGCAATACCTCAATGGTATTGGAAGGAATTCCAAGTGTTGCCATTTTCCTCTCTTTTCTCCGTTCGTTTATTCTAATCCGTAAAACCGACATCCATTGTGCCAGGTAATATCCTCGATTTCCTGACAGGTCAGTCCTTTAATCTCTGCCAGTGCTGCTACAACCTGGGGCAGATAAAGCGAGCTATTGCGTTTGCCGCGATACGGCTCCGGTGCAAGGTACGGGCAGTCTGTTTCCAGTAAAATTCTCTCGATAGGAAGCTCTGCCGCCGCTTCTTTTAATTTTTTTGCATTTTTAAAGGTCAGCACGCCGCCAATGCCAAAATAGTAGTCCCATTTTTGAAACTCCCGTGCTGTTTCCTTCGTATAAGAAAAGCAGTGAATCACTGCGCGGAGTTGGCTTCCGCCCTCCGCTGCCATCACATCCAGCGTGTCCTTTGCCGCATCTCTGGAGTGGATGATGACAGGCTTATCCAGCTTTTTGGCAAGCTGAAGCTGTCTGGAAAAGCTTTCCCGCTGACGCGCCTGCACCTCGGGCTCTTTGTCCCAGTAGTAATCCAGTCCGATTTCCCCGACAGCAACTGCTTTGGGAGCCGCCAGTTTTTCTTCCAGCCATTCGTAGTCCCGCTCCGTCAGCTCCTGCACGTTGGACGGATGAACGCCGACCGCCGCGTAAATAAACGGATACTGTTGTGCGAGGGTCAGGCTCGTGGATACAGAAGCAAGGTCCGCAGCCACATTGACGACTCTTCCGATCCCCTGTTCTGCAAGGGAAGCAATCAGCGCTCCCCGATCCTCTTCAAACGCCTCATCATCATAATGGGCATGTGTATCAAATATCATCGTTTTGTTCCTGTCTCTTTTCTTTTCTGTGCCAGTGCCGCCCACGCAGAGGTTCTGCTGCATAAAGCCCTGCCGGCATAGGGTATTGCTTCTGCACAAGTATAGCATACCTTCCAGCTGTTTTACCAATGATTTTACCGGAAATCTTCGACATAAAACACGATGATACGGCAGATGCGCCTTTCATCCCTGTGAGAGTTTCCTTTTTGCCTGCCAGAGGGACAGATTGAAGTTTCGAATGCCAAGATTCTTCGTTTCCGAACGTTGATCTTCTTCATAGGCATGCATCCATGGCACAGCGTCTCCGGTCAGGTCTTTTCGTCCGATCAGAACCGGCGCTGCATCCGCAGACAGACCGCGCAGATAGGAGTAGTCCGCGGCTGTCGGGAGGGCGTCGTCAGCATCCTTCGAATACATGACGGACTCCCGGGTATTGGCTTCGCGGGATACATTATAAGATGCAATCCAGTAATCCGGACGCCCGAACGCGGGAATCAGGTACAAAAATGCGACTGCTATCAGCCAGAACCTCAGCAGTTCAAAATCACGCTTCCAGACCGCTATCATCGTCCCTGCAAAGATTACCGCCATCACGAGCAGCGCCCACAACACCATCAGCCTAAGAAACGTCAGGGAATATTGGCGAATATACAGATACATTCTCCATGCGCTCGAGGCGATCAGCACATAAGTCATTGCGCACACAGCCGTCAGAAGAATCTGCAGTGCCCGGTTTTTGCGAAACCCAAACAGACACACCGCCACAACTGCAAGGTTAATCACGCAAACTGCCAGCAGCTGGAAAAATCCCTGACGCGCATACTGTGCCCATGTCATCTGTTCCGGAAGCGTCCCTGCCCGTAAAAACAGATAAACAATCTGAATTGTACAAAATACCGCATATATTGCCGTTAAAAGAGAAAGCACCGTAATTGCAGCCAGTGGCTCCCCAAGGCACTCCCGTCTTTTCCCGGTCAGGCTTTTGGTAAGGAGTCCACGGATAAATCCGTATGCAAACAGATAGACAAGCACCAGCATCAGGAAAACAGTAATAAAATCCGACCATGCCAGTTCTCCGAAAAACCGCGATACCAGACTTGCAAACACCGCATCCGCACTCAGCAGAAGTGCTGCGACAACCATCAGCAGCGGAATGCCGATTACAAGACCGATCAGGATATAGTGACCTTTCCCATTTTCTTTTTGTTTTTCTTCTGCTTTCAGTGCTGCGGCAACATCAGAAAACGGCGTATCCAGATAGGAAAAGGTTCCAAACAGACCTTTCCAGCCGTTTCGGATAAAATCTCCCAATCCCCAATTTTCTGTATTACAAAACAGCATCAACGTCCATAAAAGCGTCAGTCCGAACAGCATTCCTTTTGTCATCAGGTGAATTTTCAGGTCAGCTGTTAAAAACACGGAGATACCGAGCAAAAATTCTGCCGCCCCATACGGAAGCGCCCTGATAAGCTTCTTTTGCAGACTGTCTCTGTCGGATGGAACCCTGCACTTTGCGGTACAATAGTAAGAATAGTACAAGGTTCCTGCAACGAAAAAAGGATAGGTGATCCCCGATGTATTCCGATATAGGCAGATCGTGTAAAGCAAGGCGTACAGGGCGGTCGCTGCACCAAGGCGGCGGCTGGCCGCAGCAGGGATGGTTCTGGAGGCACGATCAGCGTCTGCAGATGTCTGTGCGCAAGTCGCGGCAGTGCTACTCTCTGTTTTGGCTATGCCTGCGCTGCTCTGCAATTTTCCGGTTCCATCTTTTTCTGTTTTCTCATTCATTTTCTACATCCTCCTCATCATCTACATATTGCAGGATATCACCGGGCTGGCAGTCCAGCGCTTTGCAGATCGCATTCAGCGTAGACAGCCGCACCGCCTTTGCCTTATTATTTTTCAGGATAGAAAGGTTTGCCAGCGTGATGTCTACCTCTCCGGCAAGCTCTGTCAGTCCCTTTTTGCGTTTTGCCATCATTACGTCCAGGTTGATCATGATCATGTCTTTCTCCTCCATCCGGTGCTCAGATCGTCAGGTCATTTTCCAGCTTATAGGTCACAGCTGTATCAAAGACCCGGGACAGCACCAGAGAAAAAAGTCCCGCAATCACAAATACCAGGATCGTGATCAGTACCGCAGGGGTCAGATAAAGAAACAGGCGCAGCGCAGTAACTGCCGCAATGCAGAAACTGCAGATTCCCATCCGCTTTAAGCTTTGCACATTTTCCCGGATAAAGCAGTCTCCGTTCAGCACCGTTTTAAACATCTTTCGCAGCTCCTGCAAAAGTATCAATGCAAAGATTCCGGAAATTCCGAACAGGATCGTCAGTCTGAGCCAGTGCTGCCCGAAATAACTGTCATACTTCCCATAAAAGCGTATGCCAAGGGGCAGCGTCACAGTCACAACAATTCCGGCATAAAACAGCACGTCCAGAAGATATTTGGTAAACAGTGTCAGTCTGTCTTTCATTGGTTCCTCCATCCCGCCGCACACCTGTGCGGCTTTCAAAATAGATCTCTCTTACTGTGAAGATAGCACCGTTCACATTGAAAGTCAATATTTATTTATCGAATTTCAATAAATATTTTCTGCAATGCGATATTGTCAGGAGAATAAAAAAGAATGTGCCTTGGCACATTCTCGCGCCGAGGCGCGGTTGCCTCGGCAACCATCTACCCCTGCGCCGAGTGCGCATCCTCGCGGAGCGTTTTTATCGTATGGAAACGAAGTTTCCTATACGATAAAAAAGCCCCGCCAATCCTGCAAAATATCGTGATGAATATTTTACAGAACCAACGAGGCTCATTTATCTTTTATAAAAGCTCTGCACGCTGCGGTGCTTTGGAAAAATCCGGCTTATCCTGCTTTATTTGGAACAGGCTGTGCAAGAACCACAGTCAGGATGCTCTTCTGCCCAGATTCTCTCTGCGGCAGGCGTCCACTGCTGTGCATAGGGTCTGCAGCGATTGAATACGTCCTGTGTGGATTCCGGCTGCTGCATATCGGTGCTATGAGCGCCGCTGCGTTTTACCATTTCTCCCAGAAGCTCCGGATTTTCCAACATCGGACAGGGTCTTAAATGGTTGTGGTTGAAGGGCTGTCCCTTATGATATTCCTTAAACAGAGGCTGCTGCAGACATTCCAGCAGACTCTTTTCATGGATATTTGCGTTGGAATAATGGATGAATACGCAGGGCTCCACATCTCCGGCAGGATTGATATGTGCGTACTGCCGCCCTCCTGCAATACATCCGTCGATGTATTCGCCATCATTCTGGAAGTCAATGCAGAAAATCTGCTTACCACCGGTCAGGCCACGGATCTCGCGAACTCTGTGGATCATATACTCTCTCTGCTCTGCGTTCAGCATCAGATCCACGTTTGCACCATCACCGATCGGCATGTAATGGAAGTACCAGTTGAAGCGGACGCCGTGGCTGATCAGCATGTCGATGAACTCGTCGCTTGTAACAGCCTTGTAGTTCTGACTCGTATAACAAATGGAAGTACCATAAAGCAGTCCATACTTCTGCATCAGATCCATTGCATGCATCACCTTGTCGAATACGCCCTTTCCACGGCGGTCATCTGTTGCATCCCCGATGCCTTCGATGGAAATAAAGAATGCCATATTTCCGACCTTCTGTACCTCCTTACAGAACTCCTCATCGATCAGGGTTCCGTTGGTGAACAGATGGAATACTGAACTCTGATGTGCTGCTGCCAGCTTCAGCAGGTCGTTTTTACGGCACATCGGTTCACCGCCGGTACACATATACCAGTGAATTCCAAGCTCTTCGCCCTCCGTTACCAGCTTATCCATTTCTTCATAGGTCAGGTTCAGGGTCTTGCCATATTCTGCAGCCCAGCAGCCTTTACAACGCAGGTTACAGGATGCGGTAGGATCAAACAACAGGATCCAGGGCATGTTGCAGTCGTATTTTTTTCTCAGCTCCATCACATAATTGTAACCGGAAAACATACCTTCATAACCAAGGTTCAGCACATTCATTTTTAAAATATGAGGATCGATCTCGTTGATGGCACGGTACGCGTATTCCATCCATTTTCCATTTGGATCCTGCACAAATTTGCGGGCAGCATCAAATGCACTCGCCTTATATCTCTTGCTCAGCAGCGGCTCTGCCAGATTGATCAGCTTGACCGCCTCTTCTGTCATATGTTCTGTTCCTTTTCCTCTTACTGCTTTAATCGCTGCGTCGATCGCAACACTGAAAGCGGCACGCTGCGCTGCATGTACTACTTTGTTTTCAGTCATGTCGTTCTGACTCCTTTCTCGCTCTGTCTAAATTTATTTCTCTTTCATTTGTCCCCATCTTACGACGGCTTTTGATTCTTTTCATTGCCCAAATTCCCGTTTTTGTGGCATATTTTCCCACAAAGCAACATTTTGTCCCATGTGGGCGCGGACGGGATGCGCGACAGAGCGTGGACGGGGTGCCCTGACAGGCAGCAGAGCGTGGACGGGGTGCCCTGACAGGCGACAGAGCGTGGACGCTTTCCAATTGACAGACGCGGTGTGCTTTTGTATCCTGTTAGTATCGGATTGAAGAGGGCACCCCCCCCACAACAACCCGACCGCAAAACAATTTCGAAAAGGGGTACGAAGATTGAAAAATAAAATTTTTCAATCCCGAGATTTGTGTCTGCGCGCACTTGACACAAACTCGACATGCGCAAAAAACGTGCGCAGAAATGAGAGGAAGAGATGAACGATATAACATCTTATATGTTAGAACAGACCAAAAAAATTCTTTCCATTGACAGTCCGACCGGCTTTACCGCACACGCGGCGGAGTATGTCCTTGGAGCATATAAAAAGCTGGGCTATGATGCAAAGCTGACCAACAAGGGCGGCATTTTTGTATGTGTCAATGACGGTCCTGACCAGGCGGACGATCCTGCGGACGCACCGATTTTGCTGGAAGCGCACATGGATACCCTGGGCGGTATGGTTTGCAGCATCAATGAAAAAGGACGTCTGATGCTGAGTGCTCTCGGCGGCATGAATCCAAACAATGCAGAGGCGGAAAACTGCCGCGTTTACACCAGAAGCGGCAAGGTTTATTCCGGCACGTTCCAATTAAAAAACGCCTCGATCCATGTAAACGGCAGCTACAATGACACTGCCCGTTCCTATGATGCAATGGAAGTCGTATTGGACGAGCCTGTGGAAAGCAAGGCGGATACCGAAGCCCTCGGCATTATGACCGGCGACATCGTCTGCTTCGATCCCCGCACGACCGTAACGGAATCCGGCTACATTAAGAGTCGTTTTCTCGACGATAAGCTGAGTGTCGGCATCCTGCTCGGCTTTGCAAAATATTTAAAGGAAACCGCCAAAAAGCCCGCCCGCAAAATCTATCAGCATATCACTGTTTTTGAAGAAGTCGGTCACGGCGGCTCCGCTTCGATTCCTGCTGATGTCGCAGAAATTCTCGCAGTCGATATGGGCTGCGTCGGAGATGGACTTTCCTGCAAAGAAACCCAGGTTTCCATCTGCGCAAAGGATTCCGGCGGTCCTTATCATTACGATGTTGTTTCTGCTCTGATCGAGGCAGCGCGCACCGCCAAGGTTGACTTTGCAGTTGACGTATATCCCCACTACGGCTCCGACGCAGAAGCAGGGCTTCGTTCCGGTATCGATTGCCGCCACGGGCTGATCGGCTCCGGTGTATACGCTTCTCACGGCTATGAGCGCAGCCATGTAAAGGGAATGGAGAATACATTCCGGCTGTTAAAGGCTTATCTGAATCAGGATTATCACGCCTGAACGTTTCCTGTCCAGCACAAAACACAGGAAGTTTTGTAAATATTCTTTAACACCGAAGCAAAAACCTCCGGGTCTGTCGTCTTTTCGACGCCAGCCCGGAGGTCGTTTTATTCTGTGCTACAGTTTTCTCCACCTGCGTAGCAGAGCCCTTTATAGCATTTCAATTCGCAGCTGTGGGATCAGCCAATCACCAGCTCCCAATGCATTTTTTCTTCATTCAGACGATACTGCTTTAACAGCTCCGGTCCGCAAGAGTTAGAACCAACGCCGCTCATGCCGTAGTCCAGATGCCAGATCACATGTCCGGATTTTTCCAGCTCGTAGTTGTGCATCTTCTCCGTCAGCTCCTGTGCGGTGTAGTAAGAAGCGTTGAAGGAAAGCGGCTTTTTGCCTTCCGCTTTCAGTTCACCTACTTTTACAAACGCACAGTGATAATGGCTGCCATTTTCCTGAGGTTTTACATAGTCCTCAAGAAGCTCATCTACGGTTGTCGTAAAGCGGTCTACCCAGCAGGCTCTGTGCTTATCCTGATAGCTTTCTGTCGGACCGTATCCGATGTATTCCACCTGATCCTGATCTTCCGGCAGTACCAGCTGCAAGCCAAACCGGGGCATGTAAGGGAAGGTCATATCCTTGTCGGCATCCAGCGTCAGTTTGATCTGACCGTCTGCATTGACTTCCCAAAGCGCCTTCGCGCGTAAAAACGGCTGTCTGTATACACTGGCGATGGAGAACTCGCAGTGAATGCGTACTTTTTCACCGGCGTTCTCTGCGGTGCAGTCATAAACCCGGATCCATGGTCTGTCGTATCCGGCTTCTTCCCAGACCTGACGGACATTTCTGTCATTGTCAACCGGCGCACGCCAGGTTTCAAAGGTCATCGGTGCTTCAATCAGCGCTTTGCCATCTCTGACAAGCTCTGTAAATGCACCTTTCTTCTTGCCGAATACATAGCGGATTCTGTCGGAGGTAATGATCCAGGAAGTATCGTTTTCCTCCAGTGCAACTGCTCCGGCTTCTGCAATTTCCAGAACCTTTTCCCTTTCCTCAAACAGCGCAATCTGGTCAAAGCCCATGACTCTGCCCTGTCTGGTCAGCGCCTGGTCTGCTTTCTGCACATAGGTCAGCTTCAGATAGGTCTGATCTCCGGAAAGCTCTCCCAGCCGAGGGATCGTGATGCACACTTTTTCATGTGCAGGGCAGGTAATCTCCCGGATCTCGCCCTCTGCTAACAGGGTGCCCTCTTTTTTGATTTCATAACGGATCTGTACAGTATCTGCAAGGTCAGCAAAATCCTGCACGTTCCACAGCTCTACAGTGCCTGCTGCCAGATCTTTTCCTGCTGCATGTACCGGACGGATTTCGTTTTTCCATTCCAGAAGCCCGGTATGGGGTCTGCGGTCCGGATACACCAGGCCATCCATACAGAAGTTGCCGTCATGAGGGAACTCACCTGCATCGCCGCCGTAATGGAAAATATCTCTTCCGTCTGCAGCCTTGCCTTCCCAGGTCGCATGATCACACCATTCCCATACGAAGCCGCCGCAGAACTTGTCATATTTGTACATCAGCTCCATGTAATCATGGATATCCCCGGGGCCGTTGCCCATTGCATGAATAAATTCACACTGAATAAAGGGCTTTCTCATTCTGCGGTCTTCGCAGTATTCCTTTACCCACTCGGTATCCGCATACATCCGGCTCATCACATCCAGCATGGAAACATCGTTGTGATAACCTGCGGAATCATAGATGCTTGCTTCATAGTGCAGCAGACGGGTCGGATCATAAGCCTTTACCCATCTTCCGGCATCCTCAAAGTTGCCGCCGTAGCCGCTCTCATTGCCCAGAGACCAGAAAATTACCGCGCTCTGGTTTTTGTCCCGGATCACATTTCTCTTCTGACGATCGAGAATCGACTCCGCCCAGGCATCATCCTGCGCGATGTAGCCCATGCAATCGTGACCATCATTTGTATACAAAGTTCCTACGCCGTGGCTTTCCAGATCCGCTTCCGCGATCATGTAAAATCCGTATTCACTGCACAGCTCCGGGAAATAAGGCGCATTGGGATAGTGGCTGGTACGAATCGCATTGACATTGCTTTCCTTCATCAGCTGCAGATCGCGGATCACATCCTCCCTGGTCACGGTTGCACCGGTGTAAGGATTGGAATCGTGGCGGTTGACGCCCCGGAATTTCACCTGTTTTCCATTGATTAAAATCTTACCCTCTTCAACGGAGATCCAGCGGATGCCGACCTTCTGCTCGATGGTTTCAGCGCCTGCCTGGAGTGTCAGGGTGTACAGATAGGGCTGCTCTGCGTTCCAGAGCACCGGAGCAGCTACAGGAATCGCTATGTTCTCTCCGTTGGAAACTGCCCTGCCGATTTCTTTGCCCTCTGCATCCGTCAGCGTACAGTTGATTTCCAGATCTCCCTCCACCCGGTCAAAACGAACCGTAACCTCTGCGCTGCCATCCTCTGCAACAGGAGTCTGAACCGTAAAGTCATGTACGAATTCCTGCGGGCGAAGCACCAGCTCAACATCCCGGAAAATTCCGGAAAAACGCAGCTTATCCTGATCCTCCAGATAGGTTCCGTCACACCATTTCAAAACCAGAACCGCCATACGGTTGCTGCCTGCTTTAGTTTTGCCGGTAATTTCAAATTCACTGGGGCTGTGGGAAACCTGGCTGTAACCGACAAATTCGCCGTTGATCCAGACATAGAAGCAGGAATCTACGCCCTCAAAATATAAGAACTGACGTTCGCCGGCTTCTTTTTCTGTCAGAGTAAAATCCTTTACATAAGCGCCGCTGGGATTTTCACCGGGTGCATACGGCGGGTCATAAGGGATGGGATAGCGGATATTGGTGTACTGCTTCTGTCCAAAGCCCTTCATCTGCCAGCAGGAGGGCACTTCCATGTTGATAAAGCCCTCTTTTTCGAGATCCTTTTCCCAGAAATGCTCCGGTACTTCTTCCACACTGGGATACCAGGCAAATTTCCAGTCGTCCCCGCTCAACAGGATCTGGCTCTCCCTTCCATCCTGTTTCGGCACATACCAGCAGCGGTTGTCCATTGTGCCGACATGCAAAGTGGAGAGATTTTCATAAAAATTCTGCACTTTCATTTGGTTGTCTCCTTTTTGTATACTTTGGTTGATACCGGGATTTTGTTCCGGCTTTCTTTTTTACAGCTCCTCACACACCTGGAAAATATAGAATTTCAGGTAGTAGGATTCCTCCGCCGCCCAGAGGATCGGATGATCCGGCGCCTGTGTTTTAAATTCCACCTGACGCAGTCTCTTATGCGCTCCGTGGGCTGCTTCTCGGATGGTCTTTGCGAACAGCTCCGGATCCATAAAGTGGGAACAGGAGCAGGTCACTAAAAATCCGTTGTCTTTTACCAGCTTCATGCCCCGCAGATTGATTTCACGATACCCTTTTACCGCATTTTTGATGGAGCTTCTGGATTTGGTAAATGCGGGAGGATCCAGGATTACGACATCATACTGCTCGCCCTTTTTCTCCAGCTCGGGAAGCAGTTCAAAGACATCTGCACAGGTAAATTTTACGCGGTCGGAAAGTCCGTTTAATGCCGCATTTTCTTCCGCCTGCTTTATGCCGGTCATGGATGCATCCACGCCAAGCACCTCTCTCGCGCCCGCAATCCCCGCGTTCAGTGCAAAAGAACCGGTATGGGTAAAGCAGTCCAGTACCTTTTTGTCGGGGCAAAGTCTGTGAATTGCCTGTCTGTTGTATTTCTGGTCCAGAAAAAATCCGGTCTTTTGTCCGTCTTCCACATCCACGATGTAACGGACACCATTTTCTGTGATTTCAACCTTTGTGGGGAACGGGTCGCCGATGAAGCCTTTGAAGCGTTCCATGCCTTCCTGCAGGCGTACCTTTGCATCGCTGCGCTCATAGATGCCACGGATCATGATACCGTCCTCTGCCAGCACCTTTTTCACAAGAGAAAGGATCGTCGGCTTCAAACGGTCGATCCCAAGCGCCAGGGATTCCACCACCAGCACGTCGGAGAACTTGTCCACTACCAGCCCCGGCAGCCAGTCCGCTTCACCGAAGATCAGACGGCAGCATCCGGTGTCTACGGTCGCTTTACGATATTCCCATGCGTTGCGCACCCGCTTTTCCAGAAATTCTTCTGTGATCTCATGTTCTTTTCTGCGGCTCATCACCCGGATTGTAATTTTTGAACGGGTATTGATAAAGCCCCATCCCAAAAAGAAACCATCAAAATCCTTTACCGCAAGAATATCTCCGTTTTCATAGTCTCCCTCAACGCGATCAATCTCGTTGTCGTAAACCCAGGCGCCGCCGCTTTTAAGCGTGCGTCCTTCGCCCTTCTTCAGAATGGCTTCTGCGTACATATTTCCTCACAATCTGCCGCATGGCGGCTCCGAAAACGCTGACGCGCTGCACAGACTTTTTGCAGCGCTCCACCGGCTCGGCAATTTTATTATAGTATGAAATTCTATTCGGATGTATAATAAGTCTGTCCGAAAAATATAACATTTTGAAACTAAAAGAAAGGACTCCTATGCCGATTTATTTTCGCAACGCCCCGGTGCGTGAACCCTTTATCTACGATTCCATCGGAAACCACTGGCTGCAGGATGCGACCTCGCGTCCAAACGGCTACCCTTTCTATCACTATTTACAGACCGAATCCGGCTGCGGGCGGATTACCATTCAGGGAAAATCTTATCTGCTTCATGAACAGGAAGGCGTCCTGATCGCTCCCTCCATCCGACACTCTTATCTGGCCCAGACTCCGGAGTGGTACACCTGCTTTTGTACCTTTTCCGGAACAGTCGAAGGCAGTATTTCCAAAATCCTGAACAACCGGCCGATTCTTTTTACCACAAAAGAACAATGTCGGAATATACGGGCGCTGCTGCAGGATGCCATACATGTTTTTGAACATCCGCCGGTCAACATTCCGGCGCTCTCCGTCAACTGTTATCAGGTGCTTTTACAGTTTGCGGATGTCCAGGACGGACAGAAGCTCCTTTCTGATCCGCTGTATCTGCGCTATGTTGCTCCGGTCATCGAAGAAATAGAAACCTGCTACAGTCTGCCTCTCACAGTGGCCCAGCTGAGTCGTCAGGTATTTGTCACGCCCCAATATCTATCACGGCTGTTTCAGCGTTTTCTGGGCTGCTCGGTCTACGAATATCTGATGACCTGCCGCATCAACCGTGCCAAAGAGCTTCTGCTGACAGCACCGCGGATGGAGGTGCAGGAAATCGCTGCGCAGACCGGTTTTTCCGATCCGAGTCACTTTATCGCCATGTTCCGCAAAAACACCGGACGGACACCGTTAGAGTTTCGGAAAATCAAATAATGCTGTGTGCAGCGGCGTGTTTTATCTCAGTCCATTGAGCTTTTCCCGATCCATCTGAAACGGATAGTTTTTGAGCTTCGCGGGGTTGGAAAGCAGATCATTCATGGTGCGCTCCCAGAGCTCACGGGAAATTTTTTCTTCTCCGATCAGACTGTAAATGTAGGCCTCGAAGCTCTGATGGCTGCCAAAACCAAGCAAAGTCAGAACGCGCATCGCCTCTTCCTGGTCACCGTAGCAGCGCAGGAAGCCCGGCAGAAACATGCCAACCGCTTTGCCGTGGGGCGTTCCCAGTTCGCAGGTTACGCGATAGCTCAATCCGTGGGGCAGACTCGTACCGGTATGAGAAATCGCCATACCTCCGAGGGTGCACGCCTGCATAAGAAGCTCCCTCTGTGCTTCGCCGATTTCATAGGAAGCGAGCGCGTCTTTTACCTTTGCAAAGGTCCGCAGGCCCATCTCGCTGTAGACACGGCTGTAGGGCGTAGCGTTCGTGTTTAAATGGCTCTCCACCAGATGTGCTAACGTATCCACCGCCGTGTTGATACAGCCGGTTTTGGAAGCAGTCTGCAGATACGTAGAATCCACCAATGCAAGCTCTGGGAAAATATGGTGGCTGATGCTCTGTTTTACCAGCTCACCCGCCTTGGCTTCTGTGGAAGTCTCCGAAGCTGCCGCCGTAGTCAGTTCTATTTTCGGCATCACGATTCTCGTCAAAATCGCATACGGTGTAACCTCTGAGCCGGTTCCTGCTGTCGTCGGTACTGCCGCGACCGTCAGGGCTTTATTTGCCGCCTGTTTGACCGCTGCATCTGTTTCATATAAAAAGTCTGCTTTTTTCTCCGGGTTGGCGATCATCAGCGCAATTGCCTTAGAAGCGTCCATGGGAGAACCGCCGCCGATTCCGATCACAAAATCGACCTTTTCCGAAAGCCCCAGGGCAGTCGCCCGCATCACAGTTTCCACCGAAGGATTTTCCTCGATTCCGTCAAAAACCACATAGGGCACTTGCTCGCGGTTCAGCGCATCCTTCACGTCCTGCAGGGAACCGTTTACACGGGAAGAATGCTTTCCCGTTACAAGCAATGCTTTTGTTCCCAGCGCCGCCAGCTCCTGGCTGTGCTGCCGGACACAGCCTTTCTCGTTATAAACCTTTGTTGGCATGTATAATTTCATTGTATTTCCTCCATTCTAAGACGTCCATAAGCATACTGCTCTGTCTCTGCAATACAGCGCTCCACCCTTTCTTTTGTCACCGGATCTGCAAATCGGATTTCTGAAAAACGTTTTTTATAATACCCCTGTTTCAGTGCAATCCGCAGGCTTTCTGCAAAATTCAGATCAAAGAAAAAGCCAAGAAAGCTGATCCAGACATCCAGCCCGGTTTTTCGTTCCTGTTTTTTGATGCAGTAATGACCCAAAATGCTCTCATACACCACATCTGAAACCGCTTCCTGCCCCACCTGCTCTGTAGAAAAACCGGTGGTATCTACAGGATCCTCCTGGGCAAATACCCGGAAAATATCGCATTTGTCCGCATCCCGGATCAGCTTTGCAAAAAGCAGCGTCTTTTCATCCAGGCCATCCTCAATCGCAAGGCGGTTATGGTTTCCAATGGCCGTCAAAACCTGCTCTCTTTCCCTGTCAGAAAGCTCACCCAGAAAATCGCCCTGCCGCAGGATTTCGCACCCTAACTGCGCGTGGTCGATGCTTTTATAATCCAGAAACGTGTGATAGCGCTTCAGCTGCTCAAATCTTCCGATATCGTGATATACCGCACACAGATACGCCAGCTCTCTGTCACTTTCCGAAAGTGGGAGCGCCGCTGTAAGCTGTTCCATCACCTCCGTCACCCTTTGCGTATGAATAATTTTTAGTTTGATCCTGGTATCACTTCCGTCGTCATAGGCAGACGTATATTCCAGAAATTTCTGCATAACATCCATTTTTCGTCTCCATTCTGTAAGCGCATGGCAGTGGCTCTACAGCATTTTCCACATATGGTCCAGCTGCCCGCAGCATGCCGTGATGCCTGCGCTTTTGTCTCTTTTATTCAATTCAGGCGGCACTGCTGCCTCAGATTTCTCTCCGCAGCGATTCAAACACTGTATCGTAATGCTCCGACATTTCTTCAAAGTTATTCAGCAGCTGTTCCAGCACCCGGTAAAACGTCTGCAAATCCTCCGGCGCGATATTTTTGTCCGCATTTTCCTGTACCAGCCCGATGACCTGACGGATTTTGGCGGTCTGCAGGCTGCCCTGCTCTGTCAGAACATAGCGGGCGCGGTAACGTCCCGGTTCTCCTTGTTTTTCCACCATTCCGGCTGCGATCAGCTCCGAAAATGTCCGGGAAATCAGCGCCGGGTCAAGGTCACAGGCCGCTGCCACCTCTGCAAACTGAAGTCCCTCCGAATGTCCGCTCAGCGCGTACAGCACCGCCGTGTGTGCAGCCTTTAATCCTACCATCCCCATTCCAGCTGTTTTGACTGCCTGTACTTTTTTATTCATTCTGGAAAGAGAAAGGGTAAATTTCAAAAAACGGTCATCCTTCATGGCTCTCATTTCCTTTCCCCAGATGTTTTGCATATTCCTGTCCTTCCCGGACATAATGGGCTGCATTTTCCAGATTGGAGGTGATTTCCGCTTCCGTTACACTGCGGATGATTTTGGCAGGGCTTCCATAAACCAGTGAGCCCTCCGGAATCTGCATATTCTGCGTCACCAGCGCTCCTGCTCCAACGATACAATTTTTGCCGACAGACGCGCCGTTTAAGATAATTGCACCCATTCCAATCAGTGTATTGTCCCCAACGCTGCAGCCGTGTACAATCGCGCTGTGCCCGATCGTGACATTTTTTCCCACAGTCACGCTGTAGCCCTTGTCCACATGAATGACGCAGTTATCCTGCACGTTCGTACCCGTGCCGATCGATACGCTGCCTGCTCCGGCACGCACGGTTGCGTGGAACCAGATACTGCAGTTTTCCGTGATCGAGACGTCCCCATATATGTCTGCACTGGGCGCAATAAACGCCGACGGGTCAATGTCCGGATTTTTCCACATCTGATTTGCCCCCTTTTCTGAGCAGGCTTCGCCTGTTTGTGCTCACTTTCGCTCATCCCGGCGTGAGCATAGCTCACTCTATGATTTCGCCGTTCATCAATCATGCGAGCATGTTGACTCACTTTCGCTCATCCCGGCGTGAGCATAGCTCACTCTATGATTTCGCCGTTCGTCAATCATGCGAGCATGTTGACTCACTTTCGCTCATCATATCATAGAATCCGCGTCAAAAAAAGAGCGGCAGGGATTTCCCTTTATCCCTGCCGCCCTTTTAGCCTTATTTTTTTCATAGTCCTTTTCTTCCAGAAGTTCGTTGGAAACCATGGTCGCCGTGAAATCCAGTTCAAAATCCTGCGCCGCTGGTCGCCGCTGCCGCGTCACCGCAGCCGCCGACACACATTGCAGCAGCGGTAAAAAGCGCTGCTGCGGTCATTTTATACCGATTCTTTTTATCCTGAAAGTCAAACATAATTTTCCCTCCTCACTCCACATTTTTCAATGCCATATCCATCGGGACTTTTCCGATTCGTTTCAGCTCCAGTGCAGCCACAACCCCATAGCAGATGACTCCTGCCACAAACATTTCCACATAAATCCTCGGGTCAATCCAGTAAGGCAGGTACCCCGTCATCATTTGTGACAGCATTGCTTTCCAGATGATACCGATAATCCTGACGCTCAACGGAATATTGATCAGCACGCAGAGCACGACAACAATTGAGGTTGGCATAACATAGAGCCTTGCAATCTCTCCTTTGGAGTAACCGAGAATTTTTGCCATGGAAATCGACTGCGCATTTTTTTCAATGATAATTTTACTCAGCAGATAAACAAGAACAGCAAATATCAGAACTGCAAAAAAGCTGACCAGCCACATCATCCCGCCCATGGAAATCTTCATCTGACGCGTCATTTTGGTCAGCGTCTCCAGATCAATCACAGAACCGATGTATTTGTCATCGATATCCGTAATTTCAGAACTGGAAAAATATCCGCCGTACATGTCCTTTCCAAGATCAAAGACATCGTTTAGGAGAATAAGCGGGAATCCTCGGTAATTCAATTACCGAGATGAAAGCGTAGAATTGTACATATCTGCACAGCGTAAATAGTATAATAATCTCTTTTCTCCCAAGGATATTAATGCCGTATCCGCCATATAAGCAAAGCGAAAGTATGTTCGATTAATTGTTGCGTATTTTCTTTCGCTGTGTTATACTATGTGTATGAAAGAAAATCTAATACATTATAGAACTTGCGTATGTAATATCAACTACCATATGGTATGGCCGGTGAAATATCGGCGGAAGATATTAACCCCAGAAATTGAAGAATACCTGCAGAAGCTGGTGCAGCAGATTGCTGAGGATAAGGGTTTTACCGTTCATTTATTTGAATGTGGGGAAGGTGATCATGTCCATTGCTTTGTATCAGCACCACCTAAGCTGTCCATAACAGCAATCGTCAAGTATCTGAAGGGAATCACCGGCAGGAAATTATTCGAACGTTTTCCGGAAATAAGAAATCAGCTGTGGAAGGGAGAGCTGTGGAACCATTCCTATTATGTGGAAACGATCGGATCTGTATCTGAGGAAAATATCCGCCGTTATATTGAACATCAGAGTAAGTCGTATTAATTCAAAATGGAGCGTGGATATCCATCCGAATGACTATCTGAAGGGGGAAGAGGAATGCTGCTGTCACACAAAACATCAGTAAAAATCTGTCCGGAATATTCCAATATCATAGGGCATATGTGCTATGCAGCATCCAAACTCTGGAATGTCTGCAACTATGAACGTCACCATTATAAAGAACTTGGAATGGAAAAGTATCCTGACTGGTATTATCAGAAAAAAGCACATAAAGGGGATCTGTGGTACAGACAGCTTCCTGCCCAGACGGCACAGGAGACCTGCAAGCAGCTGGATAAAGCCTGGAAATCGTTTTATGTTCTGAAGAAGACTGGCGGGATCAAAGAGCCAAATCCGCCTCGTTTTAAGCAGGAGAATATACCGGTCACATATATGCAGATGGGGATCCGGCATGAGAAAGGTTCAGACCAACTGCGTCTGTCTCTGCCAAAGGAACTGAAAAGCTATATGGAAGAAACATACGGGATCCATGAAAAATTTCTATATCTTGAAAATAAGATTTTCAGGGACATGGATCACATAAAACAGCTGCGTATCTCCCCGCCGAAAAATGGGAAATGTGACATGATTGTAATCTATGAGATTGAAGAACCAGAGCAGCTTTCTCAGAATGGACATTATTTATCGATTGATCTTGGACTTCATAATCTGATGACCTGCTATGATTCTGGAAATGGCAGGACTTTTATCCTGGGAAGAAAATATCTTTCTCTGGAAAGATATTTTCATAAAGAAATCGCCAGAGTGCAGTCTGTATGGTATGCACAGCAATCGAAAAGAGGAATAAAATACCCAAAATCATCGAAACATATCCAGAGACTTTACAGGAAAAAGCAGAATGCAGTGAAGGATTATCTTCACAAAGTGACCAGATGGATTGCAGAATACTGTAGAAAAGAAGATATCCACTGCGTGGTTGTAGGAGACATTCGAAATATCCGCAAAGAAAAAGATATGGGGCATAAGAACAATCAGAAGTTTCACGGTCTGCCTTATAACAAGCTGTATATCATGCTGGAATATAAACTGAAACTGTATGGAATACAATTGATAAAACAGGAAGAAAGCTATACCAGCCAGTGCAGCCCGTTATCATCAGAAGTATCAAAAAGATATGCGGAAGCATCAAACCGAAAAGAGCGGGGCAAGTATATAACTAACGGAGTAAGATATAATGCAGATGGAGTAGGCGCGTTTAACATCCTGCGGAAATATCTTTCCGTAGCCGGAAAAGAGAAAACACTGTCCGTAACCGGACTGAAAAATCCAGAAATAATAAAAGTAGCTGTATAGCCGAAAGGTAAGCAGTATTGGTGTTATGGACGCACCCTGAAAAAAGGCGGTATCCCGCCAGATTTCAGATGCTCTGGTAACCCAGTTGCCGAGTAGTTCACATGATCCCTTGAAAGGAATATGACCAGCGATGCTTCATATGGATAAATCTGTGTGACAGTAAAGATATAGGTCTTATCCTCATATTTTTCTTTCAGTGTAATGCTGTCCCCGACGGAAAGTCCAAACTTCGAGGCATAGGCAGAGGAAATCACCACATCGTCATCGGAAAGCTTCAGGGAAACATAACGGCTGTCCGGTTCGATTCCATAAAAGAGGATATCCTCCAGCATATAATTTTCGTCCATCGTCCGCAGGGTATAAGCGCTGAACTTTTCCGCGTCAGGATTGTCCGTTTCCACTTCTTTTGCAAATTTCAGCAGGGAAAGCATGCCCTTTAGCTTATACCTGCTGTCCATCTCCGAAACCGGCATATTCAGCATATACTGGTACTCTGCGATCATATTGCCTGTGATTTCTTCCTGGTAATGATCCATAATCGGAACCGGACGGTCCAAACAGCACGCAAAATTCTCCTTTTTCCACGGAAAGGTCAATGCCTTTTAATACTTCCACCAGACTGTCGCCCTCGCCGAAGGACTTTCGGATTCCTCTGATTTCCAGAAACATCACTTTCTCCTCCTCAATATCGTAATCTTCATGATATCAGGGGCAAAAGGGCTAAGCCCACATGAGCTTACTCATAGGTGGGTGAGAGCTCTTTTTCCCTGACGCCATATCTATCGGGTTCAAAAATTCATTTTTCAGAAGTAGAGTAGACTAACTTTTGTTCGCTGTCAATGTTTTAAGCTACAGTTCACTCGTACCCTTCTGAGTCCAAATTCCGTGCTTGCACGAAAATCTGAACTCAGAAGGGTACGAAGGGAGCGCCATTTTATGAGCAAAAAGAGCTGCGAAGCAGCGGAGAGCGTCGAAGACGCGGTTTTGCGAATGGCGCGGGTGAACAGTAACTATTTCAGGAAAAGCTCAAGAATTTCTGTGAATTACGGGTTGTCAATTCCTTTTTTTCCCGTTATACTTTTCGGGACATAGTCTTTGCGGATTGTGAGGGCACAAAAGCACGAAGCAATCCGATATCAACACTCAGAATTCAGAAAGTACAGAGAGAACAATATGAGTATTTTAAACGTAGAACATCTGTCTCACGGCTTTGGCGACAGAGCCATTTTCCATGACGTTTCCTTCCGTCTTTTAAAGGGTGAGCACATCGGCTTAATCGGCGCAAACGGCGAGGGAAAATCCACCTTTATGAACATCATCACCGGTCGCCTGCAGCCCGATGAAGGTAAGGTCGAATGGTCCAAAAATGTCCGCGCCGGTTATCTGGATCAGCACACTGCCCTTGAAAAGGGCATGACCATCCGTCAGGTACTGACCTCTGCCTTTGATTTTTTGCTGGATATGGAACAGGAATTAAACGGGATTTATGAAAAGACGGGCGAAGCAGACGAGGATACCATGCAGCAGCTGATGGAGGACGCCGGAACGCTGCAGGAGCTTTTGACTGCACACGATTTTTATATGATTGATTCCAAGGTTGAGGAGGTTGGCCGCGCCCTCGGGCTTTCCGAAATCGGTCTGGACAAGGATGTTTCCGAGCTGTCCGGCGGTCAGCGTACTAAGGTACTTTTGGGTAAGCTTCTGTTGGAGAAACCGGACATCCTGCTTTTGGACGAGCCCACCAACTATCTCGATGTTTCTCATATCGAATGGCTCAAACGGTATTTAAATGATTACGAAAACGCGTTTATCCTGATTTCTCATGATATTCCGTTCTTAAACAGCGTCGTCAACCTGATCTACCACATGGACAATCAACAGCTGACCCGCTACGTAGGTGATTATGACAAGTTCCAGGAGGTTTATGCGATGAAAAAAGCGCAGCTGGAAGCCGCCTATAACAAGCAGCAGAAAGAAATTGCAGATTTGAAGGATTTCGTTGCCCGCAACAAGGCTCGTGTTTCCACCAGAAACATGGCGATGTCCCGTCAGAAAAAGCTGGACAAAATGGATGTAATAGAACTGCAGGCTGAAAAGCCGAAGCCGGAGTTCAATTTTAAAGAGGCGCGCACGCCCGGCAGATATATTTTCCAGACGTCCGACCTCGTAATCGGTTATGACGAGCCGCTGTCCTCCCCGCTGAATCTGTCCATGGAACGTGGCTCCAAGATCGTCATCACCGGTGCAAACGGAATCGGTAAGACAACTCTGCTGAAGAGCATCCTCGGTCTGATCGATCCCCTCTCCGGTAGCGTAGAGCAGGGAGATTATCTGGAGATCGGCTATTTCGAGCAGGAAATGAGTCAGGATATTTCCACAACCTGTATCGAGGAGATCTGGAAGGAGTTTCCGGGCTACAGCCAGTATGAGGTGCGTTCCGCCCTCGCAAAATGCGGCCTTACAACCAAGCATATTGAAAGCCTTGTCAAAGTCCTGTCCGGCGGTGAACAGGCAAAGGTGCGTCTCTGCAAGCTGATCAACCGTCCCTCCAATGTACTCGTCCTCGACGAGCCCACCAACCACCTCGATGTGGATGCCAAGGACGAATTGAAGCGTGCACTGATCGCATATCGCGGAAGCATTCTGATGGTATGCCATGAGCCCGAGTTCTATGACGGGCTCGCAGATACGGTCTGGGATGCTTCCAAATGGACGACACGAACCGTGTGACAAAAGGACAGCACGACACGCAATATGATAACATGGCTTAGCGCAGTCCAGCACTTTAAAAGGCAGCCGCGTCAGGAAAATTTTCCTGACGCGGCTGCCATATTTTTTAAGCTTCCTGATAAAGTTCTTTTGACCGGTAAGTCAATACCTTTCCTATTTGTAATCTTTGTTTTTGAGCAACGTACCTACAAACGGTATCGTAGCAAATTCCTGCGGGTTACTTCTGATAATGTAATCGATATAATTTCCCACAATCAACGCGTATGCATAGTAGCCCATCGGGTTCGGATGAAAGCCCAACCCGAACAATTTACGCATTTCTGCATCGTATACGGGCGCATGCGCAGTCATATCCAGCAAGTAAGTAAACTCAAACATATCGCACAATTTGGCGAGTTCGCTTGCGATATAACGGATATCGTTATCACACGCTTCACCGCGCAGTTGAGGAGTTACAACAAAAATACGCGCGTTAGGCTCTATTGTTTTAAGTTTGGAAACGATTTTGCCCATATTACCGAAAAATGTATCGTCATTATCCTGCGGACAATCGACGTTGACGTCCTTGGCACTTCCCAGAGGATGCCCGAACACAAACGAATCGTTGTTGCCTAACGCAATAATATACGCTTGATTCCATTGCCAAAATCCGTTTGTGTCCGCCCAATTTTGAACATACTCGCACGCGGTCATTCCGCCGCGGGAATAATTGTTGTATTTTGTTCCAGTAATGCGCTCTAAAACGGCGGGCCACGAGTACTCGTACATATCGGTATAAACTATATTTCCGTTTTCATCGTGACTTTCAAACTCGCCCGATGCCAAAGAATCCCCTATAACTCCTATTTGCTTAAAAACGCCCGCAAAACCGCACGTTTCCTTAATAATATCTAACGGCTGTTCGCTTGCGCCGATTTCAAATCGTTTGTTATTCATTTTATTCACCCTCCTGTTGTTCTTCTTTAACCTTTTTAGGCTTATCCCATTCCGTACCGGTTACAGTTTTAAGATCAAGTCCGCGAGTTTCGCCGACAAACAGCCACATTATTACAATTGCTCCTACAAGCCCTGGAACCGTCAAGCCCAAATACATATAACCGAACATGCTTTCGGGAATGATAGGCAGCAGTATCATAGTAATAACTGTTGCAAGTCCGCCCATAACTCCGTTAAGCAACGTATTGATTACCGTAACCGACGAACGCAGGTTTGTAGGAGACGATTCGGAAAACATAATTCCGCCGATGGTATCGCCTGCGCCCCAGTAACTGCCCATAAATCCGCCGATAGCAAAACCCGTCAAATACGGAGTCCACTTGAACATACCGCTAAAGATAAACAGCAAATAACACGTCAACGCCGAACAAGACATTGCGACTATAGTTACTTTACGTCCGAATTTATCCGACACAAAACCGGAAATCAATGTAAACAGCGCGTTGCTGACGGGATACAGAAACAAAGCACGAGTTATTTCTTCTTCCGTCATCAGCGCCGACTTTGCCATGACCGTACTGTACGTTGCCGTACCTAACGAAGCGAGATAAAAGCAGCAACAAGCAATAATCAAAAATCGCAATTGTCTGTGTTTGAATGCGAATTTTACAGCGGTCAGAATTCCGCCTTGTGCGTTTTGTTCGCGTCCTTCCTTGCTGCGTTGTTCACGTTCTTCTATAGGCGTTTTTAAATACTCTATTCTTTTAGTCAAAAATGCGTTTGTTTCCTTAGCAAAAAGCAGCGCGAATAACGACATTACAAAACCGATAATTGCCGGCACCAAATATACTACGTGCCAACGCTCGCTTACGTTTTGCATGAGTGTAGCCCTAAGCAACGGAACAAGTAACGTGCCCAGTATCGCCACCGCTTTTACGATTGCGTAGTTACGGGCGCGAGACTTTTTGTCGGAGCATTCCAGTATGTACACGCATTGCATATCGTGCGAGACCATAAAACCCATCAACGTGCCGCCTATCATGTAAACGTAGATATCTTTGGATAAATACACAAGGAACAGCCCTAAGCCCATACATAACGTGTTAATAACCAAAAACGGCTTACGCCCGAATTTGTCCGCAAGGGGACGATAGAAAATAATAAGCAGTGTTACCGGATAGGAAATAAAACCTATGGCGGAAAAGAGCGATAATCCCGCGCCGTATTCCATACCCATATTTTTTACGAAGAATTCTGTAACTATATTCGCCTGAAACTGAATGGATATAGTAGACGCGATTTCGTCCGTTATGTAGATGAGCGACAAAATCATAAACAAGTAAATCAAATAAAACTTGTTGCTTCTTGCGCCCAACTGCTTTTCGCGGCGGATAAGTTCCTTGGCTTCGCGCGCCTGTAATCGTTCAACGTTTTTTGCCATTTTGAGTTTTCTCCTTTTGAAAATTGTAAACAAGGAAATTCTTGGTCATCTCGTCGGTAATGCCGTAGCGCTCCGCCAAATTGTGTGTGGCTTGCAAGAAATCCGCGCCGGAGCAGCCTTTAGACAACAGGTTTTCTTTTTCGATAAGTTTATTCCAAAAAATATTCAAAACAATTTCGTCGGTGGCAAGGGAAACAACCGAATGATTGCGCGTATGTACGTAAACGTTGCGATCGCCTTCTTCTCCGACTAAACACTCTCCGCCGTCGATTATAATTGTTGTTCTACGGTATGGAAACAGTGTTGAAACGTCGTTGATATTGTACGAATACACCGTTGCGCCCTCGACCAAAATGCTTTCGAAGGTAAAAATATACACCTTTACCCCGCGGGATATTGCGTTTTCGATATTACTGCGCAGCACTTCGAACAGCTCTCGCCAAATGGACAGCGAAATTTCCGCTTGCGCGCTGTCGATAAGTTCCTTTGCCTTAGCAACGTATTTTTCTTCGCCCACTATATTCATTACATAATCGACGTCGGCGTTTTCCGTTGCAAGTTGTTGTAGCTCGCGTTCGGCGCAGGCAATATTCTTTTCGTTTTCTTCCTTGATGCTACGTATAAGGTCTTGATACTCGATAGGCTTGTAAAAATTCGGCTCTCCGTCTATACGAATAACCGCGCCCTTTGCCACCAGGCGATTGATAACCTCGTACACCAACGAACGCGCAACGCCCGAAAGTTTTGCGATTTCGTAACCGTTTAACACTTTATGTTTAATTAGTGTTCCGTATACTTTTGCTTCGTTTGACGAAAAGCCGAGTTTCTCTAAAAATTCATAATTGTTCATAGTAGTTATACCCCACACCACTATCATGCTACAAATCTCTGCGTTGTCAATACCCTTTTAGAAAAATATGGTATTAAATTTACTTTTTGCGTCAATACGGGCTGTCGTCAAAGTACAGTTCGTCGTACAAATCATCGTCTTGCCTATCGAAACGTTCTTGCTGCTGTCGGTTGGTATTCTTTATTAGAGAATAACTTTCGCCGCGTTTTGCTCCGTATTGTAACTTTGTACATCAACATTTTTAATCTGTTGTTTTTTATTCTTCACTAAGACCACTAACTGAAATAACTGCTTAATTCCAAGCAACAGAAAAGGACAGACGACCTTAAATCGTCTGTCCTCATCCGAGAAGCACGCATTATGCTCTAACATCCTTATGAGAAGGAGCGTAAAGAGCGTGCGTTCTATTTTTCCCGGTTCATCACAAGTTCCCAGACAACACACAGCGCGGCATAAATCACGCCGCCGACCACATAGACGATCCAGGTCTTATCCCATGTGTTCGTCGAAAAGCTCCAGGCGAGATAAATTGCAGTCAGGATAAGCCAGTAAACTACGGAAAACGCTCCCATTTTCCGGTTTTTGCGCTTCGCTTCCATCGTGTAATCGCCCTCTTTTAATAGTTTCTGCATGCTTGTCCAGATGCTGCAGTTCACCACAAAAATACATGCTCCGATTCCGGCAAGCACCATCGTAACGGTCAGCAGCAGCGTTATCAGAAATTCCTGTTCCGAAAATGCGCCGACGAGCAGCGGAATCGGGGACGCCACACAGATACACGTTGCAATGATGTTCCAGAAAATGTACTGATTCCGATATTCTTTCTGTTTTTCCCGCACCATTCCGCTCACGCCATATTGCAGCTCAAACGGCTCTTCCCTATCCAGATATTCATACTGCTCGTTCTGAAACCCGGAATAGATAAACAATGCGACCGCCGCGATTACAAAAAACAGCAACAGCATTATTCCAAGACAACCTGCCAGATTTTCCGAAATGTTCAGTTTTTCATACTCCGATGCCGCGCCTAATAAAAGTAACGGGATCGGGGATAACACGCACAGAAACGTCCCGACAGCAATCCGTTTTGCGGATTCCCTGCTCTGTACGAGACAGGTTCCCGCCTCTTCTATGGAAATCTGGCGCACGCCGCTGTCTATCGTTTCCGATGTAAACTCCTCCAGCTCCATGTCATCCTTTAAAAGGTAATCTGTCGTAACTCCAAACAACGCTCCAAGCTGCAAAATTTTTTCCAGCTCCGGGATGGTCTGCGCGCTTTCCCATTTTGAGACTGCCTGTCTCGATACATTCATCTTCTGCGCAAGCTCTTCTTGCGACCAGCCGTTTTTCTTTCTCAGCCGGACAATCTTATCTGCCAAAATCATACATCCTGCCTCCATTTGTTTTTTGTTTCAGTATATGGATTTTGACAGTTTTCCGCCACCAAACGGCGGCTTGAAATTTGTCAACCGTTGGTTGCACCCCGCACAAAATAAGGGATTTCGCAGCTTCGTGCCGCCAGCCAGATGGATACGGCACGGATCGCGCGCATACAAATCCATGATCAGCGTTCGACTCCGGCACGTTCACATGCCGCACTCAGATCTCTTTGATAAACTGCACGCCCTCCAGTCTGCCGAACTCTTCTATCACCTTCTCATGGGATACAGGTGTATCAAAATGAAGGGTCATTGTTGCACCAACCACCCTGTTTCCATCCACATCCTTGCTGCGTACAATCTCCAGCCCGTCCATTTTACAGCCATGTCCCCGTCCATATGCCAAAAAGGCACTCAGATCCTTGATACTTACAAACTCCACGTAAACTCCAAAAACACGCGCTGTTTTTCCAAGCCTCTTATCTACTGTGCTCAGGATTTTCAGAGAACACCAGATGGCTGCGAAGCCGACAATTGCTCCGGAGTAGAAGCCAGAACCAAGTGCCAGTCCCAGACAGGCATCCGCCCACAGCCCCGCTGCGGTGGTCAGCCCCTTTACCTGGTTCTGCCGGGTCACCAGGATCGTCCCGGCTCCCAGAAATCCGATCCCGCTGATCACCTGCGCAGCAATCCGGCTCGGGTCAGTGCTTCCAAGCTCCCGGCTCAGAAAAATTCCCGTCATCATCGCAATTTCCGAGCCGATACAGACAACCATATACGTCCGAAATCCTGCCGGACGCCCTTTCTTTTCCCTTTCATACCCTAAAATTCCACTGAAAACCATCGCAAGCACAGTTCTCAGCAGCACGGAAAAAATGGTCAGCTCCTTCAAAACGGCTATTTTTTCCAACACCATACCATGCTCCCTCTTTTATCCTTCTCCTGATTTCTGCAGGCGTTCCCGCGAAAATGCCGGTAGCCTTATTTCATATGCTGTTTACAGGTATCTTTCGTCATAAACCGCCCGAACCCCGCCGACAAATTTCCGCCGCGTCCGTGCGCATACCAGATGTGCCTCCCCGATCTGTCGAATGGACAGTCTGACCGGAACCGCCACATCCTTTAGATGCATCCCGATCAGCGTATCTCCGATATCCATTCCTGCATGTGCCGCAATATGCTCCACTGCCACAGGATCAGCAAATGCCTGCCATGCCGCTGTTGCAAAGGATCCGCCTGCTTTTGGCTGCGGCATAACATTGACCGGCTCATAGCCATACTTTTCTGCCGCTTCTGTCTCCAGAATCAGTGCACGGTTTAAATGCTCGCAGCACTGGGCCGCCAGATAAATGCCTTTTTCCTGCACAGCCGCATAAATTCCGCCAAAGACCTTTGCCGCCAGCTCCGGACTGGAATAGGTCCCGATTTTCTCCCCGCCAACCTCACTGGTCGAACAGCCGACTACTAAAATCTGATCCGCTTTCATCCCGGCGGTCTCTATCAGCTCCGCTGCCGCCTGATAAGCGGTCTGGTAAACCTTTTCATATAAGGCATTGTCATATGTATAAAAAACTGTATCTGCCATGATCTGTCCCCTTTTGTCTGAAACTCTTTTTCTGTTAAGTTCTTTCGCTTTCAGTATACTCTATTTCTGACGAACTGTCAGTTGCAAAAGGCTGCAAAAGTTTTTCGTTTTTTCTAAATTTTCCAGTTGACTTTTTCAGAAAAATTCGTTATGATAATAAGGCTTGATGAAGCAATCGAAGCGTGGCTCAGTTTGGTAGAGCGCTGCGTTCGGGACGCAGAGGTCGCGTGTTCAAATCACGTCGCTTCGACTTTTAAAGACTGTTGAAATTTCAACAGTCTTTTTTGCTACAAAAATCACATAAAGCGCCCATAAGCGCCGTAAAACACCAAACCGATGGAGGATTTTTATGGAACAGGATATGACTCAGGGCAAACCGTTGTCCATCATACTCAAATTTACCCTGCCGCTGTTAGTCGGCAATATTTTCCAGCAGTTTTACAACATGGCCGATACGATCATCGTCGGCCGCTTCGTCGGTGCGAACGCTCTGGCTGCCGTTGGCTCCACCGGCACAGTTATGTTTCTGATCATCGGCTTTGCACAGGGCATTACCGCCGGATTTACGATTCTGACCTCACAGCGTTATGGAGCAAAGGATGAAAAAGCCGTCCGCGCCAGTGTGGCAAACGGTATCCTGCTCTCTGTTCTTGTCACAATCCTTATAACCGTGGTCGGTCTGAGCACCATGAAGCCTCTGCTTCTCCTTATGAATACACCGGAGGATATTTTTGCCGATGCGTATACCTACAGCATGTTGATCTGCAGCGGAGTCGTTGCCTGTATTTTTTATAACCTGTTTTCCTCACTTCTGCGGGCCATCGGCAACAGTAAGGTTCCGTTGTTTTTCCTTGTATTTTCCGCCTGTCTGAATGTGGTGCTCGATCTGCTCCTGATCCTCTGCTTCCATATGGGTGTGGCAGGTGCTGCAATTGCAACCAATATTTCACAGGGCGTTTCTGCGGTACTGTGTCTGATCTATATTTATAAGAACGTTCCCGTGCTTTGCCCGGAGCGCACCCAGTGGCGACTTTCCGCATCAGACACGGCATATCAGATGAGAATGGGCATTCCAATGGCACTGCAGTTTTCCATTACTGCATCCGGAGCAATGGTGATGCAGGCTGCCATCAATCTGTTCGGCTCGGTGGCAGTCGCTGCCTTTACTGCTGCCAGCAAGGTGCAGAGCCTCGTAACACAGGGCATGATGTCGATGGGACAGACAATGGCAAGCTACGGCGGTCAGAACTACGGCAAGGGCGATTATCACCGTCTGGAAAAGGGCGTCCGTTCCGCTCTCCTGATCAGCGTCATCTACTCGCTGCTCGCTGCAGCTACCGTCGGTCTGTTCCTGCGCCCGCTGCTTTCCCTGTTCTTCTCCGGAGACATCGATATAGCTTCCCTGATGCCCTGGGCAAAAACCTATATCTATATGTGTGCGGTCTTTTATATTCCGCTTTCCACGATTTTTATTTTCCGAAACATCATGCAGGGCTGCGGCTACAGCTTCCTGCCGATGATGGGCGGCGTAGCCGAGCTGTTTGCCCGCATGATCACAGCACTGATCGCCATGAAGCTTGTAAGCTTTCCCCTCGCCTGCTTCTGCGATCCTGCTGCATGGGTCGGCGCGGCGCTCTTTACCGGATTTTCCTGGTTATCCGTCAAGAAAAAGCTCCGTGCTTCCCTGCTGCCGGAGGATACCAGTTCTTCCAGCGAAGCAAAATGATACCCCATTTCCTCCCACTTTGTTAAAACCTCATCCAGAATTTCTCCGTTCGTCCGGGACGTATTGTGCAGCAGTACAATCGCTCCCGGATGAACTCTTTTTAACAGCTTTGACATCGCCTCTTCGCGGGTCGGCTGTTCCTCCTGCTTCCAGTCCACATAGGCAAGGCTCCAGAAAATCGTCCGATACCCAAGCTCCTTTGCCAGCTGCAGATTGTTGTCGCTGTATTTACCCTGGGGCGGACGATAAAACTTCGACATCTTTTCGCCGGTTGTCTGCTCGTACAGGTCTTCCAACTGTGCCAGCTCCTTCTGAAACTCTTCTTTTCCCATCTGGCTCATATCCGGATGATGATAGCTGTGGTTCCCGATGATATGCCCCTCCGCCCGCATCCGTTTGACCAGGTCGGGATTTTTTTCCAGATAATTCCCTACAATAAAAAAAGCCGCCGGCACATGATGCTTTTTCAATGCGTCGAGAATCGCCGGCGTGTTTCCATTTTCGTATCCGCAGTCAAACGTCAGATACAAAACCTTTTCCGTCGTATTCTCCGCATAAAACGCATCATACTGCGCCAGCTGCTCCATATTTTCGTCCGCCACAGGCGGTTTGTTGTCCTCCTGAAAGGAAAGTCCCCAGTCCTTCTGTGCAGGACGTGCCATCACCGCCTGATCCCGCACGCTCACCGTATGCCCCACAACGCTTCCGAGGCAGAACGCCACGCCGAAAATCAGACACAGGGAAAGCATCGCTTTTAATTGTTCCATTCTTTCCATGCCGTTGTCCGTCCGAGTCTTTTTATTATGTATATCGGAAAACGGCTTTTCCTATGCAGGGGAGTGAACCTCACATGACTAAAGTCACGTGCTTCTCAGTCGTTTTAAACGACAAGACCAAATATCGGCGGATACGCCAGTAACTTAGAATTCGTGCGGATACGCACTTTTTCTGCGCCGGATACGGCCAGTTTCCACATTACAGGTAGTCCGCTGTATATCTGCCTGTGTTTATGCTGCTTTTAATTCTGCATAAAGCTTTCTTAAATCCGCATAAACACATGAGGTTCTGCGCTTCACTGCAGGTACTTTTGCCTCCAGAGAAGACCTTTCCGTTTCCGGTAAGGGTTTTAAAAGTTCCCGTATAAAATATCTCGCTCCAATATTATAGGATGCTGACAGGTCGCAGTTATACTGTTTTCCTGTCTGAAAGGTACACAGGCTATGGTTCTCCGGATTTCTTACCACTGCTCCACTTCCATCACAGGCCAGCCTGCTGGTGTTTTGGGCGCTGACTCTGGATACACGGATCCCGTTCCGGTGAGCCTGATGCTCACACAGCTTCTGAATATCCCGCTTTCTCCATAAATGAAGTTTCTGTTTCTTTTTTCCGGATAGCTTCCCCTGCGTTTCCAGATATTCGAACACAATTACATCCGCCTGATATTCTATGGCACATTTCGTGATCGTCGCAGCTATTTTGCGGGACAGCTCCATATTCAGCCTTTTTGCATAATTCCACCGGCTTTGTACCTGTCTGGAGGAATGTTCTCTCTGAAAACGGCGGATTCTGCCAAGTACATGATACAAATGGTCTTTATCACTGGTAAAATTGATAAATTTCCGTCCCAGGATAGTGCCATCCACACGCATGATACTGCAGACCGCATCCGTATTGATCCCTAAATCAACACTGCATATCACCTGCTCTTTTACCGCTGTTTTCGATAAGCTTACTTCCTCTGTGTACGAAAATCGAAGGAAATATGTATGATGTTTCTTTTCCAAAGTTGGGGCAGATGCCTTTTTTCCGCTCCACTTTTTCCGAAGATATTCCATATCCGTATGGAGTAATTTTACCTGGAACCATTTCCACTCGCGTCCATCAAATAACTTTAAATAAGCAACATCTTCTCCATATTCTGCTTCCTTATACATGACATCCCGATAGAATACCGGCATTGCATGATTCTCACAGACCAGCTTTGGTTTCCCCTTTAACTCTCCCTTTTCCCACAAACCGAGACGTGTTTGATAGGAGGACACTGCTCCAAGTGCGTGTTGGATCGCCGCTCTTCTCAGGTAAGATGGCATTTTAGGAAAATGCCGATCAAACGCAAACCTGGCATGATTCTTTTTCGTTTCATGTACCAGATGCTCCGCTGCATTAAAGCGTTTTTGTGGATTCCGGATTTCTGAAAGTTCTTCCCAGGTCTCTGCATACACCGGAATCAGATAGGAAACTGCTTGCCTAAAAATATCCAGCGTAGCACGGAGCGGTATATTCTTTTTTTTCATTTCTACTCCATAGCTGGATACAATCTGCATAAAGTTCCCTACTTTCTTTTTCCCTTCTCTTTTTGTCCCTCGATATATGCCGTTACCTGATCCCGGCTTCGGTCACTTACGGTAACTGCGCAATGCGATGGATTCCACAAACAAGATGGTATTGTAAAGAATATACATATCCTCTACCATATGAAAGTTCACTTTTCTTAACAGCAAACATATCTTTTTTCATATTTGTATTATACAATACGTCTTTCTACACAGCAAACATTTGTTCTGTTTTTAATAAAAAATTTGGCACACCTAACTCATCACTAAAGTAACGAGAATGCGGTGTTCCGTTTTTCAACGGCTGATAATGTACTTGCAGATCGGATTTCCCTGTGCCGAAAACCGTTCCTCATACTCAGTCATGACGTTTCCTTCGTTTAAGCGCGCATCCGCGTGAAGGTCAAAGGTTTTTTCATTCAAAGTCCATCCTGCTGCTTCCACTTCTTCCAGTGCAAAATCAAACAGGGCGCGGTTGTCCGTCTTAAACTCGATCGTTCCGTCTTTTTTCAGAATTTGATTGTATCTTGCCAGAAACTGTCTGGACTCCAGGCGTCTTTTCGCGTGACGGTCCTTCGGCCACGGATCGGAAAAATTCAGGTAAATGCGATCCAGCTCTCCCTGCGCGAAAACATTTTCCAGATCTTCTGCATCCATGCGGATCAGGCGAACGTTAGGCAGCTCTTCCTCCTCCAGCTTCTGAACCGCGCGCAGCAGCACGCTGGAATATTTTTCGATACCGATAAAGTTGATTTCCGGATAAAGGCGCGCCATATCCATCAGAAAACGTCCCTTGCCCATGCCGATTTCCACATAAACCGGATGGTCGTTGCCAAACGCTTCTCTCCACTTCCCTTTCATCGTTTCCGGTTCGTGTACGACAAACTCGCTCTCCCCGATCATTTCCCGACAGCCTGTAATATTGCGCAATCTCATGAATTATCCTCACTGTTTTTCATTATTATTTTATTGGGTTTTTGTCTTTCTCCCACCCATGAGCAAGCTCATGTGGGCTCAGACCTTTTGACCCTGGCTTTGATACCTACGGATTGTTCCGTGCTGCGCACTCCCACAATCCTGGTATCAATTTATCTTACTATATTTCGGGATAAAAAGGAAGCTTTGCATTTTAGCGGCGCTCCCTTCGTGGCATCCCGTGGGCAAATTCTCATGCAAGCATGGAATTCTGCCCACGGGATGCCACGAGGGAACTGTAGTCTAAATTTTAAAAAATTTTGAATTTTGCTGTTCTACCCTTAAAATCTGCCTGGAAATAGTGTATGATGTTACTATCTTTCAATAAAGGACGGTACATTACATGAAATTTTTCCAGAAAAGATCCTTCTTTTCTTTTATGATAGCACTTGGAGTCGGCGCCAATCTGTTTTGTGGCGCTGTTTTAACGGCTCGCGCCGAGGTCATCGATTACCAGGCGCTGGCGGAGGCCAACCTTTCGATCCCGGTTGAGAGCAACGAAATCAAAAACTGGCCGGAGGGTCCGATCCTCAACGCTCGCTCCGCGATTTTGATGGATGCGGACAGCGGTGCAATCCTTTATGCCAAAAATATCCACGAAAAGCTCTATCCCGCCAGCACAACCAAGATTCTGACTGCCTACATTGCGCGTCAGAACAGCGAATTAAATGAAATGATCGAATATTCCGATACCGCGGTGCACAGCATCGACTGGCGAAGTGATTCCAACATCGGCATCAAAGCCGGTGAAGCGATCACGATGGAACAATCCCTCTACGGTCTGCTGGTGGGCTCCGGCAGTGAATGCGGCAATGCCATCGGCGAACATATCAGCGGCAGTATGGAAGTGTTTGTAGATTTAATGAACCAAACCGCAAAGGAGCTTGGCTGCACGGATTCCCATTTCGTCAATACCAATGGCAAGCATGATGACAATCACTATACCTCCACCCATGACCTCGCTCTGATCGGGCAGAAGTTTTTCTCCGATGACGTGCTTTGCCGCATGTCTGACACGGCAAGCTACAAAATCCCGGCGAGCGCAACGCTGTCACAGGATCTGATTCCGAACAGCAAAAACAAGCTGCTGCCCGGTAAAACCTACGCTTACGAATATCTCGTCGGCAGTAAGACCGGCTACACCGCAAACGCTCGCTCTAACCTCGTTTCCTGCGCCCAGAAAGACGGGCTGAAGCTGATCTGCGTCGTTATGATGGAGGAGTCCCCGCAGCAGTTCAAGGATACGATAAGCTTATTTGATTACGGTTTCAGCAACTTTTCTTCTGTTACAGCATCCAAAGAAGACACCACCTATCAGGTAAAAAACGGCGACCTGTTCGCAAATACGTTCAATCAGTCCGACATCCTTTCTATCGATCCGGATGCGAAAGTTCTCCTTCCGGATACGCTCACCTTTGCCGATCTGGATTCCGAGCTGAGCTATGATAACCTGAAGGATGGACAGGCCACTGTCATCCACTACTCCTACGAAGGTCAGGATCTCGGCAGCGCGCCGATCCTCTTTTCCAGCATAACGCCCTTTGATTTCAGTGCAGAACCGGTTTCTGAAACGGAAAGCGCAGCCATCGCAACAGCGGATGGCTCTTCCAAGGCAGATGCGAACAGCGTACAAAGCAGCGCTTCTAATGCGCAAAGCAGCACAGACAGCTCCGGCACGGATGGCAATGTGAATGCTTCCAGTGCAAACGGTTCCTCCGGCACACAGGGCGCCACGAGCGCGCAGGCTGGCACCGCAGCGTCTGAATCCGTCGCTTCCACAACTTCTCCGACCACAGTTTCCACACCGGGGGGAAATGTTATTTTCTTAAACGTCCGTAAAATTTTGCTTGCAGTCAGCATTGTCGCGGTTATCCTGATCGTCATTCTGGTGATCCGTTCCATTCTGATCGGACACAGCCGCAATCGCAAGCGCCGCGATATCATGAAACGACACCGCAGCCGCAAAGATGAAATCATCGACTTCGACCGTTACACCGATCCCTTCGCGTAAGACACAGGACGGGATGCACAAAAATGCCGCAGACCATTTCTTTTGAAACCGGTCTGCGGCGTTTTTTTCGTATTATTTTATTATATGGGCTCCCCGGCGTGTCTCCGATGTCAGCACCCCGCCTCACCGTTTCCCGAGCTTTTCCTGCGCTTCGCGGTGTCTGTGCTCCTTACGCAGCTGGCGGATGTGATCTTTTCTCTCCAGCAGGGCGGCAACCTCTTTCTCTCCGACCAGCTTCGTCGTCTTGACGGCGTAAACCATGTCATCGTCCGCTTTTTTCACGCGGATTTTTCCTTTCATCCAACCGTGCTTATCGCACCACGACAGGCTGTAATAGTGCTTGCCGTTTGGCGAGAACCAGCGGACTTTTTTGCGAAGGTTATGATGGCACAGATAACATCTGGTGGAAAGAACCTCTTTATCCGCCATCAACGCCTCCTTATCCGGAAACGGTCGGGAAATATATTTTGCATAATTATCGAATACGACATGCACCTCGCTGCGGTGATTTTCCGGCAGCTGGAACGTGTCGAAGGAAACCCGCTGCAATGCAATCGGGTCTTTGATCATCTGAAATACCCGTGCGGTATACACCGCGTCGCTGATCGCCCGGTGAAACGGAATATCCTTTGGAATCTGCAGATAATCTACCGCATATTCCAGGCTTCTTCGCACCTTCTGATCTTCGTAGGCGATGGAAAACAGCTTCTGAATATCATAGAACCGGACAGGTCCTTTTCCAAGGGGCTCCATACCGAAAAACCGCATATTTTTCTGAAGCTCCGTCAGATCCTGCGGTCCCCAGGTACCGAACATGAAATCCTCGCCACACCACGCCAGAAAGTCCTTCATCACGACATCAAATGTCCGACATCCGGAGAGATCTTTCATATGGATGCCGATCAGCTTTTCTGTAATATGGTGCATGGTATCATAAACCTGCGGACGGATCAGCTCCTCAAAGGTATCCACAATTTCCATCCGGCTGTTTAATTTTACCGCACCGATCTCAATAATTTCAAACGTAAGCAGTCTGTTGCGGGCATCGCGGCTATCAGATGCCTGATTCCATTCCAGATCCAGAACCACATAATCCATTGATCGTTCCTCCGCCCACTACAACATCGCCATCATAAAGTACAACCGACTGTCCGCAGGTAATTGCCCTCTGGGGCTCGTCAAAGACCAGATGAATGCTGTCCGGTCCGGTGATCTCTGCGTTCGCCCACTGCTCCTGGTGACGGTAACGGATTTTCGCTTTGATGCGCTGCGTGCTCGTCGGCACCTCACCGCTGATCCAGTGGAAATCTTTCGCCGTCAGCTCTTTTGACCACAGATCCCGGTCGCGTCCAAGGACTACCGTATTGGTCTTTGGATCGATCCTGCACACATACATCGGCTCATGCAGGGCTAGTCCCAGCCCTTTGCGCTGTCCGATCGTATAGCAGATAATTCCCTTATGCTGCCCCAGCACATGTCCTTCCTGATCTACGAAATTGCCCGGCTCAAAGCTTTTGCCGGTGTATCGTTCAATAAATCCGGCATAATCTCCGTCCGGTACAAAGCAGATATCCTGGCTGTCATGCTTGCGCGCATTGATCAGTCCCTGTTCTTCCGCCATTTCCCGGATCTGCGGCTTCGTCATGCCGCCCAGGGGGAACAGCGTATGTGCAAGCTGCTCCTGCGTCAGGCTGTAGAGCACATAACTTTGGTCTTTCTTTTCATCGATGGCTTTTTTCAGGAGGAACTTTCCGTCCTGTTCTTCGATTCGGGCATAGTGTCCGGTTACAACGTAATCGTAATCCAGCTCCTTTGCCCGCTTCATCAGCTTCTCGAACTTCATATAACGGTTACAGTCGATACAAGGATTCGGGGTGAATCCGTTTTCATAGGCGCAGACAAAGCGGTCCATGATCTGTGTGCCGAAATCTTCCGTAAAATTGAACACGAAATACGGAATGCCCAGCTGACGCGCAACGCTTCTTGCGTCCTCCACATCATCTAACGAACAGCAGGTATGCCCTTTTCGTCCGCAGCTGTCCTCTCCGGCAAACAGGCGCATCGTAACGCCCATACAATCATATCCGTCCCGCTTCATCAGCCATGCCGCAACGCTCGAATCTACGCCGCCGCTCATGGCAATCATCGCCTTTTTCATTCTCTGTCTCCGTTCTTTTTATTCCTGCCCTGCCTCTCCCGGAACTTTCCAGCTCATGCTTCTCAGGCTCAGGGCCAGTGTTGTCGTATTATGCAGCAGCGCGGATGTCGTAGGCTGAATCAGCCCGGTCACACCGGCTGCAATTAAACTGCCGTTGATGCCAAGGATTGCACGGTAGTTGACATGAATCCGACGCATCATTTCTTTGCTTAAGCGGCGCAGGTAAACCAGCTCCTGCAGGCTGTCCGCACCGACTGTAATATCCGCAATTTCCCGCGCAAGCTCCGAACCGTCGCTGATCGCAATACCAACATCCGCAGCAGAAAGCGCCGGGGAGTCGTTGATTCCGTCGCCGACCATGACTACCCTGCGTCCGGCTTCTTTTTCCTGCTGGACAAAGTTCGCCTTGTCCTCCGGCAGAACTTCCGCATGGTATTCGTCCACGCCGATCTGTTTTGCGATCGCCGCTGCTGTTCGCTCGCTGTCGCCAGTCATCATGACGATTTTTGTAAAGCCTTCCCGTTTCAGCTCGCGGATAATCTGTTTTGCCTCTTCACGCACCGGATCTTCAATACAGAGCACTGCTTCCAGCACGTTGTCAATTGCCAGATACAGATGGGAATACTGCAGCGGCAGTTCATCGAAGCACTGCTGGTATTCCGGACGGATCCGGCACTTCTCATCTTCAAATACAAAGTGAGCACTGCCGATCACCACACGCTTTTCTCCAACATAAGAGGCAATGCCATGTGCAACGATATATTCCACCTTGGAATGTACTTCCTCATGTTCCAGATTACGCTCTGCCGCTGCACGCACAACCGCCTTTGCCATCGAATGAGGAAAATGCTCCTCCAGACATGCTGCCAGACACAAAAGATCGTCTTCCTTTTCCTCACCGAATGCGATAACAGAATGCAGCGTAGGCTGCGCTTTGGTCAGCGTACCGGTCTTATCGAATACGATGGTGGAAGCCTCCGAAAACGCTTCCAGATATTTTCCGCCCTTTACGGTGATCTTCGCTGCGTTTGCTTCCCGGATCGCTGTCAGGACAGTCAGGGGCATCGCAAGCTTTAATGCGCAGGAAAAATCAACCATCAGTACGGATAACGTTCTGGTAACATTTCTTGTAAGCAGCCATGTAAGACCGGTTCCAAGGAAGGTGTAGGGAACCAGCCTGTCCGCCAGATGCTCCGCACGTCCTTCTACTGCGGACTTGAGCTTTTCGGAATCCTCGATCATCGTAACGATCTTTTCGTAGCGGGTCGAGCCGGAAACCGCCTTGACCTCAATCGTCAGCTCGCCCTCTTCCACTACGGTTCCGGCATAAACGAATCCTCCCTTTTCCTTGCGGACAGGCTCGGATTCACCGGTCATGGAAGCCTGATTGATCATCGCTTCGCCATCTGCCACTACACCGTCAAACGGAATGACGTTACCGACATGGATCACGATATGGTCGCCCGGTACGATGGATGCAGAATCCACAAGGATTTCCTGATCCCGGGTCTTTATCCACACTTTGCCGACATTTAACGACATGCTGCGCGCCAGATCACCGACAGACTTTTTATGTGTCCACTCCTCAAGGATTTCACCCAGACCAAGCAGGAACATAACCGATCCTGCCGTCGAGCAGTCCCGCCGCAGAATCGATACGGTAATCGCTGTCGCATCCAGAACCGGGACTTCCAGTTTTCCTTTGGAAAGGCATAGGATGCCTTCTTTTACATAACGGAAAGCTTTCCATATAGTATACACATTTCTGATCGGTAAGGGAAGCATGTATTTTGTAAATAACCGTTTTGCCACATGCCCGATCAGTTTTTCTTTATACTCTACATTCAACGCACGTCCCGAACTGGAACGGACGGAATCCGGCAGCTGAACGTCTTCATAATGAAAGCTTTTCAGCGCCTCCATCAGTTCTTTTAATTCACCGTCATACTCGATCACCGCATCCTGCGTCTGCTCGTATACGGTCGCTTTTGTCACACCTGGCTGTGTTTCCAGAAAATACTGCAGGGTGTCCGCCTGATCAAAGCTCATTCTGGACTGCCCCATATGCACCCGGATTCGCCCGGGAATTTTGTGTTTGATTTTAAAGTTCATTTTTTCCGCTCATTTCTGCGCACGCTTTTTGCGCATGTCGAGTTTGTGTCAAGTGCGCGCAGACACAAATCTCGCGATTGAAAATTTTATTTTTCAATCTTATCTCCACTCCGCTGATACGCTTCGCGCTTTTTCAGAAAACGGGACTCCGTCAAAAAGGACGGCGCCGTCTCCGGCTCCGTCCCCCACTGCCCTGAATCAGGCTTCTTCTTTTACTTCAGTTTCCGCTTCTTCTGCAGCTCTTTCTTCATTGATCTGCTTTGCTTCTGCCAGAACATCGCCAGCGTTTTCCTGAACTGTTGTTACGGTCTTCATAACGCTGTCCTTTGCGCGAAGCGCTGCCGCTGTACACTGTACGTATGCTTTCTTCGCGTCTTTGCTGGAAAGGATCTTGATTCCGGCTGTTCCGAACAATACGCCTCCTAAAAATAAACCGATTTTCTTTGCATCAGATACTTTCATCATGTTCGTTTCCTCCTTCGACCGGCGCAGGATATGTCTATACTACCTATCGTACGGCACGGCTTTCTTTGGTTAGTTATTATTAACCACGAACATGGTAGCACGCTTTTTTCCCTGTGTCAATTGCGACTTTATTCCTGCTTTCCGAACACAATCCGTTTCCCGATAAAAATGATCAGAAGTGCTGCAACACCCACCAAAACGATTGTACCGCCCGGCTTTAAGCCCAGATAAAACGCCGCAAACAGCCCGATAATCATGAACAGTACGTTCAAACCGACAGCGTACCATACAGTCTGTTTAAAGTTTTTTCCCAGCTGCATCGCACAAGCTACCGGAACGACCATCATCGACGATACCATCAACGCACCGACTGTCCGTGCTGCGACCGAAACCGTCACTGCAATCATAATCGTGAAGATAAAATTGACGACGCCGACCGGCACGCCCGCCAACCGTGCGCTTCTTTCATCCAATGAAATATAAAACAGTTCTTTATATAGAAGCAAAAATAACGCAAGTACCACAACGGACACCACGATGACTGAAATCATCTCGGCATCGCTGATCGCCACAATGCTGCCAAACAGAAAGCTGTTAAAGTTTGCCGAATTTTTCACAAAACCGGACAACACACCCGCCAGACCGATTCCTGCTGACATGATAATGGATATCGACATTTCCGAATAGCGCGGAAGCTTTCTGCGGATCGCCTCAATGCCGAAGGACGCTGCCACACAGGCTGCCGCTGCGCCCGCCACCGGATTGACGCCCAGCAAAAGTCCTGCCGCGACACCGGCGAGCGACGTATGGGAAAGTGCATCTCCGATCATGGAAAGACGTTTGCAGACAACGACCATTCCGACGCAGGGCACGACCGCCGCCAGCAAAATTCCGACAACAAACGCCCGCTGCATAAACAGATACTCAAAAATTCTCATGCCTGCCCGTCTCCTTTCCCAGCTTCCTGTTTTACCTTTCCGTCCTCCAGCACCCAGATATCATCTGCATAGGACGATGCACGTTTGAGGTCATGCGTCACCATCAGGACGGTGATCCTTTTCTCCGCATTGATTTTTTTGAGCAGTCGGTAAAAGTGTGACGCATTTTTTTCATCCAATGCCGACGTCGGCTCATCCAGAATCAGAAGCTTCGGCTCGTTGACCAGGGCGCGTGCCAGGAGCACTCTCTGCTGCTGCCCGCCAGAAAGTCTGCCGATCAAACGGTTCTGGTATTCCTCCATGCCCACCTGCGCCAGCGCAGCTCTTACCTGCTGCCGCTCTTTTTTCCCCGCAAACCGGAACAATCCGATCTGCTTATATAAATTTGCGCGCACGATTTCTTCCACGGATGCCGGAAAATCCTTCCAGCCACCCATCCCGTTCTGCGGCACATAGCTGATGCTCGACCAGTCCTTAAACTGTCGGATGTCTTGCCCTAAAATCTCAATGCTGCCGTCGCTGCTGCCTTCTTCTTGATCCCCTTTGGGGTTTTCCCCGATCGGGAGCTCTCCTAATAAAAGCCTTAAAAGCGTCGATTTTCCTGCCCCGTTTTCTCCTGCGAGAATCGCCAGCCGCCCTTCTTTCAGGCAAAGGCTGACGCCGTCCAGCACATTTTCCTTTCCATAGGAAAAGTGCAGATTTTTGATTTCTATCGCATTCATATGTCTGCTCCTTACCGCAAAGCTTCTGTCAGCTGCTGCAGATTTTCTTCCATGACGGAAAAATAATCTCCGCCGGTTTCTTCCTGTCTGTCGCTTAGGCCTTCCAGCGGGCTGAGGGTCAAAAGCTTCACGCCGGTTTCCGCCGCTACCGTTTCCGCCGTCCTCGAGCCGGACAGCTCTTCAAAGAAAATCGCACGGACGTTGTTTGCCCGGACAAAATCGATAATATCTGCCATCCGTCCCGGGTCGGGTTCGGAATCCGGCGACATGCCCTCGATGCTCACCTGTGTCAGGTTATAACGCCTGCACAGATATCCATACGCCTCATGCGCCACAACGATGTTTCGCTCCGACAGATTTTCCAGCGTCGTCTGATAGGTTTTGTCCAGCTCGTCGAGCTGTTTTGCCCATTTCTCATAATTTGCCTGATAGTCTGCGCGATGCTCCGGATCCGCCTCAGAAAACGCTGCGCAAATGTTTTGCATTTCCTGCTTTGCGTTCATCGGGTCCAGCCAGACGTGGGGGTCGTACTCGCCGTGCTCGTGGGCGTCATGACCGTCCGGTGCGGCGACAACAGTGTGGTCGGCGGCATCGTCTTCATGCGCGGCCGCATTGCTCACAGCGGCGTCTTCTTCATCCGCATGATCGTGACCGTCCTCATCAGCATGCGCGGTCCCATGGTCATGACTGTCCTCTTCGTCCTCATCGGCATGCACAGCCTCATGGTCATGGCTCTCCTCTTCCTCTGCGCTGCGCAGCAGGCTCACTCCCTGCGACGCTTCCACAGAAATCAATTTTTTATTGGAAAGCCCCGCCAGAACGTCTGAAACCCAGTGCTCCATCCCAGCACCGTTATAGATAAAAACGTCCGTCTGCTCCATCCGGGTAATATCCTTTGTGGACGGCTCCCAGTCGTGGGGCTCTGTACCGGACGGCACCATGCAGGTCACCTGGACGTGCTCGCCGCCAATTTTCTGTGCGAAATCGTACATCGTATAAAAACTCGCCATCACCTGTAGCTTGTTGGGATCCACCGGTTCGTCAGAAGCTTCCGTGCCGCAGCCGACAAACACTGTGGTAAACAGTAAGCACGCGCAGAGCGCCAACGCCACTCGACGCAGGATGCCGCTTTCCGATACCCGTGTGCAGCGCAGCTGCGGCATTCTGATGCCGGAAATCACAGCATGCTTCCCGCATTGCTTTTTTCTATTCATCCTCATTTCTGTCCTGCAGTCCTTCCTGTGTTTCCCTGAATTTGCGGCACTCCCGACAGCAGCCGTAAAAGATCAGATGCGAGGAATCCAGTGCAAAGTCATGCTCTTTCAGGATATGTTCGGAAAATCCATGGAGCTTGTTACATTCCAGAGGAATGATCTTCCCGCACTGCAGGCAGACAAGCCGCCCCGGGCTGCCCGGCCTCAATTCTCCGATATAGCGGTACTGCGCGCCTGCGCCGTCCACTGCCGGAATTTTGATCACGGCGTTCTCCTCTGTGAGACGGTCGAGAGCCCGATAAACCGTCGTCTGTCCAACGTGAATTCCTTCGGCTTTGAGACAGTCCATACACTGTTCCGCCGTCACAAACCGGTCGCTGTGTTTTTCCAGACAATCTCGGATCAGCTCCTGTTGCTTCGTTCTATATCTGACACGTTCTGCCATTTTTCTCCCCCTGTGAACCACTGCGGCATCCGCGCATACTCCCGCACGGCGATATCCAAAACCGCCGCGGTTCATTTTGAAATTAAAAATCATTTTCAATTTATTATATCGACTTTTTCCATCGTGTCAAGGGAAAAAACTGGGAAATGTCACGAGTAAACCAAACCGTTGTCTGATTTCACTGGTTTTTTTGAGAAAATAACGGCTATTATTCTTTTGAGACTTATAGTATCATTTAATTAGAATGAAACATTGGGCAAAAGGACTAAAACTCTGATACACGGCACACCTTTCGCCCTACATCCAAACAGAACAATTCCAAGGAGACTTTGCCTATGAAAAAGAAAAGAATTTCCGCCTTTTTTCTGACGATCGCTCTTCTTTCCGGCTCTCTTTCATCGACCGCCTATGCTGCCACCTGGTATATGGAAGACGGTGACGTCATCGTGAGCGCTTCTGAGAGCGGGCAGACCGTTTCCCAGAACAACAATACCATAGGAGATAACGATCCGACCTTTACCAATCGGGATTCCGATGTTGCTTCCGACAGCACCATTACGATCACAACCTCCGATGACGCGACAGCGAACATCACGATTGAGGACATCAACCTGAAGCATTCCCAGGAATCTGCCATTGATGTCAAAGGCGACTCCAAGGCAGACATCACGGTTCGCGGTACGAATACGATTAACCGCAAAGACGAATCCTCCCCGTCCATGATCCATGTCAGCGATGGTGATCTCACCCTGCGCGGCGACGGTTCCCTCACGCTATCCGGCTGGACCGATGGCGCTAAAATCGGCTCCAATGGATACAGCAGCGACACCGGACAGGGAGAAGAAGATTTTACCGGTTCTATCCACATCACCGATGATGTAACAATCTCCGCAACAAGAGAATACTATAATCCTTCCGATACCGGCTCTGCAGCTATCGGTTCCGGCGAAAAAGGCAATTTTACCGGCACGATTACCATTGATGGAAATGCAAAAGTCAACGCAGATGCCACCTGGTGTGGTCCCGGCATCGGCTGCGGAGAAAAAGGAGATTATAACGGGGATATTATCATCGGCGGCAATGCTGAGGTTACTGCCTCCGGAGGTTCCGCATCCGCCGGAATCGGCAGTGGATGGGACAGCACCTTTTCCGGCGGAACAATCACAATAAAGGATAATTCCAAAGTTACCGCAATCGGCTCCAACGGTTTTTCCCAGAACACGTCCTGCAGCAATCCTGCCATCGGTGCTTCTGAAAAAGCCAATCCGGATTATAACCCTGCCAAAGCCCCGATGAACGGAACCATTACCATAACAGATAACGCCCAGGTAAAAATCGGCAGTGACACCAAATTCGGCACTTCCAGAACTCCCCTGATCGGTGAAGCTTCTTCTGAACCGACCGGAACCGGTAAAATCGAAATTTCCGGCAACGCGGCTGTCTCCAATATCGACGGTTCTTCCGATATCGCCATTGGCGGCGGTACAGCTTCCAGCACAATCGATATTTCTATTGGAGCAAATACAAATATCAACGGAACAAAAGGCTCGGATATTCTCGATGGCAAAAGCAGTAATGTAAAGCTCAATACGGTAAAAACGCCGACCCTTGTGCCGGAATCTGCTCCGGCAGTTGAGCCTGTTGCTTCTGTTTCCAACGGTTTCAGACAGACCGAAAGCTCTGCTGTCTCTACAGAAAGCTTTTGTCATTCGGTTACCCTCTCTCTTCCGTCCGCAGGATTGTCGAACTTCTCTTTCTGCCCGGCATGCGGTAAAAAAGACGGCAAAGATTTCCTGTCGCCGGTTTCCGATGTTTCCGCACAGGCTGTAACCGGAACGCTTCCTGCCGGATCGCCGGTTCTCTGCATCGGCACGCTTGACAACGGCGTAGGCATTATGTCCGCAGCAGTGATCAAACATCACCGGGCAGTACAGCCGACCGGCATCGTGCGCTTTACCGTTCCGGCTTCCCTGCTTGCAGGACACCGTCTGGTTGCGCTTCACACTGACGGCACGCAGTCAGAGATTGTAATGACGCCCGACAATGCGCAGACTTTGAGTTTCGAAGTCAATTATGCTGCAAACGGCAACGACAGCGCCTTCCCGGTTCGCATGATTCTCCTGCTGTCGGAAGCTTCTTAATCTGCCAATACCTTTTGGACAGTCGGGCGCTGGCTCCCCCACCTTTTCCAGCGCCCGTTTTTCCCCTCATATCGCAGAGGCGAAGCATTTTTCATCAAGATGCTTCGTCTCCCATAACAAACATACCGCCCGGCAACTCTTCTTACAAAAGCTGCCGGGCGGTATGTTCTTATTCATGACAATAGAGTGCTCGCAGAGCGTGCATTCTATTGTTTCATCAATACACAAATCGTCTTAATTTCAAATGGCTTAAATTCCAGTGCAATTTCCTTTTCATCCGGAAGCGTTTCGATTTCCTCTTCCAGCAGATTCGTCAGCATGATTTTTTTGCCGGTTTCTGTCAGATGAAGCTTTGTCCGCACGGAAGTTCCCTCCGCTTCATAGAGACGCAGCCCATAGCCGTTTCCATCCTCCATCGGCTTGATCGCCTCCACGATAACATTCGGTGTATCCACGGTGGCGAAGGATTCCAGCTCTTTTCTGCCGGGCATAACAACCGGAGCAATGTTCAGCTCGTATGCAGGCTGTACGACTGCTTCTGCGCCAAAGCCGCCGTTATGCGGAAGCAAGGCATAAGTGCATTCATGAATTCCTTTATCGCCTCTGTAGTCCGGACGGCAGCCGCCTTTGTGCAGCGACAGCCAGATGCGTCCATTTTCCACGCTGACGCCATATTTGCAATCGTTCAAAACTGCAATGCCGTATCCAGGTTCAGAAAGGTCTGTATATTTATGATTGGAAACCTCGAACTTCGCCTTTTCCCAGGACGTGTTGCGGTAAGTTGCACGCTCGATATACCCAAACTGAACTTCGTGTTTCGCAAAACGGCTCTGAACCGAAGTGTCAAACGCTGTCTTTAAGAAGCGGTGGTCATCCTGCCAGTTCATCACCGTTTCAAAAACGATTCTTCTATCCTTACTGTAAAATACCATATCCTGCTGCAGGCTGCTGTTTTTCGTCAGCTGATATTCACTCCGGATCCGCAGTTCAACCGCTCCGCAGGAAATGACCTCACGGTTCAAAAGCTTCGCACAGTCTCTCCATTTGTCCGCGATATCCGCATCCAGATCCCAGTTGTCCCAGGAATCCGGCACATCCTCCGCCACAAGGAACGTATTGAGTGCATAGCCCTCTCCCTTTAGCTGTCTGCCGTTTTCACGGTCGATCAGGGATGAAATGTAACCTCTTTCATCAAAGATCACATCGTAGTAAGGCGTCTGCAGATGATCGCCGTCCAGGACAAACGCAGCTGCCGCCTCACAGCCAGCGTTTTCAACAGGCGCTCCACCCACCAGCGCTACGCTGCGGCTGCCAAATGCCGGAACGTTCAGTCCATCTACCGCGAGGTAGTCCTGCCCATCCAGCCTTTCAACGATCTGCTGTCCGTATGTGCTGTCGATGTGGCTGTCTTTTTCAATCGGCAGATAAACCGTGTCTTTCCGGTCGAAGGAAAGGGTATTGTAAATCGTCCGAAATGCATGATCTGCGCCATCTGCCGCGCTGTTTTCCTCTGCCATGTCTGCAAGCAGTTCCTTTGTCTGCTTTATCGCTTCCTCGATCACATGCCCAGTCTGTGCCAGCGATTCATCGTGCACACGCGGAATACAGGTTCCGGGCAGGATGTCATGGAACTGGTTCAGCAAAAGAAGCTCGGTCAGAGGTGCAATCGCTTTCCCGCTGATCGTTTTGCCCGACTGCAATGCAGAAAGGACGGTCATATATTCCAGATTTCGAAGGGCAATCTCCGCTTTCCGGTTATTTCTCTTGATCTGGTGCTGATTGGTCAGCGTGCCGCGGTGCAGCTCGAGATACAACTCCCCTGCATAAACGGAAGGACGGAAGCTCTCTTTTTCCAGCTTCTGCATGAAATCACCGACACGGATATGCTCCGTTCTGGGCAGCCCCTCTACATCCTTTAATCGATTTGCAATTTCCACCATTTCAAATTCCGGACCGCCTCCGCCATCTCCGAAGCCATAGGAAAGCAGTCTGCTGTCTGTCACAGTTTTATCCTTGATGCCATAGCCCCTGCAGCCATTGACGCATTCCAGAAGCTGCTGTGCATCCGGCCAGATGTGGGTACGGTTCGTATGGGTAAACACCCTCGTACCGTCAATTCCCTCCCAATAAAATGTATCATACGGAAACTCGTTCGTATCGCCCCATGCCATCTTTGTTGTCAGGAAATAATCCACGCCGCTGCCCTTCATGATCTGCGGCAGGGCTGCGCTGTAGCCGAAGGTATCCGGCAGCCAGAAGCAGTTGGAACGATAGCCGAATCTGCTCATCGTATAGCGCTGTCCCCATAAGAACTGGCGCACCATAAATTCACCGCCGGGAATATTGCAGTCGCACTCTACCCAAACACCGCCGTTGGGCTCGTATCTTCCCTCTGCGATCCTTTTTTTCATCCCCTCAAAAATTGCCGGATAATACTGTTCCATCCAGGAAGTGTGCACCGCAGAGCTCTGGATAAATTTGTAATCCGGGTACTGATCCATTAAAGCCAGCTGATTTGCATAGGTTCTCGCGCACTTTTCCACCGTTTCATCCAGATGCCATAACCAGGCGGTATCCATATGGGAATGACCGATCAGACCTGCAAAGCCTGCATGCGGTCCGTTGTGATCGGAAAGAACCTCCTGTAAAACAGCGTCCGCTTTCTGGGCTTTTTCGTGCCATTCGACAGGATCTGCCAGATCGATATCGTAGTCAATCATTTCGTGTACCTTTAACAGTGCGCGGACTGCGTCCCCTCTGCGGAACTGCTCTTTGGAAAGGAATTCTGCCATCTGGTTTACGATGTGGAGATCGTAGAAAAGGTTACAGATAATCTCGTCCTTCACACAGATGTCCACCTGATCGTACGCAATCTCAAACACATTCTCGCTTTCCTCAAACGGCTGCGTCCCCCGCACGTAATGATGCGAATAATATTCCAGCGCGATTTCCAGCTGTTCCCCTGCCGCCTTTCCCTTTGTCAGCAGGTCGCAGTAATGATATCCGTAGCTGTTCTGAATTACCTTAGAGGTGAAGTTCCCATAGGGCTTTTTGTCAACCCAGAGCATCCCCTCATAGCCCTTGATCTTCGGAAAGATGAAAAGGGTCTGTTCTGCCAGCTTTTCCGGTATGGTATAATCCCCCAGAAACCAGCAATACAATCCCTCCTCCAGCCACTTTCGTCCCCTTTCACACGGACCAAACAGCCCTCGATCCGGCACCTCGTGCACCGGCTTCTTCGTTGTCCAGACGCTCATTTCCACCTGATCCACCGGAATAAACATCCGATCGTGCAGCATTTCTTCCAGACGTTTTAATTTCCGGAAGGTTTTCTCCAGTTGTGTCTCTTCATACATACCTTTTACTCTCCCCTTTAAAATTTATGATGTTGTTTTTTATTTTCTTTCCCATTACCCCTTTTCTCAGTTCTCTGCCGCGAAGCGATTGCACTGTTTTTTCAAATTTTATATAATGAATTATACAACGAAAAAGAAGTCCGATTCAAGGTTTACAGCATTTCCCATTTTAAAGAGCTGCCAACCGACACTCGTGAACGATACGAATGGAGCTTTCCCTTTTATGAAACAGGAACTTACAAAACTCGCATCCCTCCGCGCCATTTCCATGCTGGCGGTTTTTACATTTCTCTTTTTGAGCACAGAATATTTCTATGTCAACCAAATCGCTCAGAACGCTTCCAGCGCCCGGACGGTAAACGTCCAGAATTATGCCCTCGGCGTCAGCGCGGTCGGCTTTTGCCTCTATCCGCTGCTGTTTCGGTTTTTCCGCGATCGTCTGCACAGCGCTGTGTTTTTCACACTTACAATGCTGGCAATCGTCTGCTTTGTAATCCTTGGCAGTCCTGTTCCACCCGGTCTTCTGACTGCCGTCGGAATGCTTCTGTTTCTGGTTCTCGGCATCCTCGGCAGCGCAGTGCATTACCATTTTCTTTGTGAAATTTCTGACAAAAAATATTTTGCACGCATGGTTGGCATTTCCTATGGGTTTGCTATCCTGCTGCAATTTCTAAACAACAGTCTGATTTCTTCTGCCCTAGCAGAACAGCTGCTGCTTTGCGCCGCGTTACTTTTTATCGTATTTTTCCTGTTCCGGTTTCAGCACCGGGAGGCAAGCCGCAGCTCCCAGATGCCGGACACTGCAAATTCCAGCCCTCAGGTGTCCGATGTGACAAATCCCTGTCCACATATGCCGGACGCAGCACCTTGCGTCTCTTCCGGCAGCACCGACTCACAGCATAAGCTCCCTGCTCCATCTGCCTCCGGTGCCCTGCCGCAGCTCGTTTTGCTGATCTTTCTTGTCATTTTTATGACCTGTATTTTCAGTACGCTGGACAACACCGTTACACTGGGACACGCAGACGGAACCATGGATATCGGTCAGTGGCCTCGTATCCTGCTCGCCTACAGCGGACTTGCTGCCGGATTTTTGTTTGACCTCCATAACAGACGTTTCATGAATCTCATCATGTACTGCATTATGATGCTTTCCACGCTCAGCGTCGCAATCCTGCAGCTTGGCGGTTCTTTCCTGATCGGACTGATCGTCTTTTACCTGTCCTCCGGATTTTTCGTCGTATTCTTTACGACCTCTTTTCTGGCGCTGTCCGAAGATACCCGCTGCCCGCGCCTCTGGGCAGGAATGGGGCGTGCTGTCAACAATGCGGGCGCTGCCCTGGTCTCAAACCTGTCTCTCTCCCTGATCGCATCGAACAGCAGCATCACGCTGATTATCACGGCTCTTGTCCTGTTCGCAACGGTAAGCATTTTGATCGCAGCCTATAGCATGTTAAATGCGCCGGGCGTACAGACTGAGACAGGCGGCACTATGACTCACAAAATGCAGACAGCTTGCGAAGCGAACGCGAGCCATAACACAAAGGCCGCCCTCGGCAACGATTCGTCCGCCTCTACGGCTTCGGACATTTCCTCCGATCCGGATTATCCACAGAACACTCCCAATGCAGACCCGTTTTCCACATTTTCCACGGCATTTTCCCTGACTGACCGGGAACAGTCTGTTTTTGACCAACTCGTCAACACAGAAAAGAGCATCCAGGAAATCGCCGACAGCCTTTTCATCTCCCGAAGAACCTGTCAGCGCTATATCACATCCATTTATGAAAAGGTCGGTGCAAAATCCCGGATGGGACTGTACCAGTCCTACATCGAATGGCAGCGCAAAAACCTGTAACCGGAGCTGAAATTATATTTCCGTAAAGTCTTGCTTTCTAAGTCTCAGCAACCAGCTCTCTTAAAATATCTGAATACGTCACAAACCGAACATTGCCAAGATGTTCGGCTTGTTCTGATTTTTCCCCTGGCGCACCAGCGCCAAACCGCATTTTTCGCCGTTTTGGCGCGCATACGGCATACCCGGATGACCGCCCGACGCGTAGACTGAAGGTAACAATAAAACTGCAAAACGGAAAATGCCCGCCTGACGCAAACCGCAGCACAGCGTTCAATGCAGTCGCATTTTCCTTCGGAAAACAAGGAGGACTCTATGAAGCAGTGTGATAATGGTCATTTCTATGATGAAGCAAGATTTGAAAGCTGTCCGTATTGCAAGGAGAATACAGGGATCGGAAAGACGATGGCTGCAGCGGATATCGGCAAGACAGTGGCTGCCTTTCCGGGCAATCCTGCTGCAGCAGCTGCGACAGCCTTCGACAGCGGCAAAACAGTCGCTGTGATGAAAAAGAAAATCGGTATTGATCCGGCAGTCGGCTTTTTGATCTGCATCGAAGGTCCACACCGCGGAACGGATTTCCGTCTCGTTTCAGGAAGAAACTTTATCGGCCGGGCTGCCGCAATGGATGTTTCCCTGCCGGATGATGATACCGTATCCCGTGAAAGCCATGCGCTGGTCACTTACGATGCCAAACACAATGCCTTTTCCCTTTCGTCCGGGCAGGGACGCGGCATTACCTAAATTCTCCACATCACTCTCCTGCGGCCGATTTCCGACATGACAAAGGAGGACGAGCAACTCGTCCTCCTCTATCTCATGGAACATATTCTTCTTCATATTAATGAAGTTCTGGTACGCTGAAAATCATTTTTGTCCAGCTTTCGATAATACCACATGTTTAACAGTGCCGCAAATATCCACGCCAGCGGATAGGCCATTGCCAGTCCCGGAAAGCCCCAGATACGGCTTAAGCAAAGTGCTGCAAAAACACGCATGAGAAGCTCCAAAAATCCGCCCATCATCGGGATCTTCGTATTTCCGGTTCCCTGCACCGCGCCCCGGTAGGTGAACAACAGTGCCGCACACCATAAGCAGCTGGCTTCAATACTGTTGTAAATTCTGGACAGCCGGATCACCTCTACTGCACCGCTTCCAACGAAAATCGAAACGAGCGGCTTACAGAACACAATGATCAATCCGCCTACCACAACACTGAAAAAGAGACAGCTCAAAAGGGAAACCTTCATTCCTTTTCGAATTCTCTGATATTGCTTCGCACCAAAATTCTGTGCTGTAAACGTTACCATGGCAACTGCGATCGAATACATCGGCATCTCGACAAAGGTTTCCAGCTTACTACATGCAGTGTATGCCGCAATCGCATCTGCACCCATCCCGTTCAACGCACTCTGAAATACCATCATTCCGACGCCCGTAATGGAGTCCTGAATCGAAAGCGGCAGCCCTACCCGGAGATGATCTGCTAAAAAAGCAAATGATATTTTAAAATCTTCTTTTCTGACACGCAGCTGCGGATATTTCCGAAAGCTGTAGATCAGACAGCCGACCCCGGAAAGGCTTTGGGCCAGAATCGTCGCTGCAGCTGCTCCGACCACATCCATATGAAACACCAGAATAAACACAAAATCCAATATAATGTTCAACACAGAGGAAATGATCAGAAAAATAAGCGGTACTTTACTGTTTCCAATCGCCCTCAAAAGGCTTGCTTCCACGTTGTATAAAAGCTGTCCTCCAAGTCCGATAAAGCAGACCAGCTGATAAGCATACGCACGCTGAAACAGCTTTTCCGGCATATTCAAAATATGCAAAAGCCCTGGCAGGCAAACAATACCTACCACGGTACAAAGCAGGGAAACCACCGCCCAGATCATATAGATCACTGCTGTGGAACGTCTCGCATTTTCCGTTTTCCCAGCGCCAATAAACTGAGATGTCACAACTGTCACACCGCCCGCAAGACCAGAGCAAAATCCAAACACCAGAAACTGCAGGCTCCCGATGCTTCCTACTGACGCCAACGCGTCAGAACCAAGGGTACGTCCCACGATGATCGTATCCACAGCAGAATACAGCTGTTGAAATACATTTCCTGCCAGGATCGGCAGCATAAACATCAAGATCGTCTGGAAAACATCTCCCTTTGTCAAATCGTATTTTCTTTCCAATTTCTTCTTCCAAACCTTTCCTTCGAAATAGTCTCTGTCTTTTTCCCTTTACACTGACATCGGGCAGCTTCTTCTTTCTTCCCGATCCATGTCTCCTCTCTCGTATCTGGCATTGAATTCCATGTTGATGTCACGGATTTCTTTTTTGCCGTCGATGTAATCCTGATACATATCCGCAAGTCCCGCCATACAGCCGTCGCAGCTGGCGGACAGATTGCCAAGTGCCTCCTCCACGATCTGTTTGCGTTCCTCACAAGTGGTTTCTTTAATCAGATATCCTGCCATTTTCCATCCTTTCCGTCCGGATCTTCCGGGCATTCTTTGTTTTTTACAAACTGTTCAGTACCCTCACAGTTACTTTTTTTACTTTTATCTGGTGCTCTCGCTTGTCAGGATCTCCTGCAGACGCTTTTCCATCTTCTCCACCTGATCTGCATAATCCCAGGCGATGTTGTTCTGCTGCCCGATATCATAATCCATATTGTAAAGCTGCGGATCCTTTGATAAACCGGCTTCACCCTGGCATCAGATAGCTTATAGTATATCAGATTTCTGAAAGACTGTTCGAAAAAAATAGGAAATCAGATAAAAAATTTTCTTTGCAAAACGAACATCTGTTCGTGTATAATATAAAAAAGCCGTTGCATTGTAAAGAAAGGAGCCAACATTTCATGGAAGACCGCATCTATATTGCCATCGACTTAAAGTCCTTTTACGCTTCCGTAGAATGTCGGGAGCGCGGCCTTGACCCCCTTGACACCAACCTTGTCGTGGCAGACATCAGCCGTACAGACAAAACCATCTGTCTTGCTGTCACACCATCTCTGAAAAGCTTTGGCATGTCCGGACGAAGTCGTCTTTTTGAAGTAAAGCAGCGAATCCGGGAAGTCAATATCGAACGAAAACAGCATGCGCCCGGACAGCTACTTTCCGGTACATCCTATTTTTTCTCGGAGCTTTCTCAGAATCCGGCACTCGCCGTTGATTTTCTGATCGCACCGCCCCAGATGGCACATTATATGGAATGCAGCACCAGAATTTATTCTATCTATATGAAATATGTCGCACCGGAGGATATCGTAGTTTATTCCATCGACGAGGTTTTTATGGACATTACGGATTATCTGCCCGCCAGCGGGATGACTGCCCGCGAATTTGCCCGTAAAATTATTCTCGATGTCATGGATACGACAGGAATCACCGCTACTGCCGGCATCGGGACGAATCTTTTTCTCTGCAAGGTTGCAATGGATATCGTAGCAAAGCACCTCCCTGCAGATGAATACGGCGTGCGCATCGCTTTTCTCGATGAAATGACATTCCGACAAAAGCTCTGGGCACATCAGCCGCTCACTGACTTCTGGCGCATCGGACACGGCTATGCCAGAAAGCTTGCCGAAAATGGATTGTTCACGATGGGGGATATCTCACGCTGCTCTGTCAAAAATGAAGACCTGCTCTATCGGCTTTTCGGAAAAAATGCAGAGCTTCTGATCGACCACGCCTGGGGCTTTGAACCCTGCACCGTCCCGGAAATCAAAGCCTACAAACCGGAAACCAACAGCATCAGCTCCGGGCAGGTTCTGCATTGTCCGTATGAGACAGACAAAGCAAAGCTCGTTTTGAAAGAAATGGCAGACCAGCTCGCCCTCGATCTTGTAAATAAAAAAATCGTAACCGACCAAATTGTCCTCACCGTCGGCTACGATATCGAAAACCTGTCCGATCCCTCCCGCAGATCCGCCTACCACGGTTCCATCGAAACAGACCGCTACGGCCGCTCGATTCCAAAGCCGGCGCATGGAACCCAAAATCTGGACGACTATACCTCCTCTTCCCACAGGATCATGAACGCCGCCGTCGATCTTTTCGATCGTCTTATCGATCCGACGCTCCTGATCCGCCGGCTGTATATTGTCGCCAACCACATTATCCCGGAGGACACTGCTCTGCAAAAGAAAGACCGCTTTACCCAGCTCGATCTTTTCACAGATTATGCAGCAGAAGAACAAAAACAGAAAGCCGACGCTGCTGACCTGGAGCGTGAGCGAAAGCTGCAGGAGGCGATGCTTTCCATCCGAAAAAAATTCGGTAAAAACGCAGTGCTCAAAGCGATGAACCTGGAAGAGGGCGCAACCGCCAAAGACCGCAACAACCAGATCGGAGGACATAAGGCATGAAGTCAGACTACAGCGATATCATCCATCTCCCGCACCACGTTTCCAAAACACATCCTCAGATGTCCATGCATGACCGCGCGGCCCAGTTTTCTCCCTTTGCCGCTCTCACCGGCTATGATTCCGCCATTTTGGAAACAGCGCGCCTGACAGAAGAAAAGATCACACTCAACGAAGATATGCAAGAGCTTCTCGATATAAAATTTCAACAGCTTCTCGAACATCTCTCCGAAAAACCGCTGATTTCCATTACCTTTTTTTGCCCTGACAAACGCAAACAGGGCGGTTCCTATGTCTCTATATCCGGCACGGTCAAAAAGCTCGACCTTTTCCAGCGCATCCTCACACTGGAGGATGGAATGCAGATTTTTCTGGATGATATTCTGTCCATCGAAGCTCATACCTCCACCACCCTGTAGAGATACGCATTTCCTTTTTTGCCGTCCCGCTCAATCACGCCGAGGTCATGAAGGATATTGCACACAATGCCAGCCTGCTCCTTTCGGATATGGACAGCTTTGCCGAGCTGCGCGGACGTAAACGGCTCCGGCAGATCGTATGGGATCAGCTGGACATAATCCTGTGCACAGGTAAATTCCACTTCCTGTTCGATGGAAATGGGAATTCTGTCATAACGGCTGGAGCCACGTTTTTTGTCCCGGCTCCAGCCATTTAACAGCTTATATTCTTCCATATTCAGAAACGTGAGCCGGATCGTCAGGTTCGGGTCTTGCAGATAAGCTTTGATCCGGTACAGCTCCTTAAATGCCAGATAAGGACTTCCCTTTAATGGAGATTTCCGTCCGCCGGAAATTTCTCCGGTTTCCTCGTCGATCCAGAAAACATGCTTGCAGTATGGGATCGGGTACACGATCGTCACCGGATACAGCGGCAGGAATCGCTCCAGCTTCGGGCGCATCCGATCGAAGCTTCTGGTCTGGATTTCGATAATCTCTTTTCCATTAAATATATCTGCCACGCAGCCCTCCACCGGAATTTCATGCTGCGTTTCATCCGGAGCGTAATAGTTTTTCAACACCGCGTGAACCGTCTTTTCCGAAAGGGTGCCGATACCATTGCGTTCCCGGTTTTTACCGATGATCCGCTCCTTTGCTGCAGTAAAGCGCGCAGTTTCTTCCGATGTCACAGTCTCTCACAGCCTCCGCAGTTTTGATGAAATTCCCGGTTTGCGCAGGTACGGATCTCTTCAATCGAATACAGCGAGCCGGTTGCACAGATCACATCCTCCTTTTCAGCATTTTCGATCATACTGCGTACCCCTTCTTCGATCGAATCAAATGCCGTCGTCCTTACCGCACATTCCCGGCTGATCTGCTGCGCCATTCTTTCATTATCCATCGCTTTTTCAGACGGCGGCATAATCACGCCGATTTCTTCTGCCAAAGGTTCGATCAGCTGCAGCATTGTGCTGACATCCTTTGTAGAAAGAATCCCCAGCAGGAAACGGATTTTTTTATCCGGAAAATAACTGCGCAGGCTTTTCAGCAGTGCCCGGATGCCGTCCGGGTTATGGGAGCCATCCACCAGAAAGGTCGGCTGCTCATGCAGGCGTTCAAAGCGTCCCGGCCAATACACCTCTGAAAGCCCCTTGCGCAGAGCAGCTTCACCGATCCTATACCCTTTTTGTTCCAGCACACGAAGGGTTTCTATGACCACCGCCGCGTTATTCATCTGATAGACACCTGTCAAAGAGAGATGAAGCTCTTTCAGATCCTTATAATCAAATACCTCGCCCGCCGGACTTAACACAACATTCCGGATCTGTTCCGGCGCGCTTGTAACAAGCAACGCGCCTGTTTTCTGACAGATTTTTTCAAATACCGGCATAACTGCTGTATTGCTTCCGTCCACAATGACCGTGCCGCCTGTTTTTATGATGCCGCCCTTTTCTCCCGCGATTTTTTCCAGTGTATCACCCAGCTCCTTTGTATGATCCAGTCCGATGGAGGTGATAACAGCAGCCTCCGGCGTTCGGATCACATTGGTGGAATCCAGCCTGCCGCCCATGCCGACTTCCAACATCACAAGATCACACTGTTTTTCTGCAAAATACAGCATCCCCATTGCCGTCATGATCTCAAACACCGTCGGCGCATCCTTCATGACTTCTGCCTGTGTTCGGATCCGTGACGCCAACCTCGCAAAATCTTCGTCTCCGATCTCTGTTCCGTTAAAATAAATCCTGTCGTTAAAACGTTTTAAATGGGGAGAAACAAACAGTCCAACCTGATAGCCGGCTGCCGTCAGAATTTTCGACAGGCACGCGCAGACCGAACCTTTGCCGTTCGTACCCGCCACATGTACAAATTTCAGCTTGTCCTGCGGATTTCCAAGCCGTTCCAAAAGCTCCTGTGACCGCACGATCCCTTTTCCCGTGCCGCTCCAGTGTCTTGAATCCATCCATTCAATCGCTTCGTTATAGGTCATCTCATTCCTCGTTTCTTCCCGTCTGATCCGCACAACTAAACTATATTACTTTATTGACGCCAAACAGCTATCGCGGCTGCTGTTCAGTGATTTCCCCATGCATCGACAGACTCCACTTTATAGAATCCGGGCGCTGCGTCAGGATCCGTAAAGGACGTTGCGATGGTGGAGGCAACCTGATTTTCCTTTGTCGGAACAAAGTCTGCAGAATCGCCCTTATATACACGATAATAGCGATGCTCTGCCTCTGTAGAGGCTTCCCAGGTAACTGTCCCGTCTTCTGCACAAATACCTGTAATTGCCGCCGGCTTATGATCGGTGTAATCCGTTGTCAGCAGAACGATGGAGCTTGCCGGAACGGTCACATGCACGCTGTTGCCGACGCATGCAATCAGTTCATCGTAATCCTGCAGGTCTGCAAATTTGCTGCGGGGCACATTGGCAGAATCATACAGATATCTGCGCAGAGCCTTGTCTGATTTCAGATTTTCCAGAGAAATATCGATCTCAACAGGCTCTTTGTGACGATTGACGATCGCAACAGAGAAGGAACCGTCATCGTTTACAACGCCGCCGCTGCGCAGCAGATAGTCCTCGGAGGAAATCGTAAGAGGTTTGGAATTTTTCCGGAAATAGCGAACCAGCAGGCCATAGGCATACAGCCAGTCCCGTGCGCCGTAATCCGTATCATCCCAGCGCAGCAATCCCCATTTGTTCAGACGGTACTGCAGGTCACGGGGATTCGGAACATCTACAAAGGTCCAGAGTGCCATCGCATACACGCCGGCATTAACTGCTGCCAGTGCCATCTCACAGATCTGCAGCGCAGAGTAGGATTCCTTTCCGTTATAGAAGGCATCACACACGTCCATCTTTACGCCATTAATATTGTTCTGCCCCTGCTTGAATGCCTGCGCCAGACCAAACTCGCCCAGAATAAAACGACGCTCGTAAGGCTTTAACATATTGACAACATCGGAGCAGTGACGCTTGAAAATCTTATAAAAATCCAGATCCTCCGCTTCGAAGTCGTTTACATAATGATGTCCGCCAAATACGTTGGAAATCGGAACCATGCCGTTTGCAATCGCCCATTCCACCGTCTCCCAGCGCTCCATCGGGGAAGCGTCGGTCGCCAGCAGGTAGACCGGCAGATGTCTGTGCGCAAACTCGTTATACAGATAGGTATGATATTTTTTGAACGTAGCCATTTCAAATGCCAGGTCTCCCCAGTCATCCAGGCTCAGTTCATTGGACATACAATAAATCTTAACGTTGCTCAGACCCTTTTCATAGATCAGATACTCCAGTCGGTCTGCAACATTCGATGCATACGCAGTCAGCTCCTCGTCCGTCTCATACCGCACGCAATGCCCGGTCAGATAGATTGTTGCACCAACCTTACACTGCATTTTTTCACAATATTCTGCGAACGCATCCATCTCTTCCTTCGTCCATTCCGGAAAGCCTCCCCACATTCTGGAAAAACCGGGCGAAAGCTCCCGATAAACCTTGCCGACGTACTGGTTGAACTGGACGTCATCCATCTCCCGCCAGACGTTTGCTTCGCTGTTATGGAACCCCATTCCCCCAAATCGGGCCATAATCGCTTCCTTTTTGACAGTCATTTTGCTGCTCATAGAAAACCCCTCCTTTTGTGTGCTTTTAAAAGCTTGTGTTCCTTCGCTCACTTGCGCTCATTATAGCATACTTCCGAAAGGATAGATACCGGTTTTGAATCCTTTCAGAGTCCCTTCCAACAAGCTGCCCTTATTAACCGCAGATAAAGGTTACAACGCCCTTATCGTTATCAGACAGACGCTCCATGCCTTCTTTTACAGAACCGTTGTCTACGATCTCCACGCCGTAACGGAATTCACTGAAGCCGGACAGATCCATCTTGAAGTTTGTCTCCCAGGTATTGTTCATGATCCAGCTGTAAACCGGACGCTTGTTGTTTTCTTCCCTGTTATCGCACAGAAGAATCGGATGGGATTCCATTGCTCCCATATACAGCAGAGGGGTATCAAATGTATTTACCAGAATCGTCTGATCCTTGGTACGGTAGATCAGGCCTTCATCTGCCAGATAGTATTCCATATTCGTGCCGGGCAGCTGGTCGATACCAGGACGCATGGCTACGCCGCCATTCTGGATGGAAACCTCTGCATCAGGCAGGTTCAGTGCCAGAGGCATAAATACGCTCTCGATATCCTCGCTCAGTGTCTTTGCGATATGATAAGAAAACTCAATCTTTGGCAGCTTGTTGTACATCTTGATGATAACGCTGCTGTAGTACGTTCCTTCCAGATCAAATACCAGTTCCACCTTAGTAAATACCGGACCGTGATCGAGAATCCTTACATCCTTTAAGTCGCCCTGATACTGTTCCGCGTGCAGGCCTCTGATATTTCTGCCGATCAGACGGCGCTCTTCATAAACACCCTTGCGGATTTTGGTACACTCATAGACAGGAGTAAAGAAAGTCTCCAATCCGGGCTTGCACATTTCCACCTCTGCTTTTTTATTATAGAAAGAAGTAATTCCTTCGCCGACCTTCCAGCTGATTTTGAAGGAATCGTTTTCCATACCGTAAGGCAGCTTGTAGCTTTCGGTATCATAAGTATTGATAATATCACGTACACGCTCTGCGCCGACCCATGCGGTTCTGGTAAACAGGGTCTGTACCGATGCCGGCTGTTCTTCATAAGTGAAGGTCTTTTCTTCCATTGGCTCAAATTCAGCCAGGAAGCTTACCAGAACACCGCGGGGATGTGTAGACAGCTGAACCTCCATCACTTCGTTTGTCTTGTCATCGGTTACTTTTACAGCCGGAAGGCTCATGGTTTCCACATAGAACTCAACCGGGAATACTCTCTTTTCATGGCTGGTGGATACTGCTTTTACCTTACCGGACAGATTGTAGTAACGCAGGATATCGCCGAGCAGATGGCACTGCTCGTTTTTGCGCATTGCAGCTGCCTCATGTGCTTTGGATGCATAGCTGTTTTTACGCATATCCAGGTTTGTTACCATGGTATCGTAAGGGTTGGTTACGGTTGCGGAATGACCCCAGGTGTGTTCCGCATACAGCAGGGAGTTATCGCCGTAAGCTTTTACCAGCTCTGCGTTATGAACACCGGTCTTTTCTTCCAATCGGTCGCAGATACGGTTTAAACGAACTGCCTCTTTATAATGCTTTACTGCATAAGGCGTGCTGCCAACACCATTGCCCCACCAGTCGTTGATCGAACCGCGGTAAACGGGAGCATCCGCTACCTTATTGCGGATCAGATCATACAGCTCCTGTAAGGTTACCATACGCAGGGTAACTTCTTCGCCGTACTTTTCGTTGAACAACGCTACCGTGTCTGCAATTGAGGGATTGATGGGCGCGTTGTCGGAGAATACACCGGAAACGCTTGTGATATAGAAATCATAGGGATAACCGTTTTCTTCATATTCCTCCATGCTTGCGATCAGGTTGGAGTGCAGCTTCTCCAGCGGCCCTGCAACATCTCCCTGTGCTTTGCCGAAGTAATTCTCTGTCATGAAGTTGACGTTTTTGTTGAATACGATGCCGAGCGCGTTGCCCAGGTTGTAATGCTCGCCGCTCCATACCAGCAGACGCTTGCCGTCTTCATTTTCCCAGAAATAAGGCTTCTGGTTCTGATACAGCGGATACATGCCGTGATGGGTGTGGATATTTGTATATAAGAACTCAACGCCGTTTGCGAGCATAGCGTCTCTCTGTCCCATGGAAATACCGTTGATATCCGCAAACATCGCAGTCTTTACGGTAATGCCTTCCTTAGCGCATACCTCCTGCATATCATGGATTTTCTCGGTCAGATATTCGCAGTCAGCCAGGTCATTGAAGTTTAAGTAGTTTGCAGAAAGACCGATGCTGTTTTTCTTTACCAGATCGAAGAACGTCTTTTTTTCTTCCTTCGTTGCAGCCTTTAAAAACTGCTCTACGCAGTACCAGGTCTCACAGTTCCATTTCAGGTCCTTCTGATTGGTTCCTTTTTCCAGACCCTCCTCAATCAGCTCTACTGCCCGGCGGATGTTATTCGTCTGGTTGTAAATAACCTGTTCCTGCAGGTCTGTGTAACCAACGTCTGTGTGAGAATGATGTACAATGTAAACCTCTCTGATCTTGTGTGCCATTTGCAAAATCTCCTTTTTGTATGATAGAATAATGATTATAATTTCCAGCGGGCTGTAGATGCGCAATGCACAAAACAATCCGCGAAATCATGCTTAACCACTGCAACAGGACAGACAACCTATGAACGAAACAAATCTGATTATCCAAAACCGCCTGCGCGAAGCGACTATCAGTCTGGAACGCGCCAACCTCATCATCTGTGACGAGACGTGGAAATGTGATTCCTCGGTTCCGCCCTTTTCCAGCATTCAGCTCGTCATGCAGGGGGAGGGAACCGTCTGCATCGATGAGACAACCATCCATCCAACAAGCGGACAGTTGTATCTGCTTCCCGCCTACACGAACCAGGCATTTTTTACCGATATCCATAATCCATACCGCACCTACTATTGCCATTTCGAGATCACCTGCCAGCAGACCGACCTGTTCGAACTCATTCATCTGCCGCTCTGCATCGACGCGAAAGACCCGAAAAAGGCCGAACAGCTTTTCCTCGATCTCGTCCACAGCGTCCGACAGGATGATATCTTTTCTGCGCTGAAAGCCAAACAGGCTGTTTTAAACCTGCTCTGCTACTATCTGGAATGCTGTCCGCCAGACAGCGTTTCCCTTGTCACCCTGAGCTTTGACTCGCCCCTTTCCGATGCCATCGCTTATGTGGAAACACATTTGAACGAGCAGATCACGGTACAGCAAATGGCAGAGGCTGCCGGATATCATGTCAGCCACTTTACGCGGCTGTTCCAGTCCCGCATGGGCATTTCTCCCGGTCAGTTCATCCTTCAGAAAAAAACGGAAACCGCGACGCAGCTTTTGACCTCTACCGATCTGCCCATCGCTTCCATCGCAGATTCTCTCGGATTCGGCAGCCAGTTTTATTTTTCGAATTTCTTCAAAAAACAGACCGGCATGACACCGTCCTCCTATCGCCGCTTATATCTGCGCGCCTATCTGGAATCCTGAAAATCTCATAGGTTTACATAACTGCAAATCTCCTGTGCACAAGAAGTGTAGCACAGGAGATTTCTCAATTACATATATTATTCTTTCAGAAATATACAAGATCGTGCGGTCAGCACTTTTCACCCTTTTTACGCGGTCACACAATCCGCTTCTTCTCTTTCTGACGAAGCAAACATGCGATTCCTGCAGTCAGGATCTGTGAAAGCACCATGCTCAGCCACACACCGTCCTGTCTCAAAATCCGCGGCACGATCAACAAAAGGATCAATAAAAGTACCGGTTCTGCATACACACAAATGTAGGAAAATAGGCTTTGCTCTGTCGCATAAAATCCTGATGTGGTGATTCTCGAAAACGCATAGAACAAAAGTCCGGCCAGAAATATCGGCATCGCATTTCCGGTCATCTGCGTTACGACATCGGAAGAACCAAAGATCACACCCAACTCATATCTGGTCACATAAAGGATCAGCATACAGGCAAGTGCCAGCACCCACGCTGTTCCATACGCCATGTTGCGCACCCGGTCCACCTCTTTTGTTTTGCCCTCACCGTAATGCAGGCTCATCAGCGGCTGGCTTCCATCCCCCACGCCCTGCATCAGCAGATACACGATTGTCAATCCATAAGCGATGCAGGCATAGCTCGCAACCGCAGTTTCCCCACCGTAAGACAGACAGAAACGGTTCATGAACAGCAGGGAAATCATCGGAGAAAGCGACAGTCCAAACGGCGCGATGCCGATCTGCACGATTCTGCAGACCTTTTTTCCAAACTCCTTACAGATGCCCAATACCGGCAGCTTTTCTTTCCATACATAAACAAAAGAGCCCACCATTGTCACAGCCTGCCCCAGGATCGACGCCCATGCCGCACCGGCCATACCAAGCTGCAGCACCCAGACAAACAGATAATCCAGTACAATATTCATTCCAAATCCGGCGATCATTGTAACCATCGCAAAGGAAGCGCCTCCGTTATTACGGATCAGCGGCACAATGCCTGTCGCAAATACCTGAAACGTCGTCCCGTAGACCATGATCCGCAGATATTCCTCACCCAGGGGACGAATCGTCCCCTCTGCCCCCAGAAAGGACAGCACCGGATCCATAAAGATCAGCATCACAGCCGTCAGTACAATACTCGTCAGAAGCAGCAGCCGCAGCGCTGTACGCACATACTCGTCTCCGTCCTCCTTTTGTCCCTCTGCACGCCGTACCGTCCACATGACCGCACCGCCCATTCCGATTCCGGTGCCCGCCGACTGCATCAGCGTCACCACCGGATATACCACATTGATCGCAGAAAGTCCGACATCTCCGACACTGTTTCCTACAAAAAAGCCATCTACAATTGCATAAATACCAGAAAGTGCAAACGCCAGTACCGACGGCACAACGTATTTTAAAAATTTTTTCATATCCTCCTCTTTTCCCGCCGCAGACTGCGATTTGTCAGAAATGCAGAAATCTCTGCATCTCCCCGGTTTCTTTCCTTTTCCACAGCAGTTTCCGCTTCATCATAACAAAAATCTATCATTTTATAAATATATCATTTTAATTTATTATATTTCTGTGCTAGGATAATAACTGTTTGCAGGCGGTACTGTAAACTGCTGCATCCGTCAGTGTCAAAAACTTCTGATCTGACACGTAATTATGAGAGAAAACTGGCGGCGAACGTTCCGTCAGGAAGGGAGAACACATGAGTTTCATTCAGAAAAATGTAAAAGGCATCCTGTTATGCCTCGTCCTTGCCATTCCCTGCTGGTTTCTGGGACAGGCTGTCCCGGTTGTCGGCGGTCCGGTATTCGGTATTCTTGCCGGTATGCTGATCACGCTGCTGCTCAAAGATAAAACACAGTTCCAGAGCGGCATCACATTTGTATCCAAAAAGGTGCTGCAGTACGCAGTCATCCTGCTTGGCTTTGGCTTAAACCTTTCCGTTATTTTGGAAACCGGAAAGCAGTCTTTACCGATCATCCTCGCAACGATTTCCACCTCGCTGATTATCGCCTATGTGCTGCACCGTATCATGCACGTTCCCGGCAAAATCTCCACGTTGGTCGGTGTCGGTTCCTCGATCTGCGGTGGCTCCGCAATCGCTGCAACAGCCCCCGTTATTGATGCAGATGATGAAGAGGTTGCGCAGGCAATTTCCGTTATTTTCTTCTTCAACATGCTGGCTGCCCTGTTTTTCCCGGCCCTCGGCGCGCTGCTCGGATTTTCCACCACAAGCGGCGAAACCTTCGGAATTTTCGCCGGAACTGCTGTCAACGATACTTCTTCCGTGACCGCTGCCGCATCCACCTGGGATTCCCTCTATCAGCTCGGCACACAGACACTGGATAAAGCTGTTACCGTAAAGCTGACCCGTACCCTTGCAATCATTCCGATCACACTGGTACTCGCCTTTGTCCGTACGAGAAAAGCCGGTTCCGAGGGCAAAAAAGTCGAGTTTAAAAAGATTTTCCCGATGTTTATTCTCTACTTTGTGCTGGCTTCCGTCATCACAACAATCGCAACCTCTCTCGGTGTTTCCGCATCCGTATTTTCTCCTCTCAAGACACTGAGCAAGTTCTTCATCGTCCTCGCCATGTGCGCAGTCGGTTTAAATACAAACATTGTAAAACTCATCAAAACCGGCGGCAAACCGCTCGCCCTGGGCTTTTGCTGCTGGATCGGCATCGCTTCCATGAGTCTGCTCATGCAGCATGTGCTGGGAATCTGGTAAGATACGGCACACAAAACACCCCCAGCCCCGCCGGGCATCGCGCTTCGGTCAGGTCTGGGGGTGTTCGATTCTGATATTCTGTTTTCTTTAAAACGCAAACGGAAATTCCGTTTTTTGTCCTACGGGAAATGTATCCGGGTTGGATGTCTCCGTCACTTCAAAGCTCGCGCCGTCCCATCCGTTGATCTGAATAATTCCCTTTACAGAGCCATCCTCGGATGAAAATTCCAGCTCCCCGTTTCCGTTATCCACAAAGCTTCCTTTTAGCTCGCCCTGCCTGTAAATGGAGATCACCGCTTCATCGCTGCCATTTACGCCCTGCTGGGTACATAACAGGCTGTATACACTGCCGGTCCCCTGATTATCCACAAACACTCCGTACTTCGTCGACCGCTCCGGCATTTCAAATGCTTCGCCCTTCACCTTTGCCAGCTCATTTGCAAGGCCGTAGGCTCTGTTTTTTGTAATTTCTTCCAGAAAAAAGTTCACAAGAAGCGAGTACATGCTCCCGTTTTCTTCGCTGGAACCAAGGCTCTCCTGCGCCACTTCTTCTTTCATGGAGTTCCAGCTTCTCTGCTCTGCGAGGACTTTTTCCTTCGTCTGCGCATCCGCCGAATCGCTGAATCTGCTCCACAGGTTATTCAGCTCCGTATCCCAGATTTTGAGAAACCATCCGGACGACATATTCATTTCCCCCTGCGTCTGAGCAGTTTGGGCAATCGCCTCATACTGTTCGGAAAGCGTGTGAATATTTTCCAGTTCCTCTTGCAAAGAAGCCGAAGCCGATACTACATCGTCCACATCTTTTTTGATGTCCTCAGAATAATCGCGCGTAAAATCGATCTCCTGAGTATCGGTTGATTCGATATCAGTATCCTCTTCACCGGAACCATTATTTTCTTCACTGGAATCAGCATTTTCTCCGCCGGAATCCTTATTTTCTTCACTTAAATCAATATTTCCTGTGCCTGAAAGCTCAAGCGGTTCTTCTGTCTGAAAAACGGTATCTTCCGTACCCGAAATATCGCTGTCTGCTTCCTTGTTTCCGCAGCCTGCGCAGAGTCCAAAGGTCAATGCAAATATCGCCAGATAAACTCTTTTTTTCATCAAATTTTCCCTCGTATACTTTTCTTGTAGATTTTGACACTTTTTTCAAGATTTTTGAAACCAGTTCTTTCTGCATTCTAACTCACTCATCTGATTTCTTGTATGTTTCACACTTGTTTTCCACAGCTTCACCCCAAAATAATCCAGCAAAAATTCCGGAAATGCACTCAACACAAATACCCGCTGTCTCTCAGCCTCCTGTACTTCCATGACATATATCTGACCCGGTGTTACCTCTTCGAAATATTGTCAATCACCTGAGGTTCTCTGACCTCTCCCTCGACTATAAATGCCTTATAGTCTTTATTTGCCATTAAATGCACCTGCCTTATACATTTTCTGAAGATTATGAGCCTGACGCAGTTCCTTTTCTGTTAATTGAGAAATCGCTTTTATGCTGTTATTTGCAAGTAAGAAATAACTATCCGGTCTAAGCAGATCATTGCTCATCAGATCCGTGTTGTGAGTCGTTGTAAATATCTGAACTCCAGCTATCTGGTTCAAATGTCTTTGCACCGACTCGGATAATTCGAAATGATAAAATGCATCAAATTCATCTATAAACACAAAAGATGCCTTTTCCATACGAATATACCAATAATAGAACAATGCCAGTGATCTGGTTCCGGTAGAGGCGATCTTAAAGAAATCAGCATCTGTATTATCAAAATGACAGTAGATTGCTTTTTTGCCGTCCACTTCGCATCCGTATAATTCATAGTCAATGTCATTTTCTTTCAGGAACCTCTGGAAATCCAGCACTTTTCCACTATTTACAATACCTTCCGCTACACCTTCGTTACCATTTGTAAAGCCTTCATATCCCCGGCTATCTAACGAATAAAACAAAAGCATACGTTCCACAAAATCAATAAACTTTTTAAATACCCGATTTTGCTCATTATCCGTAAGAATAGAGTTGTTGTTCACATACCTTACACGGGAAATCGGACTCTCGCTCTTGATCGATACATTCAAAGTGCCGGAACCATCCAGCAAGGTGAACCCATCCCTAGTAAGAAAATCAAAAAAGATAACTTCCTTTCCATCAATAGATAAACTCTCACTCTTCAAAGTATTTACATCATTTTTGCTGTATCGGTAAACCACTTCATGACCATCAAACATAAAGGTGTATTCAAATTCAGCAAAGGATTTTCTTCCACTCATGTTCAGGTAAAAATCGTAGCTGGAAAGCAATTTCTGTTTATCTGTCAAATGGGTGATGATATCAAAAATAGCCAATCCAAGGTTTGATTTACCGCTGCTGTTAATGCCATAAATAATTCCTTTTGTCACACAACCGTTTTTTATAATTTCAGAATTAAAGTTATAATTGCTGGGTGATCCTATATCAAATGTGATTTTATCCTGAAACCCTTTAAAGTTTTCTACGCTGAATTTTTTTAACATAACAATCACCATTCCTGCTCTTTTTCTATATTATATTATTATCTGCAAAAAAATTCAACTTATGCCGTATTTTTTTTACGGAACCAAGATTATCCATTCGCCAGCTGCTTCGTAAATATCATCCGAAATACAAATCTCACAAGCGATCCTACAAAGAAGACCTGCGCGCATAACGCCATCGGGAAACAGGTTACCACAAGCTGAATCCACTCCTTTTCTCCGGAAACAAAAAAACGACACCAAATATCGTTAGATGGCCACCAGACAAAAGCCATACCGATATTTAATGTCGTTGTTTTTATTCACTTTCCATCGGAGAAAATCGCATCCGAAATCGTCCGCCGCCCCGTTTCGCCAAAATCGTCCTCTGTCTTTTCGAAATCATAGATCAGAAGCTCCGGCTGATTCCGGGTACATTCTTTTAAAATCTGACCGGATTTTCAATCAGTTCTGTTCGGGTATATTCCCGTCAATCTGCGCGCCTTCTTTATTTCTTTTTCCCGTCTTTTCTCTTTTTCTTACGCTCCTGAATTCGACTGCTGAGAAAATCCGATTTTTCCCCGGAGGCTGTATCTGTTTCCTCTAAAGCGATCGTCGGCAGAGAATCGATTTCATCCTTCTTCATACGAGGCAGCTCGTATTTGTGTTCAAATTCTGCCACCTCTGCGCGGAACTCCGGATTGTCCGTATCACGGACCATTTCCAAATAGCCATGGGTATCGAAGCCGTCTTCATTGACCTGAAGCAGGCATACTGCGATATTGGAGCAGTGGTCTGCAACACGTTCGTAGCAGGTCGTAATATCCGACAGCGTAAGTCCAAGCTCTATGGTACATTTTCCCTTCCGTAATCTGCGGATATGGCGTCTCTTGATCTCCATATTCAGTCCGTCGATCACCTCTTCCAGAGGCTCTACAGACTTTGCAAGCTTCAGATCATCGTTCTTAAATACCGTTACCGCACGGTTCATGATATCCTGAACCGCCGCCGTAAATACCTTCAGCTCTTCTTCTGCTTTGGCAGAAAAATGCAGATCCTTTTCCGCCATTTCCTGTGCATATCCTACGAGGTTGATCGCATGGTCACAGATCCGCTCAAAATCACCGATACAATGCAGCAGCGTGGACAGTGTATGGCTGTCTCTCGTAGAAAGATTCCGGCTGCTTAATTTTACCAGATAAGTACCCAGCTGATCTTCGTAGGAATCCACAAGATTTTCCAGATTTTCCACCCGCTTTGCCTGTTCTGGATGGAACTCTGTCACAAGCCCCATTCCAAGCAACAGGGCTTCCCGGGCATACTCTGCCATATCGCCTGCGGCTGTTTTACACTGCTCCAGTGCAAAATGCGGAGATGCCAGGAAACGCTCGTCCAGGATCTGAATGCTCTTTTCTACCGGAACATCCTCGAGCTCGTCCGGAGTAACCGGAATCGTCTTCATCGCAAGCTTTACCAGTACTTCGGATATCGGCAGCATGATAATCACCGCCGACAGGTTAAAGATACTGTGGATCATGGCAATGATGAAAGGGTTTGCAAGCTCTGTCATAAACGAAAAATGTACGATCGCATCGATCAGATAAAAAAGCACCATGAAAAAGCTTGTCTTTAAAATACAGAAATATAAATGCATCAGCGCTGCACGCTTCGCATTTTTACTTGCGCCCATAGAGGAAAGAATCGCAGTGATCGCCGTACCGATGTTTTCACCCATCAGAATCGGGATCGCAGAACCGATGGTAAGTGTTCCACTCATGGAAAGTGCCTGCAGGATACCGATGGATGCAGAAGAGCTCTGAATAACCGCAGTCAGCACCAGACCGGCAAGCATACCAAGGATCGGATTGGAGAACATCGTCAGAATGCCGGTAAATTTCTCATTGCCCGCCAGAGGCTCTACTGCAGAGGACATAGTTTCCATACCAAACATCAGAACTGCAAAGCCGATCAAAATCGTACCGATATCTTTTTTCTTATCATTTTTAGCGGTCATCAGCATGATCACGCCAATGATACCGACGATTGGTGAGAAGTTCGCCGGCTTTAACAGCTGTACAAACACATTGCTGCTTTCGATACCAGTCAAGCTCAGCATCCAGGAAGTAACTGTCGTTCCGACGTTCGCCCCCAAAATAACGCCTGCAGCCTGCGTCAGCTTCATAATACCGGAGTTTACGAGTCCGACTACCATTACCGTCGTTGCTGACGATGACTGAATTACTGCCGTGACAACACAGCCCAGCAGCGCGCCCTTCCATTTGTTGGAAGTCAGCGATTCCAGAATTTCTTCCAGACGTCCGCCCGACGTTCTTTTCAGACCATCTCCCAGAACCTGCATACCGTATAAAAACAGAGCAAGTCCCCCGACCATCGCCAATATTCCGAATATATCCATTTCATCCTCCATGCTGCGGTCCTGCCGCTCATTTTTCAAAGATATTACTTTGATTTTACATGATTGCGCCTTTTTACGCAACCTTTCGGGTGAAATCCAGCGCATTTCTCCTGCCGGATATCGTCCTTTTCCTTTCCTGCCGCAGTGGGATCCTCCCAAAGCGTTTTTATTGTATGAAATCGAAGCTTCCTTTACGACAAAAAATCCCGGTACGTTTTCACGCACCGGGATTTTTATCAGGTGAGATTTTGACGGAATGCTCAGATTTGTATACCGGAAAGATCAGCCTTCAATTGCGATCCGGTTGTCTTTCTTTTCTACCTTCTTTGCTTCTTTCTTCAAAATGTGAAGCTGCAGGATACCGTTTTCAAACTTCGCGGAAACATCCTCGGGTTCAACGGCTTCGCCGACATAAAATGTTCTGGAGCAGCTGCCTGCGTAACGCTCCTGACGAATGTACTTGCCGGTCTTCTTATCGGTTTCGTCTTTATCAAGACCTTTGACAGCGCTGATATTCAGATAACCATTTTCGACGGTGATCGTAACCTCGTCTTTCTTGAAGCCAGGCAGATCAATATCTACCTCGTAAGCATCCTCGGTTTCCCGAACATCTGTCTTCATGAGGTTCTTTGCATGTTTGCCATACAGAGGATTCTTCTTACCGAAGAACTCACTCTCATCCGGCCAGCTCATCCAGTTATCCATATTCTCAAATAAATCTTCATCCCAAATTCTAGGCAGTAACATAAGTCATTCCTCCATTCCTTCTATCATGCCTTCTGTGAATCCTTTTCAGAAGTGGTTGTCATTTTATCTGGTTCAAAGAAAAGCTTTCTGAGAACTCCGATTCCGTTTTCGGCATCTTCTGTTCTTTTTGTTCCCTTTCCTTTGTTCTAGATGTAATATAACACCCATTATTAGCAATGTCAATAGGTGAGTGCTAATTATTTTGTGAAGAATTTGTGAAGCCTTGATTTTACGGGCTTCACAGGGATTTTTCACTTGCTTTCGCACTCGATTTTCTTGATTTGACCACATTTTTACGACAAATTCTTGAAAAAATATATTCGTCTGATTTTCTTACCACATTTTACGACAACGACTTCTGGTTTATACCACAGCAGGTATGGTTTCCGGCAGATTCATTTTAGACATCTCGTTTTCCACGTGAGACTTCTCTGCAATATGATTGTAGACATTCATTGTAATCTGTGCATCTGAATGTCCCATCACATATTGCATGACCTTTGGATTGACGTTGTTTTCACCCAATCTGGTACATCCCGTATGACGAAGGGTATGCGATGAAATAGGAGGCATCAGCTCCGGCTCTCGCTTCTCTTCTTCTGCCAGTTTGGTTTCTTTCTTATTATAGGCATTGACAATATTTTTCAGAAAGCTGTTCACTCCCGCCGGCATGATCGGACGTCCATGCTTTGTATTGAAGATGAATCCACTACGTCCACCGATCTCCACATTACTCTGTAAACCAAGCATCAGGTTCAGCTCTCTCTGTTTACGGAACGCGTCATATACCATCTGTGTCATAGGAATATCTCTGATTCCTGCATCCGTTTTGGTTTCTGAATCATGGAAACAATATCCTTCATCACCTTCATAATACACAAGCTGTCCACCTACATGGATCTCCCGATTCTTCATATCCACATCTGACCAGGTTAAGCCGATGGTTTCACTCACTCTCAGGCAAGCCCCAAACATAACCTGCATCATTGGAAGATGAGGCTTATACACATTACTCTGTTCAACAAACTTCAGAAGTTTTTCCTGCTGTTCCAGTGTCAGTGCTTCTTTCTCCTTTGCCGGAGCCCCATAATCTCCAAGTGTTCCTGTTACCGGATTCTTGCGGATAATCCCATCTTCCACTGCCAGTTCAAAACTAGGATTCAATAAGCCATAAAGACCTTTGATCGTACTGTGTGCCAGTCCTTCATCTGACAATGCGGAAAAGAACGTCCTTACGTGAGATGTCTTAAAATCCACAACACGAATATTTCCCAAAGTATTTCGTATACGGTAGTCCCACATACGGATATAATTCTTTTTCATTTCTCTTTCTTTTTCAAACCAGCCCTGCCTTGTGGCAGAAGCTCCGACTCGTAACAACTAAATTGACACAATCAGCTTAATCTGCGAATCAGTTTCAGGATTCTGTCTGCACAAAGACGGATTTCCTTTTCTGTAAGTTTTCCTTCTTTATACGCATCACGAATGTTTTTATCATCATCCGGATTCCCCGGCATAATAATATCATTTCCTGCTGCCACACAAACCCACGGAATGCTTCCATCCTCCGGTACTGTTGTATTCCAGTCAGACATTATAACTCCGTCAAATCCCCACTCTTCACGTGCAATCCTTGTACAAAGGTCCTTGCTGTTTGCTGCATGCACACCATTGATCAGATTATAGGAAGACATGATCGCAGTTGGTGCACCCTCTTTCACGGCAATTTCAAAACCTCTGAGATAAATTTCTCTCAATGTCCTTTCTGATACGTGTGCATCAACACCCATTCTGTTATCTTCCTGATTATTGCATGCAAAATGCTTGATTGTAACACCACATCCCGGTCTGCTCTGAACTCCTCTGGTCACTGCTGCTGCCAGTGTGCCTGCAAGGAATGGATCTTCTGAATAATATTCAAAGTTTCTTCCACACAGCGGATTTCTGTGAATATTCAATCCTGGTGCAAGCCAGAGATTAATATGAAATTCTTCCATCTCTGCCGCAACCTTCCGTCCAAACTGTTCCATCAGTTTTTTGTTCCAGGACTGTGCAAGTGCTGTTCCTACCGGAAATGCAGTACAATACTGATAGTAACGTTCTGCGCCCTCATGGTCTTTTCTTCCAACAAGATAACCATTTTCAAGTGAACCAAGCACACCTGTTCCATAAACTGTATCTTTCTCACGGTCTACTTCATAAGTTTGCTGCAGGCGGATTCCGGCCGGTCCGTCTGCCATGATCAAAGATGGGATTCCGTATTGATCAAGCAGTGCTTCACTCGTCTCTCCTGCTGTTCCCGGCACTTTAATTCCAGATGCTCCAAGTGTACTTCTGATTTCAGACATATTTCCATACAGAAGTGGGATCAAATCTTCTACAGGAATCTCCGTTTCTTCTGGAAATCTGCATACTTTCTTTTCTTCTGCCTCTGGTTCAAATGATACGTTCGGAAGTTCCTCAAGCAGTGCTGTCCATTCTTCTGCGCGTCTGCATAATTCTTCTGCACAGTCTTTGATTTCAACGACTTCACTATGATCTTCCAGTTTCTTTGTTTTCTCCATCATTACATCAGTAGATACCTTTACCCCCGCTGAAAGTTTTGCCTCTGACAAGCTGTTTCCAATCCATATTCCATAAGCACCTGCCTGGATTCTCCACTCCTGCTGCTCTTCCAAAAAGCTTGCGAACGCCTTTGCAGGAAGAACAATATTCAGCATCTCTTTCTCTCCCGGTTTCAGTTCTTCTGTCTTTTCATATCCGACCAGACGACGGAATTCTTTTCTGCTTCCATCCTGAGGAAGAGAAGCATAAATCTGCACAACTTCTTTTCCGCTGTATGTTGTTCCTGTGTTTTCTACCTCAACAGTTACTGTCACACCTTTCGAAGCAGTATTTATACCGCAAAGTCGAATGTCAAATTCTGTATAAGACAGACCATAACCAAATGAAAATAATGGTTCAATTCCAAAGCTGTCAAAATAGCGGTATCCAACATAGATTCCTTCCGCATATTCTTCCGTCTCAAGATTTCCGTTCAAATAGCTGAACTCCTCTGCTGCCGGACAATCATCGTAGCGTTTTGTCCATGTTGTTGTCAGCTTTCCACTCGGTGTAAATTCTCCAAACAATATATCAGCAACTGCATTTCCACCTTCCTGTCCAAGCTGGGAAATATTCAGGATCGCACATATATTTTCTGTTCCAGCCAGCAGGTCTGTAAGTTCTACCGGTCCACCTGCATTAATGATCAATACAGTTGGGATTTTCTGCTCATTCAGGAAATACAGATCTTTTTCTTCCTGATCACTCAGATAATAATCCCCTTTTCTTTTTCTTCTGTCCTTTCCCTCGCCGGAAATACGGCTTACAATATAAACTACGGCGTCTGCATCCTTGATGTCTTCATTTGTCACCGCACGGCCATCCGGCATGGCAAATGGATTGGCAGCATAGGCATCAAACGGATTGTCTACATGTTTTGCAGCTTCTAAGATCTGCTCCTTCCACTCTGTTCTCGCCTGCTCATAACGGTTGTGATAATCTTTCAGCCACTCCTCGCTTACAATATCAGCGTTTTTTTCTTTCATTCCGGCATATATAGATACACTTTCTCTGTTATTTACATCTCCGGAACCAGTACCACCTTTGATCGTCTTCTCTGCCCCAATTCCCAAAAGTGCAATCTTTGTATCTTTTTTTAATGGAAGAAGTCCTTCATTTTTCAACAGGACAATTCCTTCTTCTGCTGCCTCACGCGCAAACACTGCATGATCTATTTCACGCTGGCAAACTTCTGTACTTCTTGTTCCACTATGTTTCAAATTTGTTTCCATTTACACATCTCCTTAAATAAACCAACTGTAAGAAAAAAGCTGCCCACTAAATGACAGCCTTCCTCCAACAACTTAATTCTTATTATTCTTTTACTCCACCAAGAGTAACTCCTGCAATAATATATTTAGACAACAGCAGGTATATAATAATGATCGGCACGATTGCTACTGTGATCATCATATAGATTTTACCCATATCAAAGTTCATATAGTCTGCTCCACGAAGTGTTGCGATCAGGATCGGGACTGTCATCTTATTCTTTGACTGAATGATCAAAGCCGGAACGAAGTAATTGTTCCAGGAACCAACGAAAGTAAAGATTGCCTGAACTGCAATTGCCGGCTTCATGATTGGAAGAACAATGTGGTTAAATGTCTTAAATTCTCCAGATCCATCTATTCTTGCCGCTTCTACAAGAGAAATCGGAAGGGAAG
>SKEY01000349.1_pt1 | contig 78373 bp, 65 predicted proteins | sample 4843871 | NCBI WGS metagenome assembly SKEY01 (sample SAMN11008797, study PRJNA524170) | human gut metagenome | biome: Human fecal sample; material: Feces; isolation source: fecal sample from pouch patient p36 | host: Homo sapiens | place: Israel: Tel-Aviv | collected 2016-12-04
CTTAGAAATACAGCAGGCGATTGAAAAATTCATGGAAGAAAGAGGGCTGAAACTATCGGACGAAAAGACTGTCATTACAAACATTAATGACGGGTTTGACTTTCTTGGATGGAACTTTAGAAAATTTAAAGGGAAATTACTAATCCAGCCATCAAGGAAATCAAAACAGAAAGTTACAAAAAGTCTTAGCAGAACGATCAAATACTACCATGAAGCCAATCAGGAATTATTGATAATAAAGCTCAATCAGATAACAAGAGGATGGGCGGAGTATCATCATTGTGCTTGCGCAAAGAAAACCTATGCACTCATTGACCACAGGCTGTGGGAAATGTTGTGGAAATGGGCAAAGAGAAGGCATCCCCGAAAGGGAAAGAAATGGATTAAGAACAGATACTGGCATCCCAAGGGAAATCGGGAGTGGTCATTCAGGACGGATAAAGCAATCCTATACCAGATGATGGACATGCCGATAGTCAGAATCCGGTCACTAGACTTAAAAAAGAACCCATTTCTTGACGGTGAATACTTTGAGCATAGAAGAAAACAACACAAAAAGGATAAAGAAACAGCTTATCTCTCAAGTACAGCTGCGCTTAGTGGATACTATGCGTTATAGATGCGTGAGCGGAATGCGGTGAAAGCCGCATGTTCCGTTCTTAGGGGAGGAATGGGTAGTAATGCCTATTCCTTACCCGACTTTTTGCACCGAAATACAGGAGAAAAGTTGCATACGGAAAAATAAAACAGGATATAGCGAATATTTTAAGTATGCTATGCAAGAGAAAGAATGTAAAAATCATAGAAGGTGAAATATGTCCAGATCATGTGCACATGCTGGTAGAAATTCCTCCAAGTATGAGCGTATCGTATTTCATGGGTTATTTGAAAGGAAAAAGTACCCTGATGATATTTGAGAGGCATGCGAATTTAAAATATAAATATGGAAACAGGCATTTCTGGTGTAGAGGATATTATGTAGATACAGTAGGGAAAAATGCAAAAAAATACAGGAATATATAGCAAATCAGTTACAATAAGATTTGGAATATGACCAGATGACACTAAAAGAGTATATAGATCCGTTTACGGGTGAGCCAGTAAAGCAAAACAGAAAAAGGTAAGTCCTTCAGGACTTTAGTAAGTAAATGATGTTGCGCTTGGCGAACCATTTCGATGAGTCTTTAGACTCAGTGCCGGTAAAAGACCCTTATAGGGTCAAATCAAGCCACCGGCTAAGCCGGTGGTCTTGACTTGCACAAAAACAAACAAATTTTTGCATAAAAACAAGAGAGATGTATTGTGCATAAATAACAAAAAGATATCTGTATTTCATACAAGTTTCAGTAAAATACATATTAACCATACAACTTTATAAAAAAAAGACTTAAACTTGTTGAAAATAAAATTGGGAAATGTTATAGTGGCTATACAAAGTGATACGACACAAAATAAAAAAATGAGAAAAGGAGATTCATTATGAAGAAGAGAGTGTTGGGTCTTGTATTAGCAGCAGTTACTCTGGCAAGTGCATTAGTGGGCTGTGGTGGCTCAGATGCAGGAAACGGAGATGGAGGTTCCGTTGATAAGGGCGGAAAGAAAGAAACATGGACAGTTACATGTCCTTGGGCACCATCAGGTGTAGCGGCTATGGTGAGCCAGAAGGCTGCCGCACTTTCCACTACATATTCAGACAATACCATCCTGGTAGCGGAAGCAATCAAAGGTGATGCTGCAACAGTAAATACATGGGTAGCAGATACCGCAAAGGATGATCCGAAATTAGTATTTGTTGGTGAAGGTTTATTATCCATTACTTCTACTTTGGATCCTGCTAAGTTACAGTTCACAAAAGACAATTTCACTTTTGTTGAGAACCTGTATTCTTCCATTTTTGTATTATCCGCGGATGCGAAGTTAGAAATCAAAAACATGGATGACTTAAAAAATCATGTAGCAAAAGGTGAAGAAATCAGCGTTGCAGTAAATGGTGCAACAAGCTCAGAAGCATTCCTGGCAGCAGCATTATTCGGTTCCATGGATGCAGGAGAGCAGTTGAAATTAGTTCCTTATGCTTCAGCAGCAGAAGCAGCTCAGGCAGTAGCAAAAGGAGAGACACAGTTTGCAGTTTCTCACCAGTCACAGATTGCAGAAACATTTGAACAGGGCGGCGTAAGCGTTGTTTGTGCATTTGATGAAAAAGCAATCGAAAACGGCCCATTTGCAGGTGTAGAAGGTGTAGGACAGTACGGATATCCATACTTCAGAAACCGCTGCTTTATCATGGCTCCTGCAGACTGTGCAGAAGATAAAGTGACAGGATTAAAAACCTTATATGATGATATCTTAAAAGATGAAGAAGTTGAAAAATGGCTTCATGAAACTATGTTACTGGAAGTAGATACAATGACAGAAGAAGACATGAACGAGCATCTTGACAATGTTCAGAAAATCGTAGATGAATATAAGGACATTGTTGCAGGCTGATAAAAAGATATGAAATGCTTTGTAAAGCACATATAGGTTCATAAGAGAATGGAGATGGAAGATTTCCACTCCATTCTTTTTTAGCCGTAAGAAAGGAGAAGTTATTATGAAAGGTATGATTGCTGGATTAGACGAGCGTCTGGACAGGATGGGAGAAAAACTGGCAAAGAAAGAATTTAAGATACCTGTAGATTTAACAGGTGGAATTATTTTCCTTCTGTTTTCTATTGTGGTTTTATTCATGATTCCGAAACAGGTTACGATTTCCGATAAAGATGTCGTAAACGGACGCTTATTTCCAACGTTACTGATGATTGTGATGATGATTTGCTGTGTTGCTTTGATTGTAAAGGAACTCTACAAAATAAAAAAGAAACTGCCGCTTACTTATAAGACAGTAAATGCATTGGTAGAAGTAAAAGCATTGATCATTATGACAATCCTGATTCTTACATATGTGATCAGCAGGTTCACAAACCAGTTCTTAATTGGTGCTATTTTTTGCAGCCTTGGCTTTTTACTTTATTTCCGCTGCAAAAACTGGAAGTATTATGTAATCACAGTAGGAATGGCATGCATCATCTGGGCGGCATTCCGTTATGGATTAAAGGTGAATTTTTAAGGGGGGATTTTCATGTTAGAATTTATTGCACCTGCATCAGCCCTGTTATTTACACTTGAAAATATTTTGTGGATCAATCTTGGTGTATTTATAGGTGCCGTCTTTGCAGCGATTCCGGGACTTAGTGTTATTCTGTGTGTTATCTTGTTTTTGCCACTTACCTATCAGCTTTCTGCGATTCCGGGTATGATGTTTTTGCTGGGAATTTACTGTGCGGGCGGATACGGAGGAAGTGTATCTGCAATCTTGATTAATACACCTGGTACACCTCATGCTGCTGCCACCATGCTGGATGGTCATCCGCTGTCTCAGAAAGGCCGTACAAAAGCAGCACTGAAAATTGCTTTATATGCATCTACCTTCGGTGGTGTATTTTCCGCATTGATGCTGTTATTCTTAGGACCTCAGGTTGCTAAGGTTGCTGCACAGTTAGGTACAGCAGAATATTTTATGGTTTGTCTGTTTGGACTGACCATGATTGCCGGAGTATCCGGAAAGAGTATGCTCCGTGGTCTGGTAGCTGCCTGTCTTGGACTTTTGATCTCTTGTATCGGAGCAGATCCAATGACCAGTTATGACCGTTTTACCTTTGGTATCCCAAGATTGTATCTTGGACTGGATCTGGCAATCTGCCTGATTGGTTTATTTGCATTGGTAGAGATTCTGGCGAAATCAGAAAAAATAAAGGGTATGCATTTAGATGCCCGTAAGGTGAAGGACAATGGAGAGATCACCAAGGATGAGCGGAAACGAATGGTAAGGCCTACGATTCTTTCTTCCCTGATTGGTGTTATGGTTGGTATCATTCCTGGAACCGGTGCATCAGAAGCATCCTGGTTTAGCTACAATACAGCAAAGAACATGTCAAAACATCCGGAAGAATTCGGACACGGTTCTGTGGAAGGAATTGCAGCGGCAGAGTCTGCCAATAACGCTGTTACCGGTGCAACCCTGATTCCTTTGCTTACTCTTGGTATTCCGGGAGACGGAACTGTTGCAATTATGTTATCTGCATTGATGATCAATGGATTGAATCCAGGTCTTAGCCTGTTTACAACAGATGGTGACATCATGTATGCGATTATGCTGGGCTTGATTCTGGTCAACCTGTTTATGTTCATTCAGGGAAAATTCCTTACCAGATTGTTTGCAAAAGTAGTTTCCATTCCTCAGGAGATCTTGACACCGATTATCGTTATTTTCTGTTTTGCAGGAGCGTATTCTGTAAACAAAAACTACTTCGATGTAGGTGTTACACTGGTGTTTGCAGCAATCGCATGGTTACTGCGTAAGTTAGAATTACCCGCAGTTCCTATCTTGCTTGGTATGGTTCTTGGAAATATGACAGAAACAAACTTCCGCCGTGCATTACAGATTTCAAATGGAAACCCATCTGTATTTCTCGGAAGTATTTACTGCATCATTTTCCTCGTATTGATTTGTGTTGCAGTTGGAACAATTATCCGTGGAAAAATAAAAGAACGTAAAGCACAGAAATAAGTATGTGTGGTGACAGGAGGTAAAATATGGCATATAATATTATTTTTTATTTCACAGATCAGCAGCGCTGGGATACATGTGGCTGTTTTGGACAGCCTTTAAATATCACTCCGAATTTAGACCGTCTGGCACAGGAGGGAGTAAAGTTTGACAATGCATTTTCTCCTCAGCCGGTGTGCGGGCCTTGCCGGGCACTGTTTCAGACAGGAAAATATCCTACAGAGACAGGCTGTTTCAGAAACAATGTTATGCTTCCTGGGAATGTAAAAACCCTGGCAAATTATATAGAAGAAGCAGGATATGAAACTGCCTATATCGGTAAATGGCATCTGGCAAGTGATGGAGAACTGGAACAGAAGCCTACCATCGACCATACAATCACAGCGATTCCAAAAGAATTGCGTGGAGGTTACACCGGTTTCTGGCGTACCTCAGATGTCCTGGAATTTACTTCTCATGGATATGATGGATATGTGTTTGATGAAAATAATCAGAAAAGAGAATTCAAAGGTTACCGCCCTGACTGCCTGACAGATATGGCTATGGAATTTTTCGATGAGAGAGATACAGAAAAACCATTTTTCATGACTATTTCTCAGATTGAGCCACATCATCAGAATGACCGCAATCATTATGAAGGACCAATCGGATCAAAAGAAAAGTATAAAAACTTTATTCTTCCAAAAGACTTAGAGGTTCTGAAAGGAAATGCAGCAGAAGAGTATCCGGATTACCTGGGACAGTGTGCAAGCCTGGATGAAAACCTTGGCCGTCTGGTAGATAAATTAAAAGAAAAAGGACTGTATGAAAATACAGTAATTATATTTGCATCTGACCATGGTTCTCATTTCAAGACAAGAAACACAGACAGTCACTTAAACGGCTATGATGATTACAAACGTTCCTGTCATGATGGAGCTCTCCATGTTCCGCTGGTGATTGCCGGTGGTCCATATAAGGGCGGAGTTGCAGTGGAAGAACTGGTAAGCACAGAGAGCCTTCCAAAGACCATTTTAGCTTTAGCTGGAGTGGATGTTGGAGATGCCATGATCGGGGAAAATCTTCTTGACGTAGTTGAGAAAAAAGATGATAATAGACCTAATCAGGTGTTTGCCCAGATTTCAGAGAGCAGAGTCGGCCGCTGTATCCGTACACCGGAGTATTTATACTCTGTATATGCACCTGGAATCAACGGAGGTGCTGCACCGGCCAGTGATGTTTACGCAGATGATTTCCTGTATGACCTGAAGAAAGACCCATGGCAGTTAAATAATGTAGTCCATGAGGAAGAATACACAGAGATTAAAAAGGATTTACGTGCCAGACTGCTTCAGTGGCTGGAAAAAGCAGAGGGAGCTCATCCTGACATTGTAGATTAGGAGTTGAATGTATGAGCAGTTCTATGAAAAAAACAGAGCAGGTATATAGGTGGGTAATGGCCTATATTGATAAGAATAAATTTTCTAACAATCAAAAAATACCTTCTGAAAATGCCATTTGCAGGCGGCTGAATGTCAGCCGGGAAACAGTTAGGGCTGCTCTTGATTGTATGGCAGAAGAAGGCCTTATTTATAAGGTGCGCGGAAGTGGGACTTTCTTTAACAAGGAAGTCTCACTTTCCTACAATATGAATCTTGGTACGCAATCGAAAAAGATTGGACTGGTTCTCCAGGGCCAGGACCGGAGTGCGAATTCTGCATTGATTGACGGGATTCACAGCGTACTGCCAAAGGACAAGATTGCTCTTAGGACGTTTTTTACCGACAATAAATTTTCCAATGAAAGAAGATGCCTCCAGACCATTATGCAGGAGGATTTTGATGGTTTTATCATAGACGGTGTAAAGGCAAGTATCCTAAATCCAAATCTGGATTGTTATGAGGAATTAGGCAAAAGAAAAATACCGGTTGTTTTCTATAATAACTATTACAGTAATCTCAGATGTCCTCATATTATTGTAAATGACTTCGCATGCGCAGAACAGTTAGTGGGAAAGCTCATTGAGGCAGGGCACAGGAACATAGCCGGTATTTTCGTATATGATAATTATCAGAGTGTAGCGAAATTCCAGGGAATGGTGCATACCATGCAGCAGAAGAACATAGAATTCCAGGACGATTATATCAAATGGTGTATTTCTAATGAGGCTCATGACGAGAAATTTGTCCGGGTGATACAGAAGTTTTTGAAAAGCCTGCCAAAGTGTACTGCCATTGTCTGCTGTAACTGTATGATTTACCGTTTGGTGCGCAAGGCACTTCAGGAAATGGGGAAACAGGTTCCCAAGGATTATTCTCTGGTCTGCTTTGACTATTCCCTGAATGACTGGGAGGAGGAAGGGATTGTCTGCTCCATACATCCTGGATATGAAATGGGAGTCCAGGCAGCGAAATGCCTGATAAAAATGCTTTCTGATAAAGACTGCGGAGATTCAGGGAAGTCAAGGACTGTGTCTTCTGAGATTTATCTTGGAAATTCTATTTGTGAAGTAAATACTGGTAAGAATGATTAATATTATGAAAAAATAAGTTTCTGTATCAAGATAGCAGAAACTTATTTTTTGCAGATTTTCACATAGAAAGAAACAGAATGTATCTTTTTAAAAACATAATCTAAAATATGGAAAAACATGCAAAAAAGCACTTGCATTCTTGCCAAATAGGTGCTACTATATAAAGCGTACTTTTATGCTCAGAAAGGAGGAAGAACAGTGAAAGTTAGATCATCTGTAAAACCAATTTGTGAAAAGTGCAAGGTTATCAAAAGAAAGGGAAGCATCAGAATTATCTGTGAAAACCCTAAACACAAACAGCGCCAGGGCTAATCTATAAGAGATAGATAATATAGGTATATGACGTATAGTTTGTGTAATTTTAGTGCGGCTGCAGTATGAACCGCCTGGATGCGTTGTTCATGCTGATGAAATATAGTGATATTAGAAGAAAAGCTGTTATACCGAGGCAGCTTAGAGATTATTGAAGATGCGTAATGCATGCTTACGATAAGGAGAATATTGCTTAATACCGGTATCCGCCAAATGCCGGAAAGGCTGCGTAAAATTATTTTTGCGGCTGGATGCATAGAACCCCGTCAGTTTTATGTGTCTCAATTAGGAACAATATTAACAGAAAAATGGAGGAACAAATACATGGCTCGTATAGCTGGTGTAGACTTACCAAGAGAAAAACGTATTGAAATCGGTTTGACTTACATCTACGGAATCGGTAGAGCAAGCTCAAATCTTATCCTTGAAAAGGCAGGCGTTAATCCTGACACACGTGTCAGAGACGTAACCGACGAAGAAGTAGGAAAAATTCGTGATGCAATCGAAGAATTACAGATTCCTGTAGAAGGTGATTTGAGAAGAGAAATCGCTCTGAACATCAAGAGACTTCAGGAAATCGGATGCTACAGAGGAATCCGTCATCGTAAAGGACTTCCTGTTCGCGGACAGAAAACAAAAACAAACGCAAGAACAAGAAAAGGTCCTAAGAGAACTGTTGCTAACAAGAAGAAATAATAAAGCAGCATAATCTTGAAATTGTAAATTACTATTAAAAGTTTGAATATTAGAGAAAGTAGGTTAGTTTAAAAATGGCTAAAGTTACAAAAAAAGTGACAAAAAAGCGTGTTAAGAAAAACGTTGAACGCGGACAGGCACATATCCAGTCTTCTTTCAATAACACAATCGTTACATTGACAGATGCTGAAGGAAATGCTTTATCATGGGCAAGTGCCGGTGGTCTGGGATTTAAAGGTTCAAGGAAATCTACTCCATATGCAGCGCAGATGGCTGCAGAAACAGCTGCAAAAGCAGCAATCATTCATGGTCTGAAGACTGTTGACGTTTTTGTAAAAGGACCTGGTTCAGGAAGAGAAGCAGCAATCCGTGCGTTGGCAGCATGCGGTATTGAAGTTACAAGCATCAAAGATGTAACTCCAGTTCCACACAATGGATGCCGTCCACCAAAACGTAGAAGAGTCTAATTAGGAGGTCAAATAATCATGGCAGTAAATAGAGTACCAGTTCTGAAAAGATGTAGATCCCTTGGTCTTGATCCTGTATACTTGGGAATCGACAAAAAATCTACCAGACAGTTAAAAAGAGCAAACAGAAAAATGTCCGAATACGGACTTCAGTTAAGAGAAAAACAGAAAGCGAAATTTATCTACGGCGTTCTGGAAAAACCTTTCCGTAACTACTACAAAAAAGCAGACCAGAAACCAGGACAGACTGGTGAAAACTTAATGGTTATGCTGGAAACACGTTTAGACAACGTAATCTTCCGTATGGGTCTTGCTAGAACAAGAAAAGAAGCAAGACAGATTGTTGACCACAAACACGTAATGGTAAACGGAAAACAGGTTAACATCCCATCTTACTTAGTAAAAGCTGGCGATGTTATTGAAATTAAAGAAAAATGCAAAGGTTCCCAGAGATATAAAGATATCCTGGAAGTAACTGGCGGACGTCTGGTACCAGCATGGCTGGATATCGACCAGGAAGCTTTAAAAGGTGAAGTAAAAGCACTTCCTACAAGAGAAGAAATCGACGTTCCAGTAAACGAAGTGTTAATCGTCGAGTTATATTCTAAATAATAAAGTTATATAAGTGAATGGTGCACGTAGCAAGGAGGGCTTTGCATGTTCGATTTTAACAAACCCAAAATTCAAATCACAGAAATGTCTGATGATAAGAGATATGGGAAATTTGTGGTAGAACCACTGGAAAGAGGTTATGGTATTACACTTGGCAACTCTTTAAGAAGAATTATGCTTTCTTCTCTGCCGGGAGCTGCTGTAAGCCAGGTAAAAATTGACGGTGTTCTCCATGAATTCAGTTCTATTCCGGGTGTAAAAGAAGATGTGACAGAAATCATCATGAATCTGAAAAACCTGGCAATCAAGAACATGAGCGACAGCAACGAGCCGAAAACTGCATATATCGAGTTTGAGGGCGAAGGTGTTGTCACAGGTGCAGACATCCAGGTTGATCAGGATTTAGAAGTTCTGAATCCAAATCAGGTAATTGCTACCTTAAACGGCGGTGCAGACTGCAAGTTCAATGCAGAGCTGACAATTACCAAGGGCCGTGGATATGTAAGTGCCGACAAAGGAAAAACAGATGATATGCCAATCGGCATGATCGCTGTAGATTCAATTTATACACCAATTGAGCGTGTAAATATGGCTGTTGAAAATACCCGTGTTGGACAGGTTACAGACTATGACAAGCTGACACTGGATATTTATACAAACGGAACACTGGATGCAGACGAGGCAGTGAGCCTGGCTGCAAAGGTACTGAGCGAGCATTTAAGCCTCTTCATTGATCTTTCTGAGAGTGCAAAGACTGCTGAAGTCATGATCGAGAAAGAAAACAATGAAAAAGAAAAAGTTCTGGAGATGAACATTGACGAGTTAGAACTGTCTGTTCGTTCCTACAACTGCTTAAAACGTGCTGGTATCAATACCGTAGAAGAGCTGTGCAACCGTACTTCTGAGGATATGATGAAGGTCCGTAACTTAGGACGCAAATCCCTGGAAGAGGTTCTGGCAAAATTAAAAGAATTAGGCTTGCAGTTAAATCCAAGCGAAGAGTAAACAATTTATGGGCAAAAAGCAATGTGTCAGTAAGACCGAAGAGAGCGTGGCACATTGTTCCACAAATGGAGGAAATCTAAAATGGCAAAATATAGAAAATTGGGCAGAACATCTGACCAGAGAAAAGCGTTACTTAGAAACCAGGTAACAAACTTACTGTATCATGGAAAAATCGTTACTACAGAAACAAAAGCAAAAGAAGTTCGCAAAATTGCTGAAGGTCTGATTGCTATGGCTGTTCGTGAAAAAGACAATTTCGAAACAGTTACTGTTACAGCTAAAGTTGCTCGTAAAGATGCTGAAGGCAAGAGAGTAAAAGAAGTTGTAGACGGAAAGAAAGTTACTGTATACGATGAAGTACAGAAAGAAATCAAGAAGGATGCTCCTTCCAGATTACATGCCAGAAGACAGATGCTGAAAGTTCTTTACCCTGTAACAGAAGTTCCAGCAGCAGCAGCCGGCAAAAAGAAAAATACAAAAGAAGTTGACTTAGTAGAAAAATTATTTACAGAAATTGCACCAAAATACGTAGGACGTAACGGTGGTTACACAAGAATCGTTAAGATTGGACCACGTAAAGGTGACGCAGCAATGGAAGTAGTATTAGAGTTAATCTAAGAGTCACATTACATGTAAATACGCCCGGGAAGGCTTCGGCCTGTTCCCGGGTGCTTTGTTTCTAACAGAAAAGGGAGGTAGGACCATGAGTAAAAAAATGCTTTTTATTTTTAATCCCAGATCCGGAAAAGGAAGTATCAAAAGCCGTCTGGTGGATATCCTGGATATTTTTATAAAAGGCGGCTATGAGGTTACGGTTCATCCCACCCAGGCTTATATGGATGGCCTGAAAGTGACAAAAAAAAGAGGGGGAAATTACGACCTGATTGTAGCAAGCGGAGGAGACGGTACCCTGGATGAAGTGGTTACCGGAATGTTGACAGCAGGACATCAGCATCCCATCGGCTATATACCGGCGGGCAGTACCAATGATTTTGCCAACAGCCTTCATATCTCCAGAAACATGCTTCAGGCAGCCACAGATATTGTGGAGGGCATTCCTCATGCTTTTGATGCGGGACAGTTTAATGATGACATTTTTGTCTATATTGCGGCATTTGGTTTGTTTACAGATGTTTCTTATGAGACAAATCAGGATTTGAAGAATATCCTGGGGCATGCAGCTTATATTCTGGAAGGAACACAGAGACTTTTTAATATTAAATCCTATCATCTTCGGGTGAAGGGGGATGAGCATGAGTTTAATGGTGAGTTTATCTTTGGTATGGTAAGCAATTCCACTTCTGTGGGAGGCTTTAAGCGTCTTACAGGACCGGATGTTATGCTGGATGACGGTGTGTTTGAAGTGATGCTCATCCGTCGTCCCAAGAATATTCTGGAGCTAAACGAAATTATTGCCTCTTTGCTTGGCACCAGTGACAGTAAGATGATAGAAGTCTTTAAAACCACTGGGCTTACTGTACAGTGTGAGGAAGAAGTGCCATGGACCCTGGATGGGGAATATGGCGGAGAACATAAAATAGTTTCTATTAAAAACCTGAAACATGCGGTGCAGATTATGCTTCCGAAAAATGATGAAGTACCGCTGATTCATGCACCGGAATGAGAGCGAAGAACCACTGGCACTGGTGAAGTCATATAATAAATAGAAATAGACTTTGGAAGGTGTGCCATGGATATGAGCAAAGTGTTTCATGGGATTTTATGGATTCTTGCGCTGACCACAGATTCTTTTGTGGTCAGCTTTGCATATGGAATGGAAAAGATAAAGCTATCTTTTCTCATGGTAGTGGGAATGAACCTGATTATGAGCTGTCTTTTAGGCATGGCAGTTCTGACAGGGAATTTCCTTTCTTGTTTTTTATCAAAGACCATCACTTCCCTGGTTTGTACAGGGATTTTGGCAGGCATGGGATTTTACCGGATTTTTGTCTGCTTTTTTTCAAAACAAGAGGCAGATGGAAAAGAGAAGAAAAGGCATCTTACAGGAATAGAGGCTATGCTCCTGGCAGTCGTGCTGTCTCTGGACAGTCTTGCGGTAGGCCTGGGAACAGGACTGGTGCAGACGGGAGGCATGCTTTTGGCAGCGGGCTCTTTTGCCGGCGGGATTCTCATGATGGAGGCGGGCTGGAAGCTTGGAAATGCTTTTTGCATTTCAGTGAAAAAGGATTTATCCTGGCTTAGCGGCGCATGCCTGGTTTTACTGGCAGCAGGACTGTGGTTCAGCTAAAAAAAACTTGCAATCCTGGGGTTTTTGAGGTATCTTTATAACAGTTTGAAAGCCACAGCATAAGTACATTGGGAGAAAGGAACAGAGGTATGAGTGAATATATTAACGTATCTGAAATTTTTGGAGAGGATGTATTTAATGATGCAGTGATGCAGCAGCGTCTTCCTAAGAAGGTTTACAAAGATTTAAAGCAAACCATATTAGAGGGAAAAGATTTATCTTTGGAAATGGCAGATGTCATTGCTCATGAGATGAAGGAATGGGCCATTGAAAAGGGCGCTACCCATTACACCCACTGGTTTCAGCCTTTGACAGGAGTGACTGCGGAGAAACACGATTCTTTTATCACAGCTCCTCTTCCAAATGGAAAAGTTTTGATGAGCTTTTCCGGAAAGGAACTGATTACAGGAGAACCGGACGCCTCTTCCTTCCCCTCTGGTGGACTTCGTGCTACCTTTGAGGCGAGAGGGTATACTGCCTGGGATTGTACCTCTCCGGCTTTTGTGCGTCACGATGCAGCAGGGGCAACCCTGTGTATTCCTACTGCCTTTTGTTCCTATACAGGAGAGGCCCTGGACCAGAAAACACCACTTCTGCGTTCCATGCAGGCCATTAATACCCAGGCTCTCCGTCTGATTCGTCTGTTTGGAGATACCACAGCAAAACGTGTGATTCCATCTGTTGGCGCAGAACAGGAATATTTCCTGGTCAGTGAAGAAAAGTTCAGCCAGAGAAAAGACCTGGTATTTACCGGAAGAACACTGTTTGGCGCCATGCCGCCAAAAGGACAGGAGCTGGATGACCACTATCTTGGAACCATCCGTCAGAGAGTTTCTGCTTATATGAAGCATGTGAATGAAGAACTGTGGAAGCTTGGTGTTACTTCTAAAACCCAGCATAATGAGGCTGCTCCGGCACAGCATGAGCTTGCGCCTATTTATGCGGAAGCAAATGTGGAGGTTGACCACAATCAGATTGTAATGCAGACCCTGAAGCGTGTGGCTTCCCAGCATGGTATGAAGTGTCTGCTTCATGAAAAACCTTTTGCGGGAGTAAATGGTTCAGGAAAGCATAATAACTGGTCTCTGACCACAGATACAGGGGTGAATCTTTTGGAGCCCGGCAATACACCTCATGACAATATTCAGTTTCTTCTGATTTTAAGCTGTATTTTGAAGGCAGTGGATGAACATGCAGAATTATTACGGGAGTCAGCGGCAGATGTAGGAAATGACCACCGTTTGGGAGCAAACGAAGCGCCACCTGCAATCATTTCTGTATTTTTAGGAGAGCAGCTTACGGATGTTATGAACCAGTTGATTACTACCGGTACGGCAGACCACAGTATTGAGCGGGAAGTGCTGGATACCGGGGTAAAGGCTATTCCTGAATTTATGCGTGATACAGCAGACAGGAACAGAACGTCACCTTTTGCCTTTACAGGAAATAAGTTTGAGTTCCGTATGGTAGGGTCCAGAGATTCTATTGCTCCGGCCAATGTGGTTTTAAATACCATTGTGGCGCAGGCCTTTAAAGAAGCCTGTGAGGTGCTGGAGCAGGCAGAAAATTTTGACATTGCTGTTCATGACTTAATGAAAAAGAACTTTACGAAACATCAGCGGATTGTTTTTAATGGAAACGGTTATTCCAAAGAGTGGGTAAAAGAAGCCGAAAGACGCGGACTCCCAAACATGACCTGTATGGTAGAGAGTCTGGATGCTCTTACCATGGAGAAAACAGTGGCTCTTTTTGAGGAGTTTGAAGTTCTTACCAGGGCAGAGCTGGAATCCAGACAGGAAATTAAATATGAAGCTTATGCAAAAGCAATTAATATAGAAGCAAGAACCATGTTGGATATTGCAGGGAAACAGATTATACCTGCTGTTATCCGTTACAGCAGACAGTTAGCGGACTCTATTAATGCGGTAGTGGCAGCCGGAGTCCTGGAAGTAGAGGTGCAGACAGGATTACTTCGTGAGACTTCTGCATTATTAAAGGAAACAAAAGAGGCGGCAGATGCACTGAGAGAGGTTACAGAAACAGCCTATGCCATGGCAGATGGCAAGGATAAGGCATTCTATTACCGCCGTCAGGTTCTTCCGGCTATGGAGGCTCTCAGAAAACCGGTAGACCAGTTAGAAATGATTGTAGATAAAGAAATATGGCCAATGCCGTCCTATGGAGATTTATTGTTTGAAGTATAAGAAAAGAGGAGGCTGTTGCGTGGATGCGACTGCCTCCCTGCTGTTTTTATAAGAAGTTACAGAAACGGAGAAAAACATGGAGCATACATTGGATTTTTTAAGGGAACAGAAAGTAGATGAAAGACTGATTCAGGATGTGGAATTGTTCCGGAAGTCTTATACAGTGGAGACAGAGGAAGAAAAAAGGGTAGCAGAGCCAGATATGCTCTTTTATGGAAAAGAAGTGCTGGAAATGGCTATTGCAGCTCTTTTGGAAGGAGAAAATCTTCTGCTGACCGGTGCAAAGGCAACAGGAAAAAATGTCCTGGCAGAAACTCTTGCCTGGATTTTTCACCGTCCTGTGTACAATGTGTCTTTTCATGTGAATACTAACAGCGGGGATTTAATCGGCACAGATACGTTCCTGGATAATGAGGTGCAGCTTCGTAAGGGAAGTATTTACCGCTGCGCTCAGTATGGAGGCTTTGGTATTTTAGACGAAATTAATATGGCAAAAAATGATGCGGTTTCTGTGCTGCATGCATCTTTGGATTATCGCCGCTGTATTGATGTGCCGGGATATGACAAGATTGATATGCATCCTGCAGCCAGATTTATTGGCACCATGAATTATGGATATGCAGGCACCAAGGAATTAAATGAAGCTCTGGTTTCCAGATTTCTGGTGATTGATATGCCCCAGCAGGATGAGGAAACTCTGGAATTTATTTTCCAATCTAAATTTCCAGGTATGAAGGAAAATGCTTTGAAACAGTGGATTGGATTGTTTCTGGATTTGCAGCTCAAGGCGCAAAATGGAGAGATTACCACAAAGGCTGTGGATTTAAGAGGAATTCTGGGCGCCATGAAAGCCATTCACAGAGGCTTGCAACCGGCTCTGGCTGTGAAAATGGGCGTGGTGAATAAGAGCTTTGATGTTTTTGAAAAAGAGATTGTACAGGATGTGGTTATGACCAGGATTCCCCAAAGCTGGACTGCCGCAGATGTGTTTGAGGATTAGAGACGGTATGGAAGAGTATGAACTGGAACTGGAAAACAGAATAAAAAATCTCATGTGGACCGTAAGTGGTGATTATTCCCTGGATTTTAAGCCGGATTTGGCAGCATTTGCCCGTTCTAGGTATGGCGCCCTGTATGATGGAATGAAGCAAGGGGCTTTTGCCCGCTATTTTGACCGGGAGGCCTTTTCCATGTATCTGGTAAAGAAAATGTACTGTCATGCCATGGAAGGGCCGCTCTTGTCCGTTTCCCAGCTTTGTATTGAATTTGCTGTTTCTGCAAGAATGATAAAGGAGCGGGAAGGCGTAGGAGAAATTCGAAGAAAAGCCTGTGAAGATATTCTGGAAAAAGAGTTTCACAGGCTTCAGGAGAATGAAGTGGGAAGATTGAAGCTGGCTATGTTTCGGGAGATTTTAAATGGCAGGGAACCAGCGCCCAAAAGACAGAAGAGATGGATGGATTTGCTCTGGAATTTGGAACACACAGAAGATACCATGGAGGTCATAAGGACAGCAGATATTCTCTATAATGAGGTAGTGGACCCTTATTTTGAGCGGCAGCATGGGACGTTAGAGCAGGTTCTGGCAGTGACCATGGAAGACCTGGCAGAATTTTCCTGGAAGGAATTTTTAGAAGAAGAAGTCATGGAGAGCAGCTTTGAGACTTATCTGGACAAACTGACTGAGCAGATGACCAACCTGGACACCATGGAAGCCTGCAAACAAGAGAAGGACAGGGAAGAACAGGAAAAAAAGAGTTCGGACAAGCGCGTTTTAGTGGTAGATGAGAAGGCACTGGAGAAAATGTATTCCTATGTGGAACGAAATTACGGGAAAACATTTCTGACAGAGGCAGAAGAGAAACGGATGAATTACCTTATGTGTAGGGGAATCCACAGTGATTGCAGCCTGTATTTTACCAGAGGAATTTTAAAAGACCCGGTGCTTCGCAATTACCAGTATGAGTATGCCAGAAAGCAAAAAGATAAAAATTTGTATGAATACTATGACAACCACAGAATTGTAAAAAATAATATACGGATTCTTACGGATATGCTTCGCAAAACTTTAATTATGCGGGATGAGACAGAGGAAGTTCTGGCAGACAGAGGGAAAATTGTTCCATCCAGACTCTGGCGGGTGGGAAGGACCAGTGAGGCGCGTTTTTTTACCAGAGAGTTATATCAGGATTCCAGCCGGTTTGTGGTGGATATTCTCCTGGACGCCAGTGGTTCTCAGCGCAGCAGACAGGGACAGGTGGCAATCCAGGCGTATATTTTAAGTGAGGCATTAAGCAATGTGGGAATTCCACACAGGGTTATGAGCTTTTGTACCTTTTGGGATTATACCATTTTGCATGAATTCCGGGACTATGAAGCACAGCGGAAGGAAAACAGCAATATTTTTGAATATGTAACCTCTTCCAATAACCGGGATGGACTGGCCATTAAGGCAATAGGAGGAGGACTTTTAGAGCGGGAAGAGGAGCATAAGATTCTCATTGTCCTGAGTGATGGGAAGCCTTATGATGTGATTTTGAACCGCCCGAATGCAAGAAATCCCAAACCCTATGAAGGAAATTATGCAATTTCTGATACAGGATTTGAAGTCCGCAGATTAAGAAGCCAGGGCGTATGCGTACTGGGCGTCTTTGCCGGAGAGGAGAAAGACCTGGCAGCAGAGAAGAAGATTTTTGGAAAGGATTTTGCTTACATCAGGAAAATTTCAGGTTTTTCCCCTGTAGTGGGAAGGTATCTGATGAAGCAGATAGAACGGGAAATATGAATAAAGTATTACATTTTTGAAAAAAAGATGTAATATTTTGCGTTTGCTCTTTCCTTTTTTCCTATTTTGTATTAAAATATAGAGTAGGGTTTTTGTTTTTATGGGATTTTGTAACTAGATAACAGATAAAAAACTATATAATGAAAGAAGGAGACACCATGATATCAAACCAGATACTCCAAAGTACCCTTGATGGGCTGAAAGGAATTTCAAGGACAGATTTTTGCATTACTGATATGGAAGGAAAGGTATTGGCATCTACATTTGCCAATAACGTATGCGGACAGGAAGAAGCAGCAGCCTTTGCCAATTCCCAGGCGGACAGCCAGGTGGTGAGGGGCAACCAGTATTTTAAGATTTATGATAATCATCAGTTGGAATATGTTCTGATTATGGACAGTACAGCAGATGATGCGTATACCCTGGGCAAACTGGTGGTATTCCAGATTCAGGGACTTCTTACTGCATATAAGGAACGCTTTAACAAGGATAACTTTATCAAAAACTTATTGCTGGACAACCTGTTGTTAGTGGATATCCATAACAGGGCAAAAAAACTTCATATTGAAGTGGATGTGAGAAGGGTTGTTTATATACTGGAAACAAACCAGGAGAAGGACTATGGCTCTTTAGAGAATGTGAAAAATCTTCTGGGCGGTAAATCCGGTGATTTTGTCACTGCAGTTGATGAGAAGAACATTATTATTGTAAAGGAACTGGCGCCTACAGATACTTATGTGCAGCTGGAAAAAACAGCAAATACCATTTTATCTACTCTTGGGGTAGAAAGAGACGGAAAAACCCACATTGCATATGGTACCATTGTGAAAGAATTAAAAGAAGTGTCACGTTCTTATAAAGAAGCAAAGATGGCATTGGATGTAGGTAAGATTTTCTTTGGAGACAGAGATGTGATTGCATACAGTTCTCTGGGAATCGGACGTCTGATTTACCAGCTTCCTATTCCCCTTTGTAAAATGTTTATCCGGGAAATTTTTGATACACATTCTCCGGATGACTTTGACGAGGAGACACTTACCACGATTAACAAGTTCTTTGAAAACAGCCTGAATGTATCAGAAACGTCCAGACAGTTGTTTATACACAGAAATACCCTGGTGTACAGACTGGATAAGCTGCAGAAAAGCACCGGGCTGGATTTGCGCGTCTTTGAAGATGCCATTACCTTTAAAATTGCCCTGATGGTAGTAAAATACATGAAGTACATGGAGACACTGGATTATTAAAAAAGTCTTAACGATTGTTTTATGAAAACAGGAGGTTATTATGATTGATTTAAAAGACGTGAGTAAATCATATAGCAAGGGTCAGCCGGCCATTGACCATATGAATCTTCACGTAGAGAAGGGTGAATTCGTGTTTATTGTAGGAAACAGCGGTTCCGGGAAATCAACCCTGATTAAACTGCTTTTAAAGGAGTTGGATCCTACCAGCGGCACGATTACCGTAAATGGCCAGGAACTGAATAAACTGCGTCGGAGAAAAGTGGCAAAATACCGTAGGGGAGTGGGTGTTGTGTTCCAGGATTTCCGACTGCTTAGAGACAGAAATGTATATGAAAATGTTGCTTTTGCCCAGAGGGTGATTCAGCGCCCCACCCGTATTATTAAAAAGCGGGTGCCGGAGGTGCTTACCCTGGTTGGACTGGCAGAAAAGTATAAATCAAAACCGGATCAGCTTTCCGGTGGTGAACAGCAGAGGGTGGCTCTTGCCAGAGCGCTGGTAAACAGACCAAACATTCTGCTGGCAGACGAGCCTACGGGTAATCTTGACCCTAAGAACTCTTTTGAAATTATGAAGTTATTAGAGGAAATCAACCAGAGAGGAACCACAGTCCTTGTAGTTACTCACAACAGAGAAATTGTAAATGCGTTTAAAAAACGCGTTGTCACAATGAAGAAAGGCGTCATTGTAAGTGATGAACAAGAAGGTGAATATCTGAATGAGAATTAGTACCATTGCATACATATTAAAACAGGGATTTAAAAATATCTGGCGTAACCTGAGATTTTCCCTGGCATCCATTGCGACCATGTCTGCATGTATCTTTTTATTCGGACTGTTTCTTTCCCTGTTGATGAACTTCCGCTATATTGTTCATTCAGCAGAAGAAGGGGTTGCAGTGATTGTTTATTTTGATGAAGGAACCAAGCAGGAGCAGATAGACCAAATCGGCTCTGAGATTGATAAGCGTCCGGAAGTATCGAAGATGAAATATATTTCTGCAGATGAAGCATGGGATGAGTATAAGGAAATTTACCTGGACGGAGATGAGGACATGGCGGATGGATTTAAAGACCAGGATAATCCTCTTGCAAACTCAGCCCGTTATGATGTTTATCTGAAAAATGTAGAAGACCAGGCTGATCTGGTAAAATATATTGAAGGTCTGGATGGCGTTCGTAAAGTAGAACATTCGAAACAGGCGGCAGATACCTTATCCACCTTTAATAAGCTGATTGCTTATGTTTCAGTGGCAATTATTCTGATTTTACTTGCAGTAGCCTTTTTCCTTATCAGCAATACCATTACCATGGGTATTTCTATCCGTCAGGAAGAAATCGGTATTATGAAGCTGATTGGAGCTACAGACTTTTTCGTAAGGTCACCCTTTGTTCTGGAGGGTATTTTGTTAGGCGCTATTGGAGCGGCTCTTCCTCTGGGCGTACTTTATGTGATGTATGATAAAGCCATTGGCTATATTATTTCCAAATTTAGTGTTATTGGTAATTTCCTGCAATTTTTGGATGTGTGGACTGTATTCCAATTCCTGATTCCGGTAGGAATTGGACTGGGAGTTGGTATCGGACTTTTCGGAAGTATCTTCTCTATCAGAAAACACTTAAGAGTGTAAAACTATGATAGGGACTGTTGCATGATGCTTAATGCGACAGTCCCTTTCCATATATAAAATCAGGAGAATTAGGAGCAGAAAAAATGGAGCGGAAGAAATTTTTTAAGGGATTTTTGGCAGGGATTCTGGTCACTGTATTAGTTGGAACAGCCGGAATCAAGGTTTACGATGTGGTTCAGTCTAAGGAGCGCAATCAAGGGGCAGTTACAGATGCTTTTGTGGAAAAAGCGAAGCTGATTGAGCGGATTGTGGATAAGAAATACACAGGAAAAGTGGACAAAGAGGATATGGAGTCCATGATGTATAAAGGGCTGATGGCAAGTCTGGGAGATCCTTATTCTGCATATTACACCAGTGAGGAATATGAAGAACTGAACACCGAGACTACCGGTTCTTATAAGGGAATCGGAGTTGTGATGCAGATGAACATGGAATCCGGCACCGTAAAGGTGGTTCGTTGCTATGAGACAGCGCCGGGAGCAAAGGCAGGGCTTTTGCCGGAAGATATTCTGGTGGCTGTGAACAATGAAAGTATTGCAGGCATGGAACTTAGTGAAGTAGTGGATAAAATCAAAGCTTCTGAAGATGAAATAGCTCATCTTACCATTGCAAGAGATGGAGAGGCGGATTATCTGGAGTTTGATATTCCTTTGGAAGAAGTGAATATTCCGGTGGTAGAATCTGAAATGCTGGAGGACAATATTGGTTATATTGCTCTTTATGAATTTACGGAACAGACAGAACCACAATATATGGAAGCCTTTAAAAATCTGAAAAAAGAAGGCATGGAGCGTCTGATTGTGGACGTGAGAGGAAATCCGGGAGGACTTCTGACTTCTGTATCTGATATCCTAAAGGATATGCTGCCTGAGGGCCTGATTGTTTATACAGAGGATAAGGATGGAAAGCGGGAAGAAATAAAATGTGATGGTAAACATCAGCTTGATATGCCTCTGGCTGTTCTGGTGAATGGAAACAGTGCCAGCGCCTCAGAGATTTTTGCAGGGGCAATTCAGGATTATGAGATTGGAAGCATTGTAGGGACTACCACCTTTGGAAAGGGGATTGTTCAGAGTGTAATTCCTCTGTCTGACGGAAGCGCTGTGAAAACCACAACAGCCAAGTATTACACGCCGAAAGGCCGCTGCATCCACGGAACGGGAATTACACCGGATGTGGAAGTGGAATTAACCGAAGGGCTGGAGCAGAAAACAAGCATTACTCATGAGGAGGATAATCAGCTTCAGAAGGCTATTGAGGTGGTAAAGGGTATATCGAAATAAGGAGATTTTTTCACCATGCAAAAGTTACGAAACCATGTATTGGCTCAGACCTTTCGGGAGTTAAAGGGGAATCCCAAATGGTCTATTTGTACAGAACCTCTGTGGTTCATTCCCTATTCGCTGTTTATGCCCTTTCAGACCCTTTATATGAGGAAACTGGGGCTTAGCAGTGTGGAAATCGGAACTACGGTTACCGTTGGATTTATTCTGCAGATGTTCTGCGCTTTGATTGGCGGTGTAATTACCGATAAAATGGGGCGCAGAAAGGCTACCGTCATTTTTGATACCCTTGGCTGGACAGTTCCCTGTCTTATTTGGGCTTTTTCCCAGAACTTCTGGTGGTTTCTGACGGCAGCAGCAGTCAATGCTGCCTTCCAGATTACTAACACTTCCTGGAACTGTCTTTTTATTGAGGATTGTCCGCCAAAGCACATTACCAATGCCTTTACTCTGATTCAGATGTGTGGGATGTTATCTGTGTTTTTCTCACCGCTGGCGGTGATTTTGGTAGGGAAATATGATGTAGTTCCGGTGATGCGCTGGCTGTATTTCATTGCAGCCCTTTCCATGCTGGCGAAGTTTTTGCTGCTGTATCATTTTGGGGGTGAGACTCAGGTAGGGAAAAAGCGCATGGAAGAGACAAAGAATCTTTCTTATTTCTCCATGATGAAAGGTTATGGAACGGTCTTTCTTACCATGATAAAGTCTGGAAAAATGCGGCTGGTGGTGTATTTGATGGCTCTTACCAATATCATTCAGATTGCCACCACAAATTTCTTTTCTTTGTATGTGACAGAAAAGATTCATTTGTCGGATGAGCTGGTGGCTGTGTTTCCGGTTCTTAGGACTCTGGTGATGCTTGCCTTTGTTATAGGGCTTCAGAACCTGTTTCAGAAGCTTAGAATGAAGGTTTCATTTCTGGTGGGATTTCTCATGTACATAGCAAGCCATCTGCTTCTTTTGCTTACACCGGAGAAAAATCTGCTTCTGGTCATGGGTTATACCATTTTGGAAGCAGCGGCCTATGCGGTCATCATTCCACGAAAAGACGCCCTTATGGCGCATTATGTAGAACCAAAGGAACGTTCCAGAATTTATGCATTATATAATGTGTTAATGATTGGTATTTCCGTTCCCTTTGGAAGCCTCATTGGCTGGATGTTTGAGGTAAATCCAGGGCTTCCATTCCTGTTTAATATTGCCCTGTTTGGCCTTTGTATTCTTCTTACCATGGGCTCCAGAGACTTATCCAGGCTGGAGGAAAGTATAGGATAAAAAGTGTATTCTTAAAAATTCAGGTGCTTCGGGAGAGTATATACTTTCGGAGTACCTGGAAATTCTTAAATTTATTCTTGTGACATATCGAAAAGCTGTTCAAATGCAAGTCAGTAATAGTTCAGTGTGAAAATAAATAGTTGATATGATGGTATGGAAACTTCATTAGGGAGCTGCTTGAAATATGGAGTTGGTTTCTTTATAATGAATTTGTAAAGGAGATTAGTGCATATGATGAATGAACTTTCAAGAGATTTATCTTATGCAAAAGAGAAAGTACAGTATGATGCTCAGTGTAAACAGGTGTTAAGTCAGAAAGAAATTCTGGCTTGGATTTTGCAGCGTACTGTAGAAGAATTTACAGATATGACAGTGGAAGAAATTATTCCGTATATTGAAGGAAAACCAGAAATTTCTGCTGTTCGCGTATATCCTGGAGAAAGCAACGGGGAAAAAATATCCGGGATGACCAATGAAGATAAAGTTGCTGAAGAGGGGGCTGTGTACTATGATATTCGATTTTATGTTTACATACCTGGAAGCAAAGAACAAATAAAAATGATTGTAAATGTAGAAGCACAGAAGTCCTTTTATCCTGGTTATTATATTGTGACCAGGGGAATTTATTATGGTGCAAGAATGATTTCCGCACAAATAGGAAGAGAATTTAGTATACCAGATTATGACAAGATGAAAAAAGTGTATTCTATCTGGCTATGTATGAATGCGCCCAAATATATAGGAAATGCTATTTCTTTGTACCATACAACAAAAGAAGATTTACTTCCGGGGTTGCCTGATATTCAGAACTCTTATGATAAAATTTCTGTGGTAATCATAGCATTAAATGAAGAGGTTGATTCTGAAGATGTATTTATTAATATGATGAATACATTGCTATCTACGAAGAAAACGTATAAAGAAAAGAAAGAAGCTTTGGAAAATGATTTTCATATCAAAATGACCAATGAACTTGGAAAGGAGATGAACATCATGTGTAACTTATCAGATTTAGTAGAAGAGAAGGGGATTGAGAAAGGGAAAAGAGAGATAGCAAAGAAATTGCTCCAGTTAAATATGGGAAGTGACGAAAAAATTATAGAAGCTACAGGGATTTCCATGGAAAATTTGAAACTTATAAAAAAAGAGCTGGAAAGCAGCAAATAAATAATAGAGAAATATAAACAAGCACGAAGGAGAACAACACATGAATTTTCAGGAAGTGATTAAAAATGCCAGGGAAAATATAGGACCATACTGTAAAGCCTGCGGTACATGTAATGGCCGCGCCTGCAAAAATACCATCCCGGGACCGGGAGCCAAGGGAACCGGGACAGTTGCCATACGAAATTATGAAAAATGGCAGGAAATCTGTATTAACATGGACACTATATGTGAGCAGAAACCAGTAAGTACAGAGATTGAACTGTTTGGAAAATCCTTTAAGTATCCGGTGTTTGCGGGACCGGTGGGAGCTGTAAAACTTCATTATGGAGATAAATATACAGATTTGGAATACAATGAAATCCTGGTGGCTGGGTGTAATGACAGCGGTATTGCAGCATTTACCGGAGATGGCACAGACCCTAAGGTCATGGAGGAGGCAGCAAAAGCCATTAAGCGGTGCGGTGGCATGGGAATTCCCACCATCAAGCCCTGGGATATGAATACTATAAGAGAAAAAATGGAACTGGCAAAGAAATCAGGAGCTTTTGCCATTGCCATGGATATTGATGCAGCAGGGCTTCCGTTTTTGCAGAACTTAAATCCGCCTGCCGGTTCCAAGTCTGTGGAAGAATTAAAAGAAATTGTGAAAATGGCAGAAGTACCGTTTATCCTGAAAGGAATTATGACACCGAATGCAGCCAGGAAAGCTCTGGAAGCAGGAGTACAGGGTATTGTAGTGTCTAACCATGGAGGAAGAGTGCTGGACCAGTGTCCGGCTACAGCACAAGTGCTTCCCTCTATTGTGGAGGCTGTTGGAAAGGATATGAAGATTTTAGCAGACGGTGGAATCCGCACCGGCATTGATGTGTTTAAAGCCCTTGCCCTGGGTGCAGATGCAGTGCTGGCAGCCAGACCTTTTGTTACTGCTGTTTATGGAGGCGCAGAGGAAGGGGTAGAAGCTCTGGCAGAAAAGTTCGGTGCAGAGCTTATTGATACCATGAAAATGTGCGGAGCTTTTTCCATAGAGGAAATCAGCCCGGAAATGATTTGGAAAGAATGAGGATAAGAAGTATATGAAGGACAGAGATATCTGGATTAAGCTGTTAAAAGAAAAATATCCCACCAAACAGGCAGTATGCAGGGAAATTATTAATCTGACTGCCATTATTAATCTTCCAAAAGGAACAGAACACTTTATGAGTGATATCCATGGAGAATATGAAGCGTTTTTACATATTATGAACAACTGCTCCGGGGTGATTCGGGAAAAGGTGCGGATGCTGTTTTCGGAAACTTTAAGTGTGCGGGAGCAGCAGGAAATCTGTACCCTGATTTATTATCCAAGGGAAGTGATGAACCGTAAGAGAAACCTCAATGAACTTTCAGAAGACTGGTATCGTTTGATGCTGAATTATCTTCTGGAACTTGCCAAGATGGTTTCCTCTAAATACACCAGGTCAAAGGTCAGGAGAGCTTTGCCAAAGGAATTTGGAGATATTATTGACGAACTGCTGCATTTTATGCCAGATGAGGATGATAATCAGATTCGCTATCACAGACAGATTCTGGACACCATTATTGGAATCGAAAATTCCGAAGAATTTATTGTGGCTCTGGCAGAGCTGATTAAACGTCTGGCAGTAGACCACCTGCATATTGTTGGAGATATTTTTGACCGGGGCGGAGATGCAGACAAAATCCTGGATTTGTTAATGGAATACCATTCTTTGGACATAGAATGGGGAAATCATGATATTCTCTGGATGGGGGCAGCCTGTGGAAATGAAGCCAGCATTGCAACGGTTGTGAAAAATAATATGAAATATAATAACATTCAGATTCTGGAAAGTGGTTATGGTATCAGTCTTCGCTCTCTGGTATTGTTTGGGGAGAAAACCTATCCGGAGCTGGAGGTTATGGAGGCCGCTCAAAAAGCCTTGTCTATTATTTTGTTTAAGCTGGAAGGACAGACCATTTTGCGCCATCCGGAGTATAATATGCAGGACCGTCTTCTTCTGGATAAAATTGATTATGAAAATAAAACCGTGGTTTCCCAGCAGATGACTTATGCTATGAAGGATACGGATTTTCCTACTGTGGACAGGGAACAGCCTTATGAGCTTACAGAAGGAGAACAAAAAGTTATTCAGGATTTGAAGTTTTCCTTTTTAAACAGCCACCGGCTTCAGAAACATGTGGATTTTCTTTTTGAAAAAGGCTGCATGTACAAGCGTTACAATGAAAATCTTCTTTACCATGGCTGTATTCCTCTGGACGAGCAGGGAAATTTTGACGGGATTGAGATTGACGGAAATACTTATATGGGCAGGGAATATCTGGATTATGCAGAACGCATTGTAAGAAAAGTGCGAAAAGGGGAAGCCGGACAGGATGGGCTTGATTTTATGTGGTATCTCTGGACAGGGAAAAAATCCCCTTTGTGCGGAAGAAATATTAAAACCTTTGAACGTACCTTTATCCAGGATAAAACAGCCTGGAAAGAGCCAACAGACCCTTATTACAAGTTTTATCACACAGAAAAGACCTGTAACATGATTCTTAGGGAATTTGGTTTGTTTTCGCCTTTATCCCACATTATTAACGGGCATACTCCGGTGAAGACGGTAGAGGGAGAAGAGCCGGTACGCGCCAATGGCAAGCTCATTGTCATTGATGGTGGTTTCAGCCAGGCCTATCATAAGACCACAGGAATTGCCGGATATACCTTGATTTATAATTCTCATGGAATGCGGATTAAGGCACATCAGCCTTTTGAAAGTGTGGAAAAAGTCCTGGAAGAAAACAAAGATATTGAGTCTACCTCTACGATGTTCGAGACAGAAGCAGACCGAATCATGGTTGGAGACACTGACGAAGGAAAAGAGATAAAAGAAGAAATTCAAATGCTGAAGAAACTTTTGGAGGTTTACAGGGGGAAATAGAATGTGAAAAGGATCAGAGAAAAGTTAGATGTGTATTTGAATAATTTAAAGATAAAGAGAAAGATTTTTCTGCTATATTTTTATTGTGTCATGCTTCCATTGGTTCTTACAGATACAGTGATTTGTGGAATGTTTATTCATGATGAAAAAGAAGCCAGGGAAGTGCGACTTAAAAATATGGTAAAATCTGTAGAATATATGATGAATAGTGCAGCAGATGAGGCAGCAGCCTTGTCAGAAAATATTTACTTTAACAAGTATATTAATGAATTTCTAAATAAAGAATTTTCTTCAGGCCTGGATTATTACAATCAATACCAGGAACTCTTAAAGGATTCTTTGTTTGACAGTTCACTGGGAACCAGCAATGCGACTATTACCATGTATACAGATAATCCAACGGTGGTAAATGGAGGCAGATTCTGGAAGATGGAAAGTATTAAGGGAAAAGCCTGGTATGAGGAATTTTTAGCTTCCGGACAGGAAATGCAGATGTATTTTTACTTTGAGGCTTCTGGAACAACCAACCTGAAGCTGCCGAGAAAAGCATCTTTTGTACGAAAGTTGGATCGTTATAAAAGAGATCCTTATGAGAAACTGTTAAAAATTGATTTAGATTATACACAAATTAATCAAAATCTGATTATGGCTAACTATGAAGATAGGGTCTATGTATGTAAGGATGGAAAAATTATCTTTTCTAACAGCCGTAAACTGAATCCACAACAGGATTTTGAAAAAATTATAGGTGTAAACAGAAAAAAAGGAGAATATATAGAATCTTTTCATTTGTTTGGACAAGATCTAGATATCTATGCAATTCCAAAAAAGGATATTTTTTTTCAGGGAATTTTACAGCATTGGCTGACAGTTGTATTGTTGATTCTGTTTAATATTTTGATACCATGTGTGTTTATGCAGGCGCTGCGTAGAACCTTTACCGAAAGATTGGAGATTTTGAATAGAACTATTAATTACAGAGGACAGGGAAAACTGGAGAAAATTCAGGGTATTCAGGGGACGGATGAAATTGCTGTTCTTATGAGAAATTATAACAGTATGGTTCAGGAAAATAATGATTTAATTGAAACCGTATATAAAAGCAGATTGAAACAGCAGGAGATTAATTTTGCGAGACAAAAAGCAGAACTTTTGGCTTTGCATGGACAGATTAATCCGCACTTTTTGTTTAATGTTCTGGAAAATATAAGAATGCGGAGCGTGTTAAAGCAGGAGTATGAGACAGCAGAGATGATAGAACAACTTTCTATCATGGAACGTCAATACGTAGAGTGGGGAACGGATTTGCTACCGATTCAGGAGGAGCGAAAGTTTGTGGAGGCATATCTAAAACTGCAGAAATACAGATTTGGAAATCGTTTGTCTTATACCATTGAGGTGGAAGAAGGGTGCGAAGATTATAAAATTCCAAAACTTTCTTTGGTAACTTTTGTAGAAAATGCTTGTGTACATGGTATAGAGGATAAGGCGGCGCAATGCTGGATTTTTGTAAGGGTATCTCAGAAACAAGAAGAGTTATACATGGAAATAGAAGATACAGGAAGTGGAATGCCAGAAGAATATCTTTCTATTCTTAAGGAGAAAATGGAACACGCAAGCATCGAAATGTTAAAGCAGAAGGGAAGCGTAGGAATGGTGAATGCTTGTCTCAGGCTGAAAATGTATACAGAGGGTCAGGTAAAATTTGTGTTAGAGAGTGAAGAGCATGTGGGAACAATCGTAACTATTTCAATCCCGCTTCATGTTTTAAAATAGGAGATAGAAAAGAAATGCTAAAAGTTTTACTAGTTGAAGATGAACAATATATTGCACAGGGGCTTTCTATGCTTATAGAGTGGGAAAGCTGTGGCTATGAAATTGCAGGAATTGTTTATAATGGGCAGGAAGCAGTGGAGTTTTTACAGGATGCATCTGTAGACTTGATTTTGTCAGATATTAAGATGCCAGTAATGGATGGAATAACACTTTTGAAAAAAATCAGGGAGGAAGAGCTTTCAGATGCATTTTTTGTGATTTTAAGTGGATATGGAGACTTTTCCTATGCGCAACAGGCAATTAAATATAAATGTACAGATTATATTTTAAAACCTATTCAGAGGCAGCAGCTCTTTGCTCTTTTAGAAAAAGTAAGCCTTTTATATAAGACGCAAAAAAAGCAGGAAACGGAAAAGAAGAAAATGGGAAGAGCTTATTTTGTCAGATATATACAGGCTTTGTTATTAGGCCGTGCAGATAAAGAAGCTCTAGATTATATTCACAAAAAAGTTTCCTTTTCCAATAGAATCCGTTATATTCATATAGAATTAGAAGAAAAAGAAGAAGTTCTAGATTTTCAGGATATGCGTACCTATCAGAAAGTAGTTTTTCAGAATTGCAGGAAATACCTGGGTTCAGAAAAAGAAGATCTGGTATTTATGGATATTGTGGGACGTAAGGAATGGCTGGATATTGGATTTTTGTATGATGTAGGGATTGCAGTAGATAATGGAATGGAAGAAGAGGCCTATTTGAAGGAGTTTCTGGAAGGTATTGCAGTAGACTTGCCAGTGAAGGTGAGAAGTTATGTAGGAGATGCTGTCAGTTCTATTGAGGATATTTCAGAATCTTTCCGTACTGCAATTCTAGCGAGAAGTTTTCATGTTTTTCAGGTAGATAAGAGTATTTTATACTATTCAGAAGAAAAAATAGAAACAAGTGGAAAGATTATCAATAAAAATAGTATTGAAGAATTATTGAAAGCTGTGGAAGAAAATAATACAGGGAAGATTTTGGAAAAGGGGAGAATTGTATACCAGGAGTTAAATCAACAGAATGTAGATTTAGAAATGACCCAAATGAATATGAATTATTTGCTTGTGAATCTGGCACATTTAGGGCTTGGACAGGATGAAAGTCTGAATCAGGATGAAATTATCCAGTACATACGGAGTAATGTTTTTGAAAACAGCACTTTAAGAGGAGGACAGGAGAATTTCTGTCGTTTTATGCAGGAGTATGGGGAATACTTAGGAGAACTTAGGAAAAATACATCTCATGGAGTTTTAGGATGTGTGGAAAAAGAAATACGGGAGCATTATCAGGAAAACATTACCTTAAAAGAATTCAGTAAAAAGTATTTTGTAAATAGCGCATATTTAGGACAGATGTTCCGAAAACAGTATGGGATATCCTTTAAAGAATATTTAAACAACTACAGAATTGAAAAAGCAGCAGAATATCTTCTGCATACAGATGATAAAATTTATCAGATTGCAGATAAGGTTGGTTATAAAGACCTGGATTATTTCATTAATAAATTTATAGCGGTGAAAGGATGTACCCCTACCAATTACAGGAAAAAAGTAAATTGCAGATGAAAAAGAGAGCGAAAGACAGGACAAATTTTTCGGGATAGAAAAAGACTGAAATTTGTCCTGTCTTTTTCTATTCTTTGTCAGGTTGAAAGAGCAGGTAAAACTGGTAAAATAAAGATATCAAAAATACAGGAGGAACGGTAACATGAAAAGAAAACAGATGTTAGCTCTTGGGCTTACAACTGCAGTAACAGCATCCCTTCTCGCCGGATGTGGGGGAGAGAAAAAGGATAAGGAAAAAGAGGAAGGAGGCGTAAAGGAATTTACAGCATTTTTTGCTGTACCTGGAACGGAAATCAATGATGATAATGAGATTCAGGAAAAAATTGCAGAAATCACCGGAGCGAAATGTAAGGAAACCTGGCTTACCGGACAGACAGCAGAGGAAGCCATTGGAACTATGATTGCTGGTGGAGAATATCCTGATTTTATTGATGGAAGTGATGGAACGGCACAGTTGTATGAGGCAGGCGCATTAATTCCACTGGATGATTATATAGATGATTATCCAAATATTAAGGAATACTTAACCGAGGAACAATGGGATAAGCTGCGTAAAGAGGATGGACATATTTATTGGATTCCGCAGTTTGGAAGTGTTCATGGAGAGGAAAAAGTTACAGTTCATAATGATGAGGCTTTCTGGATTCAGACGCGTGTACTGGAATGGGCAGGATACCCGGAAGTAAAAACCATGGATCAGTATTTTGAACTGATTGAGGCTTATCAGGAGGCTAATCCAACCATGGAAGATGGAACAGAAAATATTCCATATACTATCCTTTGCGATGACTGGAGATATTTCTGTCTGGAAAATGCCCCAATGTTCCTGGATGGTTATCCCAATGACGGAAGTGTTATGGTAGACACAGAGAAACTTCAGGTTATGGATTATAACACATCAGAAACTGCAGTGAAATATTTCCAGAAATTAAATGAAGAGTATAAAAAAGGCATTGTAGACCCGGAATCTTTTACTCAGAGCTATGATGAATATATTGCAAAATTATCTACCGGACGTGTACTGGGAATGATTGACCAGTGGTGGAATTTTGCTTATTCCGTAAATGATTCCCTGAAACAGCAGGGATTACATGAACAGGGATGTGATTATGTTCCATTGCCTATTACCATTGAAGAAGGCATCCAGAATCAGTGGCATAATTCAGGAGCTGCTTTTAATGTCAGCGGTGGTTTAGGAATTACTGTAAGCTGTGATGACGTGGAAGGTGCACTTCAGTTTGTCAATGATTTGCTGGAACAGGAAGTTCATGACTTACGTCACTGGGGTGTAGAAGGCGTAGATTATGAAGTGGATGAGAATGGAGAGTATTACCGCACAGATGACATGAGACTTCAGGGATCTGATACTGCTTATAAAGCCTCTCATTTTTGTAACTATTCTTATTTCCCACAGTATTCAGGAACCAGCAGAGATGGCGTGAATGCTATGAAACCGGAAAATCAGCCTAGGGAAGCTTTTGACGGTTTAAATGATGATGTTAAGAAGTGCTTCGAAGCATATGGAGCGGAGACCTATGTAGATATGATTGGAACCAGTGAAGCACCGGGACCATGGTATCCTATGTATTCCTTTAGTAATACTATGACAACCAGTACACCGGGTGGTATGGCCTGGACCAAGATGGGTGAAATCAAACATGAATATTTGCCTAAAGTAGTTATGGCAGAAGATTTTGATAAAGCATGGGATGAATATATGAAGGTTTATGAAAATTGTAACCCACAGGCATTTTTAGATGAAATGCAGGAGGAACTGGAACGCAGACTGGAAGCACATAAAAAGTATGAATAAAAGATAGAAAACAGGAGACAGGCAGGTGCCTTTTGGATGGCATCTGCCTGATTTAAAGAAAAGGAGTGACAATATGACATCGGCGGCAAAACGTAGAAGAAAAGAAAATGTAGCGGAGCCAGCTCCCAAAATCACATGGAAAGAAATTAAAAGACAAAAGGTTTTGCTCTTTTGGGCGGCAGTGATCGTAATTTATGGAATCATTTTCTATTATCTGCCTCTTGGGGGATGGGTGATGGCTTTCCAGGATTACAAGCCCAAAGACGGTCTGTTCCATTCCGCTTTTGCGGGGTGGGATAATTTCAAATTTTTATTTTCAGATGCCACATTTTTGAAAGTAATCCGAAATACTCTGGCCATGGGAATTATTAACCTGGTGTCTACTTTTGTAATGGCGATTGTATTTGCTATTTTATTAAATGAGGTGAAATCCAAAGGTGGAAAAAAAGTGGTACAGACCATCTCCTATCTCCCTCATTTTTTGTCATGGATTATTGTAACCGGTATTCTTCATGATGTGTTATCAGGAACTGGAATTATAAATGAGATTCTTATGGGCCTGAATATTCTGGATCAGCCCTTGAACTTTTTTGCACATCCCAAGTTTTTCTGGCCTATTGTGGCATTCGCAAATGTATGGAAAGAGACAGGCTGGAATGCCATTATTTATCTGTCTGCGATTACAGCGATTGACCCGTCCTTGTATGAAGCTGCCAGTATGGATGGTGCAGGACGCTGGGCAAAAATTAAGCATGTAACGCTGCCAGGTATTAAGCCAACGATTATGATTTTACTTCTTATGAATGTAGGTAATGTATTAAATGCAGGCTTTGAAGTCCAGTATCTCTTAGGAAATGGCCTGGTGCAAAGCGTATCTGAAACCATTGACATTTATGTGCTGAAATGGGGTATCAGCCAGGGAAATTATGCCCTTGGTACAGCAGCCGGTATTTTCAAGAGTTTTGTAAGTATTATTCTGATTGTAATTGCGAACCAGATTGCTAAGAAACATGGGGAAGAACGGTTATTCTGACAGAAAGAGGTGAATGGATAAATGAAACGGAAAAAATCAATAGCAGATAAAGCATTTGTGATTCTGAACACAATATTTATGATTGCATTTGTAGTGATAACGCTGTATCCTGTACTTAATACATTGGCAATTTCTTTTAATGACGGTACAGATGCTCTCAGGGGAGGAATTTATTTATTCCCAAGAAAGTGGACATTAAAAAACTATATTACGGTTTTGCAAAAAGATAATTTGATTACAGGAGCTTATATAACAGTTTTAAGAACCATTCTGGGGACGGTGCTGGCGCTGTTTACCAATGCAATCCTAGCATTTATTGTCAGCAGAAAGAGGTTCTTGTTTAAAAAATCTCTTTCTTTATTCTGGGTTATTACCATGTATGTCAATGGTGGTATGATTCCTATTTTCTTACTGTATAAGAATCTGGGATTAACAAACAGTTTCATGGTTTATATTGTTCCTGGAATGATTAGCGCCTTTAATATGCTGGTCATCCGTACTTACATGAATGGAATCCCGGATAGTCTGGAAGAATCGGCTCAGTTGGATGGAGCAGGGTATACGACCATTTTCCTGAAAATCATATCACCGTTATGTAAACCGGTTTATGCAACTGTTGCTTTGTTTGTGGCAGTAGGACAGTGGAACTCCTGGTTTGATGCCATGCTGTATAACAGAATGAGCCCGGAATTTACAACTCTTCAGTATGAATTAATGAAGCTATTGTCTTCTGTTACAAACCAGGGAGGTTCAGCAGAAGCCATGAAAAATGCGGTTGGCGCTGTTACACCTGCATCTATACGGGCGGCAGCTACGATTTTAACCATGCTTCCTATTATTTGTCTCTACCCATTTTTACAGAGATATTTTGTATCAGGTCTGACTATTGGAGGAGTAAAGGAGTAACATATGAGTATTCATCCCATTATACAGATGGATTTTCCGGATCCGGACGTGATTCGTGTAGAAGATACCTATTATATGGTGAGCACTACCATGCATTTTATGCCAGGGTGCGTTATTCTCAGATCTTATGATTTAAGAAACTGGGAGATTGTGGAACGTGTTTATGATTATTTAGATGAAACAGAAGGGCAGCGTTTACAAAATCATTCTGGTATTTATGGAAAGGGAATGTGGGCTGCTTCGATACGCTATCATAAAAATAGATTCTATTTATGTTTTGTGGCAAATGATACAGGTAAAACTTATCTGTATCAGTCAGAGAACATTTCAGGACCCTGGGAAAAGCAGGAAATCCAAGGCTTTTATCATGACCCGTCTCTTTTGTTTGATGAAGATGGCAGAATCTATATTGTGTATGGAAATACAGAGATTCACCTGACAGAGCTGGATGAGCAGCTAAAAGGACCAAAAGAAAATGGGATAGACAGAATCATTATAAAGGAACAGGGTGTATATAAGCTGGGGTATGAGGGCGCACATATTTATAAGATTCATGGGAAATACTATGTGTTCCTCATACATTCTCCCGGTGAAACCTGGTTCCGACGGGAGGCATGTTTTGTATCAGACAGCATAGAAGGGGAATTTACAGGTAGAGATGTTCTGGCAGATGATTTGAATTACTGTCATCAGGGTGTTGCTCAGGGAGGAATCGTGGATACTCCTGATGGAGACTGGTATAGTATTCTGTTTCAGGACAGAGGCGCTGTTGGACGGAGTCCTGTGCTAGTTCCTGTGAAATGGGAACAGGACTTTCCTGTATTTGGAGAAGGCGGAAAAGTACCGGAAGTCATAGAAACCAGAAGTACCAGACCAAACCACAGATATGAGCCTTTGTTTGAAAGTGATGATTTTCAGTATGTTCCTGATAAAAACGGAAAGATTCCATGGAAGAAGGTATGGGAATTTAATCACCAGCCGGATTCCAGATATTATTCTGTTTCAGAAGGAGAATTCCGAATTTATTCTGGAAAAGTATGTGCGAATCTGGAAGCGGCAGTGAACACCTTGACCCAGAGAACCAGATACCCAAGGTGTGAGGCAGAAGTCAGTGTCAATGGAAATGGGATGAAGACTGGCGATTATGCAGGACTTAGCGCATTTTTAGGGAACTTTGGCTTTGTAGCTTTGAAAAAAGAAGAAGATGGTATGTATCTGGTTATGGCTGGTAAAGAAGCAGAGTATGAAAAGATAAAATTGGATACAGAATGTGTACGGTTAAAAGTAAAACTTGAATTTGAAATGATGAAAGACGAAGCAGAGTTCTTTTATGAAACTTCTGGTGAATGGAAAAAAATCGGAATTACAAAAAAGCTATATTTTCAATTAGATCATTTTTGCGGATGCAGATTTGCCTTATTTTTCTATTCAACGAAAAACGTTGGGGGAAGCGCAGGATTTCGTGATTTTATCTACAGGTAAAAGAAATGTATAAAAGGAGGAAGTGGAAGATGCAGGGAGCATTTGAAACAGGGATTTACAGAAATTTATGGAAGGAATACGGTTACTCGGAAGAAGAAGTGAAAAACAGACTGGAAGCTGCTTTTCAGACTATTTTTTACGGAACAGAAGAGGAACGATTTTATCATGAAGCCGGAGCTGATATGGGATATCTGGAAGATACGGGAAACCATGATGTACGTACAGAGGGGATGTCCTATGGTATGATGGTTTGCGTGCAGTTGGATAAAAAAGAAGAATTTGACCGCATCTGGAAATGGGTGAAAACCTATATGTGGATGAGCGAAGGTGAGGGACGTTACTACTTCCGGTGGTCCTGTAACACAGATGGAACACCAAACTCAGATGGACCGGCACCGGACGGGGAAGAATTTTTTGCCATGGCATTGTTCTTTGCCTCTAACCGCTGGGGTGATGGAGAAGGAATCTTCAATTACAGCCAGGAAGCCAGAAATATTTTAAGTGAGTGCGTACATAAAGGAGAAGAAGACCATCCTGGAGAACCTATGTGGGATCGGGAGAGAAAGCTGATTAAATTTATTCCTGGAGTGGATTTTACAGACCCTTCCTACCATCTTCCTCATTTTTACGAATTGTTTGCTTTGTGGGCAAAGGAAGAAGACAGGGATTTCTGGAAGCAGGCAGCACAGGCCAGCAGAGAATACCTTCATCTTGCCTGTCATCCAGACACAGGTCTGTCTCCGGAATACAGTGAATATGATGGAACACCGCATACGGAACATGTGGAGCAATTTGGACGTCATGACTGGTATTACAGTGATGCCTATCGTACCATGGCTAATATTGGTTTGGATAGCCTGTGGTTTGGAAAAGACCCATGGCAAAAAGAGATTGCACAGACCTTCCAGGAATTTTATTGTGTAAAACAGAGGGAACATTGGGATGGGGTTTTCCTTGTGGATGGAACAAGACTGGAAGAAAAAGCGCTGCATCCGGTAGCTGTAATTGCAGTAAATGCTCAGGCATCTCTTGCTGCAGAGGGGGAATTTTCCAGAGAATGTATGGAAAAATTCTGGAATACGCCACTGCGTACAGGGGACAGAAGATATTATGATAATTTCCTGTATATGTTTGCTTTTATGGCTCTGAGCGGAAATTACCGCATCTGGAAATAGGAGAGAAAGGATGAGAGGACCTGTAGCACCAAAAGACCCGGAGAAAAAACGTCCGGGTTTTTACATTATGAGAGAAAAAGAAATTTTTGGTATGCCGCAAGAGGACGGAAGCGGTGTTCAGTTTTTGTATGAATCTGACGGGAGACTGATTAGCAGTGCTAAAATTGTAGGAAATATACAAGATGAAGAAATTTTAAATTTATTGAAGACAACAGCAGGATTCCGTTGTCTGGTACATAGTATAGGTGTAAGAGTTGAGACTGAAAATCAGGAAGAGACAGTGGAATTTGCGTTTCAGATGTATGGTAAGCATGATATCTATGGCAGTGGAACAATTTTGAAAATGCAGCTTATGGGAAATGGCATGGAACAGAATCTTTCTCTTGATTCAATTTTGTGGTCTGAGGATGACAAGGAACCAGGGCAGATTTGGTTTCGATTTTTAAAACCAGGGCAAATGGCAAAGGTAAGTGTTGTGCTTTATGTAAAAGACGGTTTTCAGATACCAGAGCAAGAAGAGGAAGAAGTGCCAAAACTGGTGGGAGATGAAGCAAATGCCATGATTGCCAGATCCCTTTTGTCAAAGGGAAATCCTTTCCGGCTGAAGAGAGTAATCGAGAAAGCCAAAAGAGGAGAAGAGGTTACACTGGCTTTTATAGGAGGGTCCATTACACAGGGAGCCGGTGCAGTGCCCATTCATGAAGCATGTTATGCATGGAAGACCTACTGTGCTTTTCGGGAACACTTTGGCAATGAAAAAAATGTACATTATCTAAAAGCCGGAGTAGGAGGTACGCCTTCAGAACTTGGTATGATACGGTTTGAAAGAGATATACTACGAGAGCAGGAGCAGCCGGATTTGATTGTTATAGAATTTGCTGTGAATGATGAGGGAGATGAAACAAAAGGGATTTGTTACGAAAGTCTGGTGAGAAAAGCGTTGAATCTTCCCTGGAATCCGGCAGTGATTTTGCTATTTTCTGTGTTTGCAGATGACTGGAATTTGCAGGAGAGATTAAGCCCTGTTGGATATCATTATCATTTGCCCATGGTCAGTATCCGAGATGCAGTATCTCCTCAGTTTGGACTGACCAGGGAACAAGGCAGGGTGATTTCCAGAAATCAGTTTTTCTATGATATGTTTCATCCGTCCAATCTTGGACATTTCATTATGGCAAAATGTTTAGAGTATTTATTTGAGATCACAGAGAAAAGTATGGATGGGGAAGATGACAGCCGGATTTTACAGGAGAAACAGGAGCCGGTGATTGGCTGTGATTTCCAGGAAGTGCAGCTTTTGGATAAGAAAAATTTGTTTCAAGATGCACACATCTGTTGCGGAAGCTTTCTGGAGACAGACCGGGATTTACAGTGTGTAGAAATGGATTTTAATGTGATTCCCACACCTCAATTTCCCTATAACTGGCAATACAAGGGAGAAAATTTTCATGGAGAAATCACACCATTTACCATGGAAATTACCTGTAAAAGTCTTATTCTGGTGTTTAAAGATTCTGGAGAAATTCATGCGGGCAAAGCCCAGATATATGTGGATGATACTCATGTATTGACAGTAGATCCTTTGCAAAATGGCTGGACACACTGCAATACAGTAATTCTATTTAATGAAGAAGAGACAAAGGAACATAGAATAATCATACAGCCGGCAAAAGGAGAGGAACAGAAAAATTTTACCATTCTTGGATTTGGCTATGTAAAATAAAGTAGAAAAAGGAGAATAATATGCTGACAATACAAAATCCAATTTTAAAAGGCTTTTATCCAGACCCGTCTATATGTCGGGTTGGAGAAGATTATTATTTAGTAAACTCCAGTTTTTCCTATTTTCCGGGAGTGCCCCTGTTTCACAGCAGAGATTTGGGGCATTGGGAACAAGTGGGAAATATTCTGGACAGACCAGAACAGTTGCCATTAGAAGGCGGCGAGATTTCCAGAGGTATTTTTGCCCCGGTGATTCGGTGGCATAAGGGAACTTTTTATATGATTACTACAAATGTGGATCAGGGAGGTACCTTTGTGGTTACCTCTAAGACACCGGAAGGTCCGTGGTCTGATCCATTTTATCTGGGAGAAGAGGCAAAAGGCATTGACCCCAGTCTGTTTTTTGATGAGGATGGAACCTGTTATTATGTGGGAACCAGACCAAACAGTAACGGAGTACATTATAATGGAGATTGGGAAATTTGGCTCCAGGAACTGGATTTAGAGAAGATGTCTCTGACTGGGGAAAGCAGAACTATATGGAAAGGTGCCATGCAAAATGCTATCTGGCCAGAAGGACCACATTTATATAGAATCGGGGAGTACTATTATTTATTACATGCAGAAGGCGGAACAGCAGAAGACCACTGTATTTGCGTAGCAAGGACCAGAAGTTTAAAGGAACCTTTTGAGGGATGTCCCCGCAATCCGGTATTCACTCATCGTCATTTAGGACTGGAATTCCCGGTAACCTGTGCAGGACATGGGGATCTGGTAGATGATGGACAGGGAAACTGGTATATGGTTATGCTGGCGTGCAGAAGATGTAAGGGATGCAGCAGTATGGGAAGGGAAACCTTTCTGGCAAAAGTCCAGTGGGAAAATGGATGGCCAGTGATTAATCCTGGAATTGGAAAGCTGGAAGAAAAGTTAGAACTTCCAATGGAGGCGGTACGTTTCCCAAGAGAAGCCAGTGAGGATGTGTTCTTTGAATTTCATAAAGACCAACTGCCAAAGGAACTGATAAGTATCTACGGAATGGATCCTGAGATGTATTCACTCAGCGAAAGACCTGGTTTTCTGCGCTTACAGGCAGGAAAGCATCATGTAGGTGAAAAAGCAGTAAGTACCTATGTGGGTGTACGGCAAATGAGCTATACATTCACCACATCCCTTGGTATGGAATTTATACCAAAAGATAGTCATAGTGGAGCTGGCTTTTTATTGTTCCAAAATCATAGAAATTTCTTAAGAGCGGAAATCAGAATGCAGAATCAAAACAGCATACTCTGTGTTATAGAAACCATAGATGGACAAGAGAAGGCATTGAAAACCACATCGATTGAAAAAGGACTGGTAGAAATCTTGTTTCAGGTAGAGGAACAACTGGGAAAAATTTCTATTGTACAAAATGAAGAGGTCCGAGAGGTTGTAGGAGACATTGATTTAAGACCTTACAGCACAGAATATGCTGGTGGTTTTGTTGGATGTACTATGGGAATGTACGCTTCCGCCTATGGAAGGGAAAGTAAAGACTATGCAGATGTTGCTTGGTTTGCAGTAAGAAATTAGGGAAAAATATAAGATTTTTCATGCTTTTGAAACCAAATGCCCTTTTTCACCGTCTAATAGGTGTAAATAAAAAAGCCTGACAAAGAGGAGGGATACCTATGGACATGCTGTTGGTAAAGCGGGCACAAAAAGGTGATACCGAAGCATTTATCCAGTTGATTGAAAATCATAAAATATCTCTGTACAAAACAGCAAAGAGCTATTTAAAAAATGAAGATGATGTGGCAGATGTGATGCAGGACACCATTCTTTCGGCATTTGAACATATGGAGGAGTTAAAAAGTGTCCGGTATTTCAAAACCTGGATTACCAGGATTTTAATCAATCAGTGCAATGATTTGCTGCGTCAGAGAAAACGCTGTGTTCTGGTAGAATGGGCAGGGGATACCCAGGCTTCTGCACCGGAGAATGACAGAGGATTTTATGAGCTTTTAGAAGAACTGCCGGAAAACTGTAGGACAATTTTTCTTCTGTATTATGGAGAAGGATTTCATACAAAAGAAATCGCCCAGATATTAGAAATGAATGAAAATACAGTCAAAAGCAGGCTAAAACGTGGCAGAAAAAAACTGGAACAGGTTCTTTGTTTTTAGTAAAGGAGAGAAAGCAGATGAAAAATCAGGAAAGAAATATCAAAGATGTTTTAGAAAAAAAAGTAAAGATTTCTGATGAAGTGGAAGAAAGGCTGGAAAGCACTTATGAAATCCTACGGAACCGGTCAAAAGTAAGAATAAGAAAACAGCATAAATTCCCTAAAGTAGCAGCAGCAGTCATAGTGACAGCGCTTATGGTATCTACAGGCGTTTATGCGTCCATCCGTTCCGATTTCTTTGATGGAATGTTTGGAAACACAACAAAGAAATCTACTCCGGCCAAACCAGTAAGTATTGATGACGGAAAAGGCGGGACCGTAGATGTGGTTATTCCGTCTAAAGAGTTTGTGGATGTGGATGAAGAAAGAGCCCAGGAATTGTTGGGGAACTATGTATTGGAAGAGCCTATAGTGAAAGAAATTGGAAGCCATACCCTTACTGTAGAGAATTTTTTGTATAATGAACTTGGGGGCTTGATGTATTTTACCCTGGAAAGGGAAGGCAAAGTGACAGCACTGGCAGGAAATGAAGATACGAACCTGGCAAAAGGAGCCAATTTCACAGATGAAGCTGATTTTTATTTCAATGTTAAAATCAGTGACGAGCTGGTATATTCAGAAAATATTTATGTGGATATGCAGCAGAGTACGTCTGAAAAAATGTACTGTTACAGCTATTTCTTGTGGCCGGATGAAATAGATGTGCAGCAGAAGCCGTACTTATATATACAAAAATATCCTTGCACAAGAGGGGAAATGGACAGCATGAATGAGGAAGAACGTACTCAAATGTGGGAAAATACCGTAGAGGAAAAAGTAACCCTTACAGAGAAAGATGCGGTTCCTACGAAGACTCTGGATTTAGGAGAAAAAGGAAGTCTAAGGCTTAGTCCTTTTGCTATGGCTTTTGATATTCCCAAAATGTTTGGACTCTCTGGGTTAGGAGCATCAAGCACATTAAATGTGAAGCATGTAGAGGTTCAGTATAAAAACGGGGAAAGCTATGTGGTAGAGGATAAAAATGAAAATATAAACAATACAGGATATGTACTGGGCTGTGATCCGTATTATAAGGTTGCCTTTAACCGACTGGTGGATGTGGAAAATATAAAGGCAGTTGTGATTAATGATATAATAATTCCAGTGGAATAGAAAAAAAACTTGAAATTTTCTGAAACTGTAGTATACTGAAGAAGAAAAAAATGGAAAAAGGGGAGCTTGCGTATCAAGCAGGCTGAGAGTAGGATGCATTCCTAGACCCGTAACCTGATTTGGATAATGCCAACGTAGGGATATAACGTGAAGTTTATGCGGATATACCATCATTGGTATATCCGTTTTTTGGTATATTAGCAAAGGAGGGGCAAGTGCGATAAAAAGGATTTACTGCTTTATGCGGTGACAGATAGAAGCTGGCTGGGAGAGGATACTCTGTATCATCAGGTGGAAGAAGCCATTTTGGGCGGTGCTACGTTTATCCAGTTGCGGGAGAAAGAATTGAGTCAGGAAGCCTTTCTGGAAGAAGCAAAGGAAATCAAGGAATTGTGCCGGAAATATTTCAAAACTGGCAGGCAGTGGTATCTGTGGAATTGCCGTTATCAGCGCTATTTTTGCAAAACCTGATATCCGGGCAGCAGCGGCAGAACTTCGCAGCCTTACAGAGAAAATGGTGAAGGCATGAGAAAAGGCGTTATTTTTGACGTGGACGGGACACTGTTGGACTCCATGAGTATCTGGGAAGATGAAGGCGCACGTTATCTCAAAAGTCTAGGGGCAGAGCCGGAAGAAAATTTGGGGAAAATACTCTATCCCATGACCATAGAAGAGGCGGCGGCTTATTTGAAGAAACAGTACCATCTGGAGTGGGAAGCATCCCGAATTGTCCAGGGGATTTTAGATACGGTGAAGGAATATTATTACCGGGAAGCTCCTTTAAAACCAGGGATGAAAGAAGCACTTCAAAAGCTTCAGAAAAAGGGAGTTGGTATCACAGCGGCAACTTCCGGTAACAGGGAACATATTGAGACTGCTTTTCAACGTCTGGGAATTGGAGGATATTTCCAGAAGATTTTTACATCCTCCGAAGTGGGCGTGGGAAAATCAAATCCGCTGATTTATCAGGAGGTAGCCAAATTTCTGGGGACAGAACTAGAAGAAACCTATGTCTTTGAGGATGTGCTCTATGCCATTGAGACAGCGAAAAAGGCAGGATTTCATACCGTAGGTATCTATGATCAATATAGTGCAAGAGATACCGAAAAAATCAAACAGGAAGCAGAGTTCTATCTTGAGAGCATGGAGCACGCTTCCGAAATTTTGGAGAACCTGTAAGACGGGTAATCTGGCGGCGGATTGGGGGCACCATCTTGCGTCGCCTAAGAAAATTAATGCGCAGTGGAAAAGGAGAAAAAACATGAGAACAGCATTAACAATCGCAGGAAGTGATTCCAGCGGAGGCGCCGGCATCCAGGCAGATATTAAGACTATGATTACTAATGGCGTATACGCCATGAGCGCAATCACGGCCTTGACTGCACAAAACACCACCGGCGTAATGGACATTATGGAAGTGACCCCGGAATTTCTGGGAAAACAGCTTGATATGATTTTTACGGATATTTATCCGGATGCAGTGAAGATTGGCATGGTAGCAAACAGTGAACTTATTGAGAAGATTGCAGAAAAGTTGAAAGAATATAAGGTTTCCAAACTGGTTGTGGACCCGGTTATGGTGGCAACCAGCGGTTCCCGGCTGATTAGCGAGGATGCGGTGGCAGCTTTAAAGGAGCATCTGCTTCCACTGGCCATGCTTCTGACTCCTAACATTCCGGAAACAGAGGTACTGTCCGGCATTCGGATACGCACAGAGGAAGACATGATTGCAGCGGCAAAGAGTATCAGTGAGCAGTATGGCTGTGGAGTTTTGTGCAAAGGCGGTCACAGCTTTCAGGATGCCAATGACCTGCTGTACAACAATGGGAGCTATCAGTGGTTCTATGGAAAGCGTATTGATAATCCCAATACCCATGGAACAGGATGTACCCTCTCAAGCGCCATTGCAGCCAATCTTGCGAAAGGATTTTCCTTAGAAGAATCTGTGAAAAGGGCGAAAGAGTATCTCTCCGGTGCGCTGGCAGATATGCTGGACCTGGGAAAAGGCAGCGGTCCTATGAACCATGGTTTTGCAGTTACGGGAGAATTTGCAGGGGAAAAGGAGTGTTGGTTATGAAAGAATGCAGAACAGGACTTTTTGAAAATGGATTAATCTGGTTTGGCGCAGGGGTTTCCATTGCGGAAATTCTGACTGGTACTTATCTGGCACCCCTGGGGTTTCAGAAGGGGATTGCAGCTATTCTTCTGGGTCATCTGATTGGCTGTGTCCTTTTATTTTTGGCAGGGGTCATAGGGGGAAAAGTCCGCCAAAGCGCCATGGAAACTGTGAAAATGAGTTTTGGACAAAATGGCTGTCTGTTCTTTGCAGCTTTAAATGTTTTACAGTTGGTAGGATGGACTGCCATTATGATTTATGACGGGGCTTTGGCAGCAGACGGCATCCTGAATCTGGGACGTCTCATCTGGTGTCTGGTCATTGGCGCATTGATTCTGCTCTGGATTGTGGTGGGAATCACTAATCTGGGAAAATTAAACGTGGTGGCTATGACCGCACTCTTTTTCCTCACCCTGATTTTGTGCAAGGTGATTTTCGGGGATTATCAGGCAGCAAGTGTTTTAGGGGATGAAAGTATGACCTTTGGAGCAGCGGTAGAGCTGTCTGTGGCAATGCCCCTTTCCTGGCTTCCTCTTATCAGTGATTATACCAGGGAGGCAAAAGCCCCGGTGAAGGCTTCTGCAATCAGTGCCCTGGTTTATGGTGTTGTGAGCTGTTGGATGTATATGATTGGTATGGGAGCAGCTATCTATACAGGGGAATATGATATTTCCGTAATTATGGTAAAAGCAGGATTGGGCGTGGCAGGGCTTTTGATTGTGGTCTTTTCCACTGTTACTACCACTTTTCTGGATGCTTATTCTGCCGGAATTTCCAGTGAATCTCTTTGCTCCAAAATCAAGGGAAAACCTGCGGCAATGGTTGTGGCTGTTCTGGGAACAGTTGGAGCAATGGTCTATCCCATGGACAATATTACGGATTTTCTGTATCTGATTGGTTCTGTCTTTGCGCCTATGATTGCTGTTCAGATTGCAGATTTCTTTGTGCTGAAACGAGATGTAGGCAAGGAAAAGCTATATCTTCCTAATCTGGTGGTCTGGCTGATTGGATTTATCCTGTACCGTATTCTCATGCAGATGGACATTCCTGTAGGAAATACGTTGCCGGATATGGTTTTTACCATGCTTCTGTGCGTGATTGTTGGGAAACTGAAAATGGGAAAATCCATAAGAATTTAAAGAAGAATTTGAAGAAAAACAGCCCTATGAAACCGGAGGATTTGGAATATTTCTCCGGTTTCATGGGACTGTTTTTTTACTTATTTCAAAACATCAATAGCAAGATTATTCAACTTGCAAAGCGTATTTACCACAGCAAAAATCAGCACTGCCCCCAGGTTGGCAGTGGTGTTGTCCTGGTCAAACCGGGGTGAAATTTCGCAGATATCAAAGCCTCTCACCTGGCGGGTTCTCAGGCTATGTTTGAGAAGCGGCAGTACCACTTCCGGGTCAAGTCCCAGAGACTGGGTTGCGCTGACACCGGGAGCAAAGGCGGAGGAAAATACATCTGTACAAATGGTGATATAAGCGGAATCACATTCGTAAAGGAAAGTGTCGATTTTTTCCAGAATCGTAGAATAATTGGAAGTCTGGATTTCCTTTGCAAGAATATAATCTGCGCCGATTTCTTTGGCATATTTGAACAGGCTGACTGTGTTGCTGTGTTCCTGAATACCAAGAGGAAGATAGTGATAAACAGCCTGTTCTTTTTTATAAATATCTGCAATCTGGCGAAACATGGAGCCGGAAGAAGGTCCATGTTCATAAGGTCTTAAATCAAAGTGGGCGTCAAAATTAATGATTCCCATGTCCAGAGATTCTTTCTGTTTCTTCAAATTAGCCAACTGTCCCTGGAAGTGTCCAAAAGTGGTTTCATGGCCGCCTCCCAAAACAATGGGAAATAAGTTCAAGTCCAGAATCTTTTCTACTGCATGCCCAAGAAGCCGCTGCCCTTCTTCCATGGAAATCTCATCACAGAGAATATTTCCCGCATCAAAGAACTTTACTTCCTTAGAAAAAGTACAGGGGAAGTTGGACATTTGCGCCCGGATGAAATCCGGTGCAAGGGCAGTTCCCACACGCCCTTTGTTTCGTTTTACCCCCTGCTCACTGCAGAAGCCAAGAAATGCAAAGCCAAGTTTGCAGTTCATTGGTTCTGTAACTTCATTTAAGTCCAGTGGCTGAACCCATTGATGCCAGCGAAAGGCATCATAATCTGTGGTGCTGTCAACGCGCCCCTTCCAGCAGTCCATTGCAGCAACATAATTTGTCAATACCATAGTTTTTGCTCCTTTTTGGTTGAAATGTTACTATCAGTGTACCATCTTATATAGGAAAAAGAAAGTGGATGGAAGGTTTTTGTTGACAAGCTTCTGTGTGAATACTATGCTATACAGGCAGTAGGAAAAAGAAAGATTTACAGGATGTTTTGGAAATATAGAAGAGGGGAGCGTTTTCATACATGAATATATGGGTAAATAGAATCAGTAATTTTATAAAAAAGGAAGCAGTTCTGTGCATTGCCCTGGGGCTTGCAGTTTTATCTGTTTTCTGGCAGCCTGTGGACAGGGAATATCTGGAATATATTGACTGGGATACATTGATGCTTTTATTTTGTCTCATGGCAGCTATGGCAGGATTTCAGAGGCTTGGCGTATTTCAAAGGATAGGGGATGCACTTTTAGCAGCAGTGACAAATACCAGAAGTCTTCTTTTGATTTTATGTTTTTTGCCTTTTTTCTTTAGCATGTTTATTACCAATGATGTGGCTTTGATTACCTTTGTTCCCTTTGGGATGATTGTGCTGCAAATGTGTGGAAAAGAGAAGCTTGTCATCCCTTTGGTGGTGTTGCAGACCATTGCAGCAAATATGGGAAGCAGTCTTACGCCTATTGGAAACCCGCAGAATCTGTATTTGTACAGCAAGTCCGGTGCAAAGGTGGGAGATTTTCTTCTCTGGATGCTTCCCTATACCCTTGTGACCGGAATCTGTATATGGCTTGCAGTGCTCTTTCAGAAAAAAGAACAGGTAGACTACAAACCTGAAAAAAGCGGCGCTGTGTGGGGGAAAAAGCGGAAATTTTATTTTATCAGTTATGCTGTGCTGTTTCTTTTTTGCCTGTTAAGTGTTGCAAAGGTGCTGCCGCCGCTAGTTTTATTTCTTATGGCGCTGGCTTTTTTTCTTGTAGCAGACAGGAAAATTTTGTGGTGCATTGATTATGCCCTTTTGGGAACCTTTATAGGATTCTTTATTTTTATTGGAAATCTGGGAAGACTTCCTGCGTTTCGTGATTTTTTTGCCGGGATTCTCACAGGCCATGAAACTTTGGCAGGAGTGATATCCAGTCAGGTTATCAGCAATGTTCCGGCAGCTTTACTTTTGTCCGGATTTACAGATAAATGGGAGAGTCTGGTGGTGGGAACGAATCTGGGTGGTCTTGGAACTTTGATTGCATCTATGGCCAGCCTGATTTCCTATAAACAGATGGTAAGGCAGTATCCTGGCTTGAAGGGGAAATATTTTCTGTATTTTACCCTGGGAAATGTGGGAATGCTTGTTATTCTATTAGGAGTTTATGGAGTGCCTGGAGCTTTTTAAGTAAACTCTTGTTTTCCATTCCAGGAAAGGTATGATAAAAAGAAGGAAAATTTTACGAAAGAGGAGTATATTATGCAAAAGAATCTTACGGAAGGATCGGTTACGAAAACCATTTTGTTGTTTTCCCTGCCTATGATTGCGGGAAATTTGCTGCAGCAGCTTTATAATATTGCAGATACTTTAATTGTAGGCAGGTTTCTGGGCTCCGGCGCTCTTGCGGCAGTGGGGGCTTCTTATACTTTAATGACCTTTCTCACCTCTATTTTTCTGGGACTTTGTATGGGAAGCGGCGCTGTTTTTTCTATACGTTATGGGGAGAAAGACCAGGAACAGTTGGAAAAAAGTATTGGAGCGTCTTTTTTATTAATAGGAATTACTGCGGTTATAGTAAATTTGGCAGTCTTTTTGTTTATAGATCCGATTATGGGGCTTCTTCAGGTTCCACAGGAAATTTATGGAATGATGCGGGATTATTTGTGGGTGATTTTTCTTGGGATTCTGGCAACCTTTTTGTATAACTTTTTTGCCTCTGTGTTGAGAGCTGTGGGAAATTCTGTGGTTCCCCTGGTATTTCTGGCAGCTTGTGCGATTTTGAATATTGTGCTGGATTTGTGGTTTGTTCTGGGACTTCAGTGGGGCGTAAAAGGCGCTGCCATTGCAACAGTAATTTCCCAGTATGTTTCCGGAATCGGTATTACCATCTATACTTATTGGAAAATGCCCCAGTTTCGGGTAAAGGCGAAATATCTTCATCCGGAGTTTTCCCTGGTAAAAGAAATCGCTCAGTTTTCCTTCCTGACTTCCCTGCAGCAGTCTGTAATGAATCTTGGAATTTTAATGGTGCAGGGGCTGGTAAACAGCTTTGGAACAGTGATTATGGCGGCTTTTGCAGCGGCTGTGAAAATAGATTCCTTTGCCTATATGCCGGTACAAGATTTCGGAAATGCATTTTCCACCTTTGTGGCGCAGAATTTCGGCGCAAAAAAAGAAGCCCGCATCCGGGAAGGAATTAAAAAAGCAGTGCTTATGGCAATGGCATTTTGTATTGTGATTTCTATTGGTGTGTTTGTGTTTGCCAAGCCATTAATGCTTATTTTTGTGCAGCCGGAGGAAACTGCCATTCTTGCTGCAGGTGTGGAATATCTGCGGATTGAAGGGGCTTTTTACTGCGGAATCGGATGTCTGTTTCTGCTGTATGGCTTTTATAGAGCGGTGAAGCTGCCGGGCATGTCTGTGGTGCTTACAGTGATTTCCCTGGGGACAAGAGTGGTGCTGGCTTATGCACTTTCTTCCATAGAGGCCATTGGCGTGACAGGAATCTGGTGGTCTGTGCCCATTGGGTGGGCGCTGGCAGATTTGGTGGGATTTTTGTATTACAGGAGGCATAAGAAGGAGTTTTTCAGATAAAGGAGATGGAGCTGCTACAGTGAAAATGTGGCAGCTCTGTTTTATACCCTGTTTAGAGTGACGTATTGGTAATATATTTTTGATTTCTACTGTTCGGTTTATCTGGGATTGTCATTTTTAGGGTTTGGTTATCAAGTAAAGGACGCATATATTTCAGAGTGAAGCTTTTTGTATTTTTATATCCGCAATGTTTTGCGATTTCTGCTTTTGAATGAGGTTCTAAACAAAATGCAAGGATTTCATCGTAAATAGTTACTTGGGTCTTAACTTGGGTCTTTTCATAAGGACCAATTTTTTCTACAGCAACTGAAGTCAGTGGAATAATGGTACGGAACACATCGTCTTCAATAAATTTTGGCATTCCACCGGAATAAAGCTGTGTATACTTGTAAGTATTTCGCATACCAGACCCAAGTTCATCGGCCAGCCCTATTTCCCGGAATACTTTTGAAATAGGAGGGTTTTTGGCATAAGGCTCAAAAGAAGATACATGTAATATGCCATGACCATGAGAGCGGTTTGCATTTTCTGTAAAAAGTCGGTTGCGTTCAATGACAAATTTAGCAACATATCAATAATCGACTTATGCCTCTTTCTGTGATATGATAATCCTTGTATTATAAATTCATAGAAAGGGGTATTTTCATGGGAAAAATGGATATATCAGCAGACTTTGAAAAGAATATACTTATGAAAAATTTTTCCAAAACAGATGATATTGTAAATGATATGAAAGAGATTATTGAAAATTCAAGGAATGCTGCATATAAAGCAGTCAATACCCTATTACTGCAAAGAAACTGGTTGATTGGTTATCGAATTGCAGAGGAAGGGTTCCAGGGAGCTGACCGGGCAGAATACGGAGCAAATATGATTGCCGGACTTTCCAAAGCGCTTACCTCTGCATATGGAAAAGGTTTTACAAAAACGAATCTGTATCATTTTTATTCGTTTTATAAAGAGTATCCTGAGATTTTCCACACAGTGAGCGGAAAATCTTTACCACTTCTTTCTTGGACACATTACCGCATTTTATTACAGGTAAGTGATAAGCAGGCGCGTGAGTGGTATGAAAGGGAAGCTGTCAGTCAGACATGGAGTGTAAGAACCTTACAGAGAAATGTATCTTCTCAATACTATTACCGTATGCTCAAAACACAGAAGAAGGATATGGTAGAAAGAGAAATGAAGGAAAAGACTGCAGGATATCAGCAGGACAGACTGGAATTTATAAAAAATCCAGTGATTGCAGAATTTTTAGGATTTTCTTCTGATACAGATTTTACGGAAAGTGACCTTGAAAAAAAGTATCCTTTCTAACCTTCAGAAGTTCTGAACAGCTTTTTGCTTCTAAGTATAAACTGTATCTTCCTACAGAGGAAGAACTGCGGGCTGAAATTGAAACACAAAAAATGATGTTTTATTTGCAACAAAAAAATAAAGACTAGAAAGGGGTATTTTCATGGAAAATACGTCTGAACAGAAAGAAAAACAACATATCTGCATTGGTCTTCTGGCCCATGTAGATGCAGGGAAAACCACCCTTGCGGAAAATTTGCTTTATCATACAGGAACCATCCGAAGGATGGGAAGAGTGGACCACCAGGATGCATTTCTGGATAATTATGAGCTGGAGCGTGCCAGAGGAATTACCATTTTTTCCAAGCAGGCCGGCTTTACTCTGGGAGAAAAAGAAATTGTGCTTCTGGATACTCCGGGGCATGTGGATTTTTCCGCAGAGATGGAAAGAACTCTTCAGGTGCTGGATTATGCAGTGCTGATTATCGGAGGAACAGATGGTGTACAGGGACATGTGGAGACCTTGTGGCGGCTTTTACGCCAGTATCAGATTCCTGTGTTTCTTTTTATTAATAAAATGGATCAGCCGGGGGCAGATCCAGCAGCAATTTTAGAGGAAATTCAGACCAGATTAGATGAGAAATGTATTGATTTTACCAAATCTCAGCCCAAGGAGGCCTTTTTTGAGAATCTGGCAGTTTGCGACGAAGCGGTGCTGGAAGCCTATTTAGAGAATGGAGAGATTTCCAGGGATGAAATTGCCTCTTTGATTGCCAGACGAAAGGTCTTTCCCTGCTATTTTGGCTCTGCCTTAAAATCCCAGGGGATTCAGGAATTTTTAAAAGGACTGGAAAGGCATACAGATGCTCCTGTGTACAGTTCAGAATTTGGAGCAAAGGTCTATAAGATTTCCAGAGATGAAAAAGGAAATCGCCTTACCCATATGAAGATTACCGGAGGCAGTTTAAAGGTGAAACAGGTACTTCAGGGAGCAGACTGGGAGGAAAAGGCAGACCAGATTCGTATTTATGCTGGAGCCGGATTTGAGGCAGTGAAAGAAGCCAGGGCAGGAACCATCTGTGCGGTTACAGGCCTTACCAGAACCCACGCAGGACAGGGACTTGGCAGGGAACAGGAGTCAGAGGAACCCCTGCTGGTGCCCGTATTGAACTACGAAATCCAGCTTCCCCCAGAGTGTGATGTGCATCAGATGTTCTTGAAACTTTGCCAGCTAGAAGAGGAAGAACCGGAGCTTCACATGGTATGGAATGCCCGGTTAAATGAGATTCACGCCCAGGTCATGGGAGAGGTGCAGATTGAAATTTTAAAAACCATGATTCAGGAGCGTTATGGAATTTCTGTAGAATTTGGTTCCGGAAACATTGTATACAAAGAAACCATTGAAGCTCCGGTGGAGGGAATCGGACATTTTGAACCTTTACGCCATTATGCAGAAGTACATCTGCTTCTGGAGCCTGGAGAACCGGGAAGCGGCCTGGAATTTGCCACTTCCTGCAGTGAGGATATGCTGGATAAAAACTGGCAGAGACTGATTCTCACCCATTTGGAAGAAAAAGCCCACAAAGGTGTACTCACCGGCGCGGATATCACCGATATGAAAATTACATTGATTGCAGGCAGAGCCCATTTAAAGCACACAGAAGGCGGTGACTTCCGCCAGGCAACCTATCGGGCTGTGCGCCAGGGGCTTCGGAAGGCAAAAAGCGTGTTGTTAGAGCCAGTATATGAATATTGTCTGGAAGTTCCCTCTGATATGGTGGGAAGAGCCATGACGGATATTCAGAAAATGCATGGCAGTTTTCAGGGACCGGAAATTCAAGGGGAAATGTCTGTGCTTACCGGTTCTGCGCCGGTTATTACCATGAGAGGGTATCAGACAGAGGTAACCGCTTATACGAAAGGAAGAGGACGGCTTTCCTGCAGCTTAAAGGGGTATGAACCATGTCATAATGCAGAGGAAGTCATAGAAGCAGTTGCCTATGAACCGGACGGAGATATGGAAAATCCTACGGGTTCTGTGTTCTGCGCCCACGGGGCAGGATTTGTGGTGAACTGGGATGAGGTAGATTCTTATGCCCATATTCAGACAGACCTTGGCCTGGAAAAGACAGAGCAGGAAAGTGTGAAAATGCCATTGCCGGCAGTGCCTTATAAAAGTTTTGAGGAAATCCGTTTAGACCAGGAGGAATTGGAAGAAATTTTTACCAGGACTTATGGTCCAATCAGGCGGGAGCGGAATGCTTTTCAGAAGACATCAAGGACAGTGGCTGCTCCGACTTCTCCAAGAAAGCAAAAACCTAAAGAGCCGGAAAAGGAATATCTTCTGGTGGATGGCTATAATATTATTTTTGCCTGGGAAGATTTAAAGGAGCTGGCAAAGGTAAATATTGAAGGAGCCAGAAATAAATTGATGGATATTCTCTGTAACTATCAGGGGTATAAAAAGTGTACCCTGATTCTGGTGTTTGACGCCTACAAAGTAGAGGGTGGACAAGGTTCTGTGCAGAAATATCATAATATTCATGTGGTGTATACCAAAGAAGCAGAAACAGCAGACCAGTACATAGAGAAAACAGTGCATGAAATCGGGAGACAATATCATGTCACTGTAGCAACTTCCGATGCCCTGGAACAGGTAATTATTTTAGGGCAGGGAGCAGACCGGCTTTCAGCCAGAAATCTTTTGGAAGAAATCCAGCGGATGAAAGAGGAAATCCGGGAAGAGTATGTGGAAAAACAGAAAAAGAGCGGTACTTATCTTTTTGACCATTTGCCGGAAGAGCTGTCTGATTTCATGGAAGATGTGCGGCTGGGACGGAAAATCTTGGAATAATGGGAAAAATTCTTGACTCTCAACCTGGTTTAGGGTGTATATTCCGGGAAAAGAAAGGGAGGTACAGGAACATGAAAATAGGAGAAGCAGCAAAGGAAACAGGATTATCTATCAGTAACATCCGGTTTTATGAAAAAAAGGGACTTCTGGAGCCGGAAAGAGAAGCGGAGAGCCGATACAGGAATTATACACAAGAAGATATTCTGCGGATAAAGAAAATTATTGTATTTCGGAAAATGGATTTGTCTGTGGAACAGATAGACGCCATGTTAAAAGGCAGAGCAGATGCAAGAGAAGTGCTGAAAAATCAGGAGCAGGAACTTTTCGAAAAAATGAAAGAATTAGAAGGCGCCCTGGAACTTTGCCGGGTATTGGAAAAGGAAACATCGCCTTTGGACATGGAACCAGAAAAATATTTGAATTATATTGCACAGGAAGAGCAGAAAGGAAAGAAATTTTCCAAAGCAGAAGAACTTCTGGACAGTATGCTGGAAAGCGCAGAGGCACTTTCTGGCGGCCAGCAGTCTGTGGGATTCTGGACAGCTGTGTTAGGCACTCGTGCCTGGATAGGAAAGTATTTAAATCTGGCGCTTTGGCTGGTTTTTTTTGGCGTTGCGGTGTTTTCACTGGTAACCGGGGAATATTCGGCCAGACATTATATCTTCTGGGGAGGCCTGCTGCTGTTTTTATTTATAAGAGTGGTGAGTTACTGGAGGGATCAGGTATCTTGAAACAGGACTGTTACCAAATAAGCTGTGAAATCCATTTTGGGATTTTATACCCATATTTTGGGAGCAGTGGGCAAAAGAGTAAAAAACTCTAGTTTCAATCTAATTCACGCCAAAATACTTCCCACAGATCGCACTGCAACGGAGAATCTCGCAAATTTCCCAGAATGAATCTGGCATTTGCCTTTCTTTTGTCGTATACTGAGAGTAGAGTTTTTCTCAGGATAAAAGGAAGGCCTTTTTGCTTGGGGATGGATTAAGAAGAAAAGAGGATAAAGCATGAGAGAGCGTCTTACAAAAAGTGATGTGGAAAAAATAGAAGCAGAGATAGAATATCGCAAATTAACCGTGCGAAAGGAAGCCATTGAAGCAGTAAAGGAAGCCAGGGCACAGGGGGATTTAAGCGAAAATTTTGAATATTATGCGGCAAAAAGGGACAAGAATAAAAATGAGAGCCGCATTAACTACCTGGAACGGATGCTGAAGACAGCAGAAATTGTTTCTGATGATTCCCGTTCTGACGAAGTGGGAATGAATAATGTGGTGGAAGTGTATTTTGAGGATGAAGATGAAACAGAGACTTATAAGCTGGTGACTTCTATCCGGGGGAATTCTCTGGATAATAAAATCAGCATTGAATCCCCTCTTGGAAAAGCAATTCTTGGACATAAGGCAGGAGACCGGGTTCAGGTAAAAATCAGTGATACAGCAGGTTACTATGTGGAAATAAAAAGTATCCAGAAAAACGTGGATGATGCACAGGATCAGATTAAAAGTTTCTAAGATAAAATGGATGAAATTTTACATAGATTTAACATAATATTATCTTAAATTTAACATAACTTTTCTATACTAGAATGGTTTGTATGAAAAAATAAGTAAGATACAAAAGGAGAAAATCATGGATTTTTTTAGTGTATTAAGCATGATAGGAGGCCTTGCATTATTCCTGTACGGAATGCATGTTATGGGAGAAGGTCTGTCCAAGGTTTCCGGCGGGAAAATGGAGAAAATCCTGGAAAGCCTTACTTCCAATCCACTAAAAGCAGTAGGTCTTGGAGCCCTGGTAACCGCAGTGATTCAGTCTTCCTCCGCCACTACGGTTATGGTAGTAGGTTTTGTAAACTCTGGTATTATGAAATTGTCCCAGGCAGTAGGTGTGATTATGGGAGCCAATATTGGTACTACCATTACTTCCTGGATTTTGAGCCTTTCCGGAATCGAAAGTGATAGTTTCTTTATTCAGTTGTTTAAGCCTACATCTTTTTCCCCAATTCTGGCAATTATTGGTGTTGCCTTCTTACTTTTTGCAAAAAGTGAGAAAAAGAAAGATATCGGAACCATTTTCCTGGGCTTTGCTGTTTTGATGTTTGGAATGGAAAGCATGAGCGCTGCTGTAAAACCACTGGCAGATGTGCCGGAATTTACCGGAATTCTGACTGCATTTTCCAATCCTCTTCTTGGTATGCTGGCGGGAGCTGTGCTTACCGCAGTGATTCAGAGTTCTTCTGCATCAGTGGGTATTTTACAGGCATTGTGCGTAACTGGTGCGGTAAGCTACAGTGTGGCGATTCCCATTATTCTTGGACAGAATATCGGAACCTGTGTCACAGCACTTCTTTCTGCTATAGGAGCTAAGAAAAATGCTAAAAGGGCAGCTATGGTTCATTTATATTTTAATATTATTGGAACTGCTGTCTTTCTGGTGGTATTCTATGGACTGCATATGGCGTTTGACTTCCAGTTTATGGGACAGGCGGCAAATGCGGCTGGAATCGCAGTAGCCCACAGTGCCTTTAATGTATTTGCAACCTGTATTCTTCTGCCGTTTTCCAAAGGGCTTGAGAAACTGGCGTGTATTACCATCCGTGATGAAAAAGAAGAAAAGAGCGAAACAGAAGGTCTTCAGCTTCTGGATGCGCGTTTCCTGGACAAACCTGCCCTGGCTATGGAACAGAGCCGCGTGGTAGCAAACCATATGGCAGCAGCATCCAAAGAATGTCTGTTTATGGCATTATCTCTTTTTGACAATTATAAAGAAGAAGCAGAAGAGAAGATTGCTGCAGAAGAGGAGCGGGTAGACCAGTACGAAGACGCCCTGGGTACTTATCTGGTACAGTTGGGACAAAAGGATATGAACCAGAAAGACAGCAGGGACTTATCCGTTATTTTACATTGTATTGGAGATTTTGAACGTATTTCAGACCATGGTGTCAATATCATGGAATCTGCAAAAGAGCTTCATGACAAAGGGTTGAAATTCTCTGATAAGGCCCTGGCAGAGCTTGCAGTCATTTCAAGAGCAGTGCAGGATATTGTAAAATTGTCTTATCAGGTATTTGAAGAACAGAACTATAAGCTGGCTAAGAAAGTAGAGCCATTGGAAGAAATCATTGATGAATTGAATCAGGAATTAAAAAGCCGCCACGTAAGCAGGCTTCGGGAAGGAAAATGCACCATTGAGCAGGGATTTATCCTTTCAGATGTGATTACCAGTTTGGAACGTATTTCAGACCATTGCTCGAATATTGCTGTATGCATTGCCCAGATTGCAGAAGGAAGCTATGAAACTCACAGCTACTTAAATGCCATGAAGAGTGAGGATAATGTTTCTTTCCAGAAAACTATGGAAGAAACCAGACAATATTATCTTCTTCCTTAATCCATAAGCGTACTAAGAAAAGCGTGTTTGAAAATACATTTTCGTCATTTTCAGGCACGCTTTTCCTGCATGTTGATAAAAGGGAAGAAAAAGGGAGGCAAACATGATTTATTGTGTAGAGGATGAGAGAAATATCAGGGAATTATTAGTGTATACTTTGGGTACTACCGGGTTTGAAGCAAAAGGTATCCGGGACGGAAAAGAATTAAGGAAAGCCTTAAAAGAGGAGATTCCTCAGTTGATTTTGCTGGATATTATGCTGCCCGGAGAGGATGGCTACAGTATCTTGGAAAAGCTGAAAAGCAATCAGGAAACCAGGGACATTCCTGTTATTATGGTTACCGCAAAAGAAGCAGAATATGATAAGGTCAGGGCTCTTGACAGCGGAGCAGATGATTATATTACGAAACCCTTTGGAATGATGGAGTTTATTGCAAGAGTCAAGGCAGTGCTTCGAAGAGCCGCAAAACAGGCTGGGAAAAAAGAGTACACTTATAAAGGACTTACCATTCATGTGGACAGACATCAGGTTTTTGACCGGGAACGGGCGGTAGAGCTTACGCTAAAAGAATTTGAGCTGTTGCGCTATTTAATGGAGAATCAGGGAATTGTATTAAGCCGTGACCAGATTCTGGAGAAAATCTGGGGCTATGAATATGCCGGAGAGACCAGAACTGTAGACGTACATATCAGAACTCTGCGCCAGAAGCTGGGAGATTCCGGCTTCTTAATAGAAACAGTCAGGGGAGTAGGTTACCGCATAGGAGATAAACAATGAAACAGAGAATTATGAACCATGTGGGGTTTTTGACTGCCTTGTCCATACTGGTTACCTTCTTTGCAGCCAGTGTGGTGATGTACCAGAAATATAACAGTTATATGCGGCAGGATGTAAAAAATGAATCCCAGTATCTGCGCTATGTTCTGGAATATATGGGGGAAGAATATCTCACAGAGGAAGTGGCAGATATGACCAACAGCCGCGTAACTATTTTTCAGAAGGATGGGAGCGTTGCCTTTGATTCTAAGACAGATGCAGCTTCTATGGAAAATCATCAAAACCGTCCGGAGGTAAAAGCAGCTTTAAAAGAAGGGGAAGGGGAGATGATACGCATCTCAGAGACCCTGTCGGAACAGACTTTTTATTATGCAGTGAAGCTGAAAAACGGAGAGATACTGCGGGTTGGGAAAACAACAGACAGCGTGCTTACTACACTTCTTTCCAGTTTTACGCTTATGGGCCTTCTGCTGATTGCAGTGCTGGGACTGGCTTTTGCTGTGGTAGAACGACAGACAAAGAAGCTGATTGACCCAATTAACCAGTTGGATTTAGAGCATCCTTTGGAGCATGTGGAATACGAAGAGCTGCGGCCTTTGCTAAACAGAGTGGATGAGCAGAATAAGCAGATTGCAAAACAGGTGGAGGAGTTGAAGCAGGCGGAGGAAGTGAGGAGAGAATTCTCTGCCAATGTTTCTCACGAACTAAAAACACCGCTTATGTCCATCTCAGGATATGCAGAGATTATAAAAAACGGTATGGTACGCCAGGAGGATGTGCCGGAGTTTGCCGGGCGTATTTATGATGAAGCCAGCCGCCTGACCAGTCTGGTAAAAGATATTATTGAGATTTCCAAAATTGATGAGAAAAGTGGAGAAATGCCATTTGAACAGGTGGATTTGCATGGGCTTATGGAGGACATCTGCCAGAATCTTACCCTTCCTGCCAAAAAGCGTAACGTCATCATTACCAGCCAGGGAAGCAGCGCTGAAGTTTACGGTGTCCGCCATGTATTGTACGAAATGATGTATAATCTTGTGGATAATGCCATCCGGTATAATCAGGAAGGTGGATATGTAAGAGTGATTCTTGCAAAAGAGAAAAACCAGGTTTGTTTTTCCGTAGAGGATAATGGAATCGGGATTCCAAAAGAAGAGCAGGAGAGAATTTTTGAACGCTTTTATCGGGTAGATAAAAGCCATTCCCGAAAAACAGGAGGTACCGGACTGGGGCTTTCTATTGTAAAGCATGCCGCAGCATTGCACCATGCTGAGATTCGGCTAAAGAGCCAACTGGGAAAAGGAACCAGAATAGAAGTGTGGTTTCATGCTGGGAAATAGAAAGAAATTAAACAAAAAAGTAACCGCCCATCGCCAAAGGATACGGTTACTTTTTTGTAATTAGTATTTCCTCCAGGTATCCGGCACAAAGATCAGCAGCATTGGGAACAGCTCCAGACGTCCGGCAAGCATATCAAAAATTAGCACCAGTTTTGACCCATCTGAAAAGATGGAAAAATTCTGTGTAGGTCCAACCAGTTCCAGACCGGGACCAATGTTATTCAAAGTAGCAGCCACACCTGTGAAATTGGTAATCAGGTCAAAATCATTAAATCCAAGCAGCAATACGGACAGGGAAAAGATTAAAACATAGGCGATTAAAAATACGTTCGTGGAGCGAACAACTTCATGCTCCAGAGTATGTCCGTCTATTTTCAGCTTTTTCACCATACGGGGATGCAGTAAAGTGTGCAGCTCCTTCTGGATGGTTTTAATCAAAATGACAAAACGGGAAACCTTAATACCGCCTCCCGTACTTCCGGCACAGGCGCCAATAAACATAAGCATAATCAAAGTTGTTTTGGCAACCTGGGGCCAGCAGTCAAAGTCTGTAGTGGCAAATCCCGTAGTGGTAATAATAGAAGCCACCTGGAAGGACGCGTGACGGAAAACTTCTCCAATGGTTGGGAAAAGATGGCGGATATCCCACGCAATCATAAGAATTGCCGCCGCAATAATTCCCAGATAACAACGCACCTCTGTCATAAGAAATGCCTGACGGAACTTTTTGCAAAGAATGAAAAAGTAAGCATTAAAGTTAATTCCAAAAAGAATCATGAAAATAGTGACTACAATCTGGATATAAGGAGAGTATCCGCCAATACTGTCATTTTTAATACCAAAACCTCCGGTTCCGGCAGTACCGAAGCTGGTAGTCAGAGAATCAAATAAAGGCATACCGCCTAAAAGCAGTAAAATAATTTCAATTACTGTGAGAACCACATAAATCAAATATAAAATTTTTGCAGTAGACTGCACGGTAGGTGTCAGTTTGCTTACAGAAGGTCCCGGACTTTCTGCTTTCATGAGATTCATGTGAGAACCACTCCCATGCCCCTGAATAAAAGTAAGAAGAAATACCAGAACGCCCATACCGCCAATCCAGTGCGTGAAGCTTCTCCACATGAGGACACATTTGGGAAGAATTTCCACATCCTTTAAAATACTGGCGCCTGTGGTGGTGAACCCGGAGACTGTTTCAAACAGGGCATCCACAGGATTTGTAATAGAACCGCAGAATAAAAAAGGAAGCGCGCCCATAATACTTAAAACAATCCAGCTCAGAGCAACGGTTACAAATCCTTCTTTCACATAAAAAGTATCATTTGCAGGACGCTTTCGCGTAAGCAAATAAGCCAGTAAAATACACAACAGGGCAGTAAAGAAAAATGCCCAGCCGCTGTGTTCCTGGTAAATAATAGCAGTTACGCAGGGGAGCCCCATAAAGGCAGCCTCAAAATAAAGTACCTTACCAATAATATATCTTACAATAGAGTAATTCATCGTCTTTCCTGCCTCTTATTTTTTCAAAATATCTTTTAAGTCACGAAGACCCTTTACAGAAGTAACAATAATAACTGTGTCTCCTACCTGGATGGTATCCTGTCCTCTTGGAATCTGAATGGAACCATTGCGGTTGATACAGGCAATCAGCAGATTTTCTTTTAGATTTAGCTGGCTTAAAGGAATGTCTGTTACAGAAGATGCTTCCTTTACAGAAAATTCCAGAGCCTCTGCCTGGTTGTCCAGAATATGATAGAGTGTTTCTACATTACTGCTCAGAGAATTTTCCATAGCCCGTACATACTGGAGGATATAGTCCGCAGTAATATATTTTGGATAAATAACACTGCCAATATCAAGACCATCAATAATATCATCAAAAGCAATACGGTTTACCTTGGTAATTAATTTAGCCTTTGAATTCTTTTTGGCAAACAGAGACAGGAAAATATTTTCTTCATCCATATTGGTAAGCGTAATAAAAGACTCTGTCTGTGTCAGACCCTCCTGCAGCAGCAGCTTTTTGTCTGTTCCGTCTCCGCAGATAACGGTAGCCTCCGGAAGAAGTTCACTTAACTGCTGGCACCGTTCCTGATTATTTTCCACAATACGCACTTTGATTTTTAAATCAATCAGCAGAGCAGCCAGATAATAGCCCAAAGTTCCCCCGCCTACAATCAGGGCATTTTTAACCTGATGGGTGTGGATTCCAACCTTTTTAAAGAAAGAAGCGGAATTCTTTGGAGAAGCCATAATGGAAATCAGGTCATTGTCCTGAAGAATGAAATTACCGGAAGGAATAAAGACTTCTTCGCCCCGCTCTACGCCGCAGATTAAAACATTACAGCGCAGTTTGTCTACGATTTCCATAACAGACATACCGCTTAACCGGAATTCTGGAAGCAGTTTAAATTTCAACAGCTCTACCCTGCCTTTTGCAAAGGTATCCAGCTCAATGGCAGAGGGGAAACGCAGTAAGCGTGAAATTTCAATAGCAGAAGCCAGCTCTGGATTGATAATCATAGTAATACCCAGACTTTTCCGGATGAAATTTCGCTCCTTGTTATATAAAGGATTCCGGACTCTGGCAATGGTATGGCATTTACTTACTTTTTTTGCAATAACACAACACAAAAGGTTCAATTCGTCAGATCCTGTTACAGCAATGAGTAAATGTGCATCCTCAATTCCTGCGTCTGATAAAACATTGATGCTTGCGCCATTATCCACAATTCCCATAACATCAATGGACTCAGAAAGCTGTTGTATTTTCTGAGGATTCGTATCAATGACTACAAGGTCATGATGTTCTGAACTGAGCTGCTCTGCAAGTGTAGTACCGATTTTTCCGCAGCCCACAATAATGATTTTCATAGGAAACCTCCATATTATCTAGATTAAGATAGTATTAAAAAAATATAATTGGTATTAAATTTCTATAAAGGCATGAACTATTATAGCACTAATGCAGTTATTTGCAATGAGAGAATGCGATTTTCTATGAGAAATTACAGGAACGTTTGACAAGAGAAGGGGTTTTGCTATATCTTTAATAGAAACAGAGACAAAAGAGGGGGCTGGAAAATATGAAAAAAGAAAAACAGGCTCAGACAAGATGCGAATATTGCAGTAACTATATTTATGATGAAGAGTTTGGATATTATATTTGTGATGTGAATCTGGATGAGGATGAAATGAGCCATTTTCTCAGGGACACGTTTTATCACTGTCCATATTTTCAGATGAATGATGAATATAAGATTGTGAGAAAGCAGATGTAATAAAGACAGAGGATTTTCGTTGCAGGATGAAGAGAATCCAGTTATAATGAGTAAAAATCTAAAAGAAAAGAGGGCAAGCCATGGATATCAGAAGCGAAGTAAAAAAAATGAAAGAGGACAGCCCGCAAATGGCAGCGCTTTCCATTGAAGTGCGGAATCAGGCGCTTTTGGCAGCAGCAGAGGCGCTTCTTAATGCCAGGGAGGAAATTTTTAAGGCAAATGAAGAAGATATAGAAGCAGCCAGAGATGCCGGGATTCCACAGGCAGTGATGAAGCGGTTGAAATTTGACCAACATAAATTAGAAGATGTGATTCAGGGTATCCGGGAACTGGTAAAGCTTAAAGACCCTCTGGCTAAGGTGCAGATGGCGCGGGAACTGGATCAGGGACTGAGGCTGTATCGCATATCCTGCCCTATCGGGGTCATTGGCATTATTTTTGAGGCAAGACCAGATGCTTTGGTGCAGATATCAGCACTTTGTATTAAGAGCGGAAACTGCGCTGTTCTAAAAGGCGGAAAGGAAACTGCCAGAACCAATAAAGTTTTGTTTGATTTGATTTACCAGGCTGTAACAAAAGCAGGACTGCCCAAAGGCTGTATGCTTCAGGCTGAGCAGCATCAGGAAATTGACCAGCTATTAGACTGCCATGACTGTGTAGATTTGCTGATTCCAAGAGGCTCTAATGCCTTTGTGCAGTATATTATGAACCATACTAAAATTCCGGTGATGGGGCATGCAGATGGAATCTGCCACATTTATGTTGACGAAGAGTATGATAAGGAAAAGGCAATTCCTGTTCTTGTGGATGCCAAAACCCAGTATACAGCAGCCTGCAATGCCACAGAAACACTTTTGGTACACCGTAGGATTGCAGCAGAATTTCTTCCAATGGCAGCCCAGGCGCTTACAGGGGCAGGGGTAAAACTGCGGGGAACTGAAGAAGTAAGCAGAATCATTGATTGCGAAATCATGGGGGAAGAGGAATTTCACACAGAATACCTGGATCTGGTACTCTCTATCAAGTTAGTAGACAGTCTGGAAGAAGCAGTGCAACATATTAATACCTATGGCTCCCATCACACAGATTGTATTATTACTGAAAATCCGGAGCATGGAGAAAAATTTATGCAGCTGGTGGATTCCGCCGGGGTTTACCAGAATTGTTCTACCAGGTTTGCAGATGGATTCCGGTATGGATTTGGGGCAGAGGTTGGTATCAGTACAGGAAAAATCCACGCCAGAGGTCCCGTAGGGTTAGAAGGTCTGGTAACTTATAAATACCGTTTATTTGGTGAAGGTCACATTGTAGAAGACTACGCTTCTGGAAAACGGAGCTTTTCCTTCCGGGATTTGCAGGTGTAAGCATATGAAAAAATGGAAAACAGTTGGAATGAGCCTTATGCCAGTGTGCGTGTGGCTCCTTTTGCAAATTTTATTATCTGCAGGATTTTCGGTATTCCTGGTGCTTCTTAGTGTGATCTTCCAGAACAGAGGAGGACTGGGGGCAGAGATTCTTGGGTATTTACAGACCCAGGGGGTATATATTCTTTCCTGCTGTATCAATGGGATTTTTCTTGTAATAGGGATTTTCTGGTACCGCTTCCTGCAAAAAAAGGAAAAGAACACAGAAGTGCGGGGAATGGATGCCAAAAGCTGGCTGCGGCTGTTGCTTCTTGGACTATGTCTGCAACTGGCAGTGAGTCTTCTTTTATTTGGGGCGCAGATGCTATTCCCAAAGACAATGGAAGCTTATGGTCAGGTGTTGGAAAGTCTGGGAGTGAATCAGCCAGGTATCTGGTCTGCTCTTTATGTGGGAATATTTGCTCCTGTGACAGAGGAATTGATTTTCAGGGGGCTTACCTTGAAAATTTTATGTCAAAGTTTTTCATTTTCAGTGGCAAACGTGATGCAGGCGTTGTATTTTGCTGTCATACATGGAAATCTGGTACAGGGACTTTATGCTTTTGGAATTGGTCTTGTGCTGGGAAAAATTGTGAAAAAGCATAAAAATTTAAAAGGCGCTGTGGTGTGCCATTTTGCAGTGAACGTGTCTGGGCTGTTGCTTGGAAGTATTCCCCTTGGTCCTGGGGGCATGGCAGTTGGTGTAGTAGTTTTGACCGGAATACTGGTTTTATTAAGAGACAGATAAAAATAAAGCGGATGAAAAGATTGTTTTGGAGAAAATTTCAAAGCAATCTTTTTTTGTGACCTTTTTTGTGTTGACAACTTTCCTTGTCATATGCTAGAATGTTTGACAAAGAAAGTTGTCATTTTAACAAGAGATATTGTCAACTTTATAAGAAAAGAAATTTTTTAGGGGGGGGGGTAAACATGTGCCGCTATATAATAATCTGAAGGAATACAGGGCAAGGCTTGGAATCAACCAGCAGGAATTAGGCAGAAGGGTGGGAGCATCCAGACAGACTATCAGCCTGATTGAGAGAGGAGATTATTCTCCCTCTGTGACACTCGCTTTAAAAATAGCCAAGGAGTGCAATGCAAGTGTAGAAGAAATTTTCCGCTATGAGGAGGGAGAAGAGGATGAGTAAACAAAAGCAGGAAACAGGAAGAAAGGCAGGCTTTCTTCAAACGGGGATTTTAATGCTTATAGGAGCAATCATAGGAGGCGGAGGAAGTCTGGTGTTTTTTTGCTGGAGAGAGCCTCTTAGGGAGGAATTAAAAAATCTGGAGGCGTTGATATCCCTGTATAGCTCATGGGCTTTGATAGCCTTATCTGTTTTAGGCTGCATTATCGGGACTGTTCTGGTTCTTCGGGCAAGGAAGAAATACAAAAACTGGGACAGGGAGGATGAGGAAGAGGCAGAGCGTATAGAAAAATCTTATGAGCGTTATCAGGCAGTGATAAGCCTGCTGAGTGTTGTTGGAATTTGTGTTTCAGGAATTGTGATTTCCCAGCTTTACAGGGAAGAAGCAGCAGGAAATGGGGCTGCAATTCATTTCTTTGTTATAGGGGCGTTCTGGAATCTGATTTGTCTGGACCGAATTGTAAACTATATGAAAAAACTGAATCCGGAGAGAAAGGGAAATATTTTTAGCTGGAATTATGATAAAGAGTGCCTGGCAAGCTGTGATGAACGGGAGAAAGTGCAGGTGTTTCATGCCGGATATCAAGCTTATCTGAAATCTCAATATTTATATTTAGGGCTGTTTGTAGCGCTGGTTTTACTGTCCACAATTCTGAATTTGGGGATTGCGCCCTTTCTGCTGCTGCTGATTATCTGGTGTTCCCAGACACTGATTTATGCTTATTATTGCAGGCATTATAAGAAATAATATTGTGAAGGAGGATATTTTATGGGATTGATTGTAAATGAACTAACGAAAAAATTTGGAGAAAAGACTGCAGTAGACCATTTGTCTTTCTCCATGGAAAGCCCCGGTGTATTTGGGCTTTTGGGAACCAACGGAGCAGGAAAGACTACAACCATAAGAACAATTCTTGGAATTATGAATCCGGATTTGGGTTCTGCTACCTGGAATAACACCAGAATTACCAGAGAAACCTTATCCTTTGGATATTTACCGGAGGAACGTGGGATTTATATGAAAACAAAGGTTTTAGAGCAGTTGATTTATTTCGGTATGTTAAGGGGTATGAAAAAAGAAGCAGCCAGAAAATCGGCTTTGGATTACATGGAGCGTTTACAGGTAACAGAGTATAAAAACGTGCCGGCAGAGAAATTATCTAAGGGAAATCAGCAGAAGGTGCAGCTTATTGCAGCCATTATCCATAATCCCCGGCTGATTTTTCTGGATGAGCCATTCTCCGGACTGGATCCGGTAAATGCCCAGGTTCTCAGACAACTGGTGCGGGAACTGGTGGAGGAAGGAAAATATATTATTTTAAGTACCCACCAGATGGAAACAGTAGAAGAGTATTGCAAGGATTTAGTTATCCTGGACAGGGGAAAAACTTTGCTGAAAGGTAATCTGAAAGAGATTAAGGCAGGCTATGGGCATACCAATCTGGTGGTTTCTGCCCAGGGAGATGTAAGAAGCATTGCAGAACAAAACGGACTGCAGTTATTTGAAGAACGTGCATCTGAGACAGAATATAAAATCCAGGGAGATGACATGGCCCATCAATTTTTAAAAGGATTGCTGGATGCAGACATCTACCCAGTGAAGTTTGAAATCCGTGAACCATCCTTACAGGAAATCTTCGTGAGAAAGGCAGGGGAAACGAAATGAAACAGGTTTTAACAGTATTTCAATATACTTTTAAAGAAGGTATCCGAAAAAAGGCATTTTGGGTGTCCACCATTATTATTATGGCATTGATTTTACTTTTGTGTCTGGCTCCCAGGATTATATCGGCTTTTGACAAATCAGAAGAGGGAAGCCAGGGTACAGAAGGGCAGGCAGAGGTTTCTTCTGAAAAAGAAGGAATTTGTTATTTTATTGATGAAACAGGAGTGTTTGAGAAACATATGGATGCATTCCAGGCACTGTACCCGGAACTGGAGTTTAAGAGTTCCAAAACCCAGGAGCTTTCTGCACTAAAAGAAGATGTGGCAAAGAATGAGAAAAATTCCATTCTCTACATAGAAGACCAGGAGGGAGTTCCCTTTATCCATGTGGTGAATACCAATTTCATGAAAGGGATTAATGCCGATAAGGCTGGGGAACTGAGTACGAAAATCTGGCAGGCTGAGTTTTTGACAGCTCAGGGTGTCAGCGCAGAAAACATAGCAGCAGCCCAGGTTCCTCTTGGATATGCGGAGGAATCAGCAGGTGAAATGAATCTTACCGGATATGTACTGGGGCTTGTGATGACCTTTGTGATGTTCTTTGCAGTGTATTACTATGGATATGGAGTTGCTATGTCTGTGGCGTCTGAAAAAACCTCAAGAGTTATGGAAACCTTGATTATTTCCGCGAAACCCTCCAGGATTTTAGTGGGAAAATGTCTTGCTATGGGAGCTGTGGGGCTTTTGCAGATGGGAGGACTTCTGGCCTTCGGACTGGCATGCTATGGGATTTTGATGCCAGATGGCTTCCAGATCAATGGAATTGAAATCAGCCTTTCCGGATTTGGGGCAGACACGATTCTGGTATTGATTCTTTACTTTATTTTAGGCTATGCCCTGTATGCAGTGATGAATTCTGTATGCGGCGCAGCGGTGAGCAAAATAGAAGATTTGAATTCTGTGATGATGCCGGTATCCATAGTTGCTATTGTAGGATTTTATCTTGGCTATTTCACATCTGTAGCCGGTGGCGGAAGCAATGCATTGTCAAAGCTGGCTGTTTACCTGCCTATTTCCTCACCCTTTGCAGTGCCATTTAAGATTCTCACCGGTGACATTACCACACCGGAGCTGCTGCTGTCTATGGCAATTCTGGCAGTATCTATTGTGATTATAGCTGTGTTATCTGCACAGATTTACAGCGCTTCTGTGATGCATTATGGGAATCCGCTGAAATGGAAGGAAATTCGGAAAAATAGAATACGCAATAGTTAATGGTAACTATTAGAGAAAGATGCTGTGATATAAAATAACCCTCAGGAATCTGTATCAAGATTCTTGAGGGTGTTAAATTATCAAGGCTTTTTATTTTGTTTTAGATAAAGCAGCTTCGTCTGCAACGATCGTTACGTCTGGATGAAGCTGAAGAATAGAAGCCGGTACCTGGGGAGTAATAGGTCCGTTGATGACTTTGTTCAGGATTTCAGCTTTGTCTTCACCGCTTACAACAACCAGGATTTTCTTTGCGCTCATAATCGTTCCGATTCCCATGGTGTAAGCCTGGCGCGGAACATCTGCTTCACTTGCAAAGAAACGTTTGTTAGCCTGGATGGTACTCTCTGTTAAATCTACAACATGAGTTCCTTTTGGAAACTCATCCGCAGGTTCATTGAAACCGATGTGACCATTGTGTCCAAGACCTAAAAGCTGTAAATCAATACCGCCCTGGTCTGCAATAATCTGATCATAATCTCTGGCAGCTTTATCGCTGTCTTCTTCTAATCCGTCTGGAACATAAGTACATTCTTTGCGGATATTTACATGGTCAAATAAGTTATGATTCATGAAATAACGGTAGCTCTGATCATGCTCTCCGCTTAATCCTCTGTATTCGTCCAAGTTACAGGAAGTAATCTGTGAGAAATCAAGATCTCCGTTGTTGTACCATTCAATCAGGTTTTTGTAGGTTCCGACAGGTGTAGAACCGGTAGCAAGTCCCAGTACACAGTCAGGATTTAAAATTACCTGGGATGCAATGATGTGAGCTGCTTTCTTACTCATTTCTTCATAGTTTTTTGTTTTATAAATTTTCATGATGCATTCTCCTCCTCACAGACATTTGCCTGTGTTTTCATAGTATAATCCTATTATAGTATGAAAGTAACTGAAAAACAATGAAAAAAATTGAAAGTAAAATTTTCAGGCTTGTATTTCCAAATGAAAAAAGCTAAAATGAAAAAAAGGAAAGAAAGTGGCAAAATACAATGAAACATGTACAATTAATGATAAAACCGGCATCTTCTAATTGCAATCTAAGATGCAGCTATTGTTTTTACGAAGATGAATGTAAAAACAGGGAAGTACATTCTTACGGATTTATGAAAGAAGAAGTTTTAGAGAAGGTGGTAAGAAAAGCCCTGGATGCAGCAGAACTTTCCTGTACTTTTGGATTTCAGGGAGGAGAACCGACTCTGGCCGGACTGGAGTTTTATAGGAAGTTTATAGACTATACAAAACAATATAAGAAGCCGGAAACCAGACTTCAGTTTTGTCTGCAGACCAATGGAAGCCTTTTAAATGAAGAATGGGGAGATTTCTTAAAGGAACATCATTTTCTGGTGGGAATTTCTCTGGATGGAACCAGGGAAATTCATGATAAAAACCGTCGTGATGGAAATGGAAAAGAAACCTTTGGGCGGGTTTTGAAAAATGCCAAAATGTTGCAGAAAAAGGGAGTAGATGTGAACATTCTCTGCGTCCTTACAAAACAAAGTGCAAAGAAGATTACTTCCATTTATCAATATCTGAAAAAAGAAGGCTTTTACTATCAGCAGTATATTCCCTGTCTGGATCCTTTGGGAGAGAAGAGGGGGCAACATCCCTGGTCTTTGACACCGGAGGTTTATGAGCGGGCTTTGAAAGACCTGTTTGATCTCTGGTTTGAAGATGTCAGGTCCGGAACTATGATTTCCCTTCGGGAATTTGACAACTGGATGTCTGTGCTGAAAGGATATCCACCGGAAGCCTGCGCGCAGACAGGAAGATGCTCCATGCAGAATATTGTGGAAGCCAATGGCGATATCTTTCCCTGTGATTTTTATGTACTGGATGAGCATCGTGTTGCCAATATTGCAGATGCGGATTTTCGGTTTTCTGAAGGTGTGCCGGTAGAGAAGGATTTCTTCCGGGAAGGAATGAAACGCGGGGAAAAGTGCAGTCAGTGCAAATGGTATCCTTTATGCAGAGGAGGCTGTAAGCGGGATTATGCAGAGGAGAAGGAGAACTATTTTTGTCAGGCGTATCAAGGCTTTTTTGCTTATGCCATAGAACGTATGGAGTGGCTGGTCCGGTTTATAAGATAAAAAAATCGGAGGAAAAGATACTTGAATTTCCTAAAAAAAAGTGATAGAGTATAAATGAACATAAATAATGTTTTGAAACATAAAAATTAAAATCTAAATTCATGTTCTCAAAGGAGGAAGCAAAAATGGCAATTTTAGTAACAGGTGGGGCAGGTTATATTGGAAGCCATACTGTAGTAGAGCTTCAGAATGCTGGATATGAGGTAGTGGTTCTTGACAATCTTTCTAATGCAAGTGAGAAATCTCTGGAGAGAGTGGAAAAGATTACCGGAAAGCCAGTGAAATTTTACAAAGCAGATATTTTAGACAGAGAAGCATTGAATGAAGTTTTTGATAAAGAATCCATTGATTCCTGTATTCATTTTGCAGGATTAAAGGCAGTGGGAGAATCCGTAGCAAAACCATGGGAATATTATGAAAATAACATTGCCGGAACTCTGACTCTGGTAGATGTTATGAGAAAACATGGAGTGAAAAACATTATCTTCTCATCTTCCGCAACTGTTTACGGAGATCCGGCTTTTGTGCCAATTACAGAAGAATGTCCAAAAGGTCAGTGTACAAACCCATACGGATGGACAAAATCCATGCTGGAACAGATTTTATCTGATATCCAGAAAGCAGACCCGGAATGGAATGTAGTGTTATTAAGATATTTCAATCCAATCGGCGCACACAAGAGTGGAACCATTGGAGAGAATCCAAATGGTATTCCAAACAATCTGATGCCTTACATTACTCAGGTAGCAGTAGGAAAGCTGAAAGAACTGGGCGTATTCGGAAATGATTACGATACACCGGACGGAACTGGCGTAAGAGACTATATCCATGTGGTAGACCTGGCAAAAGGTCATGTGAAAGCCCTGAAAAAGATTGAAGAAAAAGCGGGCTTAAAAATTTATAACCTGGGAACCGGAAACGGATACAGTGTTCTGGATATTGTGAAAAACTTTGAAGCAGCTACAGGAGTAAAAATTCCTTATGTAATCAAAGAACGTCGTCCCGGAGATATTGCTACCTGCTATGCAAGCGCAGAAAAAGCAGAGAAAGAACTGGGCTGGAAAGCAGAATTTGGAATCAAAGAAATGTGTGAGGACTCCTGGAGATGGCAGTCCAATAATCCAAACGGATACGAAGAATAAGAAATAAAAAAAGAGCTATTAGCATCAATATTCATGCAATGCGACGTGATGCTGATAGCTCTTTTTTTATGTTATCATTTTAGTAAATCTTTTTATGCTCATACACCGGTTCAGAGGTAAGCTGTACCCCTAATTTCTTGAAGATGTTTTTATCCACGGAGGACAGCATAACAGAGGAGTGTACCTGGCAGCCTTTTAGTTTTGGAAGCTGTTCCAGAGCCAGTTTTGCCACATCACTGGTAGCAGCGCTGCTGGAAAGGGCAATAAGCACTTCATCGGTGTGCAGTCTTGGGTTTTTGCTTCCAAGATAAGCGGTTTTTAACTTCTGGATAGGTTCAATGGCTACCGGAGAAATTACATGAAGCTGATGCTGGATACCGGCAAGCTCCTTTAAAGTATTTAAAAGTAAAGCAGCAGAAGCGCCTAAAAGATCTGAAGTTTTTCCTGTGAGAATTCTGCCGTCTTCCAGTTCAATGGCAGCCGCCGGAGCTCCGGTTTCTTCCGCCCGCTGTAAGGCAGCAGTGGTTGTTTTGCGGTCTTCTGTTGAAATACCTGCCTGTTTCATGAGCAGCTCCAGCTTAAATACTTCTTCATTGTTGCTGGTTTCCTCAACACGCCCTTCCAGAGCTTTATAGTATCTGCGGATAATTTCCTGTTTGGAGGCATCTTTGCAGACCTCATCATCAATAATACAATTTCCAGCCATATTAACACCCATGTCAGTAGGAGACTGGTATGGGCATTTTCCGAAAATTTTCTCAAAAATTGCGCTAAGTACAGGGAAAATTTCCACATCCCGGTTATAATTTACAGTAGTAGTGCCATAGGCTTCCAGATGGAAGGGGTCAATCATATTCACATCGTTTAAGTCTGCAGTGGCTGCTTCATAAGCCAGGTTTACCGGATGCTTTAATGGGATATTCCAGATTGGGAACGTCTCAAATTTGGCGTATCCGGCATGGATGCCACGCTTGTGTTCATGATAAAGCTGGGAAAGGCAGGTTGCCATTTTTCCGCTTCCAGGTCCTGGTGCAGTCACAACAACCAGAGGACGGGTGGTTTCAATATATTCATTTTTGCCGAAGCCTTCATCACTGACAATAAAAGGAATATTGCTTGGATATCCTGCGATTGGATAGTGAATATATGCTTTGATTCCCAGGTTTTCCAGTTTGGTCTTAAAATTGTTGGCGCCAGCCTGTCCAGTGTACTGGGTGATTACCACGCTGCCAACGTAGAAGCCCCGGGACTGAAAGGCATCGATGAGACGCAGCACATCCAGATCATAAGTGATTCCAAGGTCACCACGGACTTTGTTTTTTTCAATATCTCCGGCGCTGATAACAATAACGATTTCCGCATGGTCGGAAAGCTGCATCAGCATTTTTAACTTACTGTCCGGGGCAAATCCAGGAAGCACACGGGAGGCATGGTAATCGTCAAACAGTTTTCCTCCGAATTCAAGGTACAGTTTATTGTCAAATTGATTAATGCGTTCTTTGATATGTTCAGATTGCATGGATAAATACTTATCATTATCAAATCCTATTTTCATGTTCTATATGCCCCTTTTCTTTTTATTTTTTCTAATACAGTAACTTAGTATACTAAAAAGCCGACAGGAATTCCAGTGGTAACAACAAAAATATTATATTTTGTATAGATTCTACAGAAATTTACAAAACTTTAATAAATGTGTTCGGTTTTTCACAATCTTATAGTTGATTTATAATTGGGGAATCCTTATAATAAAGAAGATAACGCAAGGAGGAGAGAGATGGAGCAAAATCAGAATAACGGCCCTAAAAATGACGGGCCTAAGAATAAACAGTCATTGCTGGTCATTCTTCTGTGCATCATGGTAAGCCTGGTGATGTTTAATGTCCTTGGCAGGATGACCAGAGGCGTGTCCAGCGAAGTCCCTTACAGCCAGTTTATTGAAATGCTGGAAAAGGGAGAAGTAGATCGTGTTGTAATGAAAGGCGAAACGCTGACGGTTACGCTTAAGAAACAGCAGAAAATGGGAACTCCTGCTACGCTTTACACAACCTTGATGGAGGATGCCAGTGAACTGGTAAAACGTCTGGAAAAGGCCGGTGTAGAAGATTTTAACAGAGAGAAGCCCAATGCGGCAACAGAAGTTCTTTACACAATCCTAAGCCTGGTACTGCCGGTACTGCTTATGTTTTTCCTTTTAAGCATGTTGTATAAGAGGATGAGCAAAAATGGCGGTATGATGGGCGGCGTGGGAAAAAGCAAGGCAAAGGCTTATGTCCAGAAGGAAACCGGTATTACCTTTAAAGATGTGGCAGGGCAGGACGAGGCAAAAGAGTCCCTGCAGGAAGTGGTGGACTTTCTTCATAATCCTGGAAAATATACAACTATTGGTGCCAAACTGCCAAAAGGCGCCCTGTTGGTGGGACCTCCGGGAACCGGTAAAACCTTACTTGCCAAAGCAGTGGCAGGGGAAGCCCACGTTCCTTTCTTTTCCCTGTCTGGTTCCGATTTCGTGGAAATGTTTGTAGGTGTGGGCGCTTCCAGAGTAAGGGATTTGTTTGAAGAAGCCAAGAAAAATGCCCCCTGCATTATTTTTATTGATGAGGTAGATGCCATTGGTAAAAGCCGTGACGCCAGGTATGGAGGAAATGATGAGAGGGAGCAGACCCTGAATCAGTTGCTGGCGGAAATGGACGGTTTTGATACCTCTAAGGGACTTTTGATTCTGGCAGCCACCAACCGTCCGGAAGTATTAGACCCGGCTCTGTTAAGACCCGGACGCTTTGACCGAAGAGTCATTGTTGACCGTCCGGATTTAAAGGGAAGGGTGAATATCCTTAAAGTACATGCAAAGAATGTGGCTTTGGATGAAAGTGTAGATTTGGAAGGAATTGCCCTGGCAACATCAGGAGCTGTAGGTTCTGATTTGGCCAATATGATTAACGAAGCCGCCATTCTGGCTGTTAAAAATGGCAGACAGGCAGTTTCCCAGAAAGATTTACTGGAAGCAGTGGAAGTAGTTCTGGTAGGAAAAGAGAAGAAAGACCGGATTTTAAGCCAGGAAGAGCGCAAGATTGTTTCCTATCATGAGGTAGGGCATGCTCTGGTAAGCGCCCTGCAAAAGGACTCCGAACCAGTACAGAAGATTACTATTGTTCCAAGAACCATGGGCGCTCTTGGCTATGTTATGCATGTGCCGGAAGAGGAGAAGTTCTTAAATACCAAGAAGGAACTGGAAGCCATGCTGGTAGGCTATCTGGGCGGACGTGCAGCAGAAGAATTAGTTTTTGATACTGTGACTACAGGAGCTGCCAATGATATTGAACAGGCTACCAAGGTGGCGCGCGCTATGATTACTCAGTATGGTATGTCAGACCGTTTCGGACTGATGGGACTTTCAGAAACTCAGAATCAGTATCTGGATGGCAGAGCAGTGTTAAACTGTGGTGATGCTACAGCAACAGAGATTGACCATGAAGTCATGAAGCTTTTGAAGAAATCCTATGATGAGGCAAAACGACTTCTCAGCGAAAACCGGGATGTTATGGATAAGATTGCAGAGTTTTTAATTCAAAAAGAAACCATTACAGGAAAAGAATTTATGAAGATTTTCCATGAGGCAAAAGGCATAGAAGAGCCAAAAGCACAGGAAAAGCCTGTAGAACTGGAAGCGTCCGAAGCCCCGGAAATACCGGAGAATCCCGTTGTGGAATAAAAGAGAATATGCGGCACAACATAAAGGGAAGGAGCTGTTGCACATAAAGGTGTCAGCCCTTCCCTTTTCTATCCGATACAAGCAGAAAAAGAATAAAAAACCAGGAGGAAATGATGTTTAATATAGAGGAGGAACTGAAAAAACTCCCTTCTCTTCCGGGAGTATATATCATGCATGATAAGCATGACACCATTATTTATGTGGGCAAAGCCATTAGCCTGAAAAACAGGGTCAGACAGTATTTTCAAAAGAGCAGGAATCTGGGAATTAAGAAAGAACAGATGGTAGAGCAGATAGAGAGGTTTGAATATATTGTTACCGATTCAGAGCTGGAGGCTTTGGTTCTGGAATCAAATCTGATTAAGGAACATAAGCCCAAGTATAATACCATGTTAAAGGACGATAAAAATTATCCTTTTATCAAAGTGACGGTGGGGGAGGCATTTCCAAGAATTATGACTGCAAGAACCATGAAAAAGGATAAGTCAAAGTATTTCGGACCTTATACCAATGCGGGGGCTGTGAAGAATGTGATAGAGCTTACCAGAAAGCTGTATCATCTCCGCACCTGCAGCAGAGTGCTTCCAAGAGACACAGGAAAAGAACGTCCCTGCCTGTATTATCATATTAAGCAGTGTGACGGACCTTGTCAGGGATATATTTCTCAGGAAGCCTATAGAGCGCAGGTGGACAGTCTGCTGGATTTTCTCAATGGAAATCATAAAAAAATCCTGAAAGAACTGGAGGAGAAAATGTACCAGGCGTCTGAAGAAATGAAATTTGAGGATGCTGCCCAGTATCGGGATTTAATGCAAAGCGTACAGCGCATTGGAGAGAAACAGAAGATTACAGACCATCCCGGGGAGGACAAGGATATTATTGCCATGGCAGAGGAAGGACAGGATGCGGTGGTGCAGGTATTTTTTGTCCGGGATGGCAAGCTGATTGGAAGGGATCATTTTTATATGAAGACAGCCCCGGGAGACAGCCGGGCTATGATTCTTTCCAGCTTTTTGAAGCAATTTTATGCAGGGACGCCGTTTATTCCAAGAGAGATTATGATTCAGGAAGAAATCGAAGAGCAGGACCTGATTGCCCGGTGGCTTGAAAAACGAAAAGGGAAGAAAGTACGGATTCTGGTACCCAAGAAGGGAACCAAGGAAAAGCTGGTGGAAATGGCATATCAAAATGCCAAGCTGGTCTTGCGTCAGGATAAGGAGCGGATAAAACGAGAAGAAGGCAGAACCATTGGAGCGGTCAAAGAGATTGCAGAATTATTGGGGCTGCAGGATATTCAGAGAATCGAAGCCTTTGATATTTCAAATATCAGCGGTTTTCAGTCAGTTGGTTCCATGATTGTCTATGAAAAAGGAAAGCCAAAACGCAGCGATTACCGGAAGTTTAAGATTAAGTGGGTAAAAGGTCCAAATGATTATGCCAGTATGGAAGAGGTGCTTACCAGGCGTTTTGTCCATGGCATGAATGAGCAGGAAGAACGCAGAAATCAGGAACTGGAACAAGAATTTGGAAGCTTTACCAGGTTTCCGGATTTGATTATGATGGATGGCGGGAGAGGTCAGGTAAATATTGCTCTGTCGGTCTTAGAAAAACTGAATTTGCAGATTCCTGTGTGCGGCATGGTAAAAGATGACAAACATAGAACCAGAGGGCTTTATTTTAGAAACCAGGAAATTCCCATAAAACGGGACAGTGAAGGGTTTAAACTCATTACCAGAATCCAGGATGAAGCTCACAGGTTTGCCATTGAATATCACCGTTCTTTAAGAAGCAAGGGGCAGGTACATTCTGTTCTGGATGATATTCCGGGTATTGGACCAGCCAGAAGAAAAGCCCTTATGAAACAGTTTAAAGGTCTGGAAGCCATTAAGGAAGCCAGTATCGAAGAACTTGCCCGGGTGGAATCCATGAATGAAAAAGCGGCTGCTCAGGTTTTTGATTTTTTTCACCATTGTTGAACTTAGAAGTTCTGTATGATAAAATGAAATGGAGAGAATTTAAGGCAGATGCCAGTACATGATAAAGGAGAAGAAACATGAAAGGTGTAGAATTAACAAAAATGGTGCAGGAGCTGAACCTGTACAATAAAACACCGGATATTGATATCACCGCCATGCGAATCAATACGCCGGAAATCAACCGCCCGGCCTTGCAGCTTACCGGATATCTGGAACATTTTGAAAATGAACGTGTCCAGATTATTGGTTATGTTGAATATACGTATCTGCTCCATTTAGACAGGGAGGAAAAAATAAGAGCCTTTGAGCGGTTTGTTTCCAGCAAAATTCCCTGTGTGGTATTTACAACCATGACAGAGCCGGATGAAGATATGCTGGGGCTGGCAAGAAAGTATAATGTTCCGGTGTTTGGCACCGATAATACCACATCTGCTTTTATGGCAGAGATTATCCGCTGGCTCAATGTACAGCTTGCTCCGTGTATTTCCATTCATGGAGTGCTGGTGGACGTATATGGTGAAGGCGTCCTGATTATGGGAGAAAGCGGCATTGGAAAAAGCGAGGCAGCGCTTGAATTGATTAAGCGCGGACATCGTCTTGTCAGTGATGATGTGGTGGAACTTCGCCGTGTCAGTGATGTAACTCTGGTTGGCTCTGCGCCGGATATTACCCGTCACTTTATTGAACTTCGCGGCATTGGAATTATTGATGTAAAGACTTTGTTTGGTGTTGAAAGTGTAAAAGATACCCAGTCTATTGATCTGGTTATTAAACTGGAGGAGTGGAATCGGGACAAAGAATATGACCGTCTTGGCATGGAAGAAGAGTATACAGAATTTTTAGGAAATAAGATTGTCTGCCATTCTCTGCCTATCCGCCCGGGACGAAACCTGGCGGTTATTGTCGAATCTGCGGCAGTCAACCACCGTCAGAAAAAGATGGGATATAATGCCGCCCAGGAGTTGTACAGACGTGTACAGGAAAATATGGCAAAAAAAAGAGAAGAAGGGGAGTCATAAAACATGAGTAAATATTGTTTTGGAATTGATTTGGGAGGCACAACCGTAAAATGTGCGTTGTTTCTGACAGATGGAACCATGGAAGAAAAATGGGAAATCAAAACCCATACAGAAAACAATGGGGAAAGAATCCTTCCGGATATTGCAAAAACCATTCTGGACAAAATGAAAGAAAGACATATAGACAAAGAAGCGGTTGCGGGAATTGGAATCGGGGTTCCAGGACCAGTAGGTGAGAATGGGGAACTGCCCTATGCGGTGAATCTTCATTGGGGAAGAAAGAATATTGAAGAGGAACTTCAGAGTCTCACAGGTATTTCGGTTAAAGCCGGAAATGACGCCAATGTAGCTGCCCTTGGAGAAATGTGGAAAGGCGGCGGACAGGGAGCCAGAAATATGATTATGGTAACCCTTGGTACCGGCGTAGGCGGCGGCATTATCATTAATGAAAAGATTCTTACAGGGGCTCACGGAGCCGGAGGAGAGCTGGGACATGCCTGTGTAAATCCGGAAGAAACTGTGGCTTGTAACTGTGGAAATAAAGGATGTCTGGAACAGTATGCTTCTGCTACAGGGATTGCCAGACTGGCAAAACAGGCATTGGCATCTTCTGACGCGGCATCTCTTTTAAGAGGCAAAGAGAGGGTTACAGCAAAAGACGTTTTTGACGCATACAAAGAACAGGATGCTCTGGCAAAAGAAATTGTGAAAGAGTTTTCCCAATATCTTGGAAAGGCGCTGGCAGTATTTTCCTGTGTAGCAGATCCCGAGATTATTGTATTAGGAGGCGGCGTTTCCAAGGCTGGTCAGGTTTTACTGGACTGTGTGAAAGAAGAATTTCATAAATATGCTTTTCCGGCATGTAAAGAGGCTGGTTTTGCGCTGGCAATGCTTGGAAATGATGCCGGGGTATATGGAGCGGCAAAACTGGTGTTAAGTGAATAAAAAAGTTGTCTTGACATAAAAAAAGGAACCGTGAGGTCAATGTCATTAAGTTAATTTAAAAATTAAAAAAAGCAGAATGCAAGTAGGTAAAATCTCACTTGTATTTTGCTTTTTTCATTTTGTTATCTGTTTTTTTGCACGGCAAACAGACAGATGGATTGTAC